>CAJHZH010000413.1_pt1 | contig 27050 bp, 18 predicted proteins | sample 9198951 | NCBI WGS metagenome assembly CAJHZH01 (sample SAMEA7708381, study PRJEB35096) | sediment metagenome | biome: marine neritic benthic zone biome [ENVO:01000025]; feature: sediment [ENVO:00002007]; material: shallow marine sediment [ENVO:03000034] sea grass bed [ENVO_01000059] ...
CAATTATTGAGTTGTGTCGGATTTGGCATATTGCCATTGGCGGTGGGTTCGTCGTTTGGAGTTGGTTTTGCGTTTTGTGTTGTCACAGTGTTAGTTTGGACGGTTGGTGAAATGCTGGCGATGCCGCTTGGCGCCGCGTTTGCAGCCCAATGTGCGACTGATGAAAACCGTGGCAGTTATATGGGTCTGTATGTGGCTTCGTTTTCGGTCGCCGCAGTGATCGGTCCCGTCGTTGGGATGTGGATTTTTGGTTGGAATCCGCATGCATTGTGGTATTTGGCGCTGGTACTTGGCGGTTTGGTGTTTGGCGGGATTTTACTGTTGAATCGGCGGATGAATCGACGGCGTTGATTCAATTGTTGATTTAGTTGAGGGTTTTTCCTTCTTCAATAATTCTTCCTTCATCGTTTTATGAACCCCCAAACCACCCCAAACCTTCTTTGAAAAACGAGGGCGTTTTTATTGGCCGGTCTGCGCACAAGAAAAACTCGCCCAGTACCCTAAGGTGTGAGCGAGTTTTGGCGGGGCTGCGGCGTCGGTGATCGGGGGAGGATCAGATTATGCCGCAGTAACCCCCTACTTATCTTTCAATTCGCGAATCAACTGTTGCAGGTCTTCGATTTGCTTTCTCAGGTCTTCAATTTGATTCTGCATATCTGACGATTTGTTCAGCTTCCCCTGGATAATTCCAGGCCCAAACTTTTCCAATCGAAACTCGCCGCCTTCCCACTTGTTCTCATCCATAAGTTTTTCAATTTTCTTTTTGAGTTTTTGCTTGTTTTCGCCTTCGGGCAATTCAAAGCTCCAGCTAGTGGCTTGGCGCTTTTCTGGCTTGATGCTGATTTTGGCACGGTCTCCTTTCCGGACAACGCGGATTTCAATCTCGCGATCCTCATCACCGGCTTGCTGAACGCTTTTGACCAACTGGCTCACGGATTTAAGGTCGTCGTCATCTACGGAAACGATCACGTCGTGCTTCTTGACGCCGGCTTTTTCGGCGGGAGCATCTTCGACAACATCGTTAACAACCAAACCGTGATCGAGATCGAGATGCGCCTGAAGCGCGCCGTCCAGTTCCTCGCAACTGACGCCGATCCTGAATTTTTGTCCGTCCAGTGCAATGGCAAAATCACCCGAAGCCATGGCACCGGGCAGACCGATAATTTTTGGGCCATCTCCACTGCGCAGAATTAGCTGGCCTTTTTTGACGCCTGGGCGCCAGATGGCGGTTCCCGGCAACCCTGGCAGTTGGTCGAGTTCGATTTCTTGACGCTTGCCATCGGGTCCAATAATCACCGCCCGACCAGTCCGTTTTTGTTTCGTGCCGTCGTCTTCGACTTTTTGTTCGACGACAATACTAGATTTAGCTCCGTCCTTGACACTGGTTGCCGAACCGTCTTGTAAATCGATAACGCGAATATTCCCGTCGGCGAGCGAAATAATGACTTTGCCGTCGACGACCTTAGCGGTCGTTTTCGAATCAATCACCTTGACATCACTTTGTGACTCCTGACTGGTCTCTTGTGCAAAACCCAAATTCGTTGATAAAGCCAGCGTGGCAAGGGCAACCAGTCCCAGCGTGAATGCGTTTGTTTTCATTTGTCTTCTCCGTAGAAATAGATGTTGTGTTTTGTTGTTTTACTGAACGTACGATTGAATTCGCAATCCGTGGATCGGGACAATAAAACTGCGCCCGTTGGAATCCTGACCGGAGATAAATCGCAGGTTAGGCTGCAACTGGTATCCGGCATCGAAAAACTGTTTTTGTAGCTCTGGCGTTATCTGCATTGGTGAACGTGAGATACTATCGGTCATCTGATCGAATTCCGAATATAACGGAACCGGTTCGTTGTCACCCAGTTGAAACATATAAGGTTCATCACTGGCTAATCGGGTATCGCGACCGCGTTGGTTGGGCAAGCGATCAATCTCTTGCGCGGTGTCTAATACTTGATTTTTTTGGAAACCCGTCCAGCCCGCATCAAAACGGATCGCAATTGTCAGTGCGAGCATGGTTGCCGCAGCGGTCAACATCAGTCGCGGTCCGTATTTGTTCAGCCAACTAGTCGGTTTGCTCGGCTGAATTTGGGGAGCGAAGTTCTGTGGCTTTCCATTAATTGCGCTTATTCCAAGATCCGCCATTTTCGATTCATTTTCGTACCGTGGCGGATGAGCCGATAATTCCGCAATCGACTGACGTGAAAAGTCATCCCACACCTGGTCTTCGACGAATGCCAGCGCGAGCTCGCGCCAGATATCGGGATGCCGGTCGATCGAAGAAAGAAAGTCGCTTCTTTCCCGATGTGTTAATTCGCCGTCAATCAGCCGTTGAATTGTAAGTTCTTGATTTTGATTCATGACCAAACCTTTTGCGTACTCAACGAGTTAAGCAGCTTTCTGAGTCGTTTCTTGGCTCGCAACAACCGGTATTCGATCGTGTTCAGGCCAGCTCCGAGGTGTCGAGCCAGTTGTTTGTACGTCCAATTTTCTGTGTATTTCAAAATCAGTATTTCGCGATCTTGCGGCAGCATTTGTTGCATCGCCTGTTTGAGCAGCTTGGTTTGCTCGTCTTGGACCAGCCAACGCAGCGCATCTACTGATTCGTTGTTGTCTTGATTTGCCAGAGTTTGCATTCGATCCAGCATTCTTCGCTGACGTCCATTACGACGGTGAAAATTAATTGAATATCGGACCGCCAATCGATAAAGCCAGGGAGCAACCTTTTCCGGATCGGTCGGCCGTGAGTTTTGGCGAACCACCGCCAACGAGATTTCCTGGAACAGATCCTCAACAGCGTGGCCATCACTAACGCGGCTGCGCAACACACTTCGAATCCACGTTTGATGCTCGGTCAGCGCTTGAGACCAGTCGATCTGAACCTCACCTGCCTTTGCCCCACCAGATTGAACGTGTTCTTTAGCGGCTTCCACAGCCCGGACGTGCGCACGCCGAGCCACGATCGCCTGCGTGATCGACAGATTCGAATCGGTCGAGGGTTCGTTCCGCGGTGTTCTCATTGCACAAATAGTCGCCGCGACCGAACGGTTTCGTGTAAAATTTCGGGAATTTTACAAAATGCCATCACTGAGCCTCCAGCACGCTCGATTGTAGTCCCAATCTAAAAGAACACGTAACAAATGCCGCAATTTCAGTGCAATGGGTTGTTTTGATCCTTGTGACAAAGTAATTTGGAGTCGAGATCTTTTCGATTGCCTCATCTTGTTTTCGACAACGCGGAAAAGACGAGCACCATGATATTGCGGATTTTGCAGTCTGTCGGTTCTGCCTGCGTTTTGATTTTGAGCCTGGGCGGAACAGCTCAGGGCGACATCACTGATTGGACGATAGTTGACAACGTCGGCAACAGTGTCACATGGGTCACGATCGCCCAGTCCGGCGAACTTGGCAATTGGACCGGCGGTGGTGGTGAAGCCGCCACGGCCTCTTCTGACCTGTTCGGCCCTACACCGTTCGACACTGAGTTGATTTCTCCGGTTGTGGATTTGTCGGGAGTCACAAACGCAACGCTTAGCTTTCTGGTCAACTACCAAAACTTTCTTAACGCTCCGCCGTCGGATTTCATGGATACCGACATCTCGTTCGATGATGGGGCAAATTGGGCTAATCTTTTGAATTGGACGGAGGACCATGGTGACTTCCGCTCAACGCCGGGAGAACTAGTTAATGTGCCCATACTGGGCGGCAGCGCGACCACTCGAATTCGATTTCGATACTATGATTTATCGTTCGACGCATGGGGTTGGTATGCCCAAGTGGACGACGTGCTGATTACTAATGATGCTAACGGTCAAACGGTATTCTTCGAGAACTTCGTCCCCGAACCGTCAAACTTTGGCCTGTTGCTGCTGAGTTCGATTGCCTTGATCGGCCGCCGCCGTCGACGTCGCTGATCCAAAACAGCGGCGCAATTCTATTCACGTCTTGGCTTGTCCCAAGCCGTAGGGTTGTGCGAAACTGGTTGGATGTCCAGCGCGAAACCCGTAGATCATTTGGTGCTGATTGTTCACGGCGTTGGTGATCCGATGCCCGGCGAAACGCTCAGCCTGTTTGCCCGGTCCGTAGCCGGGGCGGCGCATCCGTTAGACGAACACCAGGAAGTGTTGTGGCTGCGCGAGGAAAGGCAGCCCAGGTTCGTCGATACGTTTCCAGCCCACATTCGATTTGTCACTAGTGGTGGAAAGACCACCGAGGCGGCTGAAGTTTTTTGGGGCGATTTGTCACGCGTGAAACGTAGCCTGGTGGGCGTGATATTGGGAATCATTCAGGTGTTCTTCGGATTGCGCTACGTTGCCCATCAAGCGGCAGATGGTCAACGGGGCTGGGCGGCAAAAGTTCTTAAGTGGTTGGGAATCTGGACCGCAGATCTATTGCAGGGGCCTGTGGCTGCCGTAAACATTGTGCTGGCCGCTTTGACTTTCGTTGCCGTGGCAATGGAACAGTTTGCCACCAACGCGTACCGTCAGGCGGTTCCATCGAACTGGTGTGTTCTCGCGGCTGGTCTTGTGTTGTTGATTGTCAGCGTCGTCGCCTATCGATTTTTTGAGCGGCCGGTGACCAAGAAATTCTTTGTTTGGGTTGCGATTTCTGCGATCGGAATGGGCGCGGCGGTTGGTTTGAGATTCTGGATGGCCGGAAATTTGCCGATCGGTTTGCCCGGCGTTGCCGGTTACGCCGAGTTATTTGTGTCGTTGTTAGGCTTTCTGTGGTTGGTTCTCACGCTAACGATGGCACTGATGTTTTTCGTTTTTATTCCGGCATGGCTGACGCGGTACACAAACAAACCGGGGATCATCGCCGCGTTGCTTTTGCCAGCGTTGACCCTGGGGATTTGGGGCGTCGTCATTCCCACCGTTTGGTGGTTTGCCAGCCACAATCTCCCAGTTGTATCCAAGCTGCCTGAGTTTTCGTTGCTATTTAATCAAGCCGTGCCTCTTCTCAGCCTGCAATGGTTGATGGCTGCATTAGTTACGGCATGCCTGATCGTGGTTTTATTGTTTTTCTACCATTGGCACCGAACTTCAACGGTCAGCGATTACAAGAACCGCAGATTGAAATCTCCGCGATTGATCCTAAATGGTTGGGTCCAATTGGCGATTGCAATGACTGCGATAATGGGTATCTCCGCCGTTTTGATAATAGCCGCGTACGAAATCTTAGGCACTGAGCCGGTCGATCAATGGTTGGGTGGGCTTTTGACCAAATACAATCCTCTCGTCCTATCGATCATTCCTGTTTTGGGTGCGGTGGCCGTAATGATTTTGCCGCTATCGGGCGCCGCGTTCGATATCATTTTGGACGTCGTCAACCATTTCTTTTTTGTCAAAGAAGGGGGTGAATTAAAATTCACGAAACGCCAGGCGATCAACAACCGAATGAAAACCCTACTCAGGCACTTTGCGTCTGAACTCAAAACGCCCTGTGAACTGACGATTATGAGTCATAGCCAGGGATCAATGATTGCGGCCGAAGCGCTGCCCGATCTGGATGAACAATGGATCGAGGACCACTTCAGTAAAGTAACATTCGTAACGATGGGCTCTCCGATATTTCACCTCTACCAACACTATTTTGGACACAAGTATCCAGACGACCATTGGCGAAAGCTAGGAGCGCGGATCAACGATTGGATTAACATTTTTCGAGTGGACGATTACGTAGGAACGCATCAGGATCCGCGGTTTTCAGATCCGAGCCAAAAACCGCCCGTTGAGGTAAGTGAAAATCCTGTCCCGCCCAAAGGACATACGTTCTATTGGAATGATGAGACGGTTCTGCAGGTGTTGTCGAACAAAAACGTGACATTTTGATTGGCGACAATGGCCGTTCCGAATCTTATTGGCAGGCCGTTCATAACATTTCCCCGCGCCAGCCCGTCTTGGTCAGCGCTTTTGGTCAGCGTTTTTGGTCGGTGCTTGGGCGCTGGGTTTGGGACAGCTCCACCAGCTCGTCCGGCAGTGCCTTGATCGCAGGATGAGCCAACAGGTAGGCGGACCTTTTTGCGACGAACGACCTGAGGTTCGAGGACTGCGGATCGTCGGGTAACGAGTTTGAGGTTGCCGCACGGAAAGCGTCGATGGTCATCAGTTTTCGTGTGTCAGCGGCCACGTCGCGCTCGATCAACTTGCGGATTGTCCCAACGCGCGGTTTCAGGTTGTCCCATGTCAGCAGATCTTCCGCGATCGTTCGAACGTGCTGCAAATATCGCGTTCGAAACTTTTCGTTGGCTAACAGCTTGCTGCGAAGCGGCTTGCCCGGGTCGTCGAGTCCAATAAGCGGGTCCAGCTCGACCCCGCCTCTACCGAATCCACCCGCTCTGGGTGGCCGTGGCGGGCGACCCTTGGCTGTATCACCGCGCGGGGGTCGATCGCGCGGCGGGGCTTTTGCACCCTTCTGATCTCGGGGTGGCTGTTTTGATTTTGCATCGCCGCCCCTGGGTGGACCACCTCGCCGACGCCGTGCGCCGCGGAAGGCCTCGTTCATATCGTGAGGGATGATGTGGAACATGCCATCGGGATGTCGGTAAATGCTGTAATCGCTGGCCCGTGTCCAATACCCATCGCTGTTGCACGTGACGATATCGACGGCCAGAAACCACAAAGCACCATCGATATTGAGAAGTCCATCCAATGCGTCCGCAAGTTGATCGGCCGGCGTTTCGTTCAAAACTCGGCAAAGATTAATTAGTTCCCGCCACGATTGCTCGCTGTCCTTGGATTTGATCTCGAACCGCTGTCGATACGGCTGGATTTCTTCGCCGAGGTACCTCAGACCGCCGTCGCCGCGCGGGCTGCCGGGAACTTTCCACCGAGCGCCTTTGGACGTTCCAAAATGCTCTTTCACAAAATCCTTGTTGAACTGTTCGCAGTTGGTATAGATGCCCCAGCTCTCGCCGTTGATGACCACTTTCACATAGTTGACTTTGGGGGTCGGGATCCTTTGGCTTGCGAGATACGAACACAAAACGGAACTCATCATCGACGCGTCACCCATGCAATTGAGCAGGTTAAGCGACTTGTACCCGTATAATCGCTGATCTTTGTCGGCCAAATCCATCGATACATTCAACGATCGTTTCAGACCATCTGGGATCATGAAGAACGACGACGCACCACGAAAGCTGACGCCGACGTTCGGATAAACTTTGCCGTCGACCGTCAACTTGGCTGGCACTTCAACATCGGTCGGCTTGAACACGGCAAGTTCCTGTTCCCAATCGTCGTTTTCAAACTCAAGGAACAATGTCCGTAGAGTATTTGGATCGTAAAGTGTTGTGTCGGGATAACTTTTTACGTCGTCGGCACTAATCCGTTGACCGGGCTTTCCCGGCTCAAAGCGTCTACCACCACGAGGCCCTCGTCTACGTGGCGGGTTTTTTGATAGTTCTTCTCTAGCCGCTTTTCGCTCCTCGGCGTTGAGAATTCCATCGCCATCTTTGTCAAACTCCGCGACCATTTTGCGGTCGCCACGACCACCCGATCCCGGCGGCTGGGCATTTAGTCCGGCGGAAAACATGAGGCCGAACAAGAGAGCGAATGAAATAGTCCGTACCGAATGGTTGTTGAGCATATTCAAATCCCATGAGTTGTTTGCCGAATTGGCAAGTGATAACGCTTTGCAAACATGATTAAACCGGCCAGCCCCACAAAAGTTACGCGCGACGCGGCCCGTTTCTAGCCTTAGCCTGCCATTGGTGTCTACCCATTCTGCTTCGCCCTCCCCCAATCCAGACACGTCGCCTCCCAAGGGAGGAGGATGAGCCCGACCTAACCGTCCGAGAAAAACTCGTTTGCGACTTGAAATCCAAACTAGCAGGGTTCGGTAAACGCTGACACGCTGCCTGAATTTACGAACAAAAATTGCCTGACGGAAGCAAAATACTTAGCGCCACCGTTAACCGGATAGTTTAAGCTGGTTGGTTCGTTTGTTCATTCAGTTTGTTAGCTCGCGAAAAGACGAGGCATAAATGGCGACACGTAGAATTGGGCTTTCGCTCGGCGCAGATCTGTGCTGGCCGATCTGTTACGAAGAGATTATGCGGCAGTTGAATCTGTCGATCGATTATGGTGGTGAATCCATCAACTTCGAAATCAGTCGCGTGACGATTGAGCCTTTCAATATTCGTCAACCTTGCCCGTACGACTTGGTGATTGATCGCGTGACGCACTGGTATCACACTAGCCGCGAATGGATCAAAAAATCCATTTTGATGGATGACTTGTACGTCTATAACAATCCGTGGTCGATTCAGTCGATGGAAAAACAGTCGACCTACTGTGCCATGGCCAAGTTGGGTATTCCCGTTCCAGACACCTGGATGATCCCGCCAAAGTCATATGACGAGCAAGCGGATCTCGATGACACACTCGACCGGTATGCGCGGTTGTTTGATTTGGGTGATATTGGCCGGCAGGTTGGTTATCCACACTACATGAAACCGTACGATGGAGGTGCTTGGAAGGGCGTTAATCGAATCGACAATGAGGAAAAACTCCGAGAAACTTATGAAGACAGCGGCAAGTTGCTAATGCATTTACAAGCTTCGGTCGAAGGTTTCGATCGATTTGTCCGTTGCATTGGGCTGGGTCCACAATTCCGGATGGTCAGTTACAACCCCTCCGCTCCGCTACACGATCGATATGAGATTCGTGATGATGATTTTTTAACGGACGATGATCGCGCGCAGTTGGAAGATACCGCGATGACGATCAATTCGTTTTTTGGGTGGGATTTCAATTCCTGTGAGTCTTTGCATCGTGACGGTATTTGGTACCCGATCGATTTTGCCAATGCATGTCCCGACTCGCAGGTAACGTCGTTGCATTATCACTTTCCTTGGATTGTGTTGGCCAACATCCGCTGGAGTGTTTTTTGCGCTGCGACGCGGCGGACAATGCGCAAAAACCTCGATTGGCAACCGTATTACGATCTGTTACAGGAACCGATGAGTGACCGCGAGCGACTGGCCGCTTACGCGAGGATTGGGCACCAGCGGATGCAGACTGAGCGTTTCCGTGAATTCTGCGATCAATACCTGGGGCACTTGGATGAAGTTGCTGTTGAGTTCTTTGAAACTGAATTCGCCAAGGATGCGGTACGAAATAAAGTGGCCTCGCTATTTCCCGCTAACGAAGTTGAGGAGTTTACCGAATTGTTTTGGGAACGCATCGGCCAGTGGCGGAAAGATCAATTGCAAAAGGCGAGCTAAGGCCCGATGGTTGTTTGGCGAACATGCACGAAGTTTGTTGAATATTGGATGGAACACATCCAGTAATTCATGCCTTGCTCGATCAGGCCTGGCCTTTGATCGATGGATTTAGCTTGGAGCCGTCTAGGTTTTTGTAGTCTTCGCGACATGGATGCCAGACATCGATAATTCGGCAATTCGTGATTGATCGCCCAGCATGTGGAACGTCGCCTGGAATCACCAAAACGTCACCGGTTTTCAGATGATGAGGGGTACCGTCGAGCGTCAGCTCAAACTCGCCTTCGATCAGGTTCAAAATTTGTTCGTGTGGATGAGAATGTTCGGGCAGCGAGTGGTCCTTGTCGATTTCCCAGTGAGCGATCGTCATCAGATCGGTATGTACCAACTTGCCTCGAAAACCCTCGATCGGTTCAAAAACTGATAAATCACTAATGTTTAGGGGAATGGTCATTTTTTTGTTTGCCTGTTGAACTAGAAATTGTTGCAGCTGTTCGTATTATCGAAAGGTTTCACGACAAAACTAGAACGGACGTATGGCCCCCCACCTCGTGCTAAAACGGGGAGGATATGTTGATGTTAACGAGTTCCTGTCGAGGATTCCAGTTTTGAGATTCGAATCATGCCAGGCGATCGGTCGCCGGTTTTACAACAGCCAGTCAGCGTAAAGCTCCGGACGGCGATCGCGCAGAAAGAGCCGCCGTGCATGTGAGCGCCCGGTGAGGCTCAGGTCGACGTCGCAGAAAAGTGTTTCTTCGGACCCTTGTCCTCCGCGCGCGATGACCTGTCCAGTCGGATCGCAAACAAATGATTCTCCGGCAAATGTCAGCGTTTGTTCCTTTCCCACACGATTGCACAGCGCGGTAAAGTAACCGTTCTGAAATGCCGCAACGCGCATTTCCGCTTCGTACAATCCAGCGGGCCATTCGTCCACCGCGCCGGCTTGCGGGATCATAACGAGATCAGCGCCGGCAACTGCCAGTGCGCGCATGTATTCCGGGTAATGGCGGTCGTAGCAGATTGCGACACCCAGATTGCCATACCTCGTTTTGTAAACTGGCACACCACGATCGCCGGGCGTGTAATATCCTTGTTCGTGAAAGCATGGGTAATCCGTGATGTGGATCATCCGTGTTACACCCAGAATGCTGCCATCGGCGTCGATTACGGGCGAGCTATCGAACGTCTGATCACCGTCACGTTCGAACAGATTCAACACAACCACTACCTCGTGCTGGGCGGCGATTTGACAAAATGCATCGGTGGTCGGACCAGGGATTGGTTCGGCAAGTTGGAGTTCGTTTTGCGTCGCTGGCTGCTGAGGATAGAACGGATCGAACGCCAATTCTGCAGTTCCGATAACATTGGCTCCTGCTTCGGCAGCATTTTTTGCGGCAACTAAACCGCGCTTTCGATTTTCTTGTCGATCAATGCCAGCAGGTTGTTGGATCAGAGCAATTTTCATTGGTTCTCCGTAATGGTGCTGCGGCGATGTAAAGCCTTGCCAATTCTTCGCGATGGCAAAGCAAATTGTCCCGTTGAATAGGATTTCGCCTCAATATTTCGCCATATAGTTTATCTAGTTTCGGTGACTGGCATTATCGACGCATCCGGTATTAGAACGAAAATGTGAGCATTCGTTGCAACAATGTCCGATATCAAAGCCATCATCAAAAACTTTGATTCCGGACATTCTGGCGAGGTTGTACGGGTTTGGCATTGCGAGGGATCGTAGGCGCCGTGACCTGTGATCAATGCTTCAGTTCAACGACCGCTGCTCCAGGTGTTGGAATGTTAAGGGAAGAACGGAGTTGGACGATGGCTACAATTTCGACGTCGCATCAGCTGGAAGATACCCCTGCGCGACAATATGTTGTCCGCCGGAGATCGAAACGCGACGCCGCACCTCTGGGGATCGCTTGTCCTCATTGTCACCAAAGAAATCGAATTTTTTATAGCTCGTTGCAACGGCGCAAACCGATCTATAAACGTGCCATTTTCGCATACCTCCGTTGCCATTCGTGTACTCAGCTGTTCCGGGCCTGGCGGATCGGACCGGCGCTATTTACCGGATTTACCATCGCGACACTTTTTTTGGCGGGAATCCTGGGCTGGGGATTTTGAGCCGCTCTCCGGTCTAACTCTCCGAGCAACATATCGGCAAAATATTGTTTGTGTGCGATCTTTCGATTGTTGAAAGGCATCGCATTTGTGTTAGTCTAAAGCGATAGCAGTTGTCTTTTCGGGGGCGTATCAACACGATTGGGTTGATACCATTCAACGGTTGTCGCATGAAATCTATTCTAGTTTGCCTACTTGCGCTGTTGGTTGGTTGGTTTATTGTCGTCAACGCGTGGGGCCACGAGGATGATGGCAAAAACATCTCGAATTCGGCTCCGCCCGGCATCGGAGGGTCCGGCCCGTTTGCCAGGTACAACGTCGAGTTAATATCGCACCTGCCGATCTCGCAAATCGGAGGGGGCCCTGCAAACGTGATCGGCAACGACATCTGGGGATGGACGGACCGGACAACCGGTCGTGAATATGCCCTTTTCGGTTTGACTGATGGGACATCGTTTATTGATATCACCGATCCTTCGAAACCTGTTTACAAGGGCAAACTTGACACGCACGTCGGAACCAACAATACCGCTTGGCGAGATATCAAAGTTTATAACGACCATGCCTATATCGTCTCGGATGGAAATAACCAAAACCATGGGATGCAGGTTTTTGACCTGACGCAACTGCGCAACCAGGCGACGGAGCCGGTAAGCTTTACGGAAACCGCTCATTACGGTGGCTTTGGCCGGGCACATAACATCGCCATTAATGAAGACACCGGATTCGCTTACGTTGTCGGGTCGGATCAGGCCAGTGGCGGTTTATACATGATTGATCTGAACACTCCGGCTAGCCCAACGTTTGCGGGTATGTTTTCCGACGACGGCTATACGCACGATGCGCAAGCCGTGACCTATCACGGTACGGACTCGGCATATTTTGGTAAGGAAATCGTATTTGCATCGAATGAAGATACCTTGACCATTGTGGATGTTTCCGACAAATCGTCACCCAACCAAATTTCACGAACGGGATACTCGACCTCGCAATACACGCACCAAGGGTGGGTATCAGAGGATCATCGTTACTTTTTTATGGATGATGAACTGGATGAAGCGTCGGCGAGTAACAATGGAACGTTAAATGGAACAAGAACTCACATATGGAACATTGACGACCTGAATGACCCTATCTACATCGGTATTCATGAGGGCGAAGCAGACACAATCGATCACAACCTGTATGTCAAAGACGATTTGATTTTCCAAGCGAACTACACAAGTGGAATGCGGGTGCTGAAAATCGTCGATGCCGAAAATGGGGTTCTGGAGGAGATCGCGTTTCTGGATACTTATCCAACCGACGATGCGATTTCGTATAACGGTGCGTGGTCCGTCTTTCCCTATTTCGATAGCGATCTGATCATTGTAAGCGATCGTCAAAATGGCCTTTTCATAACACGGCTACAATCGGTCCCCGAGCCGACCGCGGGATTATTTGGCGGATTAGTTTGCATTGCCGTGTTGTTCAGAACACGGCGGCGTTAGAATCTGTACGCTTCAGAACACTCATCTCCGCTAATCTTCGCTGATCCTGTTTTGCCAACTAAATTCATACGCTCATGTGCCGGGGCCACTCGGCTGGCAGTAAACGGTTTCTCGTGATTGCGATAGAATGTTTTTTCGTTAGCGCCTAGCCCCTGTTTGAAACAGGGGGAAATTAGAAATGACCAGGAGATGGTTGTCGATGAGTTGTTTTTTGCAAAGACCGCGTATTTGGTTGAGTTGTCTAGTTGCTGTCATCGCCAGTGCGGGCTCGCTCAGCTGTGCTCAACAGCAATCGGAATCAAAAGCCGAAACTGGCAATTCAAAAGGACAACAAGCCAAGCACACCAATCGATTGGTCGATGAGACCAGCCCATACCTGTTGATGCATGCACACAATCCGGTCGATTGGCATCCGTGGAATGCCGAAGCACTGAAAAAGGCTAAAGACGAAAACAAGGTGATTTTTTTGTCAATCGGTTACTCAAGTTGCCATTGGTGTCATGTGATGGAGCGCGAATCCTTTCTGGACGAAGAAATTGCGAAGTTCATGAACGAACATTTCGTGTGTATTAAAGTGGACCGCGAAGAACGACCGGACATTGATTCGATTTATATGACAAGCTTGCGCGTTTATAACCAGCTTGTCAGTCGTGGCGGGTCCGGCGGCTGGCCGCTTTCGATGTTTTTGACGCCGGATGCGAAGCCATTTTTTGGAGGAACCTATTTTCCAGCCCGGGATGGTGATCGCGGCGCATCGACCGGATTCCTGACGATTGTCAAACGGGTCAACGAAGCTTGGGACGATCGACGCGATTTCATACTTCGCGATGCCGAGCGCGTCACTTCGCTAACACGAAGCGAACTCGATGGACGAAGAACTGGCGATGGCGGTGATATCAAGTCCAGCTGGATAGGCGACTGCAAGACGTCCCTGTATGGTCGATTCGATCCGGAGTACGGCGGCTTTGGATTTAGCCAACAAAACTCACAGATCCCCAAATTTCCAGAACCGTCGAACCTGTTCTTCTTAATCGATTATTTGCGCAACGTTCCCGATGATGAGCAGGCGAAGCTGATGTTAACGAAGACACTTGATCGAATGTCGATGGGCGGAATCTACGATCATATCGGAGGAGGCTTTCACCGTTATAGTGTTGACCGGTATTGGAAAATCCCGCATTTCGAAAAAATGCTTTATGACAACGGATTGCTTCTCTCGGTTTATGCCGACGCGTTTCAACTGACCGAACAACAGCGCTACCGCTACGTGGCCGAGGGCATTGCTAAGTTTGCGCTGCATGAGTTAACCGATGACCAGGGAGGATTCTATGCGGCATTGGACGCCGAATCGGAAAACGAAGAAGGCAAGTACTACCGTTGGGAAAAGCGGGAGATCAAAGACGCGCTGTCCCCGGACGAGTACGAGTTGTTTGCGAAAACATACGGTATCGATGGGGCACCCAATTTTGAAGGACAATACTACGCACCTCAACTTTCTCAGTCGCTCGATCAAATCGCCGGCGCAAATAGCAAATCGTTTGAACAACTAGTTGGACAATTGACGCCGCTCCATGCGAAACTTTTCGATGTCCGCAGCAAACGCGAACGGCCTTTGACGGATACCAAAATATTGACCAGTTGGAATGGATTGATGATTCGCGGGTTGGCCGATGCGGGTCGCATTCTCGATCGGCCCCAATACACTCAGGCCGCGATCGGCGCGGCTGATTTCTTGTGGAAAAACTCCTATGTCGACGGCCGCTTGCGGCGGACCCACACCTCGGGTCAGTCTCTGTTGAATGGCTACCTGAACGACTATGCGTTTTTTATCAATGGATTGATTGCATTGCATCGGGCAACCGACGACCCAATCTGGATCAATCGGGCAAATGACTTACAAAAAACACAGAACAAATTGTACTGGGACGACTCCAGTGGCGGCTTCTTTTTTACTTCACATGATCATGAATCGTTACTCGCACGCGCCAAGCAGCCAACTGACAGCGCGATACCGTCTGGCAATTCTGTTTCCGCCACCAATTTAGTCTATTTGGCTTCCCAACTGGACGAGCCAAACTATCAAGAACTTGCAGAGCGGACCATCACGAGCATGTCCGGATTGCTCGATAGATTTCCAACAGCATCGCCGTGGATATTGCAATCGGTACGCCAATTGTCGGAGTCGAAGAAGTGAGTAATCGTTGATCGCTCGGCGATCAAATTGAACTGACCGCCGAGAGGTCAGCAACCATTCGGCTTAGACCGTGTCCGGTTCACATTCATTTTTTCCCGTTGCGTAATGTGCAACCGATTCCGGCCTGCCGTAATAGAAACCTTGTGCCAATTTGAAGTTCATTTGTTTGAGCACTTCGTGCGATTCCTTGCATTCAACTCCTTCCGCCAGCGAGACAATTCCCAGGTCATTTACCATTTTGGCGATGAGTGCCACGACTTCTTGCCGTTTTTCACTGGCGCGATGAATTTCTTTGGTAAGGTTCATATCGAACTTTACGTAGTCCGGACGTACTTCACTGAGTTCGACCAAGCGAGCGCGTCCCACACCGAAATCATCAAATGCCAATTGCATGTTGAGTTCGGAAAGTTGCGTTCTCAGATCCAGAATAAGCTTGGGATTGGTAATGGCTGCTTCATGGATTTCCAGCGTGATTGGTAGTTTCGGTGCGATTTCTCGTAGGTGTTGAAGTGAGGCGTACAAACCGTCTTTGGATAATTCGACTGGGTGCGTATTGAGAAAAATGTTCATTCCCTTGGAAAGTTGACCGCAGAGTTCCACTCCGTGGACGCGCATCACGCGGCTCAACTCGGCTTCGAGATTCAATTTGGATGCGGCGGAAAACATCTCGGCCGGCGTTTTTAGTCCAAACAACCGGCTGCGTCCAAGTACTTCAAATCCAAACGTTTTGCAATCTTCGACGAACACGATCGGTTGAAAAAACGGCACGACACCGCCGTCATTCATAAGGCGATCAAATTGCATCATTGCCAGCGCTCGATCGCAGGCGTCCTCGTGCATGGTTCGAGCTTCGGTGTGTTGCCGACCAACTCCCAAACGAAAAACAATCGTGGCGAATTGTATGAGATCGCCTTCACTCAACACGGTTTCCGAGGTGAGCTGTTCACCGTTGACATATGTACCGTTGGTACTGCCCAAATCGCGGAGATACAGACGATCCTGATGTTCAAGAAACTCGGCATGTGATTTCGATACGCTACTGCAAGGTAATGAAATCGGCGCATCCGAGCGTCGACCCACCTCACATGGTAGCGCTGGTATCACGATCTTGCGCACGCCGTCCGACTCATTGATTTGTCCGGACAGGTACCAGACGTTACCTGAGATCGAGGTATCGGGTTGGCTTGGGGTCTTCATATGTTGGCGTAATCGTATATGGGCAAAGTTCTGGTAATTCAACCGGGTCGCCAGTAATGATGTAGCATCAAAAAAAGCACCCGGTATTGAAAATGTCGAGGAATCGCTGCATTCCTAATAAAGTTTTTGAGTGGGTGTTGATTGGTTTTCCAAATTCTTATCAAGCGTCTCCATTTAAAACCTATAAAAGCATGCCACGGAAAAAACTTGAGCTCACCGCGCGCGTCGGTCAAACCGTTTAGAACGGAGAAATCAATAATGAGCACAACTGAAACACCGCTTACTCAGATTGATCTACTAGCGACGATTTTGTCGGACGAGTCTTTCCGCCCCGCGGAGCCAGCAACATTAGAAGAAACCGGTCTGCCATCGTCGTTAATCGAATCGTTGATTTGCAAACGACTGCTGCTTGTGGGAATGCGAAGCGGTCGACAATTGGCCGAGGAACTTTGCCTCCCATTTCAAATCCTTGAGAACATTTATCAAAATCTGCGGACCCGTCAAATCATCGTTCACCAGGGATCGGCGCCCCTCAATGATTACAACTATCGGCTGACCGACACCGGGCGCGATCGAGCCAACCAGGCAATGGCCGCGTGTGCGTATATCGGGCCGGCGCCCGTCCCGCTGATGGATTATGTGTTATCGGCGGAGGCTCAGACAATTCGCGCGGAAAGTCCCAAAGAACAACAACTGAAAGAAGCGTTTGCGGATATCTCGATCGATCAGGAATTATTTGAAAGTTTGGGGCCCGCGATCAATTCGGGTGCCGGCCTATTCTTGTACGGCGAACCCGGAAACGGGAAATCGACGCTCGCCAAAAGAATCACTCAATGTTTTGGCCAACAGATCTGGATTCCGCATGTCATCTTCGAAGACGGGCAAATCATCAAGCTGTTCGACGCCGCGTTTCACGACGAAGCTGGCTTGGAAAAACAAAGCATACTCAAAGACGCCGCGTATGATCGTCGTTGGATCAAAATCAAACGACCGACGGTTGTGGTTGGAGGTGAACTGACCATGGATGCGCTTGAGATTCGCCACGATGGTCGAAGCAATATCAGCGAGGCGTCGTTGCAGATGAAAAGCAACTGCGGATGCCTGCTGATCGATGACTTTGGGCGTCAACGAATCGAACCGACCGAGTTACTCAATCGGTGGATTGTTCCATTGGAAAGTCGCATTGATTTTCTAACATTGTCCTCGGGTAAGAAAATACAGGTTCCGTTTGAACAGCTAATCATTTTCTCCACAAATCTGGAACCTGCAGATCTGGTCGATGAAGCATTTTTGCGGCGGATTCCTTATAAGATCGAGATTGGCGATCCCTCGACACAAGAATTCCACCGCCTGTTCCAGATTTATTGCGAACAGTTTGGCGGTGAATACAGCGAGGAGGTGATTCAGGAACTTATCGACAAACACTATTTAGAGCACGGTCGAAGCATGCGGCGGTGCCACCCCCGAGATTTGCTGGGGCAGATTCGCAACTTCTGCGTTTACAAAAGCCTGCCCATGGAAGTTAAGTCGGAGCATTTTGATCGGGTCGTCAACAGTTATTTCACCACAGTCATTGGTAAGGACGGTACGCCAACCCAAGCCAAGAAATAATTCCATTTGCACCATTTGTACGGATTATCGTTTTAATCAAATCAAAAATCCGATTCGCGCTGTTAAAAAAAGCTACGTTTCCATGACGTGCATTTTTTGCAAGCCCGTTAATTCCCTGCCTTCATTATTTATTGATGCTCAAAGCAGAAACCTGCGTTAATGTCCAACTCTCCGACTAAAACGATTGAAGCCAACGAATCATACCTGGGTTATGTCTTGCGCGAACGAATTGGGGCAGGTGGCTACGGTGAGGTTTGGTCGGCCGAGGCACCGGGCGGAATGTTGAAGGCAGTGAAGTTCATTTATGGATTTCACGATGACAATCGAGCCCAACGCGAACTCAAAGCTCTTGATCGAATCAAAGAGGTACGCCATCCGTTTTTACTGTCGCTCGAACGAATTGATGTCGTAGACGGTCGAATGATCGTTATTACCGAGCTGGCGGACATGTGCCTCAAACAACGGTTTAACAGCTGCCGAGAAGAAGGTTTGGACGGCATTCCGCGTGAAGAGCTGCTTAGTTATATGAAGGAAGCGTCGGATGCGCTCGATTACATTGCCGACAACTTTTCGCTTGCCCATCTGGACATAAAACCCGAAAACCTATTGCTGGTCGGGCATCACATAAAAGTAGCCGACTTTGGATTGGTCAAAGACATTCATAACGCCAACCAGTCTTTGATGGACGGACTGACACCTGCCTACGCGTCGCCGGAATTGTTTGACGGTCAGCCTGGTCGGGCCAGCGATCAGTATAGCCTGGCAATCGTGTATCAGGAGATGTTAACCTCGACGCGACCGTTTTCGGGCACGACCGCGGCTCAATTGGCAAGTCAACACATTCATAGCCGGCCCAATTTAAATAGCCTGCCTCGTAGCGACCAGGCAGTGATCGCCCGTGCCTTGTCCAAGGTTCCCGATAAGCGGTTTGTCGATTGTCGAACCATGGTCGAGGAACTGGCCAAACGACGAAGCCGGGCCAGGCCCAAAGCGTCATCCGCGCCCAAATCAGAACTTGGCTCGCTGAACACCTCGGAGCTGACCAGCGCTGGCGTAGATATCAAGGCCGTCAAACCGGATCAGACGATGACCATATCGGAGTCGTTTATTCCGGCCATAAAATTCGAGGCGTCGGTTGAGAAACTCGATCCATACAATTTGGAAAACGAGACTCCCGAGATTCGTCCCACGTTTTTCGTTGGCGTTGGGCACACGGGGACCCAGACGTTGTGTCGGTTGCGACGGCGTTTGAGCAATCGTTATGGTAACCCCGAGTCGATGCCGGCGATTCGAATGCTGTGTCTTGATGTCGACCGCCGCTCGCTGTTTGACTCGACACTCGGCAACGATAGCGAGTCGCTTCGAAGCCACGAGATTCTGAACGTTCCGTTGCGGAAGCCAGAGGAATATCGAAATGACACTTCGATCGATACTTCCTGGATTGGACGCCGCTGGATCTACAACATTCCTAAAAGTCAGTTAACCGAATCGTTGCGGCCTCTGGGCCGATTGGCATTCGTCGATCATCATGAAAAAATCTACCAAAAGATTCACGATGAACTCGAAAAATTATCTGCACCCGAAGCGTTAGCAACAACCGCAGACACCATCGGCCTTTCACCGGGCGAAGTGACTCCACAAGTGGTAATCGTCGGCTCAACGTCGGGAGGCATTGGCAGCGGCATGATACTCGACCTCGCCTATTCGATTCGCGTCGGCATGGGCGAGCTTGGTCTATCGGACGAATTCCTCTACGGTCTTCTCGCGCATTCGACGGCTCGAAATTCAGGCGATAACCGGTTGAGTATTGCCAATACCTATTCATTTTTGAACGAGTATTTTCATTACAACCTGAACGGCTTTCCGGGAAGTCCTTACTGCGGCATACCGTCGTTTGATCAGAACACTCCAGCCTTTGACGCAGCTTATTTGCTGCATCTGGGCGATGCACTGCAAGACGAAGAATACGAGAGTGCCATCGATGCGATGGCCGAATACTTGTATCTCAGTACGGCAACGCGGTGCACAGCTTTTTTTGACGCCTGCCGCGCCAACGATGAAGATTACGATTCCAATACGCTGCGTTCGATGGGAATCAGTTTTGTCAGTCGAGGCAAATCCGCCCTGTCCGATATTCCCGCCCAGACAATCTCCAATAAACTGTTGAAGCGGTGGTTGGACGGTGAACCGTCGGGTAGTGATCACGAATCGCAGGGGGTGTTCAAGCCGGCCGAATTTGCCGCGCAGTTGCTCGCCGATTCGCTACTAGGTCAGGAGCTAAACTCAACCTTTGGCCAAATCATTCAGGAAGAACTAGGAAACGAACCTGTTTCGTTATTGTTGTCGCAAATCGACGAAGGGTTTCAGGGACATCCTGCTGAACAAAAACTAAAACTAGCGAAGGAATTTCTCGATCAACGATTGGGCGAACCGAGCAACTCTCAAATCGATGGCGTCCCCCAAGATCCAACGCTGTGCGAGGTGATCGATTCAAAGATTCCGCGAATGGTACGCCGAACTCGAGACGACCTTTCTGAAAAGGTTTTTAATTTGATCGATGATCCGCACGCCAGGATATTCGGCGCCAATGCAGCCGCGCATGCCATTAACGAATCGCTTCAGGTATTGGCCGTGTCGCTAGAACCCACCAAGTTGCAACTGCAGGCCGATCTGGAGGAATGTGTTTCTCAGTTTCGCGACACTTTGAATGCGAAATCTTCACAGCAAGAGCAAGTCGCGGCCAAACGCGCCAAGATTATTACCCGTTACGTCGAAGCACGGTTGCGCTTGATCCAGGAGTCGTTCAAACGCAAACTTGTGGCAATCGTTCGCATTGAAATGACATCCGAATTGGGAGGGTTGGGCGAGTTATCTCAGAAGCTTAACCTCGTCAACCAACAACTAAGCTTCGCCGCCGAGGTCAATCCGGCTGAGACCGACGTTTACGGCGATGAGGAAAAGAAGGACTTACGCGCGATCATGATTCAACAATTCGTCGATCGCGCCGATTCACTGCTTCCTACGCTCGAGTCGGTTATTGAAGAAAAGTACTTGTCTGCCGAAGGTGGTTTGTTATCGTTGCTACGCGAAGGAACCCATCGGTTGCGAGCGCTTCCTGAGTTGATTCGGCGCGAATCCCAAAATGTCGTCAACAATGCCATGCAGGAATTGCGGATTGACTCGATCCTCCGCGACTCGGCACTCAACGCATCCGAAATCGCTAATTGGTTGAATTGGTTGGTCGAATCGGCAAACCCAAAACTGCTCGAATGCGGCGGTACCAGCCGTTTGTTGCTGGCGGTACCGCAAAAAGCGCCGGTCACGTCGATCGCCGGCTTTATTCAGAATCAGTTTGACCACGAAGCCAACGTGGTATCGGCCACGTCTGGTGAACTTGCCGTGTGCTATGAAATGAACCTGATTCCGATGGAAAATGTGGCAATGAGTATTCTGCAACTGCAGCCGGATTGCGCCGAGTTGATCAACCGGTTACATGTCCGTAACGATGTCGAGTGGACCAGCCTCACACCTCTGTGTTAGTTAGTCGTTGGTAACGATCACCGCGACTTACGGCCGCTACGAATTCGCAAATCCGAGCGAAACTCGATTCGGCTAAATAAATAGGCCGAGTCGAAACTCGGCCCGATTTTCCATGTTCTGTTGTACAATCTACGGAGTTTTAGAAATCACTTCGTCCGCGGCGACCTCGTCGACGTTGCGGAAACTCAAATGCCTTCCCTTTCATTTCTTCGAGCATCGATTTCTGTTCATCGGTGAGGATTCCCATAAGGCTTTTGGTGAGTCCGTTTTCAAAATCCTGCATGACGGTGCGGATGCCCTGAAAATCGCCTGATTCCTGCGCTTCCTCCATTGCTTTGCCCATCTCTTTGCGGCTTTCGTCAAACGCTTTTTGTATTTCTTTGTTTTGTTCGTCGGTTATCGACAATTTCTTGACGATATCCTTGCGCTGAAACAATCTATTGCCCATTCGCTGGATCATTAGCTGTTTGAGTCGTTTTTTCTGTTCATCATCCAACTTTGCTACCAGGTCTTTTTCTTCTTCCTGGAGATCTTTGAGCAACTCATCGACTTCTGATTGTTCGCCATCGGCGCGGAGGATCGCGAATGCTTCCTGACGCCATTCACTGTTTATTTCGGAGGCTAGTTCGGCAATGTCTTTTACCTGCTCCTCAGTTAGCTTGAGTTCTTTTTGGACTTCCTCCATGGCCAGCAGTTCCGAATGAAGTTGTCCGCGGCTACCGGACATGATCCTCATCATTCTGCCAAAGTCTTGCGCAGACGAATCGCTTGTGCAAATGGCAAACAACACGACGGCGCAAAGTACTGCGAAGATTCGACGACTGTACATGGTTCCGACTCCGATAGTTTTGGTGTAGATGTTTTGGTCTCCGATTGGACGACCAGATTTTAGCTTCCCAGATGCCTCAATTGCAAATCCCTGGCGATAGAAAAATACTGCTGCACCCGGTCAATTGAACTGGAACTTTCACGCCTGCGTGAATTGCCCGCCTTACGCCAAATGCGCTAATGCGACACACGTGCAAATAAAACTGTTACAGAAAAGTTTCGTCTCCCATGATATTGTGTGCGTGTCGCTGCTGAGATGCGCACACATTTTGTCAATCGGCGGGCGTGCGCTTTCGCTTTAGCATACGCGCCAAACGCGATTCCAGTTTTTCGCCTTCAAAGATATAGGCGTGATTCTTGTATTCGTCTCGATATTCATGACAAAACGTCATCGGCTGCTTGGCCATCGTTACCAACACGGCAACCTGGCAATCGGGTAACAAAAAACGCCCTGATTCACCTTCGGGCACCGACGATCTCCACTCGACAATATCGACACTGGCAGACGAGCCTGTGGCATTAAATATAAGCTGAGGCGGATCTCCAGATTCATTTGCAACTTGATGTGTCTGGAGTTCCAGCGTCCGCTCGCGCTCGCGTTCACCGTGTTTGAGGCTTATCAGGGTTCCGAGACTGAATTGAAAGCTATCGTGCCGTGTGGCATAGAAAAATGATACCTTCGACCAAAACTCGGCGGCAAACTCGTCAATGTCTTCTTGCGCTGCCAAGGTGATTAGCTGACAGTGCTTGTTGATCTCGTGAACCGCTCGCCGCAGCCTAAGCGCCTGGTCTTTGCGTTCGAGAAATACGTTATCGGAGGTGTTAAGCAGGTTAGTCGTTCGCTCCAACCACATCGCGTCTTTTGGTTCGATGCTTGATGAGGGCTCAAGTTCTATTGGTGCGACCTCCGGCTTCATCACAACGCGATTGGATTTCGACTTGTCCATTTCAGCATCCATTCGCTGAAAAGCCCACGGATTCAATTCGCGCGGAAATTCAATGTGGTGGGATGGATAGAGAATGCCTTTTAGCGAACCCATGAAAACTTGTTACCACTTACTCTGCAAAATTCCACCGACCTGCGTTAGTATTACTAGTATCAACTGGTCATTAGCGCCGGGCAAGTATCGTCTAAGTTGTACCCGCGAAATTTGTTTGGGTCGATTCAACGGTGTCCTCGCTTGTCAATGTTCTGATACCCTCCACCAACAACTGGATCAAATCAATGAATTTGCAACGTATTTCCCTTGCAATTTTGGTTTTGTTGATATTTGGTCCAATATCGGTTTGCTCCCGGACCGCTGGGCTTGCAATCACGGAGCCCGCGCCCGCCAAAATATCAAAGGAAAAAAGTCAGCCTAACATTGTACTGTTTCTTGTCGATGATTTGGGCTGGCAGGATTCCAGCGTATCGTTTTGGACCCGCAACACAGAATTTCAAGCACATTATCATACACCGAATGTAGCAAAGTTAGCGGAGCAAGGTGTTCGTTTCACCAACGCGTATTCCCATTGTGTTTGTTCTCCGACGCGCACTTCGATCATGACGGGTCAAAACCCAGCACGGCATCACGTAACCAACTGGACATTGTATGCCGATCGAGATCAATCGGGGAAAACGAACCGGGTTGCCGCACCCGCCGGTTGGCGTAAATCCGGAATTCAAACACACGACATTACTCTCGCCAGGAAATTGAAAGCCGTCGGTTACACGACGATTCATTGCGGAAAAGCGCATTGGGGTGCTTATGACACGCCCGGAAGTGACCCGCGCAATTTGGGATTTGACATTAATATTGCCGGACACGCGGCCGGTGGTCCCGGCAGCTATCAGGCAATGGACAACTTCGGCAATCAATCAAACGGTTCTCACCGGCGGCCATGGGGTATTCCGGGTCTAAAAAAGTATCATGGAACGAATACGCATCTTACCGATGCGCTGGCGACCGAAGCGTGCATCGCCATTAAGGACGCGGCCAGAAATGGACCGTTCTTTTTGTATATGGCCCCTTATGCCGTTCATGCTCCGTTGCAACCCCACGGACGATTCATTGGCAACTATCGCGGCAAAAAGTATTCAAGCTCCGGCATTGAAATTCCAGAGGCCGAGGCCTGTTATGCCAGCATGGTTGAAGGCTATGACGCGGCACTCGGCGCAATCCTTAAACAAATTGACGACCTGAAAATTGGCGAAGAAACAATTGTGGTCTTCGCTTCCGACAACGGCGGTTTAACGGCGCACGCTCGCGCGACGTCGCCACGCGGGACGGGTCTCAATACGCATTGTTGGCCTCTTCGCGAAGGAAAGGGTTCTGCTTATGACGGCGGCACGCGTGTCCCTTTGATTGCAAGCTGGGCGCGAACCAACGACGACAATGATTTACAACAACGGATTCCGATTGAACCAGGTTCGATTTCCAAGGCCCATGTCATTTGCGATGACCTCATGCCAACCATTTGTACTTGGGCAGGCAATCCGGTCCGTTCGACGGACGAACATGTTTACGACGGTAATGACATCTCTCGGTATTTCGTCGATGACTCTAATGGTCAAAATCGTGAATTGCTGTTTCACTACCCGCACGTGTGGGGACCTCGCGGCCCTGGTTACCAGCCGCACAGTGCACTGCATTTGGGTAATTGGAAAGTGATTTATTTCTACCACGCCCGACGATGGGAATTGTACGACGTCGTTGCCGATATCGGCGAAACCCGCAACCTTGCATATGCGGAGCCAGCCCAGTTGGCGCAAATGGCTAACAGACTTATTGCGGCGCTGATCCGATGCGGTGCCCAATACCCGGTCGATCGCAATACCTCCAAACCAATCCAACCGGAATTTGTTCCTCTGACCGCCTCGATCACACCGGTTCCTAGCTCGGAGAGTCGGGCCTCGGCGGCAGGCTGGACAAGCGGTGGCCGCTGGATGGACCAGCACAGCGACATTAATCGAATTGCAAAGCAAGGAAAATCCAATCTGGTTTTTCTGGGTGACTCGATTACGCAGAGCTGGGGAGGAGCCGGGCGGAAGGTGGCTTCGGTCGCCGCAGAATTATGGGACCATTATTACGGCCACCGCCGCGCGGCCAACTTTGGCATCAGCGGGGACCGCACTCAACACGTGCTTTGGCGAATTCAAAACGGCAACTTCAAAAACGTCCGGCCAAAACTCGTCGTGTTGATGATTGGAACCAACAATCTCGCCACGGACACGGCAGATGATATTGCAGCTGGAATCCAGCAGATCGTCCTTCAGATCGAAGAACGTCGGGACGGATGCAAGATATTGTTGCTTGGCATATTGCCAAGAGGTAGGACAAAAAATGATCCGTTGAGAATCAAGCTGAACGATGTAAACAAAAAAATAATGGCGCTGCAGGACAATCGCCGCTGCTTCTTCCTAGACATTGGTTCGGCGTTTCTGGATTCGAACGGATCGCTAGTTCCCGAACTTTATCGGCCCGATCATTTGCATTTGACGAAGGACGGATATCGTACTTGGGCCGACTCGATTGAATCGCGCGTCGCGAGTCTTATGGGTGAATCGAATTCAGAATCGGGCGGCAGTCGGAAGTAACCGGACTTTTAGCGACGAACATGCAAGTCGAAAACATATTGCAGCAATATTTTGGGCACGCGGAATTTCGGGGCCGACAGCGCGAAATTATTCTTCGCGTCATCGATGGCGGGCATGCGCTAGTGATTATGCCGACCGGAATGGGGAAGTCGTTGTGTTATCAGATACCGGCCATATGCATCGCCAACGGCGCCGCCCGTTCAGACAAGACGAACGTTCTGTCGGTTGTTATCTCGCCCTTGATCGCACTGATGAAGGACCAGGTTGACGCACTGGTCCAAAAAGGTGTCGCCGCGACGTATGTGAACTCGTCACTGGATCGGCAGGAACGTCATCGCAGATACGCCGAAATTGCCGCCGGTAAATATGATCTACTGTACGTCACGCCCGAACGGTTTCGAAAACCAGACTTTGTTGAATTGATCGGGCGGCGTTCGGTGGAATTGTTAGCCGTCGACGAAGCGCATTGCATCAGCCAATGGGGTCACGACTTTCGACCCGACTATACGAGGTTACGCGAAATCCGCGCTCTTGTGGGCTACCCAACGACCATTGCACTCACGGCCACCGCGACACCGGATGTTCAAAAAGACATCATCGCGCAACTTGGATTGGACGAGACAGACGTCAAGTTGTTTCATCAAGGAATCGATCGACCCAACCTAAAACTTAGCGTTGAAAAGCTATGGGGAGACGACGAGAAACTTCAGTTTATCCAAGATATTAACGATCGTATTCCGGGAAGCGGGATTGTGTATTTCACTTTGATTCGCACCCTCGAGCGATTTAGTTCACGGCTGCGGAAATTGGGCATTGGTCACTTGATTTACCACGGGGAACTTCCTCGGGAGCGCCGAAAAAATGTGCAGGAACAATTTATGTCGGATGATCACCTGGTGCTTGCTACCAACGCATTTGGCATGGGTATCGACAAGGAGTCGATTCGCTTCGTCACGCATGCCGAGCTGCCGGGATCGATGGAATCCTATTACCAGGAGATCGGACGTGCCGGGCGCGATGGCCTGCCGTCAGAGTGCGCGTTGTTGTATGACGAGCACGATTTGGAAACGCAGATGGAATTCTTGCGTTGGAGCAATCCCGACGACGAATTTTATCGGCGAGTCTACGATTTCCTTTGCCATGACACCGAACAAGTTAACGCGTTTGGAATTGACTGGCTCCAAGAAAAACTTCATTTCAAACAACGTCACGACCATCGACTCGACACGGCGCTAAACATGCTCGATCGATACGGCGTGATCGAGGGAA
>CAJHZH010000403.1_pt1 | contig 26272 bp, 22 predicted proteins | sample 9198951 | NCBI WGS metagenome assembly CAJHZH01 (sample SAMEA7708381, study PRJEB35096) | sediment metagenome | biome: marine neritic benthic zone biome [ENVO:01000025]; feature: sediment [ENVO:00002007]; material: shallow marine sediment [ENVO:03000034] sea grass bed [ENVO_01000059] ...
CAGCACGGCGTTCATCGCGTATGTAATTGAGAAAGGCCAATTATGCCGATCAATATCCGTAACTGGCACATGCTCATCGCATTGGTCATTTGGGCCGTTGCGTCGGTTCTTGTACCGGCTACCACTCCGACGGTTTCACTATCGACCTCGTCCAGCAATCAGCAGGAAACTGCCGAGGCTAGCGCCAAACCGAAATCATCCTTTATCGGGTCAAGTCGTTGCGTTTCCTGCCATCGTCCACAGTCCAGTGCGTGGTCGGAGACTCAACATGCGCTGGCGTTTGAACACTTGCCCGAAAAATATCGCAATGATGAATCATGTCTGAAATGTCATGTGACCGGGCTTGGTGAACCTGGTGGATACACTCTCGATATGCCCGAAGATCAGGCGACATCCTACCGAAGTGTCGGTTGCGAAACTTGTCATGGCCCTGGTGCAGCACACGAGGACGCCGTAAAACGATGGACCTTGTCCGATCCGGCGGATGAAGAAAAACTGCTCAAGGAAATCAAAACCACGATTGTGCGAATGCCAACGGACACCACTTGCGCAACATGTCATGTGAACCAAAGCCACCAGGCACACCCGCCATTTGACGGTCAAACAACCTCCTCGCGCCCGGCTTTCCATTCGACTGGCAAGACAACAGCGGCATCGGTCGTGCCTCCTCCTTCTCCGCACAGCTACAGCGTTAAAACTTGTGGTTCCTGCCACTATGTTCAATACAAACATTGGAACGTTGGCAAACACGTCGATCTTTCCGCCACCCTTCCCGATAAATATGGGGATAATCAAGACTGTTTGAAGTGCCACCGCCAGAGCCTGAAACCGTGGGATTGGTATACCGCAGCAGAGGATTCGCAATCCGACCGGGTAGGAGTTGGATGCGAGTCTTGCCACGGATCAGCACTCAAACACGTGCAATTCAATAAGCAATTCATTTCCGGCCGAAAACTAGAACCGGAATTAGTCGAGGCTTCCCGACAGACGATTCGTGAGGGTCAATCCAATTCCAAGTGTCTGGAGTGTCATGTTCGAGAAGGCCATGTGGCCCACCCGAAATACGATGGTGCGGATTCTCCGGCCTCAAAATGAAATGACAGCGAGCCGGGTCGCACACGCGCGCTCGCCCGATGGCACATAAAGTGAATATTCTTGACAAAAAAACGCCGAATAGTCGATCTTTTGGAACAATAAGTCCCACTAGCTGTTTGGCACGCAATTTGCACTAGTCTATATTGTTTAGCGGAAATATCCACGAGCCGACGCGCGGTGGCGGTTCGGATCCGTGATTGCCCGTCGGCCATGAAAGTTTACTGGCGGATGGTCCGCAGGAGGTGTTACATGTTGAATTCGTTGATTCCATTGAGAAGGAGATTTCCGGGTACTTTTACAAGGATGGAAAATGAGTTGGAAAGGTTTTGGGATCCAGTTGATCGATTGTTAAAGCAGGAAGACTGGGAACTGGTTCCGCAACTGACTTTCCCCAGGGCGAACGTCGTCGAAACCGATGACATGTACGAAGTTACGTTTGAGCTTCCCGGCATGACTGCCGATGAAGTGAACGTAGAATATCAAAACGGAATGCTCTGGATTTTCGGTGAAAAGAAAGAGGAGAAAGAAGAAAAAGGCAAAACGTTCCACAGAATAGAGAGAGCGTACGGCAAATTCAATCGTCGAATCGAATTGCCAGGACTCGTCAAGGAAGCGCAAATCAATGCTGAGTTTGAAAATGGCATTCTGAAAGTCGCTGTTCCCAAAAGCGAAGAGCTGAAGCCGAAAAAGATCAAAGTCAAAATGCATTGAATTGAAGGTCAATGCGACTAGTTCGCTCGACCGTAAAGGTCGCAACTCCGTCGAGTCTTTACGCCTCTCTAGGTGCCGCTGAACATTCGATCGGCGACACCTCTAGTCATCCCCACTGGGGGAGACTGACTGCTCTTCCTCAGTGGGTGTTTTTATATTCGCGTCTGTGGGGTGCGTACTGGCCATAGTCGGATGCGGGTGACGACACAGCACAAAAGTAGTGCACTTTGAAAGGTCCTTTAGGCGAGCGGCACCCACATAAGCGCAAGCGCTTCGCAGGCCACCCGTAATTTGTTGGATGGTATTCGCAACAGGCCCCTTATACGACACGACGACCTCCTGCCCCTCGTATGCCCGATAGCCCTTGTGGCCGCCGGCGTATTTTTCTAAGGCCGTACGGCTGGACATCCCATAAAACTTCATGCCGACTCGCTGGCCTTGATTCTCGATCCATTGACCCTCGCATTCGGTGTGTCCAGCCAACATATTGCCGAGCATCACGAAGTCGGCGCCGGCTGCAAACGCTTTGACGACATCGCCCGCCGTGCGACAGCCTCCATCGGCACATACATGACCTCGCAATCCATGGGCGGCGTCAGCGCACTCGATAATCGCGGACAATTGAGGATAACCCACTGCAGATTTGAGCCGCGTTGTACAAACACTGCCGGATCCAATTCCGATTTTGACGATGTCTGCCGCACCAGAAATCAGGAGTTCTTGGACCATTTCGGGCGTGGCCACGTTTCCTGCCAATAGAGTCAGGTCGGGGAACGCGTCCCGGATTCGCTTCACGCGATCAACAAAGTACTTGGTGTAACCATTAGCTGCGTCCACGCAGACCAGTCGCAGCGCAACCTTCTCATTGACTTGCTCGAGCTTATACAAATCCTCGTTTCCAAGACCCAGAGTGAAAAATGTACTCGTCTGGTGAGATTCCGCGCGAAAAAACTCGGTCAAATCGGTTTCGCTATAGTATTTATGCAGGCACGTCATCATTTGCGGCCCGATTGCTTTGGCCATCGCGATCGTCCCGGTTGTGTCCATGTTCGAGGCCACAATCGGGATTCCTTGCCATCGTGCGCCGCTGTTTAGAAATCGGTATTCCCGCTCCAGAATGATCGAAGATCGGCTTGGTGCCTCAGATCGTTTGGGGCGGATCAACACATCGTCGAAGTCGAGCTTTGGGTCTTTATCGATATGCATCGAGAAATCACGTACACGGTAAACGGTGCGATGATCTGCAGATTCTAACCCGTAAACGCGGAAATCAGTAGATCGCTACCGGCCAGCCCGGCTATAGGAAGAATAAAGCCGTGGTTATTCGTCTAAAAGGATTTGCACCACCGCATGACCAAGTCTTTCAATATGATCAAGACACGATTGTTCACGCGGAGCCTCGGGTAATCGGTGATCGCTGGATTCAAGGTCTTTGGAAACACATCCTCGCGATAAAAAACGTCTGGCCTGCGAAGTCGGCTTACGGAATTCTGGTGGGCAGTATGTTCAAAGAGAATCCATTGGCACATAAATTGCGGTTCAGCGAACAATTAAGGAGCGATCTGGAGGAGAAGGTGAGCCACACCACCATGGCAATTGTCTTCAAATGGAGGATCGCATGTCCAAGAATACTAAAGTAACAAGCGAGACCGTCACCGAACGGGCCGAACAACAGGTACAACAATGGTCGGTCGGTTTGGATGCCATCGAGGGACTCGATGCGGATGGCTCCAGCACGCTGCTTGAACAAGAAATTAAGCCGTTCATCGCCGTTTCGCACGAAATAGGTTCGGGGGCGCCTCAGGTCATCGAACTAATAAAGGAGAAACTGCCCTTCAACGTCGTTGACCAAGCGATACTCGATTATCTGGCCGACCGTTACAAGTTATCACGAGAAATGCTGGAAATCGTGGACGAGAAAGTTTGCCATTGGCTAGTCGAAGCCGTCGGCATATGGCTTAGCCAACGCATGATTTCCCAGTCCGATTACATCTCATTGCTCGCTCGCTTCGTGTTGATGGCGGCTCAAAGTGCAAACGCCATCTTCCTCGGCCGCGGTGTTCGGTTCATTCTGCCGCGCGAAAAGGGATTGGCAATTCGAATTGTCGCGCCGCTCGAGCAGCGGATCGAGCGGATTATGAGCGTGCAGCAACTAAGCAAGCGAGAAGCCAAGCAGTATGCGAGCAAACGAGACACGGAACAGCGTCAATTTATTCAACACCATTATCGTAGCGACATTTCAGATCCGCATCAGTACGACCTTGTGATCAATACCGAGCACATCAGTTTAGACGAAGCTGCCAGAACAATTATCCGGTTATGGCGCAAGCGGTTTGTTGATTAGATTTTCTGAGGTTAGTCAACTGCTCGATTGTCGGGTCAGCCGAGGCTTTTTGCTTCGTGCGGCAAGCGGGAAGAAGCGTACCGGGATAAGGGGAATGGGCTGGATTTTGTGGGGTCGTGCGGGCGAATTGGTCAGTTGGGGCAGTTGGTTGGTTATGCAGCTGTTTGTGATCATTTCAAACGATCGGTTGCAGTGATTTTGCCGGTTGGTGACTGCTCAAGGGTGCTTGGCGTGAAAACGTGCCGCCGAAGTGTGCGGTGAAGTGTGCAGTGAAGTGTGCGGATGTATAGAACTTACCCGGCCAAAAAAACCCTCACTGTTATTGTGCATGTTGCCTGCGTGGGCGGATTGAATCTTGACCGATATCGGTTGCTAAATTATGGTCGATAAATAGAACATCTGACGTCAAGCCGCATCGTCCTCTTATCGTTTTGAGTTCGGGATGATCGTTTTCGCTCGACTAATCGCTGGTTGGCATCAAGGTTGCTAGTCAGTAAAGGCGTAGTCATCCACGATGTTGATTGCGTCGAAGACTTGCACCTTGAGGGTAACGAATGAGTGAGCAGCATAATACGGATCCGGCAATAAAGAGCATCTATTCTGCTCGATTGCCAACTATTTACGGCAGATTTCGTATGACGGTCTACCACGACGACGAAGGAAAGGAGCACGTTTGCCTGCGTTTGGGTGAGGCCCAGGATACGCCTTCACTAGTACGCGTTCATTCAGAATGCCTGACGGGGGACGTGTTTGGATCGGTTCGCTGTGACTGCCGGGACCAATTGCTTTTTGCGTTACAAACCATCGCCGACGAGGGACGCGGGATATTGGTTTATTTGCGACAGGAAGGACGTGGCATCGGGCTGACCAACAAAGTTCAAGCTTACGCGCTGCAAGACGAAGGTCTTGATACAGTGGATGCTAATTTGCACTTGGGTCTACCTGCAGACGATCGCAACTATTCGGTAGCAGCGGCCATACTTTTCGACCAAGGTGTAAAACAGGTCCGTTTACTGACAAACAATCCACAAAAGGTCCTGGACCTGCAGTCGGGAGGAATTGAAGTGGTGGAGCGCGTTCCCCATGAAATAACACCCCGACCCGAAAACCAACATTACCTAAAAACCAAAGCCGACAAACTGGGGCATTTTTTCGGGAATTCGGCGGCCGGCACGAACCCGTAATCAAATCGATTCCGGTCGCTATGGCGCGGCCAACAGATTGTGCTCAAGCTCAACGTGGCGACGTCATGAACACTTCTGATGATCATCGGGTCCAAAAAGTCGACGTCATCGACAAGTTAAGAAATCGTATTGCGCGGCTGCGACAGTGTTTAGGAAATCGACCGCGTCCGATCATCACCTTGACGTACGCCCAGAGCATTGATGGCTGCATCGCCCCGTTTGGTGGCGGTACATTGCAATTGAGCAACTCGAAATCTCAGCAGTTGACACACCAAATTCGTACATTACATGACGCAATCCTCGTTGGCATCAACACCGTACTGTGCGATGACCCGCGGCTAACGGTCCGGTTGGCCAATGGAAACGATCCGCAGCCAATTGTCTTGGATAGTCGTCTCCGGTTTCCACTCGATGCGAATTTGATGCGCGATCCTTGTATCAGACCCATCATTGCCACCGGTCAAGACGCTTGCGAAAATAAGGAAAACCAGTTGATTGCGGCCGGAGCCCGCGTGATTCGTGTGCCGCTTCAAGCAGATGGCTTGATCGATCTTTCTCAATTGTTTCTCCGGATAGGGCAGATGGGGTTTGATTCGGTCATGGTGGAAGGAGGATCAAAGGTTATTACCAACGTCCTCGCATCCCAAATTGCCGACCAAATTATCTTGGCAATTGCCCCCAAATTCGTCGGTGGACTGCGGGCCGTCAATCCAAATGAGGCGTGGGAGCAAATGCCCCAAATCCATGATGTTCATTGTCAAATGATGGACGGCGATCTCGTGGTATGGGGGCAACTCAGATCCGCGAACGTCTTGAATCGTTCACTATTTCCGCAAACGGGTGTGTCAAGATCGTTGCCGGAATGCCCGGCGAATGCAAAGGGCGAAGAACCGTACGATGAATGTTGAAGGCCTGGTACTTGGCGCGTTGGACATCTCTGGTGAAATCAGTGATCCGTTGGTCGCCGAAAAATACCGCGACTTCACCATTGCCTGGTCGCGGTACGACTACCGCGGAGAGATTATCGAAACCACAACCGTCAATGAGATGCTTGATCAAGCGGCTAACCATGATTATCGATGGTGCCTGATCCTGCCCTACGGTCACATCATCGCCGAACGCTGGACTCCAGAGCACTGGCAAGCGGAGGACTTTTTCTCGGTGTTGGCAGTTATCATTGATCAAGCAGATTTTTTCGTCGCTGGGGCGATCGTCGGTGATGAAAAAACCTGGTTTGGATTCGAACATCGGTGCGTTTTGGTGAATCTCGAACTGTACCAACAGTTTTCATCTCCCAATTTCGATTTAGCTTGTTCGCAGCCGATCGAAGTGCCTCGAGTTGAGCGGCGAACGAACCAGGATCGGATTTCCTCGCTGTTATCAACTGATGCAACCGACATGCAGCAACCCAGGCTTCTCGGCTGGAACTTTATTTCCACGAGTTTACGGCACGGCGTTCCGGTGGCGGGGTTTGACGAGCGGTTGTTGGCTGGCGTCCTAGATTTATCAGCGAAACGCCCAGCGCGTACAAAGGCCTTTGCAAAGTTTTTGAATTCTGGAATTGTGAATTACTGTCAGAGCAATGATGTCAACGACCTCAGCAATAATCAAATCGCATTCCTCAACGTTGTGAAACCTCAAACGACCAGCGCCCGTAACGGTGTTTTTTTGTGGAATATCGAAGCCTATACCGACATTGACAATCCCAGCGAAGATTTCAATCCGCCGATCAGCTCACTGTATAGTGTGGCTGCCGGATTCAAGCCAAACCGTATTCTCCACACGCATGGATTTGATGAGCGGACCCGAGTTGTCTATTTTGACTACAGCCGGAAAGCGCTGGATGTCAAGAAGTACATGGTCGAACTTTGGGACGGTAAAGACTTTACGAGTTTTGTCGAACAACTATTCCGTGCCTTTCCCTATCCGGAAACGTTTTACCAACTATGGGATGGTCTTACGCCCGAAAACGTGAGTTTGTCCGACATCCACGGTATGTGGCAACGTGAGTTAGAACGCTGGGGCGGCGATCAGAAATTCCTGGAACATTGGCAAATGTATCGGGAACTACCACACGAATATGTTTGCTGTAATATCTTGACCGATCCCTCGCCCTTATTGGAACAGTTGGCCGACGAATCTGATGCCATCATCTGGTGGAGTAACGCTTTCTTCACGATGTACGGCAACTGGTTTTATACGTTGGACCAGCGGAGGCAGATGTATGAACAATGGATCCGACAGATTGCCCGTCGCAACCCGGATCTGTTTTTGTTTGGATCGGATTACAATAATGTTAACGTCAACTGCGTTCAATCGACGGATTATTGGTATGCATATCAACGCTCCGGCGGCAATTGCTTGATTCCATTTCGATCATCCAAAACCGAGATTAGAATGTAGCGGCCGAAAAATGTAGTGAATAGACAAAGCTACTACACACATGTTGAAATTACACGAGGGGTTTCATGGCGGACACAATTCGTAACGGTCAATTTGTGCGGCATCGAGGACCCGTTACATGCGTGGCCGGGATTCCAGGTTCGAATTCTGCGGTCAGCTCGGCTTATGACGGAGCAATAGCCTATTTTGATTTGGACGCGCGTACCGTCGAATTGCTAGGCTATCACGATCACTTGGCGAACAAGATCACCGTCAACCAACAAGGCTCGTTGGCGGCCTCGTCTTCATCGGACTACACCGTTTATATATGGGATTTAGCGAATCGGCAGCGGACGCAAGTATTATTCGGACACAGCGACGACGTCGAAGATTTTGTGTTCGTCGACGACGAAACCGGTGTGTCGGTTTCGCGTGACTGGCGGGTTTTGGTGTGGAACCTCCAAACCGGTGCTGTAACGCGCGTGATCGAGGGGCACGAAAAGGATGTACTATCAGTAGTCTACAACAATGGCCGTATTTACACGTCCGGTGATGATATGACATTGCGCGTGTGGGACCTGAATACCGGCGAGCTGATCAAGATGTGGGGTCCGTTTGAGAATGAGACCGATAGTTGTGCCATCGACGCCATTCATGGGCGGGCCGTCTTGGGCTGTGACGATGGCGTAATTCGCGTATTTGATATTGAAAGTTCCGATACGCTCGCCGAAATCAATGCTCATGCGTCCGGAATCAAGAAAGTGGCGACGTCTCCCATTAACGGTGATATTCTTTCGGCGGCTTATGACCAAAAGATACTCGTCTGGGACGCTAATGATTTTAGCGAAAAAGTAGTGCTGGAACAAAAAGCGACCACCTGGGAGCGCTCGTTCAATTGGACACCCGACGGTGCGCGAATCCTCGCGGGCACCTTTGATGGTACGGTCCTGGTTTGGGACGCGGAGACTGGGAAATGCCTTGACGAAGTAGGCGAGCGAGACACGGGTAACATTTGCCTCAACGACGTATCCGCCAACCAGCAGGGTGAAATTGCCACCGTAAGCGATGACGGTTTTATTAGGCTTGGCCAACTCGATGAGACCACTTCCCAATGGACGACGCAAATTGAACCATCCGCCGGCCGGATGCTGGCTAACGCCGTTACGATGGATGACGAATATGGTTTGGTGATCTGCGGAGCTCACGATCAGAAACTGCACATCTTCGAGAAACAGGACCTTTCCTTGGGTAACGAGCTCGAAGTAACGCTCGGCGAAGGACCGATTAACTGCGTGCGAGTCGCGCATCATGATGGATATGAGAGCCAGGCATTCGTGGCTTGCTACAGCGGGGCCATCGTGAGAGTCGATCGCAACGCCCAGGTTCAAAGTACCATTCGTGTACATGAAGGCGCTGTCAAAGCTTTGCGCCTTCATCCGACAAAAACACTTGGCGTGAGCTGCAGCGCCGATGGAGCGTTGCTGGCGTGGGATTTTGAGGGCAACCTGTTGCAACGCTTCCCCGGTCACATGGCGATTGTTGACGATGTTGACATCGATCCCGGTGGAGATCTCATCACGAGTGTTTCTCGGGACTTCACCATGAAAGTCTACAGCATCCACGACGGCAAACTGTTGCATTCAGTCTCGCTGGGACACCGCTCACCAAAGGGTGTGTGTTTTCTCGATCCGCAAACGGTGATTGTGACCAACTATTGGGGCGCGCTGCTCAGAGTTGACTTGGCCACCGGACACGTGTTGACTCGGCAGATTGCCGAGAACGGAATCAGTGCCGTCGCGCGCAGCGGTGATCAGCTGGTAGCAGTCTCGTATGACGGTGTGGCGTATCGGGTACGTTCGGACGATTTGAGTGTCGTAAATACGCTGCGTAGTATGACGCAGCGATTGCAGCCCAGCAGCTTAATCCGTCCGGCTGTGAACTCGCCAGTAGCGTCGACATAGGCTTACAAGGGTGAACCCCAATGACGCGATTTGTCATCTTGGCCGTTCCCCGAACGGGCAGCAATCTGTTGTGCACCTTGTTGAATTCTCACCCGCAGATTCTCTGCCACCATGAAGTCTTCAATCCTCAGGGCATTTTCACAGCGCTAGACTATCACGCGGAGGAATTGGCCAACGAATCCGTACGCCAGCGAGACGAAGACCCACAGGGGTTTCTTGAGCGTGTGTGGCAAACAGCAGAAGGCGACATGCGCGTTGGATTCAAGTGGACTCGAGGCCAAAATGAACACGTCCTGAAGACCGTCGTGGAAGATCCTCAAATCAGGAAAGTTGTGCTACGCCGACGGAATCGTATCAAGACGTTTGTATCGGAAAAAATTGCGCATGAAACACAACAATGGGAGGTTTACTCCCGGCATGAAATAACGATGCCACGACCCCGCGTCCACGTGGATGCGATGGAGTTGATCGAACACATCGCAAACAACCAGCATTTTTACGCCAATCTGTCGGCCGACTTAGCCAGGTCGAAACAACCACATGTGGAGCTTGAGTACGAGACGCTGTTCGACCGGCATGTTCAGAGTCGCGTGCTTAGATTTCTAGGCGTCGCCACAGGTGAAGGGTCATTAACGGCCACCAGCGTCAAGCAGAATTCTACGAACCTGCGGGACGTGATTGCAAACTTTGACGAGCTCATCGCATCCTTGGCAGACGGAGAACTCGTCACGGAGCTGCATGATCGCAATATTTAATTCGCAATCTATTCCGCGGTGATCGTTTTTGAACCAACCCTGACAGCCGAGCGATTTCGCACACATAACGTGCCCTATGAGGACGAATATTCGCCATTCGCCGAATGATCGGAACCGACGTTTTCAAGCCATCATCGAAATGGTTTACAGTCTTCAAAAGCCCAATTATATTCAAAGTTCCCATCAAGAATCTTTTTCGGCGGCAATGCCTCTCAGGGTGCACGAAATCGCCCGCTGATTGTGTTTACAGTTTAGACATCTAAATGCGGGACAAACGCGATGCAGCAGCCAATATCGGCTAACGGTGAATCTGATCGTAGCGGCCCTCGATCGACGATCGACTTATTGGATCTATTTTGGAGGCGACGCGCGTATGTTCTCTGGTTCATGGTGATTGGTATCGTCTTGGGCGTGCTTTTTTGTGGTTTCGCGACGCCGATGTACGAATCGACGGCCGACGTACTCGTTGTTCAGAAACGCCCTCAGGCCGTTACGGGTGATAGTCAATACCAGTCTGGCTTTGAGGACTATTTAGCCACCCACCTGGCGATTATTGCCAGCCCGTTGATCGTCCAGCGCGCGATCGAGGCAGCCGACCTAGAATCATTAGAAAGCTTTGCTGACGTCGAAAATCCAGAAGAGGATTTGGTTGGCACGATCATCGGAAATCTGGAGGTGACGAGTGGGTCAAGGGAGCTGGGGGAAAGTGCCGACAGCATCATGACCTTGGCATTTCGTGCCAGTGTTCCAGAGGATTGTCCGATTGTGGTCCAAGCGCTGCTGGACAGCTACGAGGCGTTCCATCACGAAGTTTACCGCGGGATGTCTGACAGTACGGTGGATTTGATCAGACAGGCGCGCGACTTGTTGAAAAACGACCTTACACAACAAGAAGAAAATTACAGTACGTTTCGTCAGACGTCCCCTCTGGTGGCAAGGGGAACCGACGAGGTGAATCCGCTTCAAGATCGCTTGGCGACTATCGAAGGGCAGCGATCCGAGTTGCTTTTACAACGAGCCGAAATAGAACGGCAGTTGTTGGCGCTGGAACAAGCGAAAAAGGATGGCAGCGATCGTCAACAATTGTTAGCAATGGTTTCCGAACTGCGGCAGCTGGCAACGACTGAAAATGGTCTTCCCAATGTTTCGACGGCGTTGGAGAGTCAGCTGATTCAGCTGGTCGATGACGAACAAAGGCTATTGGAACACTACGGCCCCAATCACCCGCATGTGGCAATGATGCGTCAGCGAATTGCGGCCACGCGTCGTTTTTTTGCCTTGCCTACGTCCGCCCATATGGAGGAAACGGAATCCGGTGACGCCTCGACGTCGTCGTCAAAAACGGACCCCGTGGCGGTATACAAACAGTACCTGGAGCAAGAACTCAAGCGGCTGAAGATTTCAGAGCAGCTGTTAACCGATCTTTACGAAAACGAACATAACGCTGCCAAAGAACACAGCATTTTCCAGTTGAAGGACGAAAGTTACCAACGAGGAATCGAGCGCACCGAGGCGCTTTATGACGTGGTGATAAACCGTTTGCAGGAGGCCGGCCTGATCAAGGACTTCGGTGGGTTTGAGACACGAGTGATTGCTCCACCAAGGCTCGGCATGAAGGTCAGCCCCAGCCGTCGATTGATCTTGCCAATTTCAGCGTTCGCCGGCATCTTTTTGGGTTGCATGTTGGCATTACTGGTCGAACTTCGAGACGGCAGCTTTCAATCATGCGGACAAATTCAACAACGGTTGCATGTACCGGTAGTAGGGCAGATCCCCCAATTCGCTGCATCGAGGTCGGCCCGTCGTGCCTCTGCCGCTGTCTCATGCGAACCGATGCTCTACTCGTACTGTGACCCCGGATCGTTTTCTGCTGAGTCATTCGCGCGTTGCGGACTGCAATTTACTACAACAATTTGGGCCAGGCACCTGGCGTCATCCAGGTAACCGGCGCCGGTGATCAAGATGGTGCCAGTACCGTCGCGGCCAACTTGGCGATCAGTTTGGCCCAAACCGGCAAACGTGTTCTGCTGATCGATGCTGATCTGCGACAACAGCGACAACTCTCGTTGTTTGGCATCGCTGCTCCGGAAACAGGCCTGGCGACGATCGTAGCGTCGGACGCCGAACCAACGAACGGGGTCTGCGACACCTTCGTGGATAATTTATGGCTGTTGCCCGCCGGTTTGCTTCCTCCCGGGCCATGCGAGATATTTACCTCGCCGCGATTTGGCGAGCTGATCAACTTGTTTCGTGACTCGTACGACCATGTTCTGATCGACACACAATCATTATTGGTTTCATCCGATCCGTGTGTCATCGCAGCACAAACAGACGGTGTCGTACTAACGCTAAGTCTAAAAGGAGACAGTCGCCGGAGGGCCAAACGCGCAAAAGAGATACTGGACCAACTTGATGTGAGGATTATGGGTATCGTGGCAAATCGTCTAAGCGGCGCCGTATGGAAGCGACACAAAATGAAACAGCATTATCACCGGCCGAAGTCTGGCGATAGTCGACGACGCTCGCGTATAGAAACGGCGGTCACCACAGGTGGGTAAACCAACACGGCAGGCATCTAGTACTCATTACAGGAACGAGTCGGTGAAGTTGATCGAACCACATTCTGAGGCTGCGATAAACCAAGGTCAGCGGCCCCCTTTTGAATCGGAGTCGGATGAGCATTTGTTGATTGAGGCTGCCGATCGGGTCGGATACAACCGACTTGAGTCGACTACCTCGCGAACCGCGAAACGCGCCATCGACTTGGCGATGGCCGTTGCTTGCGGAATTATTTTGTCGCCGGTGCTCGTCGCAATTGCAGTCGCGATCAAATGCGTGTCGCGGGGACCAGTTCTCTACAGTCAGTTACGTTTGGGACATGATGGCATACCCTTTCGCATGTGGAAATTTCGCACAATGGTCACGGACGCTGAACGCCGATTGGAGAATTACCTGTCGCATAATCCCACGTTATACGAGGAATGGACCACGGGGTTCAAACTGAGGGAAGATCCTCGTGTCATTCCCTGGATTGGGCGCGCGCTGCGAAAGAGCAGCTTGGATGAACTGCCTCAGCTTTGGAATGTGTTGGTAGGCGACATGAGTCTCGTCGGCCCCAGACCGTTGCCGCCGTACCATTTGGATCAATTCGAGGAGGATTTTCGGCGGTTACGGGGAACGATGCCTCCCGGCATCACCGGCCAGTGGCAAGTCTGCAGTCGGAATTATGGCGCTCCGGAAATGTTCCGAAAGTGGGACAGCTATTACGTCCAAAACTGGTCGATTTGGCTTGACCTGCAAATCTTATCTCGTACTCCCTGGGCAGTGGTTTCGGGAAAAGGAGCCGGATAACACTGTCAACATTGCTAGGGCAAATTCCTTTACTTAGACAATCTATTTCTTGTATTCGATGCCTGATCAACAACGACTTAAACTGCTCGTCATAACCATGATGTACGAGCCAGATTGCGTAGGGATCGCCGCTATCGCTTCGGATATGTGTGCAGCGCTCGCCGAGAATGGGCACGATGTCACGGTCTATACGACGTACCCATACTACCCGGAGTGGAAGCTCAAATCCAAAACCAATCCTTGGCGAATTCAACAAGAAAGGATTCGTGGCGTTAATGTCAGGCGCCATCGAATGTACGTTCCTCGTGATCCTTCCAGTTTGTTTCCACGTTTGGTTCATGAACTTTCTTTTCCTGTTAGCTTGCTGAGAAGTCTCTTTCGGCGTGAGCGATTTGATGTCGTCATGGTTTTCTGCCCACTCATCGGTGGTGTGGCATTTGCAGCGATTCGAAAGTTCTTTTTCCGTGACCCGTTGTGGGTGAACATCCAAGACATACCCGTCGAGGCGGCTGCGGCCAGCGGCATCATTCGATCCAACCTGTTTGCCCGTTTGGCATCGTCTGTACAAAAATTCCTATTTAATCGCGGCGATGTTTGGAGCAGCATATCACCGGACATGGTTCGACAGTTGGATACAATCAAAAGAGCCGAGATGCCGATTCATCTTTGTCCAAATTGGCTGACCAAATCGTTGCATGAACAGGTAACGCAGATCTCTCGTAAAGTTGGACCCCCTCGAAACCGACCCCGACTGCTCTACTCTGGAACGATTGGCAACAAGCAGGGTCTATTACAACTTTGCCAGAGTCTGGGCAAATGTCACGGCGACTTTGATTTTCAAATCCGAGGTGAAGGAAGCGAAGCAGAATCCGTACGGCGGTGGGTGGAATCCAGTGGCGACCGCAGGTTCGAGTTCGACACGTTGTTGCCGCAATCAGAATTCTTACAGGCTCTCCATGACGCGGATTGGTTCGTGATTCCACAAAAATCAAGCGTCGGTAGTTCGTTCTTTCCTAGTAAGCTGATTCCGTCCATTTCTGTCGGTACGCCCATCCTGGCTGTCACCGAAAACACCGGGCCACTAGGCAGTGAGGTTGCGGACAATGGGCTTGGTCTGGTCGTTCCCTGGTCGCAAGTTGACCGCCTGACAAACGAACTGGATGAATACCGCCGTGCCCCAGCAAAATTCGAACAGTTACAAAGCAACTGTTTTCAACGTGCTCAAAATTACAACCGCGATTCTGCCATCAAACAGTTTGAAGCTCTTCTGCAGGAACAGATCTCCAGTCATGAGGCAAAATCTGTTAAATCGTTGTTTCAATGGCGGGTTAACGGTCGGGTGCCAACAACGTAACCGCTTGATACCACGAGGCTAGTGCATGTCACGACAAGTAAGCGTATATGCGCCAACGTCATGGACTTATACGTCTGAATAATCGCACGCAAAATTCACTGATGGACATCGGCTGCATGATACCGGTTGATATTCGGAAATGTCAAAAAACGCGACAACTTCGATTGATGACTTTTTTGAGGGGCAGGGGTGCCTGATATACGTCGCACCGGACTGCACGGATAGCGCCGTGCAAAAACGGGCCCACGGTTTTCTTAGTGTGGGAATCAATTTATGCAGTTTTAGCTTTCGTCGTTCTCGATACAACGTGGACTTTGTACCGAACTGGCCCAACGTCGAGCTTGGACGCACAACCGAACGTCGACTGTTGACGCGGGTTATTGTCATTCTACGAGCTATTTGGGTGATCTTCAGCCATCGTCGCATTTGGCGCGAAGCAACCATTTTGTACTCGCGCAATCTGGACTTGGCGCTGCTGGCCCTGATCGGCAAAGCGGTGACGAGATGTCCCGCGTCGTTTGTATATGAAGTTCTGGATATCCACCCTGCAACAACTAAGCGCGGCATTCGCGGCGTTCTTGTGCGATGGCTGGAAAGGCGAGTCCTGAATCGTTGTGAATTATTGGTCGTGAGTTCGCCCGCGTTCTTACGAAACTATTTTCACCCAACGCAGCATTACCAGGGTAAGTCCTTCCTACTCGAAAACAAATGGTCGAGCGATCAAATATCCGTGCTGGATAGGAAAATCCCGTGCGAACTGGCCAAGCCAGTACCTATTTGGACCATTGGTTGGTTTGGGAATATCCGGTGCCCGCAGAGCTTGGAGATCTTGACCGAACTGGCAGATACACTCCCGGAAATTGTGCGGATCTATATTCGCGGGTGCGCGTCTCTGTTGGGAGAACGGAAATTGATGGATGTAGTTGGGCAACGTGATAACATGGTATTTGAAGGCGAATACATCGCACCCACGGAGTTACCAGCGATCCACTCGAAAATCCATTTCAATTGGTGCGTGGACCTCAGCGGCGGCAAGAACTCGCTGTGGTTGCTGCCTAATCGGTTGTACGAGGGTGGATACTTTGGAATTCCGGCACTGGCCGTCGCCAGTCATGAAACGGGACGAGTGGTGCGGCAGCGCCAGTTGGGAATATCCCTGGAATCTCCTGTGACGGAGCATTTGCGCGAGCTAATTTTAAACATGAGCCTGGACGATTACGTGCAACTCCGACGTTGCGTCGAATCGTTACCGGCCTCGTATTTCGTTGATAACGGGGACATCGACAGACTCATGAACATGATGTCAATTCAAAAAAACGGCGGCAAACGGATGCGGTCCACCGAACGCCCGTTGCGCGATGACAAATCGCGGAAATGCCGAACATGACCAATTAGTGATAACACACGTGAACCATCGAAAAGAACTTGTTATTGTTTGTCTTATATTGGCGTTCGCTGCCGGCGTGTTCTACGACACGTGGTATATCATTTCGTTGGGGGGACCGGGATTACGGACCATGGTCGCGGCCGCCGTAGTCGCCTGCTTTGGTACGATCTTGCTTTTGACAATATTCCCTCAGCGGATAATCCAGCCGGCGCTTTTGGCCGCCTGGCCGCTGCATTTGTTTACGATTTGCTTTCTGGTTTGGACCTATTGCTTTCACGGCGGAGCTCAACTTGGGACGGTCATCGCTTATACGATTGTCGCCTACGCAACCTATTTGCTCGTCCCGCTCTGCCTGTTGCTCGATCGTCGCTTGTTTGATGCGTTTGTAACGATCGTGATAATCGGCAGCGCTTTGTTGGCAATTCCATCTTTCATCGGCGCCATGGGTGTTGATTACATTTTGGGCATTCCACTGAGCAACAAGCCTTCATACTCCCAATTTTCCGGCCTGATTGCCAGCGGCGGCGTCTTCGAATACGCCGAAGGACATGCGCTGCAAATGTCGATCGGACTGTTCTGTTGTATCTACGCGGTTCGCAAAACGCGCAGCTGGTTCTATGTCGTATGCCTGGTGATGGTTTTGGGTGGCCTGGTAGTGTCCCAGGGTCGGGGAGCGATCTTTGGCGTGGTGATCGCGGGGGTGTTTTGCTTGCTTCCGGAGTTGTTTCGTCGATCCCGACCTTTGTTTCTCGGCAGCCTGGTGTTGTTTCTGATTTTTCCGTTCGTGATATGGACCGCACTTGCCGAGATTCCCGGCGTAGCTAATTATTTGCGACTCCAGCGTGGGCTTTCGGGCCGTGACGTGGCCTGGGCCTATGCCATTTCGGTGGCTGAGGAACAACCATGGACCGGACACGGTTTCGGCACTTCCGGTGAAATATCCGAAGACGCTCGGAAACAACTTGGCAGGAGCGGCTATAGCGGCGCGGGCACGACATTTCACAACACGTTTATTACTAAGGCGGTTGAGCTGGGTATCGTCGCGACTTCATTGTATGCCCTGTTGTACATTGTTCCCTTGATTCGGATTTGCGAACCGTCGCGAGATCGGTACCTGCAAGATCTCATTCGAAGCGTCGTTATACTGACCATCACCGCATCCCTGTTTCGCGATTACAATATCGGTGGCGTCAGGTCGACGGCGTTGTTGACCGCCGTCTTTTTGGGCATCGCCAACCTTTGGATTGTGTTCGCAAATAGGGAGCCAACCTCTCAAAACGCGGGGAAAACCGAACTTGCGCACGACACCATCATGCCCCCAGCCGAAGGGGCGACGTACTGAGCATTCCTGGTCAACCTGTTTAGGGTCATTCCAATTTTGTCAGGCAACATTCCCAAACCAGCCGCATTACAGCGGAATCCAGACGTAACAACCGGACAGGAAAAGCCTCCGCTGCGATCTGCTTGCGCCCTCATGGCCAAGGAGCTGCTTTGGCGGTGCGTTCGCTTCCGACCCGCCAAGAAACCCATCTGCTTGTATGCATCGCGGCGCACCGGCAGTACTCTGTTAATGCAAGCAATTAGCGTGAATCGCGGTGTGATGTTTAGCGATCAACCGTTTGGGCTGTATAACGCGAGTTCCGCCAACATTAACCGCTTACCCGTGTTTCCGTACAGTCAAATAGCAAGCCCGGATGCCGACGAAGCCGGAATTTTGCACTCGTATATTGATGGCCTGCTTAGTGGCGAAATCCGGTCGAATTGCCCTTGGAAATTCTGGAGTCGCGACTTTCATTTTTTTAACGACCGCGTTTGTCTAAAAATCACCGACGCCAAGGCAATGGTCGATTGGATCGACCAGCACTACGACGTCCATACAGTGGTATTAACACGGCATCCCATCGCTCAAGCGATCTCAGTCTCCAACAATCAATGGCTAACGTCCGGCAAGGGTTTTCTCAAAAACGCCCGATTTGTCGAGCAATGGTTGACTGACGATCAAGAGGCCCTGAGTTGGGATTTGCATCGTCATGGAACCGATGTAGAGAGACGCGTCGTCGATTGGGTGTTGGAAAACCTCGTTCCGCTGGTTTTGCTGCGGGATCGGCCAAACTGGTTATACATTAGTTATGAAGATCTGATGGTTCATACCGCGGCGGTTGTCGATTACCTGTCAGAGAAATTGCAACTGGCCGATCGTCAAGCGATGACGACGCGGATTGCCCAACCGTCGCGATCGGTTTTGCCGTCGAGCGGCGCGAAATCCAGGCAAATGATCAACCAGCGCGATCAAGATCGGCTCGTCGATGGGTGGCAAGCGAAAATAAGCGACGACGAGCGCCGGGCCTGTTTTCGAATATTGGATCAGTTTGGTATCGATGTCTACCAACCCGATTCAAGTCTTCCGGATCATCGTCGCGTCGGCCGCACGGGGTTTGCTTAAGTTACGTCGCTAAATAGGAAATAACATGACGACTAGGAGTCGGCCAATCACTCAGGGAAGCATGCCGCGCGTAGCGGTTATTGGATGCGGTGCCGCAGCCAGGGAATTTTGCCTTCCGGTTTTGTCGAAACACCCAAATTTTCGCAAGTCCGTGGTGATTGTTGATAGCCTGGCGTCGCAAGCGCAAGCAGTGGCAAGCGAATTCGGAATCCAAAACCACTGTACTGACTTTCAAGATTTGCCCTGCGAGGTAGATGCTGCCATCGTCATGACACCGCACCATCTTCACGCTGAACATTCCATTCACTTTCTGAAACTAGGGAAACCGGTTTTTGTCGAAAAGCCGCTAGGCATGACGGGCGAGGAAGTTACACAGATGCTCGCAGCCGCATCAAGTGGAAATACTATTTTGATGGTTAACAACTGTCGCCGGTTGTTCCCCTCCTATCGCCGCGTGCGCGAGCTACTCCACTCTGGAGATTACGGAAAGATACGTCGCATCACCATCAACGATGGCAGTCCATTTGATTGGAACAGTGTGTCCGCCTTTTATCTGCGCGATGCACAAAAAGCTCGCGGTGTGTTTTTGGATCGAGGCGCTCATACCGTTGACTTGGTCTGCTGGTGGCTTTCCGATACACCGCAACTCATCGGTGCGCGATACGATAACTGGGGCGGTGCTGAAGCCCTGATGAAGGTTGAACTTTCTTGCGAACAGGCGCCGGTTCAGCTTGCATTCAGCCGGCTTTACAAGTTGGAAAACTGCTACACGGTTGAATGCGAGGCAGGGGAGATACGTGGCAGGTTGTTTAATACTTCGACGATAGAACTCGTACGAGATGGTCGCGCGCAATCGGTTCGAGCTGGCAAGCCGCGCTTGTACCACGAGTATCCCCGACAGCTGCTGGAAAATTTTATCGAAGTTGTTCAGGGCATTGCGACGCCGTTGTTCACCGCCGCCGACGTGGCTCCGTCAATCGCTTTAATCGACGATGCGTATCAACAAGCAACACCGTTTGAGTTGCCATGGTATGACAACGATCCCAATATCGCGATGTTGCAAAACCAGGCCACGTCACCCAATCCGTAATTCGAAACGATTCTTGATCTGAGTTAACTCATGCAGAAAATACTGGTCACGGGCGCCGCGGGATTTGTCGGCGCGTGGGTGGTCGAAAGTTTCCTGAATAGTGGTATCCCCGTACGCGCCGGCATTCGCAGTTGGAATAGTGCCGTTCGATTGGCTCGACGACCTGCCGAAATAGTCCAGTGCGATGTACTCTCCGATGCGCAACTGCGTTCGGCAATGGAAGGTTGTGATGCCGTTGTCCATTGTGCTGTCGGGAACGAGGCCGTGACGGTTACCGGCACTCAAAATGTGTTGCGGGCGGCTCATGAATTGGGTCTACACCGAGTGGTACATATCAGTTCGGTGGGCGTATACGGCAATTCGGATGGTGTCATAGACGAAAATAGTGCTCTCGCGGCGCATGGAAACACTTATGCCAAACAGAAAATTGCCGCGGAACGCATTTGCGAACAGTTCATTGCTGACGGCGCGCCGGTAGTGATCATTCGCCCGTCGATCATATATGGCCCCTTTAGTTACACTTGGACTGTAAGTTTTGCCAACCGACTTTGGTCTGGCCGATGGGGAACTTTCGGGAGGGCCGGCGAAGGCAAGTGCAATCTGGTGTACGTTACCGATGTTGTGCAGGCAATCTTTCACGCACTTCATTCGGAAAATGCTCCTGGCGAAGCGTTCAATGTTAACGGCAACGAAATCATTACGTGGAATGATTACTTCGTGAGATTTAATCAAGCCCTTGGTCGACCACCGCTGTCGCAACAAAACACCTGGCCCATTGCCGTTAAGAGCCGAATGTTAGCACCTGTTCGCGAGCTTGGCCGATTTGCGTTGACACGTTGCAACAACACCTTGATGAAGCTGCATGCCAAGAGCTCGTTGGCGGCCAAGTATATGAAGGTCACAGAGTCTTCGCTCAAGCTGACACCGACCAGCGACCAGCTGAAGCTGTACGGATTGGATGTCGTATATTCGATCGAAAAAGCGCGCAATCGGCTGAGCTATGAGCCTCAGGTCACTGTGTCGCGGGGACTCGAATTTGGCGTTGACTGGTTGCGTCACCAAGGTCTCCTGTTCTGAGCTCAGCTCATGAGTACAGCATCCATTCAAATGGGGTCCGACGCAAAGTTCGTTCGACGTCAGAGAAGTTCGTCAGAACTTCGACCAATTCGAAAGGGTTGGTTTTTTTGAATCGAACCTTGACTGGCTGATCATCGAGCCCAGCAAACTTACAGACGCGTCGATAGGCGATCTCAGGCTGCTTTTGAATGTCGTCTTCGTAGCTCAGGCACAAAAGTTTCCGATCCTTGAGGTGTTCCTTCAGCTTAAGTGTCGACTGTTCCATACGTTGCAGATGCTCGATCAAGTGCCTTTTGGCCGTATCCGGGCCCCAATCCAATGACAAATCGTCGATGTCCAGACTAATCCGCACCAACGGCGGTGATTCATCCGTCTGCAGATGCCATTGTGAAGTTCGGCGAGCCAGCTTGATCGAGACGAATCTACGCAAATAGTTCTTGCGCTCCAACAGAACGAAGTGGTCGAAACCGAATTCTTCCAGCCGCTGGATATAGTCGGAGATTGTCATGTCCATGCGTTGCACCTGCGTGGGCTGCGTCTCAAATCCGTAGCAATGCCGACCGGCCATCAACATCCTCAGTCGAAGGATTTTCATGCGATCGCGCGTCAAACGCGGCCATCTAGACGAGATTCCCTCCAATCGTCCGGGACTGAACAGTTCTCCATCCCAAACAATATTGGAATGTTGTTTCAACAGATCACCCAGTACCCGGCTTCCACAGCGGCCGATGTGAAAAACGGCGATATTACAGGGCCGTTGAGACGAGAGGAACACTCCCGAAAACAGCTTGGCCAGTGTGGGAATAATTGTCCGAATGTTCAAATTACCACCATTTCCGATCAGCCAGCGTCAATTCAGATTCTCCAAAAAGTTCTACGGAATTGTGAACCGACGTGTTAGAATAGCATTTGCTACAAACTCGACGGGACGGATTCTCGGCCAAAGTGTCGAATTCTCTGGAATCAACGATGTGTTTCATACGACGACCAGATGTAAGGATTCAGCACGTCGACGGTGAAATGCTGGTGCTTGATGACGACAACGGATTTATCCACCAGTTTAATGAATCCGCGAGTTTTGTTTGGGGTCAATGCGATGGCAAGTCTTCGATATCGGAAATCGCTAGTCGGTTGGCAATAGAATATAATCTAGATGTTGCCTTGGCGACCAAAGATGTCTCGCAGGCCATTAAGACATTCCGTAATCTAAACCTTGTTAATGAGCGGACCCGGTAAGTTCGAGATGAATCAGAATCCCAACGGCGAGAAAACGACAAAAGATACTGCGACAAACAGTAAACTGTCGAGAAGAGGGTTTGTGAAAAAGGCCGCCTACGCGACGCCATTGATCCTTACACTGAAAACAACGCCCGCCTACGCGTCGCGGGGATCCGGTTGCGGTGACAATATGGATAAACCTTGTGGGTGAGGGGACTTGGTAAGTATCAGATGAAACAGAATCCCAACTGCGAGAATTCCACAAAAGAGACTCCGATAAACAGTAAACTGTCGAGAAGAGGATTTGTTAAAAAGGCTGCCTACGCTACGCCGTTGGTCCTCACGCTAAAAACTACGCCCGCCTACGCGTCGCGGGGATCCGGTTGCGGTGACAATATGGATCGCTGCCGACCAAGATGCGGCGACGGGCAAAGTTCTGGATCCGGAACACGTTCGAGTTGGTTTAGCCGTATCGTCGTATTCCTGTCTGGGTGATCAACGCGGGCGCTCACCACATCGTGTCTCCTTTACAGGCAAAAGATGCTGCCCCAAGAATGGATTCGCATGACTTGTCCTTCCGCATGCTCGGCGTCAACGTTTCGGTGAACTGCCCGGTAGGCGAGTTGCGGGCAATGATTCAGGCGAATTGGGGTCACATGAATCAAGGTGACATGCGCGCCGATGTAAAGTATTGCGTGAATCGAAACGAACATAATTCTCCGATTTCAATCGCGCGAACTGGGCAACCCACAAAGTGGACTGCGGACGAGGGGCAGTTTTTGTACGAACTGGAGGGAGATGTCAACGTTGCGTTGCAAACATTCCGTCCAGACCTCTATTTCTTGCATGCAGCGGTGGCTGAAGTTAACGGTGTTGCCATTTTGCTGGTGGCGGAATCCGGCGGCGGCAAATCGACGACCTTGTGGGGTCTGTTGCATCACGGTTGGTGCTACATGAGCGACGAACTCGCGCCGATTGATCTCGCGTCGCTGCAGGTTTACGCTTACCCACGGGCCTTATGTCTGAAGCGTCGACCCCCGGCGGCCTATCCGCTGCCCGCCGAGACAATTGAAACATCGCGGACATTTCATGTTCCGGTCGAGCAGCTACCGCAGGTCTCGCAAATGGCATCGTGCCGTTTGGCAGCCGCGTATTTTGTGCAGTATCACTCGACCGCCAGCCATCCGGTGATTCGCGAGATAACCGCCGGCGAAGCCGGTGCACGGTTGTATGCGAACGGCTTAAATCAGCTTGCGCATTCCAACGCAGGATTGGATGCGGCCGTTGGCCTTGCGAAATCCATTCCCAGTTTTGCTCTCGATACAGCGGATCTTGCCTCCACCTGCGATTTAGTCGCTTCGCGCACATTCTAGAGCATTTTCACATTTTATGTGAAATAAGAAGCCCCTCGCGTTGCGGGCGGTCTCCCGACCGTCCCGCTGGAATTTGTCCACTGCATTTGAATCTTGAAAATGCTCTATTGAATAGTGCCAGTTTAAAACTGTGTGACACAGAGTTTTCGGGCCAACCTTGAAATTCGCACTATGCGGCATCACGTTAGTTATTGACAGCTGCCGCACCGCCTGTGCTACCACGTTGGAAGATGGTCACGTTGAAGTTGAAGATGTCGTTCAAGTAACGAGCAATCGTTTCGCCCGCGGTTTCCTGCAATATCAACACGTCATCCGGTTGGACAAGAATACGTTCACGCGGATCGGTCAATGCGCGATTCAAGTCAACCAGGATCGGAACTTGGCCGCCGTCTGGTGTCCGCCTGATGACGGTCAATGCACTCGGGTTTGGATTACCAATGCCCTGCTGAATTAACACCCCCGTAAAGTTGTTTCCTCCAAACGCACCATTAATCAAAGTACCCCGGACCTGCGCCACGGCTTCGAGCACATCCAGGTCATAGTCGCGCGGCAAGACTTGTTCGCCAACCGGTAACAGTCCGCCGGTATAAAAGAAATCTTTGGAACGGGCTTCCAGCAACATGACGTCACCTTCGCGCAATACGATGTCTTCTGGTTCGAAGGGCGGTGGTTCGCCTGGTGCCCAACGAGTGGGTATGTAGTCTGTCTCAACACCCAAGTCTGAAAGCGCTGAAAGGTCCTCATCCGAATCGATTGAACGCAACTTTTGGGTGAGCGCTGCATTGGATTGCGCTCCTCGAAAAATGAAGACGCCATCAAACGCGTCCAATCCCGGCAGTCCGCCCGAGTTTGCCAAAGCCGTCGCCACATCGTTTTCGTAAGCGCGCAAATCAATGATATGTCCAGTACCTTGTTTGATGTTGTTGCTCGAAATGTCACCGCGGCCACCTGCTGCGAATCCTCCTACCTCCTGGCGAAACACCAAAACGCGAATTTGACGTGGCTGCATTAGTGTTACCGACACCGCCTCGCGACCTGGTTGTAGAAATTCTTTGTCTACATACGCGTCGCGCACCCGCTCGTTCGCTTGTTCCACAGTCAAGCCTTCAAGTCGAATAGGTTCAACCAAGGGCAGGGCCAGCGTCCCGTCATTTCGAATGGTTATCGGATATCCGAGCGACGGGGGTAAACCCGCACCCAGTGGATCAATTTGTGAAGGAAAATAAACAGGTGGCGTGGGTAGTGCTTGATCGGCCAGTGTCAATGGAAACACGCCCGCAATAAACACGCCGATTACGTCGCCCGGGGCTAACACGTAATCCTCTGGTTGTGGCTGTCGCAGCAGTGAAAGTGGAATGGTCTGCAGGTTTTCGCGACGTGGCGATGTCAACCATTCAGTTGGCAGTCGACGAACGGGCACACCATTCAACACCGGATTCGTCAACGACGCACAACCGCTGGTCATAATACTTGCTACAATCACAAACATGGCCACCAGCCCTCGAATCGAAAAATCAATTTTCATATTCCCGAACGATTGAGCGCACACCGGAACCGGCCTTCGCTGAGGGAACCGCCAATCTTGTTGTGATCGCAAATCCATTGCTTACTCTTTGTCGTTGCGTTTCACCTTGGATGATGCTGGCACCACCTCCGGAGCGAACTCCAAGTTCAAAGGTGGCAGTGGCGAGATAAAGCAGTCAGGTACGACTGTGTTCGCCGGCAAAAAAGCCGGCTCGACGACAGGCAACGATACCTGATCAGACCTCGCCGGGATCCCGTTTTCCAACAACTTCAGCTTTGTATCAATCCGCGCGGGCTGTTTCACATTAACAGAACTCTGGTGTTGGCCAGTCGACTCTTGACTCGCCGGCAAAGGCGGCAAACGCGTAATCGTCGAATGTTCGGCCGCAATCGGGATGAATTGTTCGCGATTTATAGATAAATCGGTTGTCTGTGCGTCGTAGCTTGCCGGATTGATCAGTGGAATTGAGAGGGAATTGCCTTGGTTTGGTGTCGCTGGTTGTGATGTTGAGCCCCCATCGTCTGGTGATTTGGACACGGGCGGCGACGACGGATCATTCTCCTGGAATTGAGATCCGTGAAACGATTCCAATAACAATCCATCGGGCACGTGTTTATTATCCAATAGTGCTGATGCACGGGTGGTTCGCGGTTTTGGTGGTATTGGCTCGGACGGCAATACAAACTCAGACGTAAACGGAGATTGGGGATGCTCCGGCTGAACCGCTGCGTCGTTGACCGCTTGATCGTCCTCTGATCCGTCTGCCGGCGGTTGTTTGGGCTCGATCTGCTCGATTTCTTCCTCGCCGCGACCGTAGTAAGGCAATGTTTCTTTGATCAACGAGTCATTCAACGCAATGGTCACAAAGTCACGATATCCCGAGGCTCGGGCAACGGCTGTTCCATGCTGGTATCCCTGATTCCAATCCTGGATTGCTTGGAATCCCGCCGGATTCTGGTATTTGATCCTCCAATATCGGCGTGGTGGCAGCGGAGGAGGATTGCCTGTTCCACCATAGACCA
>CAJHZH010000954.1_pt1 | contig 25945 bp, 26 predicted proteins | sample 9198951 | NCBI WGS metagenome assembly CAJHZH01 (sample SAMEA7708381, study PRJEB35096) | sediment metagenome | biome: marine neritic benthic zone biome [ENVO:01000025]; feature: sediment [ENVO:00002007]; material: shallow marine sediment [ENVO:03000034] sea grass bed [ENVO_01000059] ...
CCCCAATTGAATTCCCACACGCCGGTGGCGGTATTCAGTTTTCCCGTTCCCATACTCACGTCACGACCTGCGTCGATGTACACGGCCAACTGGTCTCCCGCTCGGTTTTTTGCCGCGTAGGCAACAGTCTGAGGCACGGCGGCGGCTTGAACTTCCGATGGAGTTTTGTACGCGGAAAATCCCAAACCAGGTAGTAGCTCAGTACCTCCAGCGAGCGCACCAGAATCCGTGGCGGCGCGCAACTGAGTTTTCGTCATTGTGATCCAGCCGGTATCCAAGGCACAGGCAAGTACACCGATTAACACGACCAACAACAGTGCAGTGAGAACTGCAATTTTACCTGAACGATCGCGTCGGTTTCTTGTGGAGCGGGTCACGGCGTTCACCTTTTTGACAATTTAGTAACTACGCGGATTATTGTTTCTGCCCGGTTATTCTCGTCGCATCGTGACTTCACTTCGTAAACTTTTGCCAATCAGCCACGTCAATAGTCCCCATGAGTTCTCGTCAAATGGAATATCGATAAAAACGGTTACTTCCTCATGAGGCTGAATCGAACTCAGCGAAGCGGCGGTTCCGCTTGAATCCAATATCCCAATGCTTCGGCCGGTTTCACTGATATTGGCGCTTTCCAAATAATCTTCACAGATGTTTGTTACGTTAGCCTGCACCGCGCCGGGCGTGATCGCATGTCGCGCCGCCTCGCGGCAAGCATTGGTCGTGATCTGGTGAAGCATCACGGCGCGACCGAATTCAAGAATTCCCAGAATCAGCAACAAGAAGAACGGCAGCACGATCGCCGCTTCGAGCATCGCGGCGCCCCGCCGGTTGCGTTTTCCGTACATGCCACTAGTCACACTTGGGTCTCCGTGTCGTCAGTTACTATCAATCGATTAGAGGATCCAATCGATTAGAGGATCAATAATGACGCCCGATCCTGACCTAAGATTCAGAAGGTTCAGAAGGATAGTTAAACGGACATCATTGGCGATACGGTCGTTTGCCCTGGAAGACCATCAATTGGAAGTTAACCCCAATCTCTGACAGTGACCATAATAGCGAACGGGCCACAAAAAACAACAACACCGCGAATAAACACCAAAAAGCGGCTTGAAATTTGGTCTAATTCGAGCTCGCGATGAACAATCCGGTACGCAATTTGCCCCGCTGCGACCGCCCTCATTCGTCGCCGCATTGACAGAATTACTGCGCTAACAAGAGCGGCGTGAACAGCGTCGTGTCGTCTCGAATGTCGTCATCAAAATTGGGGACACCAGCCGGTTCGCTATACGAACAAGGCTGAATAACGAGACGCTTATTATTGCCACTGAAATTGACATACATCCAGCGAGTACCAACCATATCCACGATCTGGTACTCGGCATTGTTTCCCGGATTCGAAACGACCGAGTAAAGCAAAATCGAGCGACACTGGCCAATAATGCTCTCGATCGTGTTTTCAATACCAGCACTGATTCCAGTGTCACCTTGGAGTGTCACAGGACTGGCATCGTCGGGATTGATTTCGTGGTTCTCATGATGGCTGAGGTCTTCTTCGTTGGGACCATATGCAATTTGTCGTTTGATCACGTTTGTTGAATTATCCAGTCCGCCGATATCGACGGTGCCGAAGTTGCCCTCGGTCGAACTAATGGGATAGATGTTTGTTTCGAGTGTTCCGTCGGGCCCCGTAACGATATTGTCCGGCGTCTGGAGCGATGGGTCGACGACACTGAATCCATCGTCAAACATTTGTTTAAGGACGAGATGTTGACTATTTCCGTGACCACTAGCGACCCATTCGAAAAACAGCATTTCCTCGGAGTTGCCCCCTGTCCCTGTGTCCATGATGTCTTCGGTGATCAATGAAGGATCGGATCCGAGTTGATTCTCATAGTAATCCTGAGCGCGAAAATACTTGTCCCAGCGGGCTCGTTCAAACGCAAAGGGCGTCAAGCCCGATCCAATGCCGCTGCCTGGAGGAATACTGATTCCGCTGGCCGGCAAGATAACGGCGGTCGAAAATACGGTGAGATTGGCAACGTCAGTGCCAATTACCGGTGCCGCGAACAACGGCAACGGTTCATCGCCATTGCCGCTACCATCTACGTCCCGATGGCCTGTAACGCGGACAGCGTTGTAAGGTGTCGAACCCCAATTGAATTCCCAAACGCCGGTCGCGGTATTCAGTTTGCCTGTTCCCATGCTTACATCGCGACCGCCATCAATGTACACGGCCAATTGATCACCCGCTCGGTTTTCGGCAGCATAGGCAACCGACTGCGGTACGGCGGCGGCTTGAACTTCCGACGGAGTTTTATAGGCAGAGAATCCCAAGCCGGGTAACAGCTCGGTACCTCCGGCTAGTGCGCCAGAATCCGTCGCGGCGCGCAATTGAGTTTTCGTCATTGTCATCCAGCCGGTGTCCAAGGCACAGGCAAGAACACCGATGAACACCACGAGTAACAGTGCGGTGAGAACTGCAATTTTACCTGATCGCGCGCGTCGTAATTGTATGGGGCGGGGCACGTCGTTCACCTTTTTCTGACACTCTAGTTTCAGTTTGCTTATATGGTTGTTGCCCGTTATTCTCGTCGCATCATTCTCGTCGCATCATTCTCGTCGCATCATTCTCGTCGCATCATTCTCGTCGCATCGTGACTTCGCTACGTAAGTTCTTGCCAACCAGCCAGGTCAACAAACCCCATGTATTTTCGGCAAATGGGATGTCGATAAAAACAGTCACCTCCTCATGAGGCCCTATCGAACTCAGCGCTGCCGCAGTCCCACTTGAATTCAATATCCCAATGCTGCGACCTGTCTCACTAATATTGGCGCTGTCCAGGTAGTTTTCACACATGTTCGTTACATATGCTTCCTGCGCGCCGGGCGTAATCGCGTGTCGCGCCGCCTCGCGGCAAGCATTAGTCGTAACTTGATGAAGCATTACGGCGCGACCGAACTCAAGAATTCCCAGGATCAGCAACAAGAAGAAGGGCAACACGATCGCAGCTTCGAGCATTGCCGCGCCCCGTCGTTTGCGTCTTTTGTTCATGTCACTAGTCACGCCTAATATTAGTCGCTCGTTAATCAGGAAAGCACGAAATCGCAACCATCGTGCAATCCTTACGAGCGTCGCGCAAAGAGCATGATTTGCGCATTCGATATAATCCCTACATTCTAATTAAGATGAGATTGATCTACAACAAAAAACCTTTTGGGCGGCTGAAGAAACTGTCAATTCGATGAAGTTTCACGTGAAAGGGGCGATTTAATTAAACGAGCTGAGGGATTAATTGCCCGTCGTTCGACGTAACAAATCGAGAATGTCGTATGCGGCTGGCCCCAAAACAACCACGAATAGAGACGGAAAAATGCAAAGTAGTGTTGGAAAAAGGATTTTGACGGCGGCTTTTTGAGCCTTCTCTTGCGCTTTTTGCATTCGTTTTGTTCTGAGGGATTCCCCGTGCACCCTTAATGCCGTAGCAATGCTGGCTCCAAATTTTTCGGATTGTTGGACAACCGATGCCAACGACCTCAATTCCTCCAGGTCAAAACGCTCCGCAAAACTGCGGAGGCCTTCGCCAGTACTTTTCCCCATTTGGATCTGTCGATGTACGATCGTTAATTCCGTGGCCAAAATAGGATACGTCGACCTCAAATCTTTGGATACGCGAACCAACGCGGCCGACAAACTCAATCCGGCCTCGACGCAAATCGTAATCACGTCCAGCGCGTCCGGTAACGCGCGCCGTATCAAGGTTTGTCGTTTTACTTTGCGATAATCGAGCCACAATCCCGGTGCCACGACACCGGCGATGCCGGTGATGAAACCAAATCCTAGAGCTGCGCGTATGGTGATAAATCCGCTAAGATACGCACCGATTCCGAGCAGAATCGGGATGGCGGCGAGCAAAAATTGTGTTGCGTAAAAAAACGTCGGCGAGTCTTGTTTATACAAACCCGCATGAACCAACCGCTCACGCAGTTTTTCTGTGGCGCTGGTCTTTTCTTCGGGTCGAGCCAAAGTGCGAACATCCGCAGCATCCACGGATACTGACTGCCCTCCGGAGCCGTCGGTCACCGATTCGTCACGTGCCCCAAAGACTAATAACACACCGATGCCTACCACGCAGGCAGCAACCAAACCCATTGCAAGAACTAAACTTGGATCGAGACTCATTCGGTTTTATCGTTAAAAATCAAAATTAATAATTTTCTTAATCCAAAGTGCGCCAATCACCATGCCAGTTATTGACGAAATGATCAATTGAGGATGACGAAACAGTTTCATCGCATAGTTGTTGTTTACAAAATACAATAGCACCCAAACGGCAAATGGCAGAATGATTAGCAAGGTCGCTTGTAGACGGCCTTCGGCCGTAAGACTTTTGATCATGCCTTTGAGCTCAAATCGTTTGCGAATCACAGTCGCCAATTTGTCCAACAATTCTGCCAGATTACCGCCGGCCTGCCGTTGAATCAGTACGGCCATCACAAAAATCTTCATTTCCATCAGGCCCGTTCGTTTGGCCAACTGCTGGAGTGCGACGTCAGTCGACAAGCCCAGATTTTGTTGCTCGTAACAATACCCGAATTCTTCACCGATAGGCGGTTTAAACTCTTCCGCAACCGCGTTCATACCCTGTGTTGTCGTTTGACCAGCACGCAACACCCGGCTCATAAGATCCAATGCATCTGGCAACTGTTCACAAAGCTTTTCCAAGCGTTGTCTTCGTTTTCGGGCCACGAACGCAATCGGAGATATAAAGCCAATCAAGAAAATGCCTGTCGTGATGGCAACATTCTGTGTCAGCCAGAACGACAGGAACGCGAGAATTAAGGTAAAGGCAAGGCTCGTCAGCCAAATTCTTTGTATGGATGCTGCCAATCCGGCTTGGTTGGCCATTTCTCGGAACTGCTGAATAAAATCCACTAGCGAAAAATAGCTCGCCTTCTCATTTGCGCCTAACGCCAAGTCGGACAAATTTTCGTACGGTTCATCAATCGAATCTCGAGCCCGTTCGCGCAGTTGCACACGAAATTCACCTTCCAATTCTTCAAGCTGCTTTTTCCGTTCACGTTTGAAAAGATCCGTAATCACTAAGTTAATAGTAAAGATGCCGAGAAAAACCGCTGTAAAGGTCAAAAAGCTGATCAAAATTGCAATCATCGTGACACCAAATTTTACTTGGAGGATCCCATGACATGTTGTTCAAATAATGTGGTGGGTATATGCATTCCGGCTGTTGCCAACTGCTCCAAGCACATGGGTCGCACGCCCGTTGCTTTGAATTGACCATAAGCTCTCCCGTTTTCGTCAACGCCCTGTTGTTCGAAAGCGAAGATATCGTGCATGGTGATGATGTCGCCTTCCATTCCGGTGATTTCAGAAACGGTCACAATTTTTCTAGGGCCGCCTGTTAAACGCACCACTTGTATGACGATGTCAATCGCCGATGCGATTTGTCGACGAATGGTCCAAACCGGAATGTCTACACCCGTCATGCCAACCATCATTTCCAATCGCATCAGTGCGTCTCGCGCCGTATTGGCATGGACGGTCGTCAAGCTGCCGTCGTGACCGGTATTCATGGCCTGGAGCATGTCCAGGGCCTCTGCCCCGCGGCATTCGCCGACCACGATTCGATCCGGTCGCATTCGCAACGCGTTACGAACCAAATCACGTGTCGTTACCTCGCCCTCGTCTTCAATGTTGGGTGGCCGCGTCTCCATGCGGATCACGTGAGGCTGCTGAAGTTGTAATTCCGCTGCGTCTTCGATGGTGGCAACACGTTCGTCGTTTTGAATCGCGCCGGACAAGATATTCAACAACGTTGTCTTACCGCTGCCGGTGCCGCCTGATATCAAAATATTCAAACGCCCTTTGACACAGGCACTCAAAAACTCCAACATCTCACGTGTAATCGAGTGGTTATCCAACAGGTTTTGTGCCTTGAGTGGCTTGGCGCCGAAACGGCGAATCGAGACCAACGGACCGTCCAGAGCCAACGGCGGGATGATGGCGTTGATTCGACTGCCATCTTCCAATCGTCCATCGACCATCGGACTGGTTTCGTCAATACGACGGCCGATTGCGCCGACGATTCGTTGAATAATCTTGATTACGTGATCATCGTTGGCAAATTTCACATTTGATTCCAAGAGACGCCCATTTCTCTCGATATAGACCTTGTGGGCCCCGTTGATCATGATGTCGGTGACGGTATCGTCTCGAAACAATGGTTCAAGCGGTCCCAGCCCAAACGTCTCGTCAATCACCTCACCGATGATTTGTTCGCGCTCGACGGGCGTTAAACCTCGTCCCCGCTCCGTCAATATCAGATCGGAGTTGCGTCTTATTTCATGGCGCAAGTCCTCTTCTTTCATCGTGCCGATCATCGAAAGATCGATCTTGTTGATCACCTCTCGATGAACTTCTTCCTTGATCAACTGAATTTCTTTGTGCGTTTCTGAATCGTGTGACGCATCCTGATCAGAATTTGTCGCGGTGTCGATATCGCCTGCAGCAACTTCAGACGAATCTGTGTGCGCCGACTCCAAATCATCTCCGTTGCTCGGCATCTGATCGAGTGTTTCGATCAAATCACCGTGATACTTCTGAAATTCGCCCTTTTTTGTGGATTGGTTTTTTTTGGATTTCCAAAGCATCAAATTCTGTCCATGAAATTCTTTTCAAGATCAACTAAGCGGCACAATGCAAAAATAAAAAGAGTAATCATTTATCTTAATTACTGGAGTCCTCCGTGGCGCCTGATTGATCTACGGCCGGCAAACTGGTGAAGACCCGGACATCCTGGCTAAACCCGCCACGGTTGAGGCGAATCATGCGATAAGCGCCATTCGTTTCTGCATCGGCGACTTCTTCTTCCGGTAGCGGCTGCAATAATTCGTCTAGATAACTGGATCGCAGTGGACCCTCATCAGCGTCGCTATCTGCAGGGCCTCGCAATGCCAATGTCAAAGAACCCAAGGTATTTCCAAGGTTGATGTCTTCAGCCATTTTCGGCGTGACGACTAAGGTGATGGACTTGGTCATTTTGGGTTCGGTCCCATCGTTAGACTCTTCAAGCTTGGTGCCGACGGCCAACACCTCAACGTTTAACAAAAGTGGAAGTGACGTGGCTGTTGACTTCTTGTTGAGAATCCTGTGATCGATGACTGAACGGGCGCGGAGATCTAAGGTAAGAATCACGTCAACCCGATTTCCAGGTTGGACCAGACCGGCAACGCCTGTTGACTCGTCGGGCGTTTGAATGGTCACGCCGCGCATTCCGGCCGGAATCATGGTGTGAGCGTTTTGTGCTGTTTCCGTTGCTTTCGTGGCCATTGCTTTGGCCAACTTGGCATCGAAATCATTTTGAAGGTTCAACAATTTCTTGCCAAATTGTGCAATTTGATTAGTGAGGCTTGTGATTTCCGAATTGGTAGGTCCGGCATCTCCCGCAATTCTGTCTCGAGCCTCTTGAAACAAATTCGAAATTGTCGTGACGGTCTTTGGTTCGGTGCCGGTTCGGTCAGTTGGACTACGTAACGTCAGGTGCAATCTGCCAATTTGCTGCCCCAGATTTAGGTCCTCGGCCATTTTGGGTTTGACGAGTAACGTGACGGACTTTGTATCTTTTTCCGCGTCGGTGGCACCAGCTTTCGATTGTTCGAATCGCTGGCCGACCGCCAATACTTCAACATTTTCAAGCAATGTCCTGGTAATCGGGCCGCCGAAAACTTCATGCCGTTGAGTAATGGTTAATACGATGTCGACACGATTGCCCGGCACGATTAATCGTCCCACCGCAGATGATTCGTCCGGAGTTAAGATGGCAACTCCCCGATAGCCATCGGGTATGTTTAGATTCGTCGATTGCGCATTTAGCTTGATACTAAGTACAGGTTCGTCTTTTAGCATCGACGCCCCGGCGTACTTACCAATGGCATCGTCGGCATCAGTAATACTTCCAGGTGGCAACAAATTAGCTGGCCATTCTTTGTCTTGCAGCATGTCCTTGGTCACTTTGACGCCGTAACCTATGTTCATTCTCGCTACAACCACAGTCGTTGTCGTCGTTGCCTTTTTCTTATTCAACGTATTAATTCCAACTGTGGCTGAAACGCCACAAATTGCCGCGAGAATGCCGACTAAAATAGTTCTAAAGCTCATGAGTTCGTCTTTTCAAAAAATTTTGTGTGCCCTACCTACTGTTTGCCCATCAATCCAATGCCGGAAACGTACGCATAGACAATTGCAGCAATAATCCCGACGGATACCATCGCGCTAAATGGAATCAACCTGCCTCGCCGATCATCTCGTTTTGTTACCGACTGGACCGCTTCAACGTCATCATCGAAGGCCAAATGTTTGCCGATCGTCGACAGTCGCACCAACATCAGACGTAGATTTAACCAGGCCCCGCGGAAACCACCAGTTCGCGAAATCAACACCAGCGAATAGAGGCCAGTCGCGATGCAGCCAATCATGATGGCTGGCAATAAGAGAACTGGTCCTAGCCAGGTGCCAATCGCCATCACAAATTTGACGTCGCCGGCACCGAGGCCACCCATCAAGTAGGGCATGATCAGGATACCCAGACCTAATGCGGCGCCGCCCAGGCTAAACAACAGACCGCTCCAGCCGTAAACAAGAGTGCCGTAGATCACGCCACCGAAAAAACATGGAAAAGTCAAATAGTTATAGACCATGAATTTCGATACATCGGTGATCGCTGCCCAGACCGCACATACGATAATGACTAATATCGGAAAAATACTCATGGTCTAAATATCGGGCCAGACCCCGGATAAAATGTTAAAACAATTTGTGTTCAACAATTTTGACTCGTAAACGCTGCAAACCGCTTACGGGGGAAACGCGTTGCCTCCTGCTTCAAACAAATCATTGACAGACTCTCCGAATAACGTAACCGCAACGATCACGACCGCAGCGATTAACGTAATCAGCAAACCATATTCAAGAAATGTCGGCGCATCTTCATCCTGTATGAATCTGCGCATAAGTTGTCCTATCCGCCCATTCAGCTTGAACACACTTAGCCTTTCATCCACAATCCGACGAACTCCTTCCCTTGATCAAGGGAAGGAATCTAACGTCGGGTCAAACAGAGATTCAGCCAGCAATAATTACAGGCTGCCTTCTACTGTGGTGAATAGCGTGCTGATACCTGTGCCGAGTACCGCTGCCGCTACGGCGACAACCACGGCAATCAAAGCAACGAGAAGGCCATATTCAACCATCGTCGGTGCATCTTCTTCTCGAACGAATCTCTTGAGTCCACGGTAAAACTTGGACATTACGAAAACCTCCGCTTAAAACAAAGAAATTAGTTTCTGGGGTTTGCATACGCGCAGACCTACATTGGGGGGTGCTTACGCAAAGATTGTGCCTGAACCCAGGAAATATAATCTCTAGTTTCACGCGGGGTTTTTTGTGGTTTAGTAATACTGTGGCTGGAAACTGTAAACCAGCGCAAACCTTGGTTGGCGCTTTTTCACCATTTTGGTTTGCGCTAATCCACCAGACTCACTTAAAATTCGTGTGGGATGACTGCGTCTCAAAAAGATTCTCGTCAAATTGTCAGACTAGACGATACTAGTTGTTTCAGTGAGCTGTAGCTAAAAAATCAGTAAGAAAGCAAACGCCAGTGGTCGATAGGATACGTTTTGGCACCATCATATTTTTCACCGCTGCATTTGTTTTTTTTCTGATCTTAGGCCGAACTAAACTGTTGCAGGACCCGGATACGTTTTGGCACATTGTCGTCGGACAACAAATTCTCGATGGGTCCAGGCTGATCTTTGCCGACGAATTTACTTTCAGCTTTTACGGACAAAAGTGGATCGCCAATCAGTGGCTTTCTGAATGCATGATGTCCCTGACCGATCGGCTTGCCGGATTCGATGGGCTTGTATTGGTGGTTTCCAGCCTTTTGGCCGTGCTCTATGCCTGGATCGGAAACCGCCTACTGAAATGCGGTTTGCATTGGCTGATGGTGGTATTCGTTCTGACTTTGGTATTTGCTGCAAGTGCATACAACCTGCATGTACGGCCTCATCTGGCCACAATTTTTTTGTTTGCGATTGTCTTTGCCTTACTCATTGACTTTGAATCCGGTCGCAAACGCATTAGACAGCTCTGGTGGCTTGTTCCGCTATTCATCTTGTGGACCAACCTGCACGGAGGTGTTCTTGGAGGACTAGGTACGTTAGGAGTTGCGATCGCCGGCTGGACTGGACTCAAATGGATAGGACGCGAATCGCCTATTCAATCAAATGGGCAATGCGTGATGCTGTGGATTATTCTTGGCGTTTGCGTTGCGAGCACGCTCGTGAACCCATACGGATTGGCAATGCACGTGGCTTGGTTACGCATTTTGCAGGCTAACTTGCCGGAGCTTGTCATCGAACATGCACCCTTGGACATAACGCAACCGGAAGGGTTAATGGTCGTGCTTCTGGCTTTGATGTACCTTGCGGCGTTGTTGACGACCGGTCGTAATCAGACCACTTTGATGTGGCTGATGCCGCTACTGTGGCTCGTACTTGCGCTAACGAGAATTAGGCACGCACCATTGTTTGCCGTTGCGGTCGCGATTGTGTTACCTGAAGTTCTACCAAACTCGAAAATAGCGGTTTGGTTGCGACTGCGTGGGTGGATGAGTGATCGATCTTTAGCGGATTTGGACATAAAAAAACGATCGACCCGTTATTATTGGTGGCCGGCACTGGTACCGGTCCTGCTCTTTGTATTGATTTGCATTGATTGTAGGCGACAGCTGACGAACCAGCCCGGCCGTGTTTGGGCACGGCCAAATACCTCCGTTTGGCCCGCAGGTCTTCTGCCAGCACTCAATCAACAAGCACCTCAGATCGAGGGGGCAAATGCGGAAAAGGGATTGCGTGTGCCAATATTCAATGAACAAGAGTTTGGTGGGTTTTTGATTTATAATTCATTTCCGCAATACCAGGTTTTTATCGACGGTCGTTGCGAATTGTTTGGTGAAGATTTTCTTCGTTCGTATATGCGATCGCGCACGGATTGGCAAATCATTAGACAATGGGAAGAACAATACGGGTTTGAACTTGCAATCAGCAAATCCGGGTCCCCGATTGATGATTATTTTAGCCAATCGCAATCTTGGATTGAGCTCAAGAAAACTGCTACAGCAACGCTTTACAAACGCATGAACTCGGAGAATGATGAACTCAACTAGGTGGAGAACGTGTACGTAACGGCACAAAGTGAAAATGAATTGAATCGTTTTGCCGATATCGGAACACACAACGCGCGATGGATTTTGGTGGCGTTTCTCGGTTTTGCTGGCGTTTCGCTCTACATTAGCTTATCACCATATCGAATGACCTTTTCCGACCGTGAGGCCCAACCGTCAGATCTCGTTCTTTATTGGGCCGAAGTCGAAAGAATATCGGACGGCCAAGGATATTACGAAGCGGCTGCCATCGAACTCACCGACCGCGGCTATCCAACTCACAGCGTTTTCAATTGGCGGACCCCGCTGCCAATGTGGATATTGGGAAAGCTGCCATCGCCGCATGTCGGCAGCTGGATACTTGCCAGCTTGGGAATCATGATGCTGTTGTCCGGCGTTGTCGGCATGCGACAAGAAACAACCTTTGGTGAAGCCGCACTTCTTGGAGTATTTTTGACAGGTGCGGTGATCCCGTGTCTGATGCCCAAACTCTGTGTCTCTCCGTTGCTGTGGAGTGGTGTGCTGCTAGGGCTTTCGCTGATGGCATTTCATTTTCGCATTGGCTGGTTATCCGTCGTGTTTGGTATTGCGGCGATTTTCTTTCGCGAGTTTGTTGGCTTGTACATCGTGATCATGTCGGCGAGCGCGTGGCGGCGGCGGCAATATGCAGAATTGTCAGGTTGGGTTGTCGGTGTAATAGCCTACGGAATCTTCTTTCTGTTTCATGCGGTACAAGTGGCAAATCACGTAGGTGAGCGAGATGTCAGTGACGTTTCTTCGTGGCTCAATTTGTATGGGCTACCGGCGGTGATTGGCATGACGCAAATGAACGGTTTTCTATTGATGCTGCCTCAATGGGTTTCCGCCATATACCTTTCACTTGCGGTTCTGGGTTTTGCCGGTTGGCGATCCAGACTTGGTACACACATGGGGCTTATCGTTTTCGCCTATTTGTTGGTATTTAGCGTTATTGGAAAGGACGTAAATCAATTTTGGGGCAGTTTGTTTGCACCGTTACTTTGTTTCGGCGCGGCGCGGGCGCCGCAAACATTGCTCGAATTGATGCGAGCCGCTAGATAGAAGACAGCTAAAGCCAGTTTTGTGGCCACCCTTCGGCCGAATGGAGAGCAGGCTATTTGAAAGCAACGTGTTTGCTCATCAAATAATCGAATACAAATCCGCAGACGATTCCGATGAATGCCGCAATCAGTTTGCCCCACCATGTAGTAAAAAACTCAAAGCTGTAATGAAGGCCGGAAAAAACTGACCAATTGATGACGGCACCAAGCAGGCACGACAGGAGATAGAGCCCATATTGATGCAAAACGTGACGTTGACGTGCTTTTGAGAAGGTGATGCGGCGATTCCAAAAAAAATTCCAAGTCATCGCGCACCAAATTGCCAGCGCTCTGGCAACGTATGGTGAAAGCGCCGTCAGCATCAGCACACTGAACACCGCCATGTCCACGATCATGCCGGTCGATCCAACCATAGCAAACAAGAGCGGCTGCAAATGCCAAATGTTTTTGTATTCGTACAGCAGTTTCAGGTGCCGCAAATAATTGAATTGCTCCTTGAGCGATAACTTGCTCTCACCATGCAGTCGATTGCTGAAAAATATCGGCACCTCGTGAATATGTTGACAACCACATTTGACCATCAACTCGAGTCCGATTTTGTAACCGACCGGATTCAAATGATCAGCTGAGCGAAAGTCGTCTCGACGAAGCGCAAAAAAACCTGCCAGTGGATCGCAAGCTTTGGTTAACGGGTACGCCAATATCGTCGCCAATTTCGAATTGAGCCAACGAAATAGTCCCCAATTTTCATCGGTTCCGCCGCCCGGAACGTATCGGCTGCCGATTACAAAATCGACTTTCGTATCTTTAGAGAATGCACGCACCAACTCAGGAATCTTCTCAGGCGGATGCGACAAATCGGCATCCATCACCAACAGCACATCACCCTTGGCAGAGTTCATTCCATCAATGACGGAACTCGAAAGCCCTCGCTCGTCTTTTCGAATCATCACACGGACAGGATGTTCAGCGGCCAGATCATTGCAAATTGACTCGGTATCATCGGGGCTATCATCGTCCACGATGATAATCTCACCGCTTATATTGGCTTCCTCGAGCGCTTTTGAAATTCGCGGAACCAAGACGGGCAGATTTAGTGCTTCACAATACGTCGGCACAATCACAGACACGTCGTACTGGCTGTCGGAATCCGTTGCCGTCAATTTACATTCAACTTTATGAAAGCGCCTTGTTCACCGCGTGTGTATCCCGCTATCTGGATTTAGGCCAGATGATATCGGTGCAGTTTTTTGTAAAAAGCCGTTCGACTGATACCCATTTCCTTGGCAGCCCGCGTTCGATTGTAGTTATTTTCCGCAAGAACTCGCAACAGAGTTTCGATTTCCTCTTTGACCTTGGACAACTCGATATCAGCCGACAATTCAGACTGGCCCCGATTCGATTTCGCGATATCATGCCCTGACTTCTGTCCTGAAAAGGGTATCGTCGCCGCGCGTCCTAGTACGTTTGAGCCTCCTTTCAATTTTTCATCCTGGTAATTCTGTATTCTTGGTGGCAAATCCAGCTCTGTTACCTTGTTCGCCTCGCAATTGATTGCTGCGTGCTCGATGCAGTTCCGCAATTCGCGCAGATTCCCTGGCCAGGAATATCGATGAAAGATTTCCAAAACCTCATCTGAAAATACAAGCCGCAAGCCATTGTGTCTTTTCGCATATTCGTGAACAAATATCTCAATAAAATAATCCAACTCTTCAATGCGATTCTTCAATGTGGGAATCGAAAATTCATACACGTCGAGTCGAAAGAACAGGTCTGCGCGAAACCGGCCTAAGTCGACAAGTTCCTCTAAATTACTATTCGAGGCTGCGATAATTCGGGCCGAAAACTTCATCAATTCATTTGAACCGATCGGTTGGAATTCCCGATCTTCAACAGCGTGCAATAACTTGGCTTGTGCCACTAATGGCATAGCATCCAGTTCATCCAGCAAAACGGTCCCATTTCGGGCATACAAAAACTTGCCCATCTTGTTGGCGTCGGCTCCGGTAAACGAACCCTTTTTATGGCCAAACAATTCGCTTTCAAACAAAGATTCTGGAATTGCAGCGCAATTGATTGTAACAAAGGGATGTTTCCGCCGATCCGAGTTTTCGTGGATACGTCTGGCAATATATGACTTGCCGACTCCCGTTTCACCAGTTAGCAACAAATTTGTGTCAACTTGGGACAACCGGCGGATTGTAACATCGAACTTAGACGTTCCATCGGAATGACGTCTGGGTTTCGGCTCACCAAAAACTTCACGACGTTCTTCCATCGCCGAAACACGCACGGAAATTGCATCCACTAAATATCGAAGGCGTTGAAGGTTGACCGGGCGTTCCAGGCAATCGACAGCTCCAAGCTTCAATAGCTTGATCTTTGTTTCCGCATCAAATATTTCGCCAATCAAAATCACCGACGGACGAGGCTGAGTATCGTCGATCCGAAGTAAATACTCTTCGGCGAATTTAATTTCATTCACATGCTCGACGTAGCCCAGCACCAAGGGGGGCAAATCAGTTTCTGGAATTTGCCAGTTGGCTTGCCAACTAGTAGTGCATCCGCTGACTGACTCAATCAGTACGCATAGCACACCGCCAAAATGGGCATCGTGCGCTACGACGGTTGCGTGCATACGCTACTCGATATCGGGAGACAAGATTAAAGTCAGGGTAAAGGGGGGTAATTCAAGTTCACCTGTTCACGGCAAACTAATGAATTGCATTCATGCGTAATGCAGTAAAACCAGGACGAGTCCGCATGTCAACGCAATTCGATTCAATCGAACGAAATACTGAGAACTATGACAAAAACCTTGAAATTTTGCCCTGATTGCAATCAGATCCGAACGCGTGATTTTCAAACAAAACAAGCGGGAGAGGGCTGTTTGCGTTTGATATTGAACAGCGGCTTATGAACTGACTGTGAACTTGAAAACAATGTCGCCGATCGAGGTCTGGCACTGTCCTATCAGTCGTAGCACAGTACCGGAATTTGCGTCAGGGACATTAGCCTAAATCTGTCGCGACTGAGTTATTAACCCAAGTTGGGCTGTCCAAACAACCTCTCGCACCCAGGAGAACACAAGCCAGAGGGGAAGGGTTCTATTCTTCTTTCTCGGTGCCGATTGACGTGACATTCATCTTCTGTTGTTCGTTTTCAAAGCCAATGCACTGATCGATAATGTAAACCGGTCGTCCTTTGACTTCGTTGTGAATGCGGGCAATATATTCGCCGAGGATTCCCAGGCAGATCAATTGAATGCCTCCCAAAAAGAACATTCCGCAAGCGATGGTTGCAAAGCCCGGTAGTTCGGAATTGTCGTCGAACAACCTCCAGCCCATCACGTACAACGCCCACAGAAAAGAGAGTGTCGCTACAATTAAGCCGACGAAAGTGGCCAACCGCAAGGGCGCTTCGCTGAAGGTAAGCAAACCGTCGGCAGCCAACAGAAACAGTTTTGGTAGACTGTATTTCGATTTACCCGCGGCGCGTTCCTCGCGATCATAAGGGACACCGATTTGGCGAAATCCAACCCAGCTTCGCATCCCGCGCAAGAAACGGTGGTGTTCGGGCATCGCCTGGATTTCACGTACAATCCTTTCGCTGATCAGGCAAAAGTCTCCCGAGTCTAAAGGAATGTCGATATTGGCGATGCGTCGCAGGAGACGATAGAACGTCCAATAAAAACACCGCTTGATCAGGTTTTCCTTTCGCTGTTTCCTAACCGCATAAACCAGATCATAGCCTTGTTGAATTGTTTTGTGGAATTCCAGCAGAATTTCAGGGGGGTCCTGAAGGTCACCGTCGAGGATGCCAACGTATCGTCCGCGCACGTGATCCAGTCCCGCACTCACGGCTCGCTGATGGCCGAAGTTGCGCGAGAGCAACAGTCCGCGAAATCTGCGGTCGACTGAACAAATTGATTCGATCATGTCGCGCGTTCGGTCGCTGCTGCCGTCATCCACCAGAATGACCTCACAAGAGAATCCAGCGGTCGCCATCGTCGATTGTAGACGATGGACGAGCACATCGAAGATTTCCTCTTCGTTGTACAACGGAATCACAAAACTCAACTCAACCGGGTTAGACATATATCAGACCCTCCGCAGTGCTCGGAGATTCGTTTGACAGCTTTCCGGGCCGGCTTATTTAACTTTTTGCGCGATCGCAATAATGGATGTACCTAAAGGGGGCGGAGGCAAAATCAGGTTCTCGGTGTGCATCAGCATTCTCAGAATAACGTCTGCGACTTTGGACGGCGGTTGGAAACCGCTAGATATGATCTTTTCTCGATTCGTGAAACGTAAAACGGCCTTACGCAGTAAGACGAACGGCAGCATCGTCAATCCCCAATAACGGCATTTTAGCACGCGAAAACCGGCGGCGGAAAGCTCGTCCGTGAGCAAAGGAATCGAATAACGTTTCACATGGCCTGCCGTCTCATCATACCGGCTGTAAAGACACTGGACAGCCGGAACATTCAGAATCAACAAGCCGTCCTGCGCGAGATGAAATCGAACCGCGTCAAGAAAAGCCGATGTATCCTGTATATGTTCCAGTACATCGAGTAAGTAGATAGTGCTGAAAAAATCCTCCCATGGCTCGCGCCGCCGATGCACATCATACAGAAAGAGTTTTCCCTGTCCCGCACTGGCCATTTCCAGAGCCGGCAGATTCAGATCGCAACCGTCCACAGCACCACCGTGAAGAGTTTCCAGTTGATTTCGCGTGACACCGGCCCCGCAACCGATTTCGAAAATGTGATTGCCAGTATTTAGTCCAGCCACCAGTTTACGAATGTGATAGAAACGCCATTGCATCCAAAAATGGTCGGCTGTAGCGTATTGGTACCAATCATCGGCCATAGCGAACGGTGCAGGGTCAGAAAGGATTTCAATTGCCGAGTTCATTTTGGCAGGATTCTCTTAAATTGAGCTTTGAAGGTCTTCGCCGTCATCTTCGTTTCGGGAGACGGCAAGACAAACACCGAGCAGAATCAGCAGCCCGTAGGTTTGCGGAGTCAACAGAAACAGACCCCAGCCAGTATGAATCAGAGTGTAGACTGGTGTGAGCCATTCAGGACATACGCTACTGGCCAAACCGTAGTCAACTGGCATTGCTGTAAGCAAAAACGCGATCACTAGGCCAAGGATCATCCAGCGCTGGTGCCAATGGCCTCTGGAACCGTTGTCGCTGTCTTGATCAGGTCGACGTGACTCGAAAACACTTCGGTAGCATACCAATACGGCGATGAGGGCCAGATTCAGGTGGTAGTACCCGATGGCTGGTACGATCAGCATACTAACGCAGATGAGGGCCGCAAATGCCGGTTCTCCGTGGGGCCGACGCCTGAGAAACACGATCGACACAATCAGGATGGCTGACGTCGTAACAACAAGAAAAAGATTTCTACAAACACGTGATTCAAACAGTGGAACCGAGTAATTATTGGCTGTAAACATGCGTGCGGCCATCGAAGGCAGGCTAACGTAGTGTTGGCCCGCTAAGACGTCACTGTAATGCTGGGCTTCCGCAGGATCGGCCTCGCCCCCGGTCAGCAAACCGCTGGACATGTAATACCAGGTAGTCTGCCACGTAATCAGGGCAAATAGCAGGCCGGTTGCGATGAACGCCATCATAGCGCGTTTCCGATGTGGAGCAATTAAAGAAATGACCATCACAACAGGGAAGATCTTAAGCAACGTGGCGACGGCCAAGCTGATACCGGCGCGCACATTCTTGCCACTCCTTAGTGAAAGCAGACATGCCATCACAGAAATTGCCACTAGATTATGCATTTGCCCGATCACGTTGCCGGTCAGTTGCGGTGGATACCACATAAGCAGTCCCAGCACGACCAAAAATGCTTGCAAGCGTGTTTTTCGCGAGAGCCCTTCTCGCGGAAGCAGCAGAGTGTTGAATTGAAAAGTTAGGAGACCTGTCAACAAAACATTTACCCCAGCCCAAATATAAGTTGCCGTAGTTACACTCGCCCATGAAAGAGGTAAGCATAGATAGGCCAACAGAGGAGGGTAGGGATAAGGGAGAAGTCCTTCTTCGACCGCCGAGTAGAGATATGGACTACCTGTAAGACGAAGGCTGAGTGCGCCGGTGTAATACCAGCGAGAAAAATCGTTCGTTGCCGGGTTGGTTGCAGCAAACAAAACGATGATGTTTAGAAACACGCAGAAAACGGCACCGAACAGCCAGATCGTCGGTGGTTCCAGGAGAAATCGCGGCGCCGAAGAAACGTGGTCGAGTTGTTGCTTACACATCTTGGTGCATGGCTTTCCTGATTCAACGCATGATGAGAGATAAAACTCTAGTCCTGACTTCCGGTTGTGAAATGGGAATTCTGCGTATACAAATCAGAATTTTGCACGCGTCACAACGAAACGAGCAACAAACCCAATTTTTAGATGGGCGCGATTATGTAAATTGACTCGGGCTGTCCTGGTCCACCAATTACCTGTGCGGCTTTTTGTCAAGAGTCATAAATGTGATAGTTACTTAAACGAACGTCGTGGGGATTGCCGCTTGTGCCGTTTGCCGCTTCCACACCAGAACATTCGCCAACACCGCCATGTAACAGAGCATGACGATGATGGCCAGTGAATTGTATCCAAAGGCAATGCTTGTGTATTCAATCACACCTCCTAATGTCGCTCCGATCAAGTTCCAGCCAAATATGTGTTCGGCAACCTTTTGTTCTCGGAATAGCACGGCGAAAATCAGATTGGCGAAAAAGATGGGGGAAAAAGTCATCACGCTTGCGAGTGCAAAACGGACGAAGCCGCTTTCCACAAATAACAGATTACCCAAGGGATAGACAAAAACTATCAAACAAGATGCAATCAACAGAGCAAAATAAATCCATAGGCCTTTTTTTGGCAACAAAGTGGCAATCCAATTGGCTATCAATACGGAAACTAGCACTCCAAGGAAGACAAGTGAGTTATTCAGCCAGGTTGTCCCAAACAACAGGCTAAACTGAATAATGCTTTTGGTTTCCAATAGCAGGAACGCCACACCCATGAAAAGAAATGCCAATTTGATTGATAGCTTGGCGTTGCTCCCCTGCTCGTACCGTTGGTTTCGAGTCGAACGCTCGAGAAACCACAACAAGGCAATGATCAGAATGGTAATCCCAGTCATCGCGTACAAGTAAAGTCGCGGTATCTTCCGCTCGCGCATATAAAAGAACGGCCAGTCGTCCGTTGCCTTTGCGATCAGATTTTCAGGTTCTGCACTGACGGGATAGTCGTCGCCAACCGAAAGCACGGTCATATCCCGGCCTATTTTCGTGTGTCGGATAGGTTGCTTTCCCGTGGTTCGCATGACCATGGTTTTCAGCTTCTGGACCAACCATTCGCGCCGGTAGCTGTTGTAGAACACGAGGTCGCCCTGAGGTTCCAGTAAGCTATAGGCCTTCGCAAAAGACTCTTCCGTAAACAAGTAATTTTCCAGCCTCAGCTGAGCCATCGGACTTACTTTGACCAGCGAGTCAGTCAATGCAAATATTATCAAGTCGTAATGTCGCTTTGTTCGATTCATAAATGCACGCCCGTCGTCAATTACCAGATTAACGCGCGAATCCTTGTAGGGCCCTGCTGGATGGTGTAGCAGCCCTAACTTGCCGATGACTGGATCAATTTCCACGGCGTCCACATGATCAACGTTTTGTTGCAAAGCGGCGGCTACGTCATTTCCCGAGCCAGCCCCAAGTATCAAAACTTCCTTGACGGGCGGTTTGCCTTCCTCTTCACGGAATTTGTATATCTGCGAATAGTACGACTCGGCGATCGTCGTCAGCTGCTCCATTTTTTGATGGCCAATGCCGTTAACATGAATTCGATGTTGCAAGCTATCCGTGTTGACGTATTCAATTTTTTGATAGGGTGACCAATAGACTTCCAATTCACCCGTGAAACTCGGGTCCCGGGAATAGTCCGCCAGCAGCTTTGTATCCTGGTAAAACGCAATTGCCGCCATTCCAACAAACAACAGTGGCGACACGACGATGCTTGCGCGGTTCCAATATGGCATCGCCAACAAAAGTACCGGTATCAACATCAAGAACCAGGACCAGCCAGGTAGCTGAAGGAAGCTTATGGACATAAACGTAATAATCCCAAAACAGGAACCACCGATATCTAGCGAATACGCTTTAAGCGGTGAGAGTTTTCGGAAGACTTTGGCCATGTTCTGGGAAATCAAAAAGTAAATAACGACGACACTGGCAAACCAAAACACAAACAGAGCTGCGCTGGCCCAAGCAGGAATCGTCGGAGCAACTGTGAAATACAGATCTCCGTCAAACTCTCCGGCCGAAAAAGAGAATCCTGGAATAGGCGGGTGAAACGTGGTAACGAACCAGATCAAAAAGCCCAGAACGTAAATCGAATAATGAAACAGGCGCGGCGAATCCCCTTCCTTGATCAGATGATGAAACGTAAAACCGGTTCCCATGCCCACAAATACGGCGATCAAGACCAGATTGGGAAAATAACCCAGATTCCAAATGTTTCCGGCCAGATAACGAATTAGCGCAAGCTCAAGAAACAGGATTAAGAAGCCTAAGAAAAACAGCCTAATACCATCATGTCGTGATTCGGCCATGAACTACCATTCGCCATTCAGTTGTATACCCTGCCTTCTGAATGCAATATATCATTCCATCGATCGCGACAGGCCAAAATCCCAAGTTCCAAAATAACCTACAGCATCTGGTTTACCAAGCATTCCACATGCAAATCGTGAAAACCTATATTCGAACAAGTTTTCTTTTTTGTGCCGTTGAATCGGGCATGAACTGCGACGTCTACGGAGAGGTGGGCATTCACGGTCGCCGAGTGGGGATTAGCTATTACACATAATTCGATTTGAAAATACGGCGCATACTGATTAGCCTAGGGTTGGGAATGAAAACGAAACTAATCTCGCGACCACGATGGTGAGTATGGTCTACTCGTTGACTCACCCTTGTCATTCCCTTTGTCACAGCCTTTCGAAGTTGTATCTTCCCCCTGTTTGTGAGCGAAATGCGCACGCTTTGTTTGACATTAGTTTGTTTTTTAGTCGGAGTGTTGATAGCATCCGGTTCCGTATACGTGATGTCCAACGCGAATAAATCTCCTTTCGACGACGAAACGACGGACCTTGTCAATTTATCTACTCAGGCGCCCGACGTGATTGGCGATTCGTTTGTTTTATTGCAGCCGCCTATTCCCGTTATCGCTGATAGCTTCGTAGATGTTGCACTAACAATACTTGAGCCGATTTTTGCACCGCTCAAGCCGCTGGTCAAAAAACATTTGATTGGCGCGAACTAATTTCAATGATTCGATTGCTGGCGAAATGTTCGGCTTCATAGCGAAGTGGACTTCGTCAGGATTACGTTACCTGACCAGCAATGATGCTCGTTTCAGCACTAGTTGGCCGATTCTTGTTGTCGCGGAAATGAAGGGCCAAGAAGTTGCGCCGAGTAATGCGCCTATGACCAGCGACAAAGCGGTGGGAGGAACTTGTGCCACGATCGGGGTGTCAACCAACATCAATGCACCACACAACAAACCTGCAAGTCCACCGACCACAGACTCGATCGCCCGATCAAAAAAACAACCCAAACAGAAACCCGTGAATCCAAGAACGATTTGGCCAGCAATTGTAAATGAGATTAAGCCGATAAGCCCGTTACCTCCGTGCAACGCCAAGCAACCTCCCAGGAGAATTCCCAGACCAGCCCAGGCAAAAGTCATTTTGAGAATTCGTACAAACAATCTCCTTAGAAACGACGCCCCACGTCGTTCGGTATCCCGATCCGGGCAATCCATATAGCTTGATTTCACGTTTTGCAAATCTCTTAGAAATTCTGCTGATGCCAAAAATCGGGCAAGAGTGGCAACATTCGGCTGGTTCGTCAAGATTGATTTTTTCAGCGCGGCGTGATGCCATGCGGCTTCAAAAACTGAAATGGCGATGACGTGAGATCAAAAACTGAAATGATAGGCAAATCGTTGTTTACTTGATCAACCAGTCGCCGTCATGCATCACTTGAACTACATGCAACAAGAAAGTGCTACTTTCGTACAATGAGCCCAAAGAGTTCGGAGACTAGGAGACTAAATGCGTAAGAATTTCGGTGGAGCATTTGCATCATTGGGTTGGAAAGATGTCAGTCAAGAAACAGCGACACAATCGGGGTGTGACTGCTGTTTTTTCAAGCCGACTTAATCAATGGGATTGAACACGAGGCATCATAAAATGCACCGCCTTCGTCGGGTGGCCATTACAGCCACGAAGCCGATCGACAATATTGCCATCGTCGATGGTTCGGGGACAGGTGTCAACGATGTGAATTGAAGTAAAATCGTTGCATTTCCATCGTTCAGTGAGAATGTGTGCGGTATATTGGGCGGCATACTGATGGGGAAGGGATTGGGAAGCGAGTCATCGACAAAAACGCTTCCGCTGCTGTCGGAGATGGCTAAAAAAAGTTCGATGTCGGCATCAGGCACGCCATTGAGCATCATTACACCGTCTGGGTTGACTTGATTAGCCGGATGCGCCCCGTCGATATACCGAAAAGTATCCGACGAGAGATTTTCAACTTGAACAAACGGCGTCGTCGACCCAGTAATGACGGTATTGAGCCCAACAACACTTGCGCGGAACGCCCCGCCGGATATGTGCAGATAATCGCCTCGATCGTTGCTCGCATTTGAATCGGGGGTCGATGATTCATACGTAAAAAATCCGGTAACCGTATCTCCGATCGTGATATTAACGCCAAAGATCGGCGAGCCGGTTACCGTTGCGACTTGCGCTGAATAGTTAAACGTCACGGGATCAGCCGAGGATGATGTATTAGAAAGTAAAACAGTGGACGCAACGCATAAACAAATGATTACTTTTTGCACTTTGAAAATCCTGTCCTAGATTGCTGGAATACGTCGTTTCATACTAATTAGGCGATTGGATACGAACAACAAGAAATCTTGAGATAACCATTTTTTGAGTTCAAGCCAGTTACAAACCGTTAGCCCAATTGGATTTAGTGCGAGGCGACCATGAATGTGAACGCGACATCAACAGACATTAGCCCCAGCTGTTCTCGAGATGGTCGCGACGTCGGGATTAGAGCCACTCGTTCCAGACTTCAGCAATTTCTGCCGTTAGTTTGAGTTCCTCGCCCGTTGCCGGATGCCGAACTTCTAATTGTCGCGCGTGCAGCGCGATCCACCGCAGCCGTTGATCTTCGCTCGGCGGCCCGAACTTGATTTGGCTACCGTACATGGCATCGCCGAGAATTGGGTAACCGCGCGCGGATGCTTGAACGCGAATCTGATGCGATCGACCGGTTTCCAGTGCGATCTCCAGTAAGCTCGTGTTATTGGTGTGTTGTTTGACCTGATACTTCAACACGGCAAGTTGCGCGTCGGGGTGCGACTGCTGGACAAGTTCCGATTTCGCTTCGTCGGGAATCTTGCGCATGAAATCCATCCAAGTACCCTGTTCCGGTGAAACGTTGCCGCTGACGAGCGTCCAATAAGTTTTGCGAACCTCGCGCCGCTGAAACCGGTCAGCCAGGTATCGCGCCGTCCGTTTGTCCTTTGCAAAAATCATCACTCCGGATGCAGCGCGGTCGAGACGATGAGGAACGCCAAGATAGGTTTTGTATTCCGGCGAACCTTGCGCTTTGACTCCCCCCTTTTGCAAAGTGGGGTTGGGGGGGTTCTTTTTCAAAGGTGGTCCGGGGGGATTCTTACCCTTTAGATATCGCTTGATGCGAAATTCAATACTATCGATCCCCGATGGTGCCTGCGTCAGCAAACCGCCAGGTTTGTTGACGCACAGAATCTTTTCGCATTCGTAGATGATTTCAAATGGCAACGAGAAGACCAGTCTTGCGAGATCGTTTTTACCTTGTTCGAAAGGGGGGCCGGACCGACCAGCGAAATCATTTTACAAGATGAGCGGCGGTTTTGTTGTCAACTCCAAACTAACCGTGCGTTGTTACAAAAACACTCAGTCGATAAAGGCGGCTATAAGACACAGAGAATCGTGACGTACTTGGGCACATACCATGCAGGATCGATCATATTCACGATTTCCCAGAGTACATGGGTAATAAACCGATCAATACCAACTTGATTACGTCTCTCAGCTAAGCAATGGCAAAAAATTAGCACCGGTGAAATGGCGTCCTGGTACGCCTGACCAAGCCCAGGAACCAACAAGTCAATAATTGCTGGGCAACGTGAATTGCCGTCAAAAAAATCTCGCGCCGGTTTGGCTAGGAAATTCGCTGGGGAGGAGCAAGAATTTCACCGGCGCGAGCGGTGTTTTGCACGAGGTAATACTTAGCCACTGAAATAATAGATAGTCGCTGCCGCCATTGAGAATGCGTATTTTCCGGCATGCTACATCTGTTCTAGGATTGCACAAGTTGCATTTGTCGCTGCAGATAAGAAAATACATCGTGTTGCTAGGAATTAGTATTATTCGAGAATCCATGACTCGCGCGGAGTCAAAAACACAGGCCTTACTAACGGCATTTGGGATTCTATTGTTGAGCTTGTCGCAAATTAGCGGTTGTTCAAAAGTCGGAAACCAAAGACGGGACGTGGAGCAAGCGGAATCAAAACCGCGGGATCATGGCGACGCAATTCTTTCGATAGTACGATCACTTAGCAATGTGCGGCAATACACACTGCCCAATGACTTTCATCTAACAATTGAGACACGCGACACGACACCATTGACAATAAGCGATGCGGCTGCCAACGCGTTTGCTCGCTTATCTTTAACGCATCAAAAGGAATTCAGTTTCATCATCAAGGCGGATCGAGGTTGCTATTTGGCCATTTATAGCTTGCAGTGTCGAATCGGCACAGAAACGCTTAACGACCTTGTGGTCGTCTACCCCCGCCCTGATGCTGCCACACCTCTTCCAAGGCTCTTCCAAGGACAAAGTACCGAGGCACGAATTCATCCATCCATCAGCCCTAGAACGGAATATTACATAGTGTTTGCATCCTCGACACAATTTGATCCAAATGATGCAATCACGAAACTGCATAATCCGGCGGTTGTATTGAAGTCGAATACCAATGCCCATAGGTTAGGTAACGTCAGTGTTCGCGTGATCCCCTACATAGTTACTCGTTAAGATCGCTGACCAAATCCTCGTAAACATCCGTCGCCCGTTTTGCCATTTTGCGGGGCATTGTCGCAAACTTCAACTAACGCGCCACGCGGCGGTAATTGCCTCAATCGACAAGTTAGAATGCACGATTTCGGTTGGTGATTCTTCACGAGTTTCAAAAGGATGGTGCTCCCTTACGACGGGTATTTAATAAAGCTGGCCTTACAATGCGGTCGCAACTTCTCGTGGCTTGGTATCGGGATGCTCCGACTTGTCATCGCGAATCGCTGTTGATTTCCTCGACCTAGTTTTTTCTCTTTCCTACTGCTCTTGTTAGCCTGAGTTTTTCGACTAACTGTTTGCAGAACCGCGCATAATACCATCAAATGTGTTAGATCTGTTGATGGTGAGCAGATGGAAAAGGAAACAGAAGATCCAGCGGTCTGCGTGAACCCACCAAGTTGTAGTCA
>CAJHZH010000060.1_pt1 | contig 24842 bp, 14 predicted proteins | sample 9198951 | NCBI WGS metagenome assembly CAJHZH01 (sample SAMEA7708381, study PRJEB35096) | sediment metagenome | biome: marine neritic benthic zone biome [ENVO:01000025]; feature: sediment [ENVO:00002007]; material: shallow marine sediment [ENVO:03000034] sea grass bed [ENVO_01000059] ...
CTAATCTTCCAGCAATGCCAGCGCGGCGAAGGCGGTGGCGGCGTGGTCCATGAATTGGCCGGCTCTGGTTGCCGGATCGCGATGTTTGTTCACCGACGTGCCGCGCCAGTTTCCGTGTTCGGTCTGACTGGACTTGAGCCAGCTTAAGGCCTTGTTCAATCGTTGGTCGTCCTGGGTCAAGCCGGCGCGCTTGAGAATGTAGACCGCGTAACCCGTACCGTAGCCGTCGCTGTCGTTCGACTGGTCTGTACCATCCTTGCGTTTCCAACTGAAGTGCGGATCGCTGGTTTTTGTGCCCAGCGAGTTCAACGACCAGCCGCCATCGCGATTTTGCTTGGCAAAGATCGATTCAATTAGCCTGTCTTTCTGCTCGTCATTCATGAGTCCGTCCATGTAGCTGGCGGCAAGCAACATCGTCATCTGGTTGTGCAAATGTTGGTTTTCAAATCGATGGCTAAGGAATTGGCGCATCATTGCGATCTGATCCTGAATTTGCGGTTGTCGGCCGTAATCTCCTGGAGCAATACCGATGGCGACAGCGGCCATCGCCGCCCCATAGAATTCCGCTTCCGCCGATTCCCATGGTTCCAACCGAAAATCTAGCCAACTCCATCCGCCCTTATTCTCGCCCGATGTTTGTTGACTTTGCCATAAGTTGGCCAGCGCTTGTGATGTCGTTTCCGAAATCTCCGCTCGCCCGTTTTGTGCGTCCAAAGTCGCGCAAATCAATGCATTCTGTATCGCTTCGGTACCGCGAGATTGTTGTGTCTTCTCGTCGGAAAAATCGTAGTACACGTCGATATTCTCAAAGTGCAAAACGCGTTGATTGACGCTGGCGATGGTATTTTTTTCTGCATCCGAGATACCTGATTCACCGATTGCGCGTCCTAGCTGACGACGCGACATGGCATACGGAATCCCAGTGTGGCAAGCGATGCACGACGTACCATTGCCTCGGTCGGACGACGACCAATCTAGCCAATCTTGCGTCCCCGCGTCCAAATACTCAGCAGCCTTGCGCATGTTCCATGCTTGTTGTCCCAGGCAATTGGCGCTTTCCAACAGAATTGTCAAGCCGATCGCCATCGTGAATCGTATCAAGTCCACGTACATTTTGTGGTTCCTTCGAGAATACCTAAATCCGTGCATTTGATTTTGGCTGGCTTGCGAGCAACGCATCCGAATTCTATGCGAATTCGGCTACAAACTAAATCACTCCCATCAGTGCAATAATTTTTTTTGCCTGCTTTCGATGAATGCGGTGGTGCATTGCGGCCAGACAAAGCCAGCCGTGGCCGTCCAACGGGCCGAACCAAGGGTGGCGGTATCGCAACTGCGTTCTCAGCGATGGCCGTGTGCTCATAAAGTCCTGGTATTCGTCGATCAACCGCTCAAATTGATCGATTACATCCCAACCTACGTCGGGGTCGGGCTTGTAATCGGCGATCGAGACGTCCCCGAGCGGCGCGTGCCCCTGGAGCAACATCCTAATGGCCGAAAGGATTTCTCGATCGACCATTCGCAGATGTTCAACAACCATTAACAGCGACCAGTTTCGGCTTGAATCCTCCATGCCGATAAACCTCGGCACCAGAACTTGTTGCGATGCGCGGTTGATATCGGTGTCCGCAACAATTTCCAAGATGGTGTTTGCTGCGGAATTGAAAATTTGCAGGGCCTTGTTCGCTGATAACACGGCAGTTCCACAACGAAACATCGCGTTCAGGAAAACACGTTCCAGTTCGGGTAGTCCTGCGCCGGGTTCTTGAAGGTCGACCATAGAGTCGTCTGCGAAAATTTGGACTGGTAAAGGCATCCTCACGTTATTGTGGTCATTTTTAAAGAACCCCCCCAACCCCCCTTTGCAAAATGGGGGAGATAAAACGCCCCCTCGCATGAACCGAACATCGACGCCATCATATTTGATCCAAGTTGATCTGTTTAAGAGGTCGACTGCCATCGCTTTTTCGCTCCGCGAAAAGCATCCTTTCGCGGAGCGAAAGGCGACATTAGTTACGCCGAAACGTAAATATCGACAGTTATGCGAAAATCAATCGAAGTTCAAGGGGCACGCGAAAACAACTTAAGAAACGTCTCCGTTGAGCTTCCTCGCGACAAACTGATTGTCGTTACCGGTGTCAGCGGTTCCGGCAAGTCATCATTGGCATTTGACACGATCTATGCCGAAGGTCAGCGTCGCTTGCTGGCGTCGATGTCTTCGTACGCGAAGCGATTCGTCGGGCAGATGAAGAAACCGGATGTTGATTTCGTCAACGGGCTCTCGCCAGTCGTCTCGATCGATCAGAAAACGATCGGTTCCAATCCGCGCTCGACCGTCGGCACGATGACCGACATATCGGATTATTTGCGAATGTTGTTCGCTTCGATTGGCACGCCTCATTGTCCGCGCTGCGAGCAAAAAATTTTGGTGCGCACACCGCACCAAATGGCCGAACGCATGTTGTCGTTGCCCGATGGCACCGAAGTAGAAGTTCGCGCGCCGATGTTCAAAATTTTTGGCGAAGACTACGAATACCTGTTTGAGCAAATTCGCATCAACGGATATCGGCGAGCCCGGATCGACGGCAAGCAGCGCGATCTCGGCGGTGAGATCGAGGTTGACGAAGAGGACGAGCTGCAAATCGATGCGATCATCGATCGCTTCGTGATTGAGAAGGGGATCGATAAACAGATCGTGACGTCGCTAGAACACGGCCTGAAATTGGGCGACGGGTTGCTGAGTTTTCATGTCGTCAGCAAAACGTCGAAAGCCACCAAGGAAAAATTCCATAAAACGTTCGGTTGTAAGAAACATGGGATCGTCGCCGGTACGATGCACCATCGAAACTTTACGTTCAATGACCCTTCCGGCGCCTGTGTGACGTGTACCGGTATCGGGACCGCCATGCGTGTGCATCCGGATTTGTTGGTACCTGACAAAACGCGCACACTCAACGGCGGCGCTTTCATGAAAGAAGCGATGAAGTGCGACAAGAATACTTGGGGCGGGCGGATGCTCTATAGTCTGGCCCAACACTACAAATTCAGCTTGGACGAACCGTACGAAAAGCTGTCCAAACACGTGATCGATATCCTTCTCTATGGCACCAAGGGCAAGAAATTCAAAATTGTGCTGCCGCCGGGCGCCCGTCAGGGCAAGCAACAAGAAGGCCGACAAGTCCGTTTCCCGGGGATCATCAACCAAATCGAGCATCATTACCGCTGGTACCGGAAACAAGGCAGCTCCAACGAATGGACTGACTCGTATCTTCGCAAGGTGATGGTCGAGCACCCGTGTCCCGAGTGTCATGGCGCGCGTTTGAAGCGAGCGCGCCGGTTGGTAACGGTGGCCGGTAAGAATCTATATGAAATCGGCCAGATGCACCTGGTCGAGCTGATGGAGTATTTGAAGTCGGTCAAGCCAACAGCTAAACAAAAAGGCGTTACGGAAATCATAATCCGGGAAGTAACGACGCGGCTTGATCTTTTGATCTCGATCGGGCTCGATTATCTGAATCTAAACCGACGCAGTAGTACGCTTTCCGGCGGTGAATCCCAGCGTATTCGTCTTTCGTCTCAGATCGGATCGGGCTTGATGGGCATGCTTTACGTCTTGGATGAACCGAGTATTGGTTTGCATCCCAAGGACAACGTGAAAATGATCCAGACGATGAGACGGCTCCGCGACATCGGCAATACGGTGATCGTTGTCGAGCACGACGAAGAAACGATTCGTTCGGCGGACCACATTGTCGAGCTCGGGCCAGGGCCCGGCATCCACGGCGGTGAGATTGTGGTTTATGGTCCAATCAAGAAAATCGAATCCTCCAAAAATTCGGTTACCGGTCAGTTTCTTAGCGGGCGGCGGTCGATTGCGGTACCGGATGTACGGCGACAAGCGAACCAAAAACAGATTCTCATTTCCGGGGCCCGCGAAAATAACTTGCAGAACCTCGACGTGGCCATTCCGCTAGGATTGTTTGTTTGCGTTACCGGGGCATCGGGATCGGGGAAGAGTTCACTAATCCACGAAATTCTGTTCAAGAAACTTTACAACCTGTTGCACGATAGCCGGGTGTTATCGGGTGATCACGACGAACTGGCAGGCTACGATTTGATTGACGATGTAATCAACATTGACCAAACGCCGATCGGACGCAGTTCACGATCCAATCCAGCTACGTACATCGGATTTTACGATAACATCCGAAAACTGTTTGCCGACACGGAAGATGCCAAACAACACAAATTTGCGGCCTCGCGTTTTAGTTTCAACGTCAAAGGTGGACGATGCGAGGAATGCAGTGGCGACGGCACAATCGTCACCAAACTTTCATTCATGCCCGACGTCGAGGTAACCTGTCCGACCTGCAAAGGAAACCGATACAACCAGGAAACTCTCGAAGTCAGTTACCGGGGAAAAAACATTGCGCAAGTGCTTGATACTTCAATCGAGGAGGGTGTAGAGTTTTTTGCTGACCACAGTTCCATCGCGCGAAAATTGAATGTGATGTACGAATTGGGGCTGGGATACCTAACCATTGGCCACCCGTCGACGATTCTTTCAGGCGGCGAGGCTCAGCGTGTCAAACTGGCGTCCGAACTTGGAAAACTGAAACGCGGCAAGCACAATCTGTATATTCTCGATGAGCCAACCACGGGCCTGCATTTTGCGGATATCGATCGCCTCCTGCAAAGCCTGAATCGGCTGGTGGAAAAAGGCCATTCGGTCGTCGTGATCGAGCATAACCTGGATGTGATCAAGACGGCCGATTACGTGATCGACCTGGGCCCCGAAGGCGGTCACAAGGGTGGGAAACTGCTGGCCAAGGGGGCTCCGGAAAAGGTGGCCAAATCGAAGCGTTCGTTTACCGGTAAATTTTTGCGCGACTGCCTCTAATGTGTGTTTTTTTAGCGGCGAGCCGGAGGCGTTGGTGTTACTAGGGGTGCACGCAGTCGCCGTTGGGACGCCGGGGGGAACGATTTGATCCAAGGCGTGCGAACAATATCGCTAACCGTCAAAGTTTAACTGATCGACAACCGTTATCTGTTCCGAATGACACTCAAGGTTGCGGTATCACACGTGAATCCTGGCAAGATAATCCACCGAGTGAATTCGGTTTACACCTCGTGTTAGGATTCTGCCGAAAACTCTGAATGTCAGATTTGTGCAACTCGACATGCGCATTGAAATCTTGACGGGTCCGATCGGGCATTCTCACGGAGAACCTACGGTGTTTCGAATTCTTGCTGCTAGTTTTGCCTTGGTATTGCTTAGCTGTTTGCCTGCAATCGGACAGGAAAGTTGTAGCACTTGTTCGACGGGCGGTTTGCCCGAACCAAGTTGCGGGGCACTGCACAAATTTCAACACAATTTCTTCGATTGTTGTAAAACGTCGATTTTTGACTATCAAGTCTGCGACCCGTGCTGTCGTTTGCCGTACCTGAGTTTTTTCGGTGGCTTCAGCTCAATTGAAAATTTGCACCGCACATTTCCCGGCGTTCCGACATTCGATGCTGCCACCGATACCGTGACTCAGAGTTTTGAAGAGCAAGGCGTGATTGCCAGCGATGGATATGGGGCTGGGGGCGCAATCGGTTATCGGGTGCATCCGATGTTTCGTGTCGAGACGGAATTCACCTATCGAGAGAATCAGGCTGACAGCTGGTTTACCGATGTGTTTTCTCAAGTCACCGACTCCAATACGGGCGAATTTTTATTCCGCACGCTAACGTCCAGCTCGGTTGAGGACGCGGTGGGCGCGATTCGAACGTATTCCGGAATGGTTAATGGGGCTTATGATTTTTCGATTCCACGGGTCCGATGTCTTAACTTGTATTTGGGCGGTGGCATCGGACTGGCGTACGTTGACGGTAATATACAGACTGCGACTAACAACTACCAAATTTCTTCAACCTCGTTCGCCTATCAGATCTTCGGTGGATGTAATGTGCCAATGACACGGCGCACCGAGCTGTTCGTCGAATACCGGTACCTGGGAGCTGATAATTTCTCGCTGAATGACGTGACCAATAACATCCGATTGGGCCAGGCCCAAATCGATACGCACAGCGCTTTTCTCGGCGTTCGTTTCTATCCGAAGGGACGATAACACGCTTCGGTCCGACCTGAGTTATCGCTCCTTTTGCTCGCATCGAATATAATGCGAGTCATGGATACGACCTCGCATAGTTTGCTGATTCGCCTCAAGTCGGCTGAAAATGATCCTGCGGCGTGGGGCAGGTTTGTCGAGTTGTACACGCCATTGATTTACTACTGGGCGCGCAAAAACGGCTTACAGCCGAGTGATGCCTCCGACCTCGTGCAAGAAGTGCTCACGACGCTGGTGGATAAGCTACCGGAATTCCAACTTGATCCCTCTAAAAGTTTTCGTGGATGGTTGCGCGCGGTGACGCTGAACAAATGGCGTGAGATGCATCGGCGAAAATCAATTTCGCAGGTCAATCCTACGACTTCCCAGTGGTGCAACATTGCGGACAAGCAAGACGATTTCTGGGAGCGCGAGTACCTTCAACATCTCGCTCATCGCGGGATGCAGCTGGCTAAACCGCTGTTCGATTCTAAGACCTGGCTAGCCTTACAAGATTACGTGATGGCCGGCGGTCCGGCTGCTGAAATCGCCGAGAAGCACAATGTCAGTGTTTGGACGGTCTACTCGGCAAAGTCGCGTTTGCTGGCGTACTTGCGCGAAGAGTTGGACGGATTGCTTGATTAAGGCTCCTGGCGAGCCGTGATGCGAGACGGGCGATCGGCTCGGCAGGAGCCTCGCCTCCCGATTTACAGTGCAATCCGGCTCAGCAGAGCCGCTGGCTCCCAGTTACAGTCATTTATCTCGGTTATTTTTTCAGTTTCGTTACAAATCACCTGCCCAAAGCGCATAGTCTTCCGTAGAGCACGCATTAGGGAGACGTTGTTATGCCACTATCAGTCGAAGCATGCCCGGAAGAACGCACTCTTACCGATTTTCTGCAGGGCAAACTTTCCGCAACAGATATCGAGACGATCGAAGTCCATTTGTCGTCGTGCCAACCGTGTGGCGATACGATCCGCATGCTCGACGCTGCGGATGAAGAGGACGATTTGGCTCGGTCGGTCGTGGAAGGTGCGTTACTGCAAGGTTTTGAAAATGAGCAATCTCAGGTTGAGCAATTGATTGAGGCCTTGCGAGATCGAAACGGCGCGCCAATCAATCTCGCGAGTTCGGAACTTGCCGAGCGAGCGGCCGAAGTGACGCTGTTACTTGATCCGGCAGGAGATTCACAGTCGATCGGTCGGTTGGCCCAATATGAAGTCGAACATCTGCTTGGCGCCGGGGGGACGGGTGTGGTTTACAAGGCTGTTGACATGCAGTTGCAACGACCCGTTGCGCTTAAGGTATTAAGGCCTTCTTTGGGTAAAGCGGCGCGCGAACGATTTCTTGCAGAGGCGCGGCATGCCGCTCAGATCGACCACGATAACATTGTGACCATCTACCACGTCGGACAGGAAGACACTCTCGCTTATTTTGCGATGCAATGGCTGCCGGGACAAACGCTCGAACAGCAACTCCAAGACGAAACCATTGTCTCCAACGAAATGGTGCGGGAAATCGTGAAACAGATCGCCTCGGGGTTGGCCGCTGCACACGAACAGGGGTTGATCCATCGGGATATCAAGCCAGCCAATATCTGGATCGAGGCCGATCGTGGACGAATTAAGATCTTGGATTTCGGCTTGGCGCGAATAACGGACGACGATCCACGGATGACTGAAACCGGAATGATCGCCGGTACACCGACTTTTATGTCTCCCGAACAGGCCCGCGGCGCAGCGGTCGACAAGCGCTCCGATTTGTTTAGTCTTGGTTGCGTGCTTTTTCGAATGACGACCGGACAGCTGCCGTTTGAGGCTTCCAATGTGTTGGCAACGCTGCAGAGCATTCAACGTTTTTCGCCACCGCCACCCATTGAATTGAACCCGATGGTAGATCGTGATCTCAGCGACCTGACGCTGAGCCTGCTCGCAAAACACCCGACCGCTCGTCCTCAAAATGCCGATGACGTGATTCACGCGCTTGAAGCTGATCAATCACAATGGCGATTTGATGTCCCGCCGGCGCTACCAGTCGCTCCTCGGCCAACCGTAAAACCCAAAACACCTGATCGCATTGTCGTATGGTTCATTGCAACTGTGTTGTTATTGCTGATTGGGATCGGCAGCTGGATGTTTGGTCCTCAGATCGTTCGGATCGCCACGGGCAAGGGTCAGATCGTGATTGAAAGCGACGATCCCAACGTCGAAATTCTGGTGATGCAGGATGGACGGCAGGTGACCGTGATCGATACTGCAACAAAACAATCGATTGATATTCGCGAAGGCGTTTACCAGTTGAAAGCCGTTGGCGAGGGCAACTCGATTAAGATTTCGCCCGATCGACTTCGACTGTATCGCGGCGACAAAAAAATCGTAGAAGTGACAATAATTGAGGATGTCACAAAAGAAGGCCAACCGCGCTCAGTTCAAACAACTAGCTCCAGTCGAGAACCTGTTTTTCAGGGCAAGTCGCAAAGTTATTGGGTGGAACAAGCCAAAATTGAAAAGAGTCCGCAGGAACTCAAAAGGACTGTCGAAGCACTGAAGTTTTTGTGTAGTGACAACAATGCGATCGAAATTGTTGACACCATTATGATGATTGCTAGGCAGAAACGGACAATCGATCCGAGTACTCGAACCGATCTGCTTGCACACAGCATTGTCGATGCACTTCGATCGGCACCGCCAAACGTTGTCGCGGGGATGTCCGCTCGTGAAATTAACGAGGGCAATCTGAATAGTCGAGAGGTGCAGACTGAATTATTGCGCCGTCTTTCCTCGGATTCCGAGCTTGTTATTGAGTTTAAAGACCGAGCAAAAGAAATCGTGCCGAAAGTTGTTACATTCGCAGGCAGTTCGAACGCGGCAACACGGTCGTGGGCACTTACCTATTTGGCTGAGTTTTTTGACGAAACTGAGCTCGATCCAAACGACTTCGAAAATGCCGTTCCGATCTTGACGCAGGCACTTCACGCTCCTAACGACTACGCGTCGCGAACGTTCTATACAGCTGCCAGAGTTCTTGTTGAAAGTGCGCCTCAAGCCGACGGTTTGGTTGCGGCGATTGTCGCCAAGCTTCAAAGCGTATCCTTTCCAAAAGCTTTGTCACTCTTGGAACGACTGGGCCCCCGCGCTGCAGAAGCCGTGCCGGTGTTAGACAAAATGATTTTCCAAGACAATTTCTACGGCACTTCTGCGGCACGAGCCCGACCGATGATTTACCGCGCGCTCGGTTCCATCGGCCCGGACGCAGCGTCGGCGTTACCCACATTGGAAAAATTATCACGGCAGTTTAGCGAGGGTGCTGAAAAACGAGCAGTCGATGCCGCCATCAAGCTGATCAAAGGCGCTGAGCCAGGAGATTCCGGCGAGGCGGTCGCCCAGGTAAAGCCGTTGGAGTATTGGATTACCCAGGTCAAGAATTCGCAAAGTTCCATAGATTTGGTTGACGCGTTGGAAGGAATAACGTCACTGGCCAACGCCGAAAACCTGCATCGTACATTGCCAGCATTCATGTTGATCTTGCGCAAATATCAAAAGACTTCTAGCGGGAATCTTGAGGATCGTTTCGTAAAACTGCAACGTGCTTACATCAACAAAACTGACGCCAAGCAGTTTGTCATCACGTTTTGTGACGAAGTGAATAACGGAAACGCACTGAGTCGCAACTGGTTGACGGAGATTCTCGGGGCTTTGGACCGGCTTGAACCTACGAAAACAAAACGGATCGAACAGGCGCTTTCCAAGAATTGCAGTCAGCTGCTTGGCGACATCAAGGACTTCGTTGAGCTCAACCCAGATGAAAATCATCGATGGGCGCGGGAATTCCTTGTCGAATTGCTTACGAGAACCGATCCTGAACGCGATCAGGTCAAACCACTGCTTCCGATTCTCGCGAGTAATTTTAACCAACTGCGAGCCACGTGGATTCACGAGCCTGGATCGTTTGGAAAAATCATCAAGCTCGTGGACATCATGATCAAATATGATTCAACGTCGCCTGCTCTTGCTCACCTGCTCACCGTTGATGGATTTGATGCAAATAGTCGTTCGGGTCGCCGATCTGGCCCAATCTATGAGCGCCTGATTTTGATCGGACCCAATGCAGCGGACGTGGTGCCCGCACTTGTTTCAAGACTGACGACACGAGCGGATGTTAATGAATCGAAAAAAATCATCGAAGTTCTTGGAGCGATCGGACCGGAGGCTAACGCCGCGTTAACTGTGTTGCAAAATATTCGTGAGCAACGTCCTAGTCTCGCGCCATCGATCAACAGAGCCGTCGACAAAATACGGGGAGATGCGGCACTGTATAAAGGCCAGCCGCTTGATTATTGGCTCGAGCGAGTCAAGACCGAAAGGAGTCAAGAGGAATTGGTCAGTGCCATGATTGCGGTATCTCGATTGGTCACGCCAGAGCGATCACGCGAATCAGCCGACGCCATGTTTCGTGTGCTCAGACTGTATGGTACGTCTAGCTTGCCTCGAGCCGTGGTTATCACGACGGCGTTTCATCAACTGTTTAGTGCTCTCGACGAAAATGCGGCAGTGCAATCGGCGATTGCAGAACTGGAGCATGGAAACAACAACAGTCGGCAAGCAATTCTCTGGATGTTCTCTGATGCACGGCTCGCCGCACGGTTGAAAACGGCGTGGGCTGCCAACTCCAAAAGTCTGTTTGAGCAAATCGTCAAACTGATAAACTCGGAAGACGAGCAGACAAGTAAATCGACTTGGGATCTGTTGCAATATGTGGTTTACCAAACAGAACCAACTGGCGAAGCAAAAGAATTTCTGACTGCGGAGCTGCAAAAACGATTGGTACAAAAAGGCAATGAAGTTGAATACGCCGTGTTGGATGTTTTGGTAAGATACGCACCGGATACGAAAGATCTTCCAAAACAACTGCTACGAGCCTTAAACAATGCTGAACTGAATCGCATTTCGAAATGGATCACTCCGATCGAGCGATTGATGAAACACGCGAGGCCAATTGCACCAGGATTAGCCGCCTTCTTAAATGACAACGCAGAGCGATTTGTGAGCGAGGGTGGAGGAGGTGTTGGCCGCATTGGAGGCGGGGCGGGGGGAGGTGGAGCCAAAGCTGATGACGACGGCCGACAGGACAACTCCATGCCCGCACGACTTTTGCGAGTTATCGGTAAGTACGGTGCAAACGACCCCGCGACCGTCGAGTCACTTCGTGATTTTAATGCCAATTCAAAGGGTCGATATTCCAAGCTTGTCCTTTGGGCAATAGATACGCTGATGGAACGAAAGTAAACTATGTTTGGAGTAGCTGAACATGCGAAGTTCAGAACAAGTGGCAAGACTGAAAACTTGGGAATCCTGCTACACAGCCGCTGACAATGCACGACGTATTATTCGAGCGGGGGTGATTCTTGAAACATTGTTTGCTTTTGATCGTGATTGTCTGTGTGCTGGCGCTGCCGGGTTGCACTTTTGTGCATCGGCGTGCGGCAAACCGTGAATCCACCGAAAACGCAATCCAATCGATTGACGTTCATCACACGTTTGGCGTTATGCACCAAGACCCCTTTGATCGAAGATTCCGCGGTGCTCGTGGATTCGGTCGAAGCAGCCGCGTGCCCGACCGCGGTGAATATCCTGATTGGGAAATCAAGCGTGAATTTAGGGAAGATGTGTTTACGTTCGTGAGAATCCGTTACGACGCACCCAGCACGGTAATCGACGGACGTTGGAACAACGACTACCCCGATAGCGATTGGAATTTTTCATTTCGACTGCAGCAACTGACTTCATTTAACGTCGATCCCGATGGCCGGGTACTGCGATTGAATGACCCGGCATTACTCGACTACCCGTTTGCCTACATGTTGGGTGTTCGCGGCGTTCGATTTTCGCAAGCTGAAATCGAAGGACTGCGTAAATTTTTGAATCGCGGTGGATTCTTAATGATCGATGATTTTTGGACGCCCGGCGAATATCGAGAAATCCGTCAACAGATGAAACGAGTGTTCCCTGACCGTGAACCGACTGAGTTGGGTATCGATCATCCGATCTTTAACATGGTCTACCGTATGGAGAAAATACCACAGGTACCCAGTATTCAGGCCTGGCGGCGCGGCTGGGATTTTGAATACTGGCACGGCGAAACCGAGGGTGACGAGGAACCGCATTTCCACGCTATAAACGACGACAACCAGCGCGTAATGGTCTTGATGTGTTTGAATAATGACGTCGGCGATGGATGGGAGCGAGAAGGCGAAAACACGCAATACTTTCACGACTATTCGGAGCGATATTCGTATCCGCTGGGAATCAACATTGTCACCTACGTGATGACTCATTAAGAATAGCGGTTCGCCAGGAAAAAGCCCGTCATTTTGGTTCATTTTTCTTCGCAATCGTAATCATTTTGATTCGAGAAATGCCGGGCTTTTGATCCACAGCGTCAAATCGCAGGCTCACATCAACGTGCTGCTTTTTATTTGACCGCGACAGTCTTACAACCCACGTTTGAGTTTCGTTGCGTCCAGCCGCAGCCGACCCTTGAATCCTGGAACTGATCATGACGCTCAAGCTTTACAACCCCGATGACCGCTACGAGTCCGATGACCAGTTGATCGAGGCAATCGAATCCGCTGACATAGAACTCGTTCGTCAGCGACTTGCGGGTGGTTCGGACGCCGACAGCCTCGACGGTCGGCATTTTTCTGCACTTATGATGGCTGCTGAACGGGGTTATTTGGAGATCTTGGAAATGCTGTTGGATGCCGGCGCGGATCCGATTTTCAACGTGCGAGGATACCATGCACTGGATGCCGCGGTTTCGTTTGGTCACTTGGATATCGTCAAACGTTGGATCGAACGAGGGTTAGAAATCGAGGCTCCAGAACGTCATTGGTCAGCGCTGGCTTCGGCTGCAACACATAACAATTGCGAGGCGATTGAAATGTTGCTTGATGCGGGTGCCGACGTCAATCTCAGCGACGCTCACTATCATTCACCGTTGTGGTGGGCGATGATCAACGATTGTCGCGAGGCGGCGACGGTGTTGCGGGACGCCGGCGCGACACTCGATTCAAACGACACGGCAATTAACGAATTTGAACTGCCGCCAGTCAAACCAATGGATCTGGTTGCTTTGTCTAGCGCTGACAGATTTCAAGACGCACTAAAACAGATTCAAGATCAATACGGCTGCAGGTTCAGCGAGTGTTCAGAACAACCGGGCATTTATGAGTGCGTCGAATCGGTATCGCCAGCCGAAGCGGGGCAAATATCCGCGCGGGCCGGGCAGTTTGGCTATCGATTTATTTACACCGAGCATCACTATGCCGCCGGACCAAGTTGCTGGAAGCTGTTTCCTACCGACGACTTGGCGACGATACTTTCGATCATGGAAACCAACGGCGAAAACTACGGCATCAGCACACGCAAGGTTGTTGCGGCACTAAGTGAATTAAACCAGCAGAATCCGTTCGAGATATTGGGGGCAGGTTTAGATTTTGCCGACATCAGGTTTTGCGAATCGATACATGACCCGTTGGCACTTGCCCACGAAATCTACGACATCTGCCCCGACTCGGTCGAACAGCATTGCGGGACGATAACCAACCTTGCAAATCAAATCGACCAGACCCGGCGACTCTACTTGTGGTGGGATTAATCAGACAAGTGGGCGATCTGAACAATATCATATTGCCCCCTTGCATATTTTCTTGACTTTGGCCGACCGCTCCTCGCCACTGAGGGCGTGACGAGTTACAATTCCAATTCTGCTTTTTCCAATGCAAAACTGCGGTTTGTCCGCAGTTTACGCGTCTGTGACGGCAACTACATTGGAACAAAGACATTCCAAGACTGGACTATTTCTGTAAGACCCATCCGACGAGAGAGAAGAACGTGGAGGCGTAACGATGAGAAAACCAATATTTGCCGTAATGATTTGTTTGGCCCTAGTGGCGATTACGGTTCCGAATCTAAATCGAGGTACGGCGCTCGGGCAAAACGGAGGCAAGAGTCTCCAGGAAAAAACCGTAGCAACTTCGGTTTTGCAGGAATCAGTTATCCAGCCTCCGCGACAACAAGAACAAGATCCTCCTCCACCGCCCCCTGGCGAAGCATCCCCTTCGGATGTGCCTGTGGCGCCCAAGCCCAGTGGTATTACACCTGGCACGGCACCCGGTCCGGCTATTGCGCCTGGTATGGTGATTCAAGGATCTCCCTCATTTGGATCGTGCTGTGTTTCATGTGGATGTGTAACGTGCTGCTGCCCGCCACCTCCGGTCAAAACGGTTATTTGCCTGGATGAACCGTGCGGTTGCTGCACGCACGAAATCTGTGTAACAGTCCCTGGTTGTTGTGCGGGCCATTCGCCAACCGTTTCGTGGCGACACGGAATATTGGGTCGTAAGATCGCGACCTTATGTTGGCCTTGTTGCAACCATCGCGTCAAAGTCGTGATCACCGCCTTCGGCAAGGTCCGAGTTCGGGGCTAGATCGCAACAAAAACAGAGTGAGCAAAACGCCTGCAAAATGCGGGCGTTTTTTTGTGGATATTGAGTTCTGATTGGACTGATCGATTTGAAACCTCAATATTCAATTTGAAATGCCCCCTGATTCAATCTCAATCTCAATCTCAGATCTCAGATCTCAAATCTCAAATCTCAAATCTCAAATTCTAGATTCTGATGCAAATCGGCAGCTCACGGCAATCGTTTTCAACCAATAACTAACAACCAACAACTACTCCACTAAGATTATTCCCGCTATTGCGGTTCGAAGAATAGTACCGAAGTTATCGAAGTCTGGTTTCGCTCAGATCGGAATCAGCTACGATTTTCCAGCACCAATATACGTGCCTCCGATCGGGGCGTTGGACGTCGATTTTTTGAACTCAGATCTCAGTTAATTCGGGGTAGGAATGCAGGTTTTTGCGCAAACGTTGTTGTTTTTGAAACCGTGCTGGAAGCAGTTGGTCCTAACCGACATTGTTTACAAAATCTTCGCGCTGGTTTTGCTCACGCCATTGCTCGGCATTCTGTTCCGCGTCTTATTGACGTTATCGGGAAAAACGGTTTTGACCGACAACGACATCTTGTACTTTTTTCTAGGCCCGCTCGGTTGGATTTCTGCGATCGCCGTTGGCGCGGTTTGGTTAGCGATTATGGCGCTAGAACAGGCGGCGCTGCTGGGCATCCTCAGCGCCGCGGCGTTTAAAAAACCGACGCGTGTATTTGGCGCACTTAAACTTGCCTTGATGCACACGGTCGTTGTGTTACAGGTCACTGCCAAGATGGTCGGCTACGCGCTGCTGGTATCGGCGCCATTCTTAGCCGCTATTGGCGTGGTCTACTACTTGTTGTTGTCGAAGTTTGACATTAACTACTATTTGACGCATACGCCTTCGGAGTTTTGGATTGCCGTTGGGATCGGGGGAACCCTGGTGATCGCATTAGCCGCCATAATCATTCGCATGGTTGCCGGTTGGTTTTTTGCACTTCCATTGGTCTTGTTCGAAAACGCGTCGCCAAAGCACGCACTTACCGAGAGTCACAATCGGTCGGTCGGTCATCGACGTACATTGGTCACCTGGGTTGCCGGCTGGTTCGTCATGACTGTTTTGATTTCGTCCATTGCATCGGGTACGGTTACCTGGATTGCCACGTTGCTCATACCAAGCCTCAGTGGAACCGTAGCGACACTGATTTTGGCCGTGGGAATTGCGATCATTTTTTTGGCGCTTGTCAACCTCTTGGTAAGCCTTCTATTCACGATCACATTTTCCGTCTTAGTTGCCCATGCTTATCGGACGCTTGGAAAACCTCAAAACTTTGACGCGTCGAAATTAAAGATTGTTTTAAGCGATGTTGATCAACAAGGGGGCTTAAAAATCACGAAAACGCGACTAGCCGTTGCCGGGATTATTGCGGTTATGATCGCTTTTGCGGTGGGATATTTCGTTCAACAGAGCGTTCAATTGAAGGACGATACTGAAATCACAGCGCATCGCGGCGCGTCGGCCAGCGCACCCGAAAACACAATGGCAGCTGTCCTTGCGGCGATCGACGAACGAGCGGACTGGTGTGAGATTGACGTACAAGAAACGGCTGACGGACAGGTCGTTGTTTTTCACGACAGCGATTTCAAGAAACTGGCAAACGTCGACCTCAAAATCTGGGACGCGACGATCGATCAGCTAAAAGATATTGACATCGGCAGCCATTTCTCTCCCGAATTCAGCGACCAGCGGGTACCGCTATTAAGTGACGTGCTGGCCGCGTGTAAGGGCAAGATTGGAGTAAACATTGAACTCAAATATTATGGTCACGATGACAAGCTTGAACAAAGAGTTGCCGAGATTGTCGAATCGCATGATATGGCATCCGACATCGTACTTATGTCCTTGAAACGCGACGGGGTCAAGAAAATGAAAGCATTGCGACCCAGCTGGAAGGTCGGGTTGCTAACCGCCGTTGCGGCGGGTGATCTCACAGCGATCGATGTCGATTTCCTGGCCGTCAACGCCGGCATCGCCAGTCACGGCTTCGTTCGGTCGGCTCAAGCAAAAAAGCGGCCCGTTCTGGTATGGACTGTCAATGATCCCATCTCCATGTCAACGATGATGGGTCGGGGCGTCAACGGTATCATCACCGACAAACCAGAATTGGCCCGCAAAGTTCTGGAAGAGCGTGCCAAGTTGGGTCCAACAGAACGGTTGTTGTTGCAAATGGCCGAAGTATTTGGAGTTACGCCTAAGTTCGAAGCTCAGTAAAACTGATCGCCGGAGAAGGTTGTGTGTGATTGGCGTTCGCTAGCAAAGAACTGTCACCATGATCTTGTCGCAGGCCCGTGTTTGCCGAGTCAGCCGCTCATAACAAATCAATCGTCGAGAACATTGATCTAGGTAGTTTTTCGTCGTTTGGGTAAACTTCCGCCTGATTTTCAAGGTGGCGAAGCCGGATCTCGCGATCTCATAACGTGCAATCGCCGCAATTCGACCCAAATACTGACGCAATAGGCGCAAGGAGGTGTCTGCTGATGGCAAGCGCTATCAAATTCATTCATGCGTCGGATTTTCACCTCGATCGCCCGATTTCCGGGCTTGCGGAAATCCCTTCTCATCTGAAGTCACATCTGGCCAATGCACCCTACGCGGCGGCGGAACGCGTTTTTGAACTGGCAATTTCTGAACGTGTCGACTTTATTTTGCTGTCTGGAGATATCGTCGACCTGGATGCGGGTGGACCACGCAGCGCCGCGTTTTTGCTCGGTCATTTCCAGCGACTCGCAGACAAAAATATCGGCGTCCACTGGTGCGGGGGCAACGTAGATCACCCGGATCGTTGGCCGAGTGCTATCGAATTGCCAGAAAATGTAGTGATTTATCCGTCGAGCATGGTCGAACCGACACAGCATGTTCGCAACAACACCGTGGTGGCAACGATCTTTGGCAGCGGATACGAACCGCGAAAGCGCAATCCGTCGGACTTTAAATGCATTGACGACAGTCCATTTCCGATTGCGTTAGCTCACGGCCTGTTCGACACAACAACGCTTGCAGCGCAAAACATCAGATATTGGGCGTTGGGTGGTCGTCACCGTCGTTCCGTGATTGAAAAAACCGGTTCGGTGGCCGTCTATCCCGGCACGACCCAAGGGCGGTCGCTTGATGAACCCGGCGCTCACGGCTGCACAATCGTGCGAGTCGACGATTCCGGAAAGCTAAAAATCCAGACACACGAATTGGATTCGGTACGCTGGAGCCTCCAAAAAGTCACTGTCGCTGAAAGTACGAAACTCGATGACCTCAAGGGTGTGCTCGGCGAGCGTTGCGCGAAAATTCGAAACGAGTCACCCGAACAAACGAACCTGGTCAGCTGGGAAATCTCCACGACGGGCCAATTCAATTCGAGACTGCGATCGACTCAGTGGAACAAAGAGCTAATTAATTGGCTACGAACCGAATTCGGTCAAGGCGTCGAAGGTGTCTGGACTGCCGCGATCGAGATTGCAGCTCCAAAGACTCTGCCCAGCGCGTGGTATGAAGAAGAAACCATCCTCGGTGATTATCTGCGCGCCGTTGGTCGATATCAAGGCGACGCGTCGATGGGATTGAACTTGATAGATTATGCCGGCGACGAAATCGAGAATGAACCCATCGTCGACATTGCGCGCATTAGTAACGAGCAACGAGAATCCATATTGCAAAAAGCTGCACTGACCGGGGTCGAGTACCTGGGACAAAATGAAGATGGCGAATCAAATGATAGTTGAGTGGACTAGCAACACGCCAAAGAAGCTGACCGCCGGCACCCGCGCGGTTGGGATTGGAGATCACTGTTTTTCGGCGAGCTGTTTTCGGCTGAAAGAAATTCAAGCGTAGGTGCCCAAAGGGAGTTGGCTAAGTGAAATTAAACGATATTCAAATCGATGGGTTTGGCATTTGGAAGGGACTCAACGTCGACACCTTGTCCGAAGGCATGACGATGTTTTACGGACATAACGAAGCTGGAAAAACAACGTTGATGCAATTCATTCGCTCGATGTTGTTCGGTTTTTCAGCCGAGCGGCGTGACAAATACATCCCCCCAATTTATGGCGGATTAGCTGGCGGTGACGTACACGTCGTATCGACACTGGGCAACTTTGTGATCGGGCGCCGCGTCGACCCGAATCGGCTGAACGATTCGACCGGGGACCTTGTCGTTACCGACGATTCCGATGGCACAGTTCACGGTAATGGCCAACTGAACGCGTTGCTGTCGGATATTGACGAATCAATTTTCAATAACGTATTTGCAATTGGATTGCGCGAGATCCAAGAGCTGAATACTTTGAACAGCACCGATGCCGCAGAGCATCTGTACAAACTGACCAGTGGTTTGGATCGCGTATCGTTGGTCGACGTCATGCGCGATTTGTCCAATCGCCGCGAGCGAATTTGGACAAGCGATCGTGAAAAAAGCAGCCGCTTGGCTGATTTGTTACAACGGCGCGCTGAATTGGGTCGCGAGATCGACGATCTGACAAATCGATCTCGCCGATGGACAAAAGTCGCGTCACAAACGAACGATATTTCGAGAAGGTTGGAGGAAACTGAAAACAAACTCAAATCGCTGGAACGGGACAGCAAGACTATCGAAGTCGCCATGCAAATCGGTGATCGCTGGCGTTCGCGTTGTCTGATCGACGAGCAAATCGCCGCGCTCGGGAAATTGCCGGATGAAAGAGACGTTTCGATCAAAAAACTGGAAAAGCTAAACCAAAAAATTGCTCACCAGCGCGAAAAGATTGGTCAAATTAAAAAGAACAGGAAGTCGATCAAACGCGAAGCCCTGGAGTTGCCTATTAACCGGCAACTTTGGTCGCAGGCCGCCCGCGTCGATGCGATGAGCGAGCACCTGCCTTGGATTGAGGCGCTGCGACGTCAGGTCGATCGCTTGCATACCGAAATGGACTCGATTCGACAAACACTTGGTGGTGAATCCAGTGGGCTTGGATCCAAGTTGAATCTAAAGTCGCATGACGTACGCGAATTGACCAACCGCGGCTTTTCTGCTTTACAGGACATCGCGCGCAAACTTAACGAACACAATGATTCGCTAAATCAATCCAAACAGCAGGTGGACCGGTGCAAACGCGAGTTGTCCCAGTTTGAAACTCGCATGCATTCGGCCGTTACCGTGCACGGCGATGGCACCACGAAGACTCGCGAGGATGCCGGTCGCCTGGTGAATCGTTTGCGTCGCCGAATCGAGCTGGAAGGCAAGATCGAAAAGCTCAACCAATCGAGACATGACTTGGAACGGGATATTGACGATGTCGTCAACGAACAAGTTCTGCCAGTGGGCAAGCTGGCCACAATAGGTATCGTCTTCATATTGGGAATTGTCTTTGCCGGATTCGGCCTGTTAAACTTTTTCTTGACCGGGGGAACTCGCGGCGCCACCGCAACCGAGATCGGATTTTTGTTCATGGTTTTGGGTGCCGTGTTCGGCCTGTTTTCCCTGGCCCTAAAACACCACTGGGAAAGGGTTGCCAAAGATGAACTCGATGATTTCCGTCACCAATTTGATTTGGTTCGCCAGCAGCTAAAACGAGCCAAGACGGAGCGCGACGAAATCGAACGCCATCTTCCCGCGGGTGTGGGCGAATGGGATTTGCGACTCAAAGACGCCGAGGGCGAACTGGCCCGATTGGAAGATCTCATCCCACTTGAATCGCGATTCAAATCGGCTGAGGCAAACTACGACGAGGCGGTCCGGCGACACGAAAAGCTCGAAGGCGAAACTGAAGAGCTTGAGCGCAAATGGGCTGAAACATTGCGAATGGTTGGATTACCGGAAACCCTGTCTCCCATTCAGTTGAAAGAGATCTCAAAACGGGCGGATCGGATTAGTGGTTTTCATACGCGACTGGAACAATATGAATCCGAAGCCCATCAACGGGAAAAAGAACTATCCGGACTCACCAAACGAATTGACGTGTTGCTCGAAGAGGTCGGTTTGGACTATTCAGAAAACAAGGAGCCTACCGAGCGATTAGAAAAGCTGCGAATTGCACTCGGCGATCAGCGCCGCTTAATGGGACATCGTAAAGAGCTGGCTACGAAATTCCGCAACCTCCGCGGAACCTACACCCGCGCCACTCGCGAACTCGATCGATTGCTCGGAGAAAAACGCCGAATGCTCTCTGCGGCTGGTGCGGATACGGAAGAACAATTCCGCAGTTATGCGGTGAAATACAAACAGCTTGGCAAATTCACAAACCAGCGTTTGAACCTTACCGAACAGATCTCGGCGGCCTTGGGCGCAGGCATGACGGAGCAACAAGTCGGCAAGCAACTGGAGGATTTCGGACAAGCGGGCCTCGAGAAACGCTGGGAATCGGTGCAGAATGAAGTTGAAGAATACCGCGAGCAACAATCAAAACTACATCAACAGCGCGGTGAATATCTGCAGGAAGTGAAGATGCTCGGTGAAGACTCGCGTTTGGATGAAGCCAGGTTGGAATGCTGCGCCATAGAACAAGAAATCCAAGACGTGAAAAGGGCGTGGCAAATTATGGCCGTCAGCGGTCAGATGCTCGAATCGATTCGGGAAAACTATGAAGCTCAACGGCAACCAGAAACGTTACGCGAAGCCTCGATGTTTCTCGAACGACTTACCGAGGGACAATACAAACGAATTTGGACGCGACTGGTTGGGGAGGAGTTGTTAGTCGATAACGCCGACGGCGAAACGTTAACCGTTGATCATCTGAGCCGAGGCACACGAGAGGCCGTTTATCTCGGCTTACGCTTGGCGCTGGTAGGCGCGTATGCTCGTCGCGGCGCCGTTTTGCCGATGATCCTCGATGATGTTCTCGTCAATTTCGACACAAGCCGCGCCCGGTCAGCGGCGACGGTATTGCGAGATTTTGCCGATAGTGGTTATCAGTTGTTGATGTTCACCTGTCACGATCACATTCGTGACTTGTTCCACAGTTTGGATGTCGACGTGCGCGTGCTTCCCAATCACAAAGACGTGGCGGAACACAATGCGATGCCGGTGTCACTGAACCCACCCAGGATTGAGACAGTGCCTGAGCCAGAGCTTGCCGATCCTCAGCCATTGGCCATACCCGATATGGAAATCCGTCAGCCAATTTCGTTGGAAACGGAAGAATACGATCCCGAGCTCGAATACGAATTAACCGCGGTTCGAGAAGACCAAGTTCGAAGAATATCGGCATTCGGCCCATTACCAACCGTCGATCGAAAAAACGACGACAACTCGGAACACGTGTTGCAGGACCCAGGGTTGGACTGGACCCAAAAATCAGCCTGATTCACAGGCCGCGCGAGTCAAACTTTGACGATCGCCCAAACTAAACTACCTGAGGATGCAGCTTGTGCCCGATCGCAGCTGATATTAACTAAACAAATCTTTGCTGACCGTCATATCTTGGAAATTTTAGGCGTCAAGCTTTATTCAACAGGCAAACTAGCAGCGAATTTATCCAACTCGAAACACCGAGTCGATCGCCACGCGCGTCGAATCTGCTACGAGAATATCAATTGATTCGATTGACGAATGCGGAACCTAGTTTCCGTTTCTTTTTGTCCGCAAGCGACACATCCAATTGAGACGACCGTTAATTGTCCGATAGTTCCTACGAAGAATCTAACCGCGCGTTCGTATGGTTCCCTATGTTTTCGCGGTAAGAAATACAATTGTTTTCATTTCTAAAGGAGTGTTTGAAATGAAATTGAAACTATTCGTCGCGATCGTCGCTATCGGATTGTTGTTTAATGGGGAGTCGGTAGCGCAGACTGATTACCAGACATCAGATTGCGCGCAAACGACGCGTGCTGGATTGTTCCACAGTGACAGAACCAGCATTCACGATTTGGGTTTTGGCTGCCATCGACCATGGACGTACGATCAAGCGGCTGGATTATGGGCTGGGTATTGTGCGCAGGAGCACGAACCTCATGAAAGATTATTCCAGGGGGGCGTGTGTCTGGGATGTGGAATGGGTCATGGCCAATGCGGCTGTAACCGAGGCTGTGGATGTGGCAACGGTTGCGCACCGGGCCAATGTTGTGGCGGCTGTGGCGGCTGGCCCAGTGGTTGCGGTTGCGGTTCGGGCGGTGGCATCTTTGGCGGCTGCGGCGGCGGCGGTCTATTCAGCGGATTATGCGGCTCACGCGGTGATAGCAGCTGCGATTCGGGCGGGTGCGACGGTGGACTGCTGTCCGGCTGCGGATCCGGCGGCGGATTGTTCGATCGCCTGCGTGCTGGTGGCGGTTGTTGTGATACTGGATGCGGCGGAGGTTGCAGCGGATGGCCAAGTTCCTGTGGTTGCGATTCCTGCGGTGGTTGCGATTGCTGCGGTGACGGTTGCCGACATGGATTTGACCTGTTTGCCAGGCTGAAAGCGGGTGGCTGCGGTTGCGGACTGAATCTATTCAAGGGATTTGGTTGCTGTGATTCCGGTTGTGATTCAGGATGCGATTCCGGATGCGACTCTGCCTGTGACGGCGGTTGTGACGCCGGCAGCAAATAGTTGCTCTAAGCGCTTGCAACTTAAAAACGATGTTGCTACTTGACTACGTAAAGTCGCAACGCGATTGAAATCGACAATGATTGTTTCAGTCCTCGTATCTGAACTATCGGATACGAGGACTTTGTTTGCGCCAAATCGAACGATACGGGGTTCAGATCCACACTTGTCCCAATGAAACTGCTGAATTTCGACACGAATGTGAAATAACTAGCCGATTCTTGGCGAGAAACTTGACCGATGCGTACAATTTATGTCATGCTAGTAACCTCAGGGGAGAACATTGCGAGAGGTCTATCAATGTTTCATCAGATCAGTAGGTTTGTGAGGTTGGGCACTCTGACTTCACTGGCCCTGTGCGTTTTTGTAGCGCAAGTTTGTGGTCAAGACTCCACATCCCAGCAGGTCCGCGAGTATTTGAATAGTGGCGAGTACTCGGTTGCGATTGACTTGGCATCTCAGCTTAACGATTCGCGGCAAGCGGATCAGCTTCTTTTTACGATCGCCTCAGATCAAGCTCGTAATGGCGATCGTCTAAATGCTTTTTCAACGGCTGGATTAATTGAGGGAGACGACTCACGCAGTCAGATGCTGGGAAATCTCTATAGTCAGGGAAGCGACCTGAGCGACAACTATGGATTTGGCGGCGCCGCAGGAGGCGGTGGTGGACGTGGAGGAGCGCGTGGCGGAATCACGGCGGCAGACTTTGACGAGTTGATGGAATTAATCCTTGAAACGATTGATCCCGATTCATGGGAAGAGAACGGCGGTACTGGCCGCATGCATCCATTTCCCGCCGGGGTTTTTGTTGATAGCCAGGGCACACTGCGCAAGGTCATCACGGATCGAGGATCCAGTCTGGACGCGATTCGACAACAGGCGAGCGATCAAACGCAGCGCTTAAGTATTCCTGGCGAATCACCGTTAAGAAAGATCTCATTAACCAAGCTTGAACGAGCTTTACAAAATGCCGCCGCACGTGGCAGGCATCCCAGCGCGGAGATGACGCACCTTGCGGGTATCTACGAACTTCGCTTCGTCATCTTTTATCCTGAGACACGAGATATTGTACTTGCCGGTCCGGCTGGCCCTTGGCATTACGATAACGACGGTCGCGCGATAAACACCGAAACGGGTAATCCGGTGTTGTATTTGGATGACTTGGTGATTTGTTTGCGGAATGCCAAGCGATTCGGAGGCCAATTTGGGTGTTCTATTAATCCGCGTAACGAAAACCTGATGGAATTCAAACGGTTCGTTGACAGCTCGAAATTGAAAGGCAAGGCTTGGAGCCGGCGAATGCACGAAATCATCGGCCAGCAGGACGTTGTTGTCGAAGGAATTGATCCGGCCACGCACACCGGCAGGGTGCTAGTTGAGGCAGACTATCGAATGAAGCTGGTTGGGATGGGATTGGAACCGGCGGTTGAAGGTTTGAAGACCTACTATGATCGGCTGCATTTGGATGACAAAGGCAATCCGCCGGCATCCGATGTCGTTCGGTGGTGGTTTACAATGAATTATGACGCTGTGGAATCGAATGAAGATCGAAACATCTTTCAGATCAAAGGACAGGGAGTCAAGCTGCTGAGTGAGACCGAATTCTTGGACGAGCAAGGTCGACGAGTGCACACTGGGAAATCCAATTTGCCGACGAAGGGTTTTGCGGACGATTTCACTCGTTATTTTCCTCAAATGGCCAAAAAGTATC
>CAJHZH010000420.1_pt1 | contig 24685 bp, 18 predicted proteins | sample 9198951 | NCBI WGS metagenome assembly CAJHZH01 (sample SAMEA7708381, study PRJEB35096) | sediment metagenome | biome: marine neritic benthic zone biome [ENVO:01000025]; feature: sediment [ENVO:00002007]; material: shallow marine sediment [ENVO:03000034] sea grass bed [ENVO_01000059] ...
AACTTTGATTTTAGGATTGATGGTAGTGGACGAGGCTACGAGTCCCAGCGATTTCTGGCGCAAAAGGACTCGTGGCCTCGTCCACTACCCTAAATTTTAATGTTGACGCTGCACCAGGGGGGTTCATATGACGACACGTTTTCATTTTATTCCAAGGTGAAGCTGCATGACGGTGTTTTTGCGACAGCAATGGTTTCTGATTAGCTTAGTTCTTGCTTTCGCTGTGGGCTTTGGACTGGCCGGCACGCTGAAACCAATCACGGACCTCCAGCTGTTGCGTCAACTTGTTGTCGCGGCCGTCATGTTCCTGATGTCGCTCTCTCTGGAAACGACCGTGATTGTCAAGGCAATTCGGCGACCTTGGTCAGCGTTTTTGGCTAGCGCGATCAATCTCGGTTTTCTGCCACTCGTCGCGCCGCTATTTGGATTGTTATTAGACAGCCGATTCGCTGCTGGTTTGATGGTAGTCGCCGCAACTCCTTGCACACTCGCCGCGGCAGCGGTCTGGACCAGGCGCGCCGGTGGCAACGATACGGTTGCATTGATGACCACAGTCATTACGAACGCGGTCTGTTTTGTGGTAACACCGCTATGGGTGTGGTATTTGCTTGGTGACCAGAACTTGGAATTGGATTTGGATGATTTAATTCGCAGATTGTTTTTGCTTGTCTTATTGCCGATGTTTTTGGCCCAAATCGCGAGGCGATGGAAAGGAATTGCCCAGTGGTCGACCAATCACAAGCGTGCGCTCGGCACGATCGCCCAATTTGGAATCTTGTACATGGTCGTTATCGGGGCGGTACACACAGCGGAGCTACTCGGCGATTCACCGGTCAGTGGGGCCAGCATCTTGTTGATCGTCGTGGTCTGCACCATCATGCACTTGCTAACGTGGCTGGTGGGTTTTGTGGCGGCCAGGCAAATGGGATTTCCACTCGATCAGCAGATTGCGGTTTCGTTCAGCGCAAGTCAAAAAACGTTGATGGTAGGCTTGGTTATCTGTTTACAGGTGGGGGTCAGTGTTTTGCCGATGGTTGTTTATCATGCCGTCCAACTGATTGCCGATACACTGATTGCAGATCGCTTGGCACGCGCTCAAAAGGCGTAGACGTCTATGAACTTTCAAAGGCTTTCAAAAGTCAGCATTTTGCGGCACCGGCTACTTATCGATCGGCGCTCGGCTGAATTCTTTGCGAATTCAGCGACGATTTGTCGATCTTGCCGATAATTAGCCCAATGGATATAGTTGGTCGTAATTGAATGCCTCTTCCGACCGACGGATTTAATCATGTTCCGAAATGCTTCCGCACATTTTCATCTCACGCTTACCGGCTCGTAGCTGCTCCGCGAGTTCGTTCGATTGGTTTATGTGCGCTTGGAACATGATTGACGGTAAGGATTGAATATGCGTGAGATGCTGGAAGAAAAGCTTGGTCGCTTTGAAAATCTGGAAGGTCAAATGGCCGATCCGGATGTAATGTCTAATTCCAACAAGATGGCTGCCGCGGCGCGCGAACACGGTTCGCTCGCCAAGTTGGCGACGAAATATCGTCGATTCAAGGAAATCTGCTCCGAGATTGACGAAGTTCGCACAATGGCCGCAAGCAGCGACCCGGAAGAACGCGAACTGGCCGAAGCGGAATTGCCCGAGTTGCTTGCATCCCGGGAGCAATATTGGAACGACCTGCTCGAAATGACGATCGGCGGCGAGGACGCCAATCGTACGCGTTGCGTGATGGAAATCCGCGCCGGAACCGGTGGCGACGAAGCGGCGCTGTTCGCAAGAAATCTGTACGAAATGTACAAACGATATTGCGAACTTCGTGGTTGGAAGTTCTCTGTACTGGAATCGAACCCAACCGAGCTCGGGGGATTCAAAGAGATTGCGATCTCAATCGAGGGCGAAAACTGTTACCGCGATCTTCAATACGAAAGCGGTGGGCATCGTGTCCAACGCGTTCCGGAAACCGAGGCCAAAGGCCGTATCCATACGTCCGCGGCAACCGTTGCCGTGCTGCCAGAGCCGGAAGATGTCGAAGTTGCACTCTCAACCGAAGACTACGAAGTCGAGCGATACGCCGCCAGCAGTGGACCCGGTGGACAGCACGTCAACAAAACGGCTTCCGCGATACGCCTGACACATCACGACACAGGCATCGTGATTAAATGTTTCGAAGAGCGAAGTCAGCACAAGAATCTGGCCAAAGCAATGCGTTTGCTCAAATCAAAACTCTATGACCATTTTCAACAAAAAGACAAACAGGAACGCGCCGATACGAGAAAAAGCCTGGTCGGTTCAGGTGACCGTAGCCAGCGGATTCGAACTTACAATTTTCCCGAAAATCGCGTAACCGATCATCGAATTAACCTGACATTATATAAACTTGATCAGATCATTGCGGGTGATCTTCAAAGTGTTACCGACGCGTTGATCGATCACGATCGAAATAGTCTTCGCGATTCGATGGGTGACCTCGATTAATCAAAACAATCTCTCGCCGAATAACACCGACGCAACAACGGTTGGGCAGCCGACACGATGGTCAATCAAGCAGTTGTTGGATTGGACGACGGACTTCTTCAAGCAACATGGAACGGACCAACCGCGTTTAGCCGCTGAAATCCTATTGGCCGAATCGATTGGTTGCGGGCGAATCGACTTGTACACCCGATTCGATGATGAGCCCACCCAAGTGCAAAAGGCTGCCTTTCGGGATTGGGTCCGGCGTCACGGCGAAGGCGAACCGGTGGCCTATTTGGTCGGCCACCGTGAATTTTTTTCGCTTAAGTTCATCGTTAACTCGCATGTACTGATACCTCGACCGGAAACGGAACATCTTGTCACCGAGACGCTTGATAGGCTTGGGCAGATCGAGAAACCTGCGAAAGAAATCTGGATTGCCGATGTTGGGACCGGTTGTGGCAATATCGCAATCGCGATTGCCAAGAATGCCCCAGAGGTAAACCTGGTGGCGATTGATCGTTCAGAGGAGGCACTGCGAGTCGCCCGCGAAAATGCGCGATTACACGAGCTGGACCAGCGTATTCAAATGGTCTGCTCAGATCTTTTTGACGAAGTTCGCCAGCCAGACAAGTTTGACTTCATCGTCAGCAATCCGCCTTATATCGGTTTGGATGAGAAAGGCAGCCTCGACAAGTCGGTGGTCGGTTACGAGCCACACGACGCGCTGTTCTCCGGCGGTCCTTCTGGATTTGAGACCGTTCAACAATTGGTTAGCCAATCCGAAAGTCGGCTTGTAGATGGTGGGTTTTTGATTATCGAGATCAGCCCAATGATCGCCCATCCCGTCGCAAAGATTTTTCAAGACGCAAGGTCATTTGGTGAGCACCAAGTGATCAAGGACCTGGCTGGCCTGGAACGAGTCGTCGTCGCGGTACGAAGATGAGTGTGGCACAATTGTCCCAATTGTGTAAAGCCATTTGTTGCCTTCTCGGCTGGGACAGCCGAGTTACACTATCGCTGCCAATACAAAAACTCTCCGTCGCGTAGATTTGCTTTGCGAGGATTGTCGGCAATGTACTTTTGCAAATATTCGAATTGTTCAGCGCTACGAATAAGATGGTCAAACGGTTCACTCTGCCAAAATGGCCCTGCGGCGCCGGTGCAGTAATTGATCTGACGCGCCGTGTATCGAAGCCAGCTTTCGCTGACTACATCCATGCTCACGCCACGTCGAAATTGAACAATCAGATGAACGTGATTTGGCATGATCACAAACCGATCAAGATCGTATTTTTCGTTTTCGTAGTACAACAATGCTTCGGCCACAATTTGTGCAAACTCTGGCTTCTTTAATAGGCATTTGCCGTGGCATTCGTCCAACAAGCGATGCCAAACGCGATCGCGCAGCTTCTTGAACTCTGTTTGTTTGGGCGCAGGAAACAAATCAAATCGATGTGGGGTGACGCGCGACTGATCGAGCATGACCGAGTCGATTTGAGTAGTTTTTTGGTCAAACGGTCTGGCCGCAAATTCAATTGGTAACCCGTTGTTACGAAGCCAGATTTCCAACTCTGCTCGCCACCTGCGCACGACCTCTTTGGGCATTGAATCAAACGTGCGAAAAGTAATAAACAAGGCCGAACCGGCTTGAAACCAATGCGGAAGATTGCGCGAAGTCTTCACAATCTCGGCTTGGCGGTCCAAACAACGGAATACAACCGGCCCGGCCGACTTGTTCTTTTCTGTCTTTGCACGAGCCATAACATCATCCAGCAAGCTGGTCGATTTAAGTCTAAATTCTAAATCAGTGTGGCACGGTTGTCCCCAACCGTGATTGCGGGGGATCATACTGTCTAAAGGTTTAGCATCTAATATAACACTCGGCCTTTCTGATTTTGTACCGTCCCCCGGCAATGCATTCACGACTGAGACAGTCGTGCCACACTTTACGGCCTGGCTTCAAGTACAAAATTGAATGGCGTGGCCGTAGCTCGTCTAAATTGACTGAAGCCGGCCTCCATGGCGACCGCTTTGAGCCGTTTTTCGCCAGCTTGCGCGCCAAGTGCCAGGCCGACTTCTTGGCTGATCGAAGCGGGCGTGCAAATCATGGTGGAAAAACAGTAATACATCCTGCCAATTGGATTCAAGTTGTCGCTGAGCTTGTCGTGCGCAAACGGCTCGACAAGCATCATCGTACCATCCGATTTAAGGGCTTTAAGCGTATGTGCACAAGCGCCCACGGGATCGCCCATGTCGTGGAGGCAGTCGAAATAGGCCACAAGATCGTAATCGCTTCCTGGAAAATGTTTTGCCGCCGCCAGCTCGAATCGGATGTTGGCCAATCCGGCCTCTCGCGCCATTTTATTTGCGTGTTCGATCGAAGGCTCGTGGAAATCAAAGCCGATGAATTCGGATTTTGGAAATGCCTGCGCCATAACCAATGTCGAGGCTCCGTGCCCGCACCCCACATCTGCGACCTTTCCGCCGTTTTCTAGTTTTTCAACAACGCCATCAAGTGCTGGAAGCCATTCTGCGACGAGGCTCGCTTGATAACCAGGGCGAAAAAACTTCTCGGTACCGCAGAACAGACATTGGTCGTGATCTCCCCACGACACGCCTTCACCTGTTTGAAACGCATGCGTAATCTTGGGTTCATCGATATTCATCGAAGCGATCGCGTAATATCCACCCACCATGCACATTGCGCTATCCGGATCTGCGAACACGGCCTGTTGCTCAGGGCTCATGCTGAATTGGTTCGATTCGACGTCGTAGTCAATGTAACCCGAACCCGCTTGCGCGGCGCACCATTCACGCACATAACGCTCAGTCGTTCCCGTTTTATCGGCAAGTTGTTCGGACGACATGGGTCCATCGCCGGCCAGCGCTTGGTAAAGTCCCAGCTTGTCGCCAAGAATGACCAGCGGAGCAACGGCAGCAGCCCCCATATCTCCGACCATCCGGTTTAACAGCGTATGCATCTTCGTTTCATCGATCGTCATATCTTGATTCCTTGATTTCGAATTTTCGGGTCGAAAATCAATACGCACTGCCGGCTTGGGACTAAGTGACACCAAAGCAGCTATTGCGTCAATCCAGTCCCCTTCGATTTAACCGACCGACGACTGAATTCTTGGCTAGGAGATACGCACGCATGTGAAGCAAAATCCTAAATTGGATCCTGGGAGAAGACATATGGATCTCAAAACTTCCTTGTCCCCCAAAATGGCAATTGTGGTGAGAGCGTGGGGACGCACAGCTTGTTTAAAGACAATTCAAGTAGACAATCCCTCGGTCAGACCAAGCCGGTAGCCTACCAATTGTGAACGCGCCCGGGACAAGCCCGACGAAACACAGCCCTCAACGCAGGTTCCCAAGCTTACTTGCGACGCTCCCAAAGGGAGGGTGAATTTTTAAACCGGAATTGTTTAGATACCAATGGTCTCACGACCCAACTACTCATGGCACTTGTCGTGCAAACTGCACACAGTCTTAGCTATGTCAGGATCCGCAGCCGCCGCAGGAAAAGGCGAACATGGCTGCGGCGATACCACCGCTAATGCCTCCGACCATCGCCGGGTTGAAACTCATACCTGTCAGCTGACTTATGGTCCAAACAACAGCTAAACTCCCGACGACTGCCGCGAATACTACGGCCGGAAGCCAATACCAACTAATTTTTCTTCTGCGCATACCGCGGACTCCCTGGAGCAAGTACCTTGTCATTTTACATTCGTTTTGGATGCAGCTTTATTGCGAAACACGTTAATTCTCAGGTCAAAGAAGCCCGGCTTTTTCAAAAAGCCGGGCTTCTCGTTTGATTGAGGGGCCATTTTGTGCAACCGCTAATATCGCCAAAGATTAACGTTGCTTGAACGATGTTGAATTGACAGGCCAAATCCTCCGATTTTTGTTGTATGGCCAAACGTGCAACCAAATTGCAAAAGCTCAAAAAGGAGCCACCTAGTTCGACGCGGACCCAGAGTGAAACCGGGTGGGCCAGCGCGTTCGAAGATTATTTGCGGCGAGAATGCCACTTGGCGGAAAATACGGTTGCCGCTTACCGTCGCGACTTGCGGCGATTCGAACAGTGGCGCCGCGGCCGCCCGGTCGAGCGAATGAAAATTTCCGACCTGTCGAAATTTGTCGGCTGGCTCGCTGATCAGCAGCTCGCCCCAACGACCGTTGCCCGCCACCTGGTCACGCTCAAGATGTATTTCAAGTACCTGCAACTTGAGGGGGTGCTCCAGGAGAATTTGGTTGAGCTGCTTGGCAGTCAAAAACTGTGGCAACGCGTACCCGAAGTTCTCGCGCCTCATCAGGTTCAGCAATTCTTGAACGCTCCGAAACGGTACGAACCGTTTTTCTTGCGGGATCGGGCCTTGCTGGAGATGTTATACGCAACGGGTTGTCGCGCATCGGAGATTTCCAACCTGAAAGTCGAAAACCTGCATTTAGATCGCGGCTATTGCAAGTGCACTGGCAAGGGCAACAAACAGCGGATGGCGCCAATCGGTGCCGCTGCGGTAACAGCCGTCGATCAATATTTGCGTCAATTGCGTCCACAGTTGGAAAAACACGGCAGCATCTCATCACCCTGGTTATTTCTTTCACGATCGGGCCGACGATTGCGACGGGAAGCGATTTGGGAGCTCGTGAAAAAGTATGCCCTGATCGCCGGTATTCCAGCCTCGATCAGCCCCCACACCATGCGACACAGTTTTGCAACTCATTTGTTAGCTGGCGGCGCGGATTTGCGGCACGTTCAAGAGATGCTCGGTCACGCCAGCATCGCGACCACGCAGATCTACACCCACGTAGATCAAACGCGCCTCAAAAAGGTACACAATCAATTTCACCCCCGCGCGTAGTTGTACAAAAGTTGGTCGACGGAGTCTCAAGATTAATATCACGCGGTGCCAACTGGAGTAAGCAGAAATCGGGAGGCAACGGAGTACTTCGTTCCCTCAGTTTGCTCCTGTTCAAAAATGATCTACGTGACACAAACTGGAAGTTGTGTTGAGTCATTTCTTAGGAACCCCCCAACTCCCGTTTTGAAAGGGGGGGAATTATCCTGAGTCGCGGAATTTTATTTTTTCGATTAGCTTGATGATCTGTTTGTCGTCGGTCTTGTAGCCGGAAATCGCCTCGATGGCGCGGACGGTTTCTTCGTAGCGCAAGTCGAAACTCGATTCGATTTCCGCTTCGATCTCACTTGCGGATGTGGGATCGGTGCTGCCAGCCACGGCACCGATAACAAAAGTACGCAGGGCTTCAAACATGGCGTCTGCGCCTGAGTCTCGCGTGTAGCGTTTCTCCTCCAAACCAAATTTGACATCGATGCTGGCCAAATTGCGATCTTCGTCGGCATTCAGCGTCACGATCAATACGTCTTCCAAGGTATCTGGAGACATCGTCTGCTGGGGCGCGGCCGTCGGCATCCGGATATTGTAGTCGCCCTCCATCGCTGTGACCTTGTAGGTCATGATGAAGAACACCAACAATTGAAAAACGACATCAATCAATGGCGTCGTCTGCAATTTAGTATCGTCAGGTTCCTTGTCGTATCCGCGAATCTTCATTGAACCCTCAAGCGCGGGCAATAGCCGCAACTAAATCCAAAACTAAATCCAGACCCGAAAACCTAATCCGAAATCTACAAAGTCGTTGTTCGCTCTGCGAACAAACTGACTGATCGCGGAGCGATCAGCGACTATCAACGATCGCTAATTTTGAAATTGCTCCAAACAAATCGGAAATTAAAAAGAATTTCCCAAGTTCATGAACCTCTCTAACCCCCACTTGCCCCTACTTGCCCCTACTTGACCCCCCTTTGCAAAAGGGTGGAAAATCAGCGCAAACGTTCGATAACGCGCAGCGCAAAGTTCTCTAGTTCGTTTTCCTGGCACTTGGCCATCAGCTGTTGGACTAATCCCGTCTTCACATTCTTGTCGGCGCGAATAATCACTTTGATATTTGGCTTAGCGACGCCTTGCCGCGCAGCGAAATTGATCTCCCGGATTAGTAATGGTTTGACTAGTTCGAGATTGTCAATCACTTGATCCGGCAACTTGATGCTTCCATCCTCTTCCAGATTAAGCGTAATTTTGTAATCGGGTGGTTCTTCGGGCGGTTTAGCGAGCTCGCTAAGCGGAAGCTGAATCTCCTCGCTTTTCTCGACCTTGGAAAAATTAATGATCAACATAAAAAAAGCGATCAACTGAAAGGTCATGTCGATCATCGGCGTCAGATCGCCCTCTAAGATCTTTTTTGGTTTTTGACGAAATCGCATGATGCTTCTTTAATAGGTAATTCTTCAATACGGATTATTGAGTCGACTAGGCCTTCCCGCCGCTGACGTTTTCAAATCGACTCATCAAGTTTTCGCTAACGATTCCAACTTCGAGAACCAGACGCTGGATTCGATTGCGGAGAATGTTGTAGGCAGCAATCGCTGGAATGGCGATCGCCAGACCGATCAACGTGGTTACGAGCGCTTTGGAAATCCCTTCCGCCAAAATGTTCGGGTCAGGCGTCCCTCCGGCGATGGCGATATAGCTAAACGAATCGATCATCCCGTGAACCGTTCCGAACAAACCGATCATCGGCGAGATCGTACCGATTAGCGCCAGGTAGCTGAGCCGGTGTTCCAGTTTCATACTTTCTTCTTCACCGACCTCCTGCATTCCTTCTACCGCCTGGGCGTAACCGGAAGTCAATTTGGCAAGCCCAGTGGACAAGACGCTGCCCAAAAACGATTCGTCGGCTTTGGCCATCTCGTAAGCTTCCTGATATCTTTTTTCGTCGAGATTGGCTTCGAAACCCTCAACCAGTTGATCGGGACAAACTGTTTCGCGCCGCGCCGACAACAAATTCATGACGAACAGGGCGACCAGCGTAAAGGAAAGCAACAGGAAAATGATGATGTACAGCGCGCCCAATGATTCGAACAACCATTGCAATGCCGTCTTTTCGCGCGGCTTTTCCGGCTGCCCTGCGTCACCGTCAGCGGCGGCTGCCGGCGGGTTCTCCTGAGCAACAGCGTGCCCGATCAACGGATCGGCTGTCATCACAAACAAACTTGCGATGAATAATAGAACCAGCACTAACAATGATTGTGTTTGAAAAGCAACAGAATGTCGCATCACGTTCTCCGTTTGTTTACCGGCAAAAGCTACATTTGCCAAATCATAATCGGTATTTGGTCAGTGGAAGGATGATTCTAATCACGTTTCCGCAGCATGGTAAAGCATGTGCACTTACACCAAATCGACGTTGAAATCGACCAACAATGGAATGCCTAAAATCTTCCGAGCTAACCATCTTTCGATGCCCAGAATGTGTTTCGATATCGGTTCTTGATTTTTTGGCGTGCCTCGCTTGCCCGGTCGCCCCGGTTGAGTTGTCGCCAAATCCCTTGCAACTCGTAAAGTGCCTCGGCGTGCGCCTGGGGTTCTGTGAAAAACAATAGATCGGTATGCAAATAGGCGTGCACCGCCTGTTTCCAGTCTTCTTTTTGTTTGTAGCACGCTCCCAACGCGTTGTAGGCATAAGCAAACGCCGACTGGTTATCGGAACTTTCTTTACTGATCACCGATTCGGCGAGCTTAATACCTTCATCCGGCTGTCCGGAAAGTCCCAATGCCTGTGCCCGCAAACACTTGGCAATCAATTTTGACTTTAAAGCAAAGTCCTCGGATCGATCGGCCTTTTCGACCTTTTCAAATTCCGCGATGGCCTCAGTGTATTTTTGCTGCATCATCAGAGCGCGTCCGTTTTTCAAAACGGACTGAAACGACAATTCAGGCCACCGGGATGCGGCAACGGTTTCGAAGTTTTTGCTGGCCACGTCGAATCGACCCACCTCCATGGCTAAGTCCCCAAGTGCGTCAACTGCTGGGATATAGTGAAAACTGTTGGGATTATCAGTAACGAATTTGTCTAACAGCGTGGCCGCTTGATTTGCCGAAATGCCTCCACCGGCGAGCGATGTTTTGGCGGACGCCATTGCACGGTAGTAATCGACTTCTTGCTTGACGATATCGCGCGAGGGTGGCTGTTCCAATCCATTCAGTACATCGAGGCAGACGTTGTAGCGTTCGTCAGCATAACCAGTTTTCGCGCGAGTTATTTGAGTGCCTTCGTCGCCGAATCGAAGGCGGCGGATATTCCAGGGATCGACAGTCACGCTTGAATCCGTTGTTTTCAACGTGATTTGTTGGGGTGTGGATTTTTCGTACGTACCACGCACAGAGCGTCCGTTTTTCAAGTTGATCAAATCGTTTTGGGAGTACGCGGGCGATGCCGCGGTTGCCGACAATACGAAAACGACTGAGACAACGACCGCCGCCGGTACGCGGCTTGATATTCTGAATGAAGAACAACCCATGATATTTCCCAACTGTTGATGCTTGCTATCGTCGAGTTATTATTTGCCAAGTTTCGTGTTGATTCGCTGCTTGAGCGATTGAAACTGGGATTTCCAAATTGACCCGCCCATTTCAGGCTGGTTTTTCTCAAATTTTTCGATTTCGGCAATTGCCGACCGTTGCATTTTTTCGTCCTTTTTAATCAGGCCGAACTCGAATTTGCAAAGAGCCAGGTTGTAAACTGACTCCGCAAAAAGCTCAGGCTTTTTGGCGCGTCTGGCAGCCTTAGCGAGTTTGAACCAACCCCAAATCACATTTTCAGGTCGACCCCCTGCGAACGGTCGTTTTTCGCCACCCTGAACCGACTTGGCTAGTGGACCCGAGATTTTGTTTGCTACTCCCCACTCTTTATATGTTGCTGCGGCGTCGACCTGAATGTCGACATATTTTTGGTTTTCCGGGACCGCTAGAATGTCGCCAAATTGTTTTATAGCTTCCTCGTACTTGCCTTGGCCACGAAGCGAATTTGCGCGTCCGCGCAATACGGCCAACTTGATTTTGTCATCCGCCTGGTCGACGTCGAGGCGATCAAACAGTTTTACGGCACTGGTGAAAAACCGAAGCGATTGATCATTCAGTTCATTGTCTTTGAGACTTTGTCCAATCTCGGCCATCATCGTTGCTGTCAATAACAGAATTTGGTTGTCCGTGGTGTTGGATTGAAGCGCCGTCAAAAATGATTCAAGACCTTGCGCGAAAATCCGTTTTTGATCCGGTGATTTGAGTGACTGAAATTGCTGATTCAGTTCGCGAGATAATGCCAAATAAATCCCGGCCAGCTGCCGCTTGCCTTCAGGGGAATCGCCAAGTTCATTCTTCAGTGCGGCAATAACACCTTGTGACTTTTCGATCCATTTCATTGCGTCTTGAGACTGACGTAGCTGTGCCAAATACGCCCGGACGGCAGTTTTGTAAGTATCGCGCCGAAAACTACTGGCTTGGGTTGCCGGATGTTTTTGCTTAACCAGATCCAGCGGAGCGATCGCCGCATCTTCAAGTTGCGTAATCGCGGCATCGTTTTGGCTTGAATCCAAGTAAACTTCGGTTAACGAGAGAGCGGCGCGTGCCTCATAGGGCGACAGGTTTTCCAGATTCAAAAACGCGATTCCATCTTCCAATAATTGTTGAGCGCGATCGCGAATCGACACCAGATCGTCTGACGGCAATTCCTTGGATTTCTTTTTTTCGCGAACGTAGAGTTGCCAAAGTCGATTGCCGACCTCGAGCACAACTTTGGACCGTAGCGGAGAGGATTCGGGGATTTTCTTCAGGTATTCATCGGCGGCAACGGCATCCTTCTCGGACAGTGAAATCAAAGTCATCAACAAACCGGCCGTTTCCGCCTGAGATGATCCCGGCCACTTTTCAAACACAAATTCGCAATGTTTTTTCAATTGGCTCAACTCGAATGACTTATCGCCAGAAGTGTCCGACCGATATATTTGCCAATACGATTTACATACAAGGCCTGCCGCCTGCCTGGCTCCAGAGTTGTTCGGATAACGGTTCATTAAGAATTCGCCGATGATCGTCGTTTCAAAGAAACGTTCCATCTGAAAGTAACTGGTACTTTGCAGGTACCTGAGATTCGTGATGTCATCGATCGCTGTGTCTTTGTTCACAAACGTGTACGCCAACTCAAACATTTCCAACGCTTTACGGGATTGCGACTCGATTTCACTAAACAGCGAATCAATATCTTGCTGCAACTTGCTCTTCTGCGCTTCGTCTTGAGCGTTAGCAAGTTCAGCGCGTCGCCGGCCGAGATTTTCGGAAAGCTCCGTGACTTGAAGCTGAATATCTTTGCCTCGACCTCGGGCCTCAGCCAAAGTCTTGGGCGGCCCCGATTCCGCGCTCGAGGCGTCAGCCACACTGTTACCCCATTTCGCAAGAGTTTTTGCAACGCTCGATCGGTGGGGACCAGGGATCCGCATCACCGAACGCATAATACTATTAGCCTCGTTCCGAAACATAGTCATTTGACGTCGTTCTTCCTGATCCTGCGGTCCGGCATTCTTGATCTTGTCCGCTTTCAGTTTGCAAGCCTTGGCAAATGCCACCTGCATCCGCACACCGTTGGGCGTTCTGCGAAATTCGGGTGACAATGAATAAACGACAGATTGCAGGTACAAGAATACTTCCTCGACCGGATATGGATTCATCGCTTCCCAACAGTCGAGAGCTACGAGTGCTGCATCTCTTTTTTTCATGGCCTGTGCCGCGCCACGAGGTAGATTGAATATTTCTACGAGGTATCCAAGTGCTTTCCCCGGTTCACCCAATTTGACATAGCAACGCCCCGCGTTAATAGCACCGTCAATACCGCTAAGTCGATCTCGATATTTCGAATACAACTCGAGGTTTTCCTCGGCTGCCTCGCGCAACAGCTTTTTGTATTCCGGATGATCCACGCCGTAAGAATCGGCGACCCGCTCTTTGATTTTCGGCGATTGCATTCGAACTTTTACATACTGGCCTCTCAGCTCATCTCGTTTCTTAACCGATTCGCGGGGTGCTTGTGGATCCATTTGGAACGCATCCAACTCCGCGCGCAAGCGTTCACGGATGGTCCCGTACGTGTCACTCGCCTGCCGAAGGTAATCTCTAGCAGTGGTCTGGAGTTCCTGGCGCCGGGCCACGGTGATTCTGTCTGACTTGGCCCGGTCCAGCAGTCGTTCGGCCCTGGCGACCGACAATCGAGATTGTTGTTGTTGCGCTTGCGCTAACAGCAGGGCAGGTGGCTTGGATTCGATGAACGTTTTCAGGACAGCTTCTGTGCGATTGAGCCGATCCGTTATTTTCTGCGGGTCACGGATCTGTGTAATTTCATCTAGCAACACGGCTACTTTTGATAATGGAATCTTGCGCTTGAATTCGGCGGAGGCTAATTCGCTATTTTCCATTGCTTCCAAATACTCAAAAGCAATGTCGTACATCTTTGCTTCGCGCAGCGCCTCGAGGAATTTCGCGCAAGGTTCCTCACCGTAAACCCGGCCCGCTGAAAGCTGGGAAATAACAAGGACAATGATTAAACAGAGACAGGATCGTACGTGCAAATTCTGACGCGCCATGATCAATTCCAATAGGATCAAATCCAAACTTCCGGGTGATTCGAGTTTGATTACGGAATTCTGAATGTTCTACAATACATTACGTAGCAAATGCAGAACGTACCGCCAAATAGACAAGGTAGGTAGAGGAGGCGGCTAAGAAGTGACGAGAAAAACCGATATGCCGCAATTTTTTCTCCTGGAACTAATCGTAATCATTCCAGGACGGAAACGCAACTAATTGGTAGGGCACAATTCGATAAACATCCAGCTCGGCAAAAGTACCAGCAACTACGCCCGCCGGAACGTGGATTCAGATTGATTTTTGGTTCCATTCCACCGTCTGACGACGGTAGCAGTTGTGAACCGCTTGAATTGAGTGGCTGTTCGCCGCCGAATCTTCGCAGGCAAATGGTTCGGAAACGTTATAATTAAGAAGTCACCATCGAGACCTCAAAAAGATTCCGACGTTGTAGACATTCCAAAAATTTTCGGCCAATCGCATGAAATTTACGCTCGATCCAGATCATCGTACACCGCACGGTGTCCGGCGAATTCGGAACCATTTTGGTTGGGGTGGTGCCGGAGGGAAACTGATTTTTCTGGTTGCAATGCTGATTTTGGTTCTGGTGGCAATGAGCCAAGCGGGCAAGCCCCAGACCTGGGAGTGGATGTTTGGTGAATTGGAAAACGAGACCATTCAATCCCAAGATTCCAAACCATTCATTGGTGATTCTGGTAATTCCCCGAATGCAGCTAGTGATCTGGCCGAGTTTCGATCGCCAATGTCGGATCAAGTTGTCGAGAATGAAATTCGACAACCGACGGGTAAATCCAAACGAGGCATCGTCAACCAGTCCGGCTCTTTCGATGATAATCTCGTCGACCAGTTGCGAACTGATTTTTGGCGGGAGGCGATCGATTCACTCGATGCAATCTCACAGCTAGATCTACTTTCCCTGATTAAGGCCTCGTCACAACAAAAACCGCTCGAAGAGGGCAAAACGGCGTCAATTAACCTGTTGTTCTCTCACATTGAAACTCGCCGCCAAGCGTTTCACGTCGAGGTGTTGGAGCAAGTTTCCACTGGTCGCGATGCCGATGAAGTGAGAAACGCAAAGCTTGGCGATGCACTCACCCAGATACAACGAATTTGGGACGGCGAGGTTCGACCAGCGATGCGCGCTGTTTTGAACGATACGGTTGCCGAATCCAACATCACGAATTCCGTTTCCCAATTGCCGGAACTCGTTGACAAGGCCGCAGTCCAGCTGGTTCGCGACCATACTCCGGCCGGGCGAGCATCCGAAAGTTACGCTTGGTTTTCTGCATGGGACAGAGTTTTTAATACGCCGTTGGGTACTGAATATCGTAATCCAGTTAAGATGACGCCTTTGTTGGCACAGCCAAATGTCTATCGAAACAAAATCATCACCTTGGAAGGTGAGGTATTGCAGATCGACGAAGTCAAGGCGGGTTTGAACGATTTGGGTATTAAACAGTATTACGTTGTGTGGATCAGGCCGAATCACCCATCGACGGTTCCGTTTTGCCTTTTCACGTTGATGTTGCCGGATGGATTTCTCGGAAACCAGAGCAACTGGCCTGAATTGCCCATCCGATGCAACGCCCGATTCTTTAAAATCAGATTATTCAATTCGGATGGTCCCGCCCAAGCCCCGCTACTAATGTCGGCGACTTTCGAACTTCAGTCCGAACAGGAAGTTGCCGGGCTACCGCGTCGATGGACACCGGGCTTTGCGACGTCGCTGCCGATGATCCTGTTGATTGCCGCATTTGCGTTATACGTATCTTGGCGAATCTACGGTGCGACCGCTCACCTCCGACAACGAAAAGGAAAAAGCCGGGCCGAGCTGAACAAAGAGCTTAAGTTGTTGCAAAGCGATCCCAGCGTCATACCGTTGTCGGAAAAGCTCAATCGACTTGGACAGGACGATTCACGACAAAACCGGGATTGAATCGACGTCTGAGAAATGCAATTCACTGGCCAATCAACGCTCCGCAGATCAATTTTTGAACCGGTTTGGCTTGTCATCCTGTGTTTGACGCTATCGCTTACGGCAATGATCGATTGGGTAAACGGACGCAGCGGATATGCCGGACAAGCACATTGGCAACAGAGTGAGGCATTGGAACAATCTCGTTCCATGTTTCCAGATATCCGCGAGTCCGAGTGGAACGCACTGGCGGGGACGCAGCGCTGGTTACCTGATAATCTAACGGCGCTAAAGATAATCGATCGGTTCCCAAATATTTCAAAAGCGAATCTGGCGTCCCTAGCTGACTTAAATCGCGAATTCTATCTATCAAAGTTTCTTCAAGCGCCAGCGGATTTTGCAGGCTCGATCGTTCGATTGTCCGGAATTGCCCAGCGGATTTACAAAGTTGAACTCGGAGCGGAACAAGCCGACAGACTCGGATTTTCGGAGTACTACTTGGTATCCATCAACCGGCACGAAGATAGACAAAACGTCGTTTTGGCTGTACAAGACGTTCCCAATTCGTGGAAGCTCAACCGCATAGGATTGGCCGAACCCATCGCAAGCTTTGCGTGTTTCTTGATGAAAGATACTGAGTCAGCAGAACCACGTGCGGTTTTCGCGGCACCTAGAATCGAGTGGTATCCTGTAGAAAGCAACATACAACGAGGCGTACGTCCAGAATGGCTAATGTTAGCGGCCAATGGATTCGATGTGGGTCTTATAGATGCTATTCGCAACAATTCAGCGCGTGCATTTTTGCCTGAAGAAACAGCTGTGATGCGTGAATTCTTTGCTGCCGTCAATCAAATTGGTGATGGCCAACCTATCGAACCTGCTCCCCCGCAATTTGATCCAGTCGAGACCATTCGCAATCCAAATCAATTCGCCGGACGGCTTTCTACCGTCACTGGCACTGTGCGACGGATAACCACCGTCTCCATTGAGTCGACGGAAATCCGCGAACGCCTGGGTCTCAATCAGTACTATCAACTTGATGTTTTTGTTCCGCTTGGAAATCGACGCCTGCGATTTGTCGATGACAACAAAAAAGAAATTACGATTCAAGGCAGGTTCGGAGTCACCGTGATCGTTAGCAACGTGCCCGAGGCATTAACGCGGAAAGATTCCAAAAATTTGGCAATCGAAGTTCCTTGTTTTTTTCTAAAACAATGGCGTCACGCGACGATTGCTTCCAGAGAAATCTCAGGCGAGTTAACGAAGCCAAATCCAATTTTGTTTGGGCTAGGCAATTCTTTGAAAATTAAACAGGCCGCGGGCCAATCGTCGATCGCCGGCTTGGCGGCTGGGTTTTTCGTCGCCGCGGTTCTGGCGGTTGTGGGTGTTGTCTTATGGACAAAACATAACGACCGCCGCCGAGATAAGCAAAACGATGCGGAATTTTCAGCTGAGAGGCTGAAAGAACTCGAAAATCGGATTGTGCCCCCCTCGACCGACTTAGAAAAAGAAGGGAATTGATAATTCACTCGTGCCTTTGAGGCAATTATTGTGGGCAATTATTGTGGACATGCAGATTCACCATCGCGCGGGGCAGCCCGAGTGCGCTACGCGACCCCGGGCTAATTTTGCTTCAATCCCGCGAGACTAAGCGGCCACTCGAAATGTCGAATGCCATGCCTATGGAAAGGCGATGTGATCCGATCGATTTGCGTAGACACTGCAAAGCATAGGCAGGGGCAGGATAAAAATTCACGCTGGCCGATTGAATGTTGGGGCGTCATCAACTGCGCTGGTCATTAGAGGATGGACCCGCAACCGCTGCTAGAACGCACCCCCACCTTGACGAACACGTCGGTAGCGACATATTCGGTCTATTGAGATTTGAGAATCAATTTCAGAATTCACAGTTTGGCTATTTGAAATACTGGAGCATGAAAATGAAACGGGCAAAGATAACTGTTATTGGTGCAGGAAATGTGGGCGCTACGACAGCGCATTGGTGTGCATCAATGGAGCTGGGCGATATCGTCCTGCTGGACATTCCCGAAGCAGGTGACATGCCGGCTGGAAAGGCCCTGGACCTGGCTCAATCGTCACCGATTATGGGATTTGACTCGCAAATCACGGGGACCAGCGATTACGCCGACACCGCCGATAGCGACGTAATTGTCGTTACCGCAGGAATTCCAAGAAAACCAGGTATGAGTCGCGACGATTTGCTGAGTACAAACGCAAGAATCGTCACTTCAGTTTCCGATCAGATTAAAACCACCAGCCCGGGCGCGATCGTGATTGTCGTCAGTAACCCACTGGACGCGATGGTTCAACAATGCCAGCAAGTGACTGGATTTCCGCCGAATCGTGTTTTGGGACAGGCTGGAGTCCTAGATACGGCACGATTTCGGACCTTTATTGCCATGGAGCTAGGCGTCAGCGTAGAGGACGTATCGGCATTGTTGATGGGCGGGCACGGTGACACGATGGTGCCCATGCCAACATGCACATCGGTCGGCGGGATACCCGTTACGCGTTTGATGGACAGAAGTCGTCTAGACGAAATCGTGGATCGGGCGAGGAAGGGCGGAGCCGAGATTGTCGGTTTACTGAAGACCGGCAGCGCCTATTACGCACCGGCAGCTGCTTGCGCGCAAATGGTGGAAGCTATTGTCAAAGACAAAAAACGATTGATTCCGTGTTGTGCATATTGCGATCACGAGTACGGGGTCGGCGGCTATTACGTTGGCGTTCCCGTTATCTTAGGGTCCGCTGGCATAGAAAAAATCGTCGAGTTGGAACTCGATTCGCAAGAACAAGCGGATTTCCAGCACAGCGTCGATGCCGTTCAAGAGCTGGTTGGTAAAATGAACGAGCTAGTTGGATCCGCCTGATCGATCGTTTGTTTGCTGAGCGTTTGTTGAGACTGAAATCTGATACATTTGAACTGCCGATTCGATCTTATCGAACGGCGGCAGTGGTGTATCGGTGACCCAATCAATTCCGTCTTTTTCATAATTTCGCCGCAGCTGCCACAAATCCCAGATACGGATATCGCCTTTTTCCGCGATCGCGAAATACCGACCGTCGGAACTAAAGCTGATGCTGCCAAGCGTGATCGATTCGGGAGCTTCCAAAATGGTTACCGTTTCGCCGGTTACGGCATCAATGATCTGCGGCTTGAAACGCGAGTAAGCACAAATCATGATCGATTCGGTCGGCGAAAATCGAATCGATCCGGCCCATCCGTCCGGTTGTTGCCGGGGCCACCGCTGGACGACATCCATGGAACTGAGGTCAATCTTCCAGCGTTCGGCGCCGGATTGAACAAGGATATGTTGACCATCCGGGTGGGCAGCCACGCTGCACGTTCCGATGTCGGGCAACAGCGTGGTTACCAACCGGCCGTCGCTGGTATCCCAGACTTTGACCCCTTCGCCTTGCCAGGTGGTGGTAAATGCGAACCTGCCGCATCGGCTCAGCGTGATTGATGACGAACGGGTGTGGTTGCCGATGTCAAAGCGGTCTTTTTCAAAACCCGTTACCGCTGCGTCATGGTCAAGCCGTGCGATCGTCGCGTGCCAACGACCTTTCAACAAGTAAGCGATCAGTTGGTGCTTTTCGCTGAAATCGAACTTGCGCGTCGGTCGATCGTCAATGGTCTCAACCAACGCGACACAGACGTCTGTCTTGGACTTTTCGTTTTGGTCAAAGCTCAACGACCACTTCTGAATTCCATTATCTCCACTCGTAAACATCGTGTTGCCATCTTCCGTGAATGACAACTGGATCATTGGACCAACCGCCAGATCGGTAAATCTGTCGTTTTGAATATCGACCACGGTGATTCCACGACTGGTCGGATAAAAAATCAGCTGACCGTGAATGGGATGGAAAACGCATGTATGTCTCGAAGAATCCAAACGACCAATATCGACGGCGCGGAGCGGGCGGTCGTCCGGCAACTGCCAAATACCAATTTCGGCAAGTTTCGATCCAAACGGGATTCGCAAATCCGAACTGTCAAATTCGCCTTTTGCCAGCCGTACGCCTTCGATTCGCAAGACTTGATTACCGGAATTCAGATCGAACATCCGTGTTGAACCGTCCCAGGATCGCGAGATCAATATATCGCCACGGCGCCGCAGCGCGATGTGGGTAATGACGTGAGAGTGACCGACCAGTGTCTGCGATGGCTCATCCGATTCCCGATTGGTTGAATTCCAAATGTAGATGTTGTGGTCGGCGCACGACGCTGCGATCTTTTGTTGGCGCTCGTTCCAAACAACGTCGGTAATGTCGGCGGGTGCCGTTATCTTGGACGCAATCGAACCGTCCATCACGGAGCGAAACGTGATTTCATCCTTGCCGCTGGTGATACCCAAATTGCCTTTGGGAGCGGCGACCATGGCAAAATGTTGTTGCGACAGGTCAAAATGCCAGTCGAACGGCTGCTCGGTTTCGAAGTCGAGCGTATGCAATAACGAACCGTCCCCGGTCGAATAGAACTCCATTTGCCCGCTGGTGCGTCCGACGCTAACCTGACTGCTATCCGGTAGAAATCCAAAGCGGCCACTGACTTCGGAATCAATCGTCAAAAGGCGCGTTTGCGATTCCAAATCCCACAAACACACGATTACGTCGTACACCGACTGAGCGTGATGGTATTTGGCGATCAGATACCGGCCGTTTGGGCTGAACAACAGTCGCCAGGCTTGTTCGCCGGGGCTGGGCAAAGTGGCCAGCTGAGATTGGTCATCAAGTTGCACCAGCACAATATTCCCGTTGTCATCACTGCGCGCGTATTGGGTGAGCTGATCGTTAAACGCAAACGCGCCGTCAAAACCGTTGGGCGCCGCCCATGTATTGACTTCCTTCAAATCGAGCAAAGCCATCGAGGCAGCCGCTTCATTACGCAACCGAAACATTTTCAAATCGACGACTTTTTCCGGCAATTGAATCGATGGCAACAACTTGGCCGCCATGGCAAGTGACTCGCGACTTTGGAAATTTTGGCCTTGGCGGCCGCTCCACCGCAAAGCTTTTCCTTCGTCAAATTTCGCCCGATGCAAATGTGCAAGATTGCGTCGTTCAGCTCGTTTGAGATCACTTGCGTATTTGGTAACTTCACTCGCGTATTTGGCTTTGACATATGCGAATCGGCCTAATCCAACGGCTCCGGCAACAAGTAAGATCACAATACATGTGGCAAGCGTTGCCGGTACTGGATTACGCCGGCACCAACGCCAAACCCGTTCGGCAGATGTCACCCGACGCGCGGCGATCGGGCGATCCGAAATAAATCTCTGCAAGTCGTGGGCGAAATCACGTGCCGAGGCGTAGCGTCGATTCGGTTCCCGATCGATGGCTTTGAGGATGATCGTTTCCAGATCGCGCGGAGTCTGCGGCTGAATTTTTCGAGGCGATGGTGGACTGTGTTCCGAAATCTGCTTTACAAGATTTGCCCGATCCGAATGTTCAAAGGCGTGTTGTAACGTACACAATTCATAAAGCGTCAGGCCAACGCTATAAATATCACTTCGCCAGTCGGCGGGGCGTTTGAATCGTTCGGGCGCCATATAGCGCAATGTGCCGACAATGTCACCAGTGTGTGTCAGGTTATCGCCTTCTTCTTTTGCCAATCCAAAATCGGTTACCCAAACAATCCCGTCGGTGTCAAGGATCAAATTCGATGGCTTGATGTCTCGATGCACGACGCCATGCTGGTGCGCGTAATCGAGTGCCTGGGCAACCTGCAATCCTACTCGAGCGACGCGTTGATAATAGGTTTCGTTTTCGTCACCGATGGTTGTCCAGGTCGAAGAATTGTTAGCCATCGGGTTGAGCGTCGGCCGCCACCCAATGGCTTGACCATTTTCGAAATCCGCAGCGGCGGCCGTCACACCGTGGTCGACCGATTCGATTGAATTCGAGGCTTCAGGCGACTCAACGGAAAAGGCTTGCGTTGCGACTGTAGGCGATGGCATCGCTTGGGTCCGATCAAGTTTCAAGACACCGCTGACCAAACTCAGGGCGATGCTCTTACTGACATCATTACGCAACGTATGGCCTCGCCCCCCTGCCATCGTGTGATCCTGACTCGTTTGCAAATACCGCATTTCATCAATAACGACGTCGAGGTTCTGTCCGTGGATGTATTGCATGGCATAGAAGTAGATATCGTTGCTCCGCCCGACTTCGAACACTGGAACGATATTGGTGTGATGCAATTGGCCGGCGGCTCGTGCCTCACGATGAAATCGTTTTACGTTGGATTCGATTTGGGCCGCCGATGCAGGTAGCACTTTTAACGCGACGCGACGCCGCATCGTCTCGTGCCTGGCCTCGTAGACGATTCCCATCCCTCCACGACCGATTTCACGAACGAGCTCGTATTCTCCGATGTTTTCGCGCAACTGGATTTCATCGCCAAATGGTTGAGCATCACCATCAGGTTGATTGGCCGATTGTATGTCCTCCAACTGAGCAAGCGTTGGAAACAGTTCGCGAATGGCCTCTTCGTGATTGGGAAATCGCTCAACATATTCATTGATTGACGGATGTTCGCCGTTGCGTAAACGCGCAACAAATGAATCGGCGATGTCGTCAATTGAAGAGAATTCGGAATAGGAGTTCGAGTCTGTCATTCGCGTCAATCTGGTAAACCGCTGCTTGAATTTATTCTTTTGATTCGTTGTAGATTCCCGAAATATCTGTATTTTGAAGCCGATCCATAACCGTTTTCAATCGTTTGAGCGCTCGAATATATCGATTACTCGATGCCGACTGACTGATTTCAAGTAATTTTGCGGTCTCGGCATTGTTGAGCTGCTCGAAATGGCGTAGTGCCAGGATTTCGCGGTCGATTTCGTCCATTTCGTTGAGCGCACGTTCCATTTGCAGCTTCGTTTCGATTCGCATCGCGGCATGGCTTGGGCTGGTCAGCCCGCCTAACAATTGCGCCGCAAGAACAGCCGAAGTAGCTTGCGGCACCGGGTTCTTAAAAATCGAAATCTCTCGTCCGGCGTCTCTCGCCTTAACGCCCAGGTGATGACGGTGTAACTGCATGAGTTTTTGCAACGCGATAAACCTGAGCCAAAGAAAGAACGGCATATCGGTCGTCGCCTGGTAATCACCCAATCGTTGAGCTGCTTCGATAAATGCTTCTTGAACGACGTCGGCGGCATCCACACGACTCTGCAAGCGGCGATCCATACGAAAAGCAACGATGTTGGTCAGTTGCGGTTGGTATTGCGACATGAGTTCGCCGAGGGCATGCGGGTCCCCCGACACCGCCTGACCGACGAGTTGCTCCGTTTGATCACTGTGTTTTTTGGCGTGCATTCGAAAAACCTGTACGCAATTATCACCCAAAATTGTAACTGCTCGCAAATCTCATCGATTTCCAACAATTTTCGTTTTCTAATAAAAACTCCCCGTATTGCCCGCTAATACAGCTTTTTTTGAATCGTGAACCGCATTTTTTTCTTTGAAATTGGGAAACGGTTGTGGAAATCATCGTGATGCAGACAGTTTGAAACTCAAACAAACACGATTCCATTTTTTTCAAAGCTGGGAATTAGGTAGATGAAGAATTCACTGATCAATCGAACGGGTGTTTTGGTCTACGGCGCGGTATGTTACGCCATTTTCTTGGGTGTATTCTTGTACGCCATAGGTTTCATAGGCAACTTCCTTGTTCCGACAACGCTGGACGGTCCCGCCACGACCAGCACGATGGTCGCCATATTTGTGAATCTAACTCTGCTGGGGATTTTTGCTGTCCAACACAGTGGAATGGCACGTCCGCCATTCAAACGATGGCTGACCAATCACATTCCCGAAGCGGCCGAGCGAAGCACATATGTACTATTGTCGTCGATCGCCATGATCCTGCTTTTCGTGTTTTGGCAGCCCATCGGAGGCGATATTTGGCGCGTTGAATCTGCCGTTGGGATTGTACTGCTTTACAGTCTGTTTGCGGTTGGCTGGGTCGTCATATTTGTCAGTACTTGTTTGATCGACCACTTTGATTTGTTTGGGTTGCGTCAACCTTGGAATTATTTCCGAGCCCGCCAATATCAGCCGCCCAAGTTTCAAACGCCGGGACCGTACAAAATGATTCGGCACCCACTGTACGTAGGTTGGCTTCTTACTTTTTGGGCAACACCAACCATGACATCCGCCCATTTGGTGTTTGCATTGGGTTGCACTATTTACATCCTGATCGCCATTCAACTTGAGGAACGAGACTTGATTGATTTTCATGGCAACGCATATCTCGATTACCAGCTCAAGGTCCCGATGCTTGTCCCGAGAATATCGATGCTGTCTGCGGCGGACGAGCGGAGCGCCAGGGCATCCTAACAAGCTCAAGGATTTTTAGTTTGAGTGCGTGTGTCGGAGACCACGTTGTTATACACATCTTGAGTTTCCATGACGGCAAACCGCGAAGCGGTGAAACTAAGACAGCCCTTCGCTTCACCCTGGGCTAACATCGGGTCATCCCTTCAGGATTTGTTTACGCGAGTCTCCTGACCCACACACGATAGGCATTAGCAAAAGACTCAGCGACGAATGACTTCTTGCTGATAGGATTCGCCTTTCTCGTACATCGCTTTTCGAACCCTCATGGTTTGGGATTCGCGGCCAGCCAATTTGGCGGCTTTGGATTGTGCTTCTAACGCCAACTCGAAATCACCGTTGGCGGCGTGCGCCGCAGCTTGGGTCTCCAGGTAAAGTGGTGATTCTCCATCCGCCGCCATGGCCCGATTAATGCAAGCCAGT
>CAJHZH010000548.1_pt1 | contig 24345 bp, 13 predicted proteins | sample 9198951 | NCBI WGS metagenome assembly CAJHZH01 (sample SAMEA7708381, study PRJEB35096) | sediment metagenome | biome: marine neritic benthic zone biome [ENVO:01000025]; feature: sediment [ENVO:00002007]; material: shallow marine sediment [ENVO:03000034] sea grass bed [ENVO_01000059] ...
GCCATGCTGATTGCTGTTGATAGTCGACTCATCGGACCCTCGTCAAAAGATTATGTAAATCCGCGGTTCTGGATACCTATCATCTCGGTGAGCGGGGCGATATTCAATATCAGCCAAGTCTAATTCAGCGAAATTTCACCGGTGATAAAGTCAAGAATTCGCAATCAACGATCGAAATTGCGGAAAGCGTATCGGCATTCACCTCGGCGTCTTGATCGAAACGAATGATGATTCTACGTCTTTTCGTTGATCGGAGTTCATCCTACCGACTCGTACGTGACCACTGCAATTGCTTGAACAGAAGATGTCGCGTGTACGTTTCGAATTCGGTCGACTTGGTCAATTGGATTCCGGCATTGCCACGAGCCACCGATTAAAACTCAAAAAAGTCAAACAGCTGGGTCAATTCTTTAGCCCAAACCATTTGCGGATTGCGCCGCGAGGCGCCAATTGCCAGGCTCTCTCGTGCAGGTAGTAAATGACTATTTTTGCAAAAAACTCGAATCCGCCGATTTTCAACGCGTCATCGATATCTCCCATCACGAGATACGCGATCACAACGGTTGTGGTGGTCGCCAAGATTCGCCAAGTGCAAGTTTTTAGTAAGCTGCGCAGGTGGGATTCTCTCGGCGCGGTTTCGGTGGTCTGATCAGACATTTTTTTTGCAGTCCAATTATGGTTTGGTGACTTAGCGTGGCTTGTCGAGTGGCGAATTGCACGTGCAAACGGACACATCTCTTTACCCAATATAGGTCGACAAAGAAACCTCAGAATCCGCATGCACAATCCTTACACACGTCATCACAGGAACATTCGCCAAGAGTTCGCTGTATTGGCTGTTCGTTGAGATGTGCAGACTGCCCGCGATGTTTACTAAATTTCCTCGTTTGACCAATAGCGTAAATCGACAAACTCCGATACCAATTCTGATTTGGTTTTTGGTACCGAACCAAGTCCGTGGACGAAACGCCCCTCGATTATTTTCTTGATCGAGGCCCTCTCCATTGTTAAGGAAGTGTAATTGCAAACTGATCAGGAGTTAGAGATGAAGTTGGCACTTGGACGTTGCACTGCGCTCATCGCGTTGTTTGCCGTGACATTTGCAGGGATGCCCACTGAATCGAACGCCATTGATGGCCTCCATAAGAACCGTTACTCGATCAAAAAGAATCTTAAACTGGGGAGCACGATTCTTCGCGAAAATGTAAAAATTGAGTTGAACCCATTGAGAGCGACCGGCGCTTCCGCCTCGTTTTCGTCATCATCGATGCTTGTCATCAAGCGGCCTGAAATTCCACTGAATATTGCCAAAATCCAAATCCCGCGGACGGAGGCTGACTTTTGCCAGCCCGGTGAGATCAATATGCTTTCATCGTGCGCACGCGAACATCACGCCGCAAACAACAACGGGGGTTCGCTGTTTGCGCAGATCAAGATCCGCCAAATCGCGAAAACGGTCCGGAATCTTTTGAATCCATCTTTTGAACTCATCAAAAATCTAGCAAATGATCCGCTTGTCGATGATGTGTCGCTTGATTTTTCCGAGCAATCCGAGCAAAGGCAATCGATGGTTCCAGCCAAACTGGCGACCTACAAACGCGTGCTGTCACCATCGCCAATGAGTAAACCGCCGAAAAACCAACCATTGACGAGGCTTCCAATGGGGAACATGTTGATTATGACGTCCGAAGCAAAGCCAGCAGCAAAGTCAAAGTTCATTAGATCGGCGGGTTGCATGATCAACGACGCGGACACTTCCGCGTTTCCTGATCCATTCTTGTTTGAAACACGTTTGCCTGCCGAGAGCCAGCTGCAATCCATTCAACAATCTGAACTGGATAACAACCAAATGCCTCTGATCAAGCACCCTTTAAGAATTGAGTCGCTGGAACAGAGTACTGATGAAACAGTTTCCGAATTCACGGCCGCGGTTGTCGGTATAAAGTATTTTGCAAAAGCGATCTCGCGGAAGGTTCGTCCTTGGGTTGGATTGGTGCACATTTTTGAGTTTCACCGCCACTTTGAGACCATCCTACAGGAAATAGATCACGTTTTTTGGATGTCTAGTTTAGAGCGTATTTGGAATATCTGTGGGCTTGATTGCGGCCAGCTAAGCACACCTAATCTTTGTTGGGATTGGCCCAGTGTCCGGTAAAACGCGTTTTTTTGATGATTTGGATATCGGACAGCCATGACGTGACCATGCACCAAACCTGGTAATGGATCATTTGGCAACACTTGTTTGATTTCGCAACATGAAAATTGGGATGTTGACAAACCATTAGAATCGTCAGATATGGGCTTACTGGTCAGAGAATTCAAAAATTTGGTTAATCGTTCACTGGGAATCAATGAATTCCGGGAATTACGGCTGCCTTTGCATTATTCTGATAAAGTAGCGACGTAAATTCGAAAGTAGGCACATGTTTTGCCATTAGAATTGCTACTTGCTGAATGGTCCTTTTGCCCGTGATTAACCATTTCCAGACGGCTCTGGACTGATGTTAAGCTAGGCAATTTTGGCTTTTTTCGGTGGCGTTATTTCAGGTATCAAATAGAATGACGCAAAGGGCATGAAGTTTGCCGATTATTTAGACTTTCTTGGGAAACGCTGGGCTTTTGATCCGGAACTCGGGGGCCTGATCTGATTTTCTTGTTTGGAGTTTTGTTATGTCGAAATGCAGCCGAATTTGGGTGCGATTTCAGTTGACGATATCACTTGCGATCGCCATGGCCGTGCCATCAGTTTTGCTTGCAAGCACCGAATCTGCGCGGTTGGCAACGTTTGATTCATCAACTGGCGAAACGTCATTTGCGCTAAGCTTGACGCCTAAGTTTAAGCCAAACAGTATTCGCCCCAGCAACGTCGTGATCTATTTCGACACATCGGCGAGCCAAACGGGCGCGTTTCGCGCCGATTCTATCAAGGCGTTGACCAAGGTCTTGGAAGGACTCGATTCACAAGATCGTGTGCAATTGTTCGCAATTGATCTCGATCCGGTCCCGATGACCGAAGGTTTTGTCGCACCCGATAGCGATGAAATCAATATTGCACTCGAGCGTTTGAAAGAGCGAACACCGTTGGGATCAACCGACATTCCAGCGATGCTAAGTTCGGCGGTTGAGCTATTGGGAGACACTCAGAACCAAAAACGAAATGCAATTTATATCGGTGACGGTATCAGTCGCGGCGGATTGATTGCTGATGATCGATTTGAACAACTGGTGAAAAACCTTGTTGATGATCGTATTTCTGTTTCCAGCTTTGCAATTGGCCCAGAACGCAACGTCGAGTTGTTGGCGGCAGTGGCTAACCACACCGGTGGAAACGTCTTTGTTGATTCCGATGAAACGGCGTCGATTGACGATGCATCGATTGGTTTGATCACAACGGTACGCGGGTCGGTTTTTTGGACCAGCAACGTGGTTTTGCCAGAACAGATTTCGGAAGTATTCCCGAAGACGGTCCCACCGCTTCGATCCGATCGGGATACCGTGCTGATTGGTACCTTGAGTGAGCGTGGTGACTTTCAAGTCAGTGTAAAGGGTGAGCTGGACGGCGAGTCCAGAGAATTCGCATGGCCGGTGGTTGCCGAGCAGTCAGATGTGGAGTTCAAGTTTCTTCCGAAGCTTTTGGATATGGCGCGCGAAAACCAGGGTGTGACGTTGCCGACCGTTGGCTCCGCAGGTTTGCGAGAAGTCGCTCGGGTAATCCTGGCATCATCGAAACAAATCACGCAGTTAGGTGCTTCCGTCTTGTCGGCCAGTTCGAAATTATCGTCGACGGAGCCGACGGAGCCTGGTGCAGAAGCCGAGACACCGGTAACGCAACCTGATCCTAAACCAGCAACCAAGCCGCCGGTTCAGGACCAGCAGCCTGAAAAACAAGAGAGTCTGAATCTAACCGGCGACCAATTTGATGAGCAGTTTATGAAGGAAGCTGCGGGCAGTGACGAATTCTTGGCGACGATTGACCAGCGACAAAAGGCAGGTTTACAACGATTAGAAGCTTACGTCCGAAATGAACTACGTCGGGCTGCTGAACTGATGTCGAGCAAACCGGATCAAGGCATCGATCGTTTGAAGGCGATGTTGGACACGGTCGAGCGGGCACCGAATATCGATCCCGCGTCGCGATTGCGAATGGAAAACCGACTTCGTGCGGCGTTGCGATCAGCGAGTGTGCGTAAGCAGGAGTTCGATGCCAGAGTTCAGGAAGCTCGAGCCAATCAGGCAGCGGTTCGCGAGCAACAGAACATGTTGAGCGAATTTGATCGCAGGGAAAACCAAGTCGCTCAATTGATCAATCGATTTGAGTCGTTGATGGATGAGCGAAATTATGATGGCGCGCTTGAAGTAACCAGGGCTGCAGTCGATCTCGATCCTACCAATCCAAATGCGATCGCTGCGGAAGAGCGGTCTATTATTCAAACCAACTGGGCGAAATATTGGCAGTTGCGCGAAAACAAGAACCGCAACGCCCTGGAGACTTTGTATGAAGTTGAAGCGGCGGCAGTTGCGTTTCCGGGGACTCCACCACTGGTATTTCCAGATGCGGAAGAATGGGCCCGCAAAGTTGAATTGCGAAAGAAATGGCAAAACGTGCGTTTGCATGGTACCGAACGAGAAGAACGGATTTTGAAAGCATTGGACGAAGATGCCGACTTTGATTATTTCGAAACGCGTTTCACCGATGTTTTGGAAGAACTCAAAGCTCGTTACGATATTCCCATCGTGCTTCATGAATCTGCCATCGAAAACAGTCTCGACGAAGACGCTTTGATTACGCTGACGTTGGGGGGTATATCTTTGCGATCTGGATTGCGGATTATGCTGCGACCATTCCAGTGCACCTATGTTGTCAAAGACGAAGTGCTATACATCATGTCGGACGATGCGGCGATCGACAATTTAGTGATTAACATCTACAACGTCGGCGACCTGGTTGCTCCGCGTGGTGCGTTTGCCGGCGGCGGCTTTGGCGGCGGCGGTGGCGGTTTCGGCGGCGGCGGACGCGGCGGCGGCGGCTTTGGCGGCGGCGGCGGCGGTTTCGGCGGCGGCGGCGGTCTTGGCGGTGGAGCTTTTTGTATCGAGGACGATTTGGAGCTGATTCCCGACAAACACAAAAAGCCAGTTGTACTGAAAGTTACGCCGGCCGAGCACCAGACTAAAGAACAGGCATGGAACGATTATTTCGCGAAATATCACGCCGACCCGGCTGATGTTCGGGAAACCGTTCGACAGCTGATGGATGACAAAAAAACCGAAGAAGTTGTGGCGGTCATCGACAGCTGCATGAGAAACGATCAATCGCAAAAATGGATGTACGAAGCGCTACTACTGGCCCTGCAAGTATCCGGCGCATCGACAAATCAAATCGAACGAACGGTCATGTCCTCGGTCGACTTTACTGAGAACGTCGACGAATTAATGAATGCCGCTCTTTTCATGACTAACAACAAAATGGAAAAGCGAGCGCTAAAACTATTGAAAGACATTGCGAATGCGAATCCGGCTCGTCACGAACCGTTTGCCATCGGCATGCGGGCCGCGCAAAAAATTGATGACCCGGAAAGCATCAAATGGGCTGTTCTGGGAATTCTCAGCCAGGAATGGCCAGAATTTCCTCTGGAGCAAAAAAATGCGTTCCGCGCTGCTCAAACCATTCGAGTGGATTTGATGCGCGACGGAAAACAGGACGAACTGAAGCAATTTGAGGCGGATCTCGCCAATGCACTTTATCGCGATTGCGTGATCAAGGTGACTTGGACAGGTGACGCGGACCTCGATTTGTACGTCGAAGAACCGGGTGGCACTATATGTTCCCGAGAAAACTCGCGGACGATTTGTGGTGGAATCATGATGGGAGATAATTTCTCGCGTCGGAACGAATCGGGCACCGTTTCAGAATACTATGTCGTACCCAAGGGTTTTGCGGGTGACTATCGACTGTGCGTCCGTCGCGTTTGGGGTGAGATTCCGACCGGAAAAGTCACCGTGGAGGTCTTCCGAAACTATCGGACCGATCATGAAACAAGCATGAAACGTCAGGTGCCGATGGATGATGTCGGTTCTATCGTGATTTTTAAACTGGATGAAGGTCGACGAACAGAAAAACTGAATCGTCAAGCGATCGAGACTGCCGCGGTTCCGGACTTCATTACCGACCGCAGCTTGATGGCTCAACAACTAGCTGCAAATGAATCCTCGAGTGCGTCGCGTCATTATATTTCAGCGAATTCGGAAAATGAGCAAATCGTCCAGAACAACAATCGACTACGACGACGCGATCTCGGCTATCAACCGGAGATTACAACGCTCCCATCGGGTACAGGCGCTACCTTGCAGGCCACGACGGCCGACCGGCTGTATGTTTTGATATCCTCTCCAATTCAACTGTTCGGCGGCGTCACGGAAGTCAGTACGTTTAACTTTGTGACCGGCCAGGGTGGAGCCGGTGGCGGCGGAAATGTCGGTGGAGCTGGCGGAGTCGGTGGAGCCGGTGGAGTTGGTGGCGCCGGTGGCGCTGGTGCCGGCGGTGCCGGAGCTGGCGGAGCCGGTGGCGGTTAGTCAAAAGTCAACTAATCTGAATAACAAAGCCGCATTTCGATGCGGCTTTTTTGCGTTGTGCGGCAATCTCTTGTTTGCAGAAACATGACGGGCCGTTACGATATCCCGATGAACCGTTTGCCATAGGTAACGCACTTGCTTGAACTGCTTGGCGCTGAGTTTGTGCAGCAAAACCGCACGTAACCTTAGATCAGCCGCGCGTAGGATTCCCGGATTCCAAATGCGTTCGCAAGCGGCGTATTAGTTTTTGAAAGATCGTTCGAGGTTTGTATGCCGACCCGAAATGTACTTACGATTGCTGTAGCTTTGTTCGTATCGTTGGCCTGCTATTCGGTGGCAGGTCGCAATCGATATGCGCGGATCATCGCCGAGGCGTTAGACATTGTTCACCATGAGGCTTTGATTGAGATACCGGAGCGAGAATTGTTCAATGCCGCGATGGAAGGCATGCTTTCGGAACTCGACGAAAACTCCGGATTTATTTCTCAAGATCAATTCCAGACCTTTGATGAAAATTTGAATCAGGAATTCGTTGGCGTGGGAATGTCGGTTCAGGCTGAGCCCGATCTTGGTTATGTCCGGGTGATCAGTCCAATGCCTGGAACCCCTGCGTTTCGCGCGGGATTCCGTGTTGGTGACAAGATTCTGGAAATTGACGGAATGATCACGAAAGGCCTTTCCCAGGAACGGGCGATCAACATGATCCGAGGGCCGAAGGGCGAGTCGGTCGAATTTCTGGTGCAACGTGCGGAAGAATCCGAGACATTTGAAGTTTCGGTCGAGCGAGATGCGATTGCGGTACCATCGATTTACGGAGATACACGAAACCCCGATGGCAGCTGGAATCTGTATTTGAATGAACATCCAAGAATTGGCTATATCCGCTTATTGCAATTTGGAAAACGCTCGTCCGATGAATTGCGAGAGGCTCTAAGCCAGCTTGAGGGGCAAATTGACGGCTTGATTCTGGATCTACGTAACAATCCCGGAGGCTTGTTGGAAAAGGCCGTGGACATCAGCGATATGTTTATCGATCGTGAAGTCCTAGTCGTGCTTACAAAAAGACGGGATGAAAAAGTTGTCAATCGCTACTACGCAACGAGTAAGACGGCAATCGATTCAAAGATTCCCATGGTTGTGTTAGTAAACCAGTATTCGGCCAGCGCCGCAGAGATCGTCGCCGCTTGTTTGCAGGATCACAATCGCGCTGTTGTTGTTGGAATGCAGACCTACGGGAAAGGTACCGTCCAAGACCTGATTCCATTGGAGCCTCAGCGCAGTGTTTTGAGGTTGACGACTGCCAGCTATTGGCGTCCCAGCGGCCAAAACATCGATCGGACCGTATTGAAACCACCCGTGGAAGGACAATTTGGCGTGCGACCTGATGAGGGATACGAGGTAGTTCTATCCGATGAAGAGTTTGAGAGAGTTACCAAGGTTCGATTTGAGCGAGACCAAGATGTCCTTGACGTTACTGAGAGTGCCGATCCCTCAAAAGGGCCCGCACCTGCGGCGGATCCACAACTTACAAGGGCGGTAAAACACTTACAGCTAATCACCGGTAACAAATCTGCCGCCTGACCAGTAAATCTTATGAGTGAACACGAATTGAGTCGTGCGTCGCGCCAATTTCTCGATGATCTGTTGGCAACACCAGGTGTTTCCGGTTACGAACAATCGGTCCAAAACGTGGTTCGAGACTATGTAGAAGATTTTGCAACCGGTGTCGAAACAGATATGCACGGCAATCTGATCGTGGGGTGCAATACTGCCTCCGAAACACGAATCATGTTCGCGGGTCATTGTGATCAAATCGGTTTGATCATTTCTCAAATTGACGAAAACGGTTACCTCTATACTCAGACGGTGGGTGGTTGGGATCCCCAACAATTGGTCGGACAACGGGTGACGATTTGGACCAAACAAGGTCCCGTGCCGGGTGTGATCGCTCGTAAACCGATTCATTTATTGGACGAAACCGAACGCAAGCAGGTTGTCAAGGCAAAAGATCTGTGGATCGATATCGGTTGCGCGAAAAAAGACGAAGCGGATCAAATCGTTCAAATCGGTGATAGCGTGACGTTTAAACTCGGGATCACGGACCTCATTAATGGCCGGGTCACAGCGCCTGCTATGGATAACCGAAGCGGCGTCTGGGTCGTTATTGAAGCACTTCGCCGAGCCTCCGAGAGAAACCTGACAGCTGCCCTGTTTGCCGTCTCGACGGTACAAGAGGAAATCGGACTTCGCGGGGCAAAAACAGCTGCTTTTTCAGTCGATCCACAAATTGGTATTGCGGTTGATGTAACTCACGCCACCGACTGTCCGACCGTCGATCAGCGTCAACAAGGCGAAATCAATCTCGGCAAGGGTCCAGTAATTGTACGCGGACCCAACATCAACTCGGCCGTTTGCCAGCAGTTAATTGAGATTAGTTCACAACGCGAGATTCCGTACCAACTGGCCGCACTGGGTCGTGCCGCACCGAACGATTCGAACGCCTTGCAAATTACGCGCGGCGGAGTGGCAACAGGATTGGTTTCGATTCCTAATCGGTATATGCATAGCGCAGTCGAGACGATTTCGCTCTCGGACATAGATTACGCCGCCGATCTTCTGGCGGAATTTGCTTGCCAGGTCCAAGATTATCGAGCGTTCATTCCAAGTTGAGTGGCATTCCGATAATTGAGTGGCATTCCGAAATGATGGCAATGTCGGATCAGGATCTCGCTAAGCCCGATACAAAGCGAACGGAATCGCTAGCTTGCCGCTGCAATCGCCTTATAGCGATCTCTCGAAGCGAGTTTTTGTGAAGCTCGTTGAGGAATTGAGTGGCTGTCATTCCCAAACCGAAGTGCAGTTTTTAATTCTGGCGAGCCAAGGGCTGTCAGCTCTCCCCACGAATCGTTGAGGCGGTTGCTGAGGTAAGACGGGCAATTCGGGACTAGTTTTCGGATTATTTTGAGTTTGACGAAAGTTCGGATTACGCGGCTTCCGATGAAAACACAGCGTCGGTCAGTGCCCGAGCGACAACTCGTGCGAGCCGAGCCCTTTATCCCCCCTTAAGGAATGAACAGATGTTGTTGAATTCATTAAAAGCCAAGGCTATGGCACTCAGTGCAATCATGTTTTGCACGCTGGGGACATTGCATGCTCAACAAGGTGGTCCGCCAGCACGCAATTCGTTGCGTCCGCAAACACGGGCGATTTCGTCGCGCTATGTGCCCCGGTTTATGAAACCTGTCGCGGCACACCAAGAGCAAACTCAAGAACCGGTTGTCGATCAGTCGGTCGTCGCACCCGAGGAGATTTCACCCGGCATTGCCAACGTACTACCGCAAGCTTCGTCAGCTTCGCCTGGATGCGTTGGATGTGGTGAGGGCCATATCATTGGTGGACCAGTCGATCAGGTCATCACAGGTTGTGATTGTGGTTCGTGTGGCGATTGTGGTGGTGGTTGTTTTGGCGGTTGCCCGGAAGATTGTCGTGACTGTGGCTTCGATAAGAACTGTTGGATCAACGGGTTTGGTGGCATCCTGAGGAACTCAGAATATTTCGTGGGTGTTCAGGCATTTAAGGCCCGAGGACTGGATATCGTCGGCCTCAACTTGAACGAACCAGCCGGCTTCGGATACAACGTTGGATTCAACTCGGGACTTCCGCTGTATGCAATTACATGTGGTTTAGTATCTGGCCAAATAGGAATTCGATACGCTCAATCCAATTACGAGAGAGGGTTCTTCAGTCCCGATCGCCGGAATCAGCTTTTCTTCACGGGCGGACTGTATCGCCGAGTCGATTATGGAATTCAATTTGGAGTCGTCGCAGACGTGCTGCGAGAGGAGTGGATCGTTACTCATGAAATGGTTCAGATTCGCACCGAATTGAGTTACGTTTGGCCAGCCGGACACGCCTTCGGATTTCGATCTGCAAACGGCGTGCAGAACGAGCGTTCACGAGGCCGACTTGGTATTGGTGTCGAACCCGACATAACGACTGATGTGATCGACAATTATCGGTTTTTCTACCGTCATGCCTGTGCCTGGGGCGGTTACAGTGAACTATTTGCCGGCTGGAGCGATCAGACCGGATTGATCGGCGCCGATTACGAATTGCCCTTAGGGGAGTGTACGGCATTGCAAACCGGATTTACCTACGTGGATTCGACAGACGAGTTAGATCTCATCGATAGTGAGGCCTGGAACATTTTTCTCAACGTTTCATTCAGACCTCGGGGCCGGGGCTGGTATCAGTTCTATCACCGACCACTATTTCCAGTGGCCGATAACGGCAGCATGCTGATCCGAAGAGACTAACGATTTTTTGCATTTAGAGGTCAACGTTCAACGACGGGTTGAATCACAACTCGTCGTTTTTTTGTGCCTAACTGCTTTGTCATCGCATGTAGTGCACTAATTTTAATGTAGACCGGTCTCTCCGAGACCGGGAATTGCGAGTCTCGGAGAGACTCGCCTACCCAAAATAGCGCACTACCTCAACGGAGAAGCCGTTACGCAAACGCAAGGAATTGGATATAATCGGAGAACGAAATCGCAAAATAGTCGGATAGGCCGACATTTCAAAAACTACATTCCAAGTAAAACCAATGTCCAACGATTCCGAAAAGAAAGAATACATCCACTGGCAAGATCTCGCGCAACAATTGGGAGCTGATACTTCAGAAGATCTCTACGACTATTTCAGCGGAACGGCGGAATTCGAAGACGATCTTGGCGAAGTTGAGCTTGAAAATGTCCAAGACATAAAGGAAGCCGAGGGAGTCTCTGACAATAACGCTGACGACGCCCCTCCTGACAACGCCATTGCTGACAACGATAACACTGACAACGATAACACTGACGACGATACATTCCCGATCCAAGACCGTGTTCTGGATGCTGGCAAATCATCAGGCGATCACGAAAACTTTGCCGTTGACGATCAAAGTTCGACAGTCGACGAAATCTCGGAGCCTAACGTCGTTTTCACACAAACCAAAAACGAATTGGGGATTGACTGGGCAACAACCAAACCGAAAACGCCCTCCGTGCAAAAAAGGAAACCGCCGGCTAAGAAACCGAAAACGCCAAGGGACCGTGGGACAAAGAAAGCTGATGAATCGAGGCCACCCGAGGAAGCCGGTCATTGGGACGAGCTGGCAAGCTCACTTGGAATCCAGTTGCCCGTTGGTGACTCGACGTCCACCGAATCACCGCTGTCAGATCAAGAAGAAACGCAGGACTTAGAAACGCAGGACTTAGAAACGCAGGACTTAGAAACGCAGGACTTAGAAACGCAGGAGAACTTAGAGTCGAAGACTGGCAACCAGGATGAAATGGTCTCAATCACGAACGAAGATCAAGCAGATTGGACCGACTCATATTCCGATGCCGATGACGCGGAGATAGGTGTGTTTGGTGACGAACCAGAGGCGGAAGATCAGGTCATACAGAAAGCCATTTTGGAACAAATGTTTGTTCCACCTGATGAGCCATTTCAGGAGGACTCAAGCGAAACGGTCTCTGAATTGGATGAGCCGGTCGATGTTGACGACATCGACAACGACATGGCAACGGAGGATTCCTTTAGCGCCGAGCGCGAGTATATTGAATTCGAAATTGAGGAACTCGATCCAACCGGAGAAGGCGAATCGCACCGGTTGGGCGTGGACGACGCGCCGGAGGATACAGAGCGACCGAGATCAAAAAGACGACGTCCAGCTCAATCTCGGGGCAGACGACGTAAGTCAAGTGAATCTGAATTCCAGGAGCAATCGATTGATGATTCGACCAGAGATCGTCCACGGAGTAGCGAACGAGTAAGCAGTACACGATCGCGTTCCCGCGGTGCCGCGACTGATTCCAAACGTGGAGGCAAAGATAAGGAACCGCGGAAAATGAAAAAATTGCCCACTTGGGAAGAAACCGTGAATATCATTGTTGACTTGAATCTAACAACGCGAAAAAAAGCTTCGCGGCGTCGTGGGCGAGGAAAAGGACGCGGCAACAAATAGTCACCATCGTCGATCAGACAAACTCAAACGATCAGACACTCAGACAGTCCCAAACTCACGACGATTACCAACGCAACATGTCTGCCAGCGCGTTGGCGACTTCAGTCGATCGTGCCACCATCCAGAGTATCGATACAATTGCCAGTCCCAACGCGGCTGTAACCAGCGAGACTCCGAAAACAACCGTTTGTGACTGAATGCCTTTAAGCTGTTCCCGAAGTTCTTTTTCCAATATCCGCCAACTCTCAAATTTTTGTTTTTCACCGATTGAAACCAACTGCGAGTTGCACATCCATGCGTTGCCTTCGAGATGCAGCTGAAGATCGAGGCTAGGCATCATCAAACTGTCACCATTCCAACGGGATTTGTTATCAAGCTTCAGCGCGGTCGTCGCGAGGATTGGGCGAAGCCTTTCTGGGCTGAGGTTGTAAATGATCAATCGTGGCCGCATCAGAAGCACGACCAAGGAAACGCACAGACCGTAAAATGCCAACAATAACAACCATACATACGAACCAAATCTACCGGCCGCCTGCTCAGGAAAAAATAACTCCATCGGTCCGGCAATTACCAAGCCGGAAATGGCAATCCCAATCGCAGCCGCATCGCGTGCTCCGGTGGTTACGAAAGGCCGGCGCTGAAGACTGATGATTCCAATCAGCAAGAAATAAACACCCAAAGGCGCGACCATAATGCAAAAGTGTAACGGGTCCATTGGCTCCGTAATTCTATTAAGGAAGCTATCTGAATGCTCTCGTTATTTGAACAAGACTTGCGACGAACCACAGCCTCGGCCACGAAATCAGTCCCTAATATAATTCGGTCAATGATCGAATGAACAGAGCAAATTGAAATAAGACGCCTGAAATGGCTCCAATCATTTTTCACTCAGATCGATACCGATTGTTCGCCAAAGCTGCGAAGATCACAAATGTTTGAAGTCAACTAAAACCATTTATGCTTCTTGAATTTTTCTTTCCGCGGATTTTTTTTTGGAATAAGTTTTCGAACAAACCTTTTCAGGCGACTGCGTCGTTTAACCGATTTCCAACTCTCACGGTGATCAATCCAAGCTTGAATCGGGTTCCAACTCGTCGGTTCGACATCGTTTTCAAAAGACCGAAACCAATCGACGTTTAGAAATCGACGTGTGCCGCAACACATACATCTGAGCGGACCAAAAAAGAATACCATTCCCAACGTCAACAAAATGATCAGGGGAAACAATGGTGATGTCTTGGCAATTAAGAAATGGCGTTCCGTTCGACAGCATTTTCGACAATAGATCTTTCGTCGGCGACGCTTCGATTTAGTCATCACCGGATCATGTTCGAGTTGTTCAAGCATATCGAAGCTAACCACTGATCAACAGATTTGTTGCGCGTAGGGATCGAGAATCGGGAGCGATTAGATAGGATGACTGAATATTCGAAGTTTATCGACATTTTAGCCAGTCAATATGTCGGGGCTACCTATTTTCGCCACCAACAGCGTTTTCATAGGCTAATTTAAGCAGAACAACCGATCATAATGCTTCAAACGTCAAAAATTGTCTGAACCCGTCGGTCGTGATTGATTCAGAATCAGTCCGCCTCGAAAGCGCGACAAATTTACGACATGTCGCGGATCACCTTCTGCAAAATCCCTCCATTTTTGTAGTAGTCAACTTCGACCGGCGTATCGATTCGAACCGTAGCCGTAAACGATGTTTTCTTCCCTGCAGTGCTGGTGGCGATGACTTCTAATGAACTCCTTGGTTGAATGTCGTCTGACAGATTTGGAATATCAAACTCTTCTTCTCCTGTTAGCCCAAGCAACTGCCAAGTACTACCAGATTGAAATTCAAGTGGCAAAACGCCCATGCCAACCAGATTGCTCCGATGAATACGCTCGTAACTTGCAGCAATCACAGCCTTAACGCCAAGTAACAAGGTGCCTTTTGCAGCCCAGTCACGACTACTGCCCGTTCCGTATTCTTGGCCAGCCAACACGATCAAGGGCGTTCCGGATTCTCTGTATTTTATCGCTGCATCGTAAACGGACATAATCTCACCATCGGGCAGGAACTTTGTCCAACCGCCTTCGGTACCCGGTGCCAGGTGATTGCGGATGCGAATGTTTGCGAACGTACCGCGAACCATCACGCGATCATTGCCACGACGCGAACCATAGCTGTTAAAGTCACGTGGCTCCACCGAATGTTCCTTGAGATAGCGACCGGCAGGACTGTCTTGTGCGATCGAGCCGGCAGGCGAAATATGATCCGTCGTCACGGAGTCACCGAGCGCCAGTAAACAACGCGCCCCAAGAACGGGTAGGATTTCAGGAACCTCGCGTGTCAGTCCCAACATGAACGGCGGTTCCTGAATGTACGTACTCTGCCCGTTCCATTCATACATCTCATCGGACGTTACGGCGATTTGGTTCCAAGTTTCATTGGAATCAAAGGCATTACTGTATTCATGTTGGTACATCTGCGAGTCGATACTAGACTGGATCACCGATACGATTTCCTCGGGTTTCGGCCAAATATCTCTAAGAAAGACCTCGTCCCCCTGAGCGTCATGACCGATCGGCTCGGTGATCAGATCAATATCGGTTGTCCCGGCGAGCGCGTAGGCAACGACCAGGGGAGGGCTGGCAAGATAATTTGCCCGGGTCAGCGGATTGACACGGCCTTCAAAATTTCGATTGCCGCTGAGCACCGCAGCCGCCACCAAATCACCGTCTTGAATCGCATTGCCAATTGCCAGTGGTAGCGGCCCACTGTTTCCGATGCAGGACGTACAACCATAACCCACGGTGTGAAAACCAAGTTTCTCGAGCGACTGGGTCAAACCCGATTTGTCCAGATAATCGGTAACGACTCGCGATCCTGGAGCCAGGCTCGTTTTGACATGCTTCGGCACGGTCAACCCTTTATCTATGGCGTTCCTTGCTAACAATCCGGCGGCGATCATGACAGATGGATTGCTGGTATTGGTGCAACTTGTAATTGCGGCAATCACGACCGCACCATGACCGATGCGTGAACTTTGCCCGTTGTTGTCGACCGTTACCGTTTTTTCCAGATCCGATGCCTTGATTTCGAAACCGCGCTCTGAGGTTGGCGCCACCAGACTGTTTCGAAACGATGCCTTCATCTTTGAAAGCGCGACGCGATCTTGAGGCCGCTTGGGTCCCGCCAATGACGGCTCGACCGTGCCCATATCCAAACCTAGCGTTTTGGTAAATTCAGGAATCGGCGAACTGTCGGTACGAAACAACTGCTGTTCTTTGGTATATCGCTCCACCAATTGCACTTCCTGTTCAGTACGACCTGTACGGCGCAGATACGCTAATGATTCCTCGTCAATTGGGAAAAAGCCGATGGTAGCACCGTATTCCGGCGACATATTGGCGATGGTGGCTCGGTCAGCAAGCGACATATTAGAAACACCTTCGCCAAAAAACTCGACGAACTTTCCGACGACACCTTCATTGCGGAGTATTTCCGTGACGGTTAACACCAGATCGGTGGCGGTCGTTCCCGTGGCTAACCGCCCGGTCAATTCAAACCCGATGACCTCGGGCTGCAACATATAAATTGGCTGCCCGAGCATCGCAGCTTCCGCTTCAATACCACCTACGCCCCAGCCAAGTATGCCCAATCCGTTGATCATTGTCGTATGACTGTCCGTGCCCACGAGAGTATCAGGGATTGCGACCAACGTTGCGTCGATCTCGCGCAAGAACACGCATTTGGCCAAGAACTCCAGATTGACCTGGTGTACGATTCCTACGTTGGGCGGGACGACGCGGAAATTGTCGAATGCCTGTTGTCCCCAACGCAGAAACTCGTATCGTTCACGGTTGCGTTCGAACTCTCGTTCGACGTTGAATTGCAATGCATCGGCGGTGCCAAATCGATCGACTTGTACGCTGTGATCAATAACCAGATCAACAGGTATCAACGGATTGATTTTTTTTGGATCTCCGCCTAACCGACTCATTGCCGCACGCATCGCAGCCAGGTCGACGACCGCTGGAACTCCCGTGAAATCCTGCAGAACAACCCGTGCGGGCTTGAAAGGAATTTCGACTTGGGCTGGTGCGGCCGCCGTCCAACTTGCCAGGTTTCTGACATCTTCCTCGGTAACCGTTTGGCCATCGCAATTTCGAAGCGCCGATTCCAACAACAAGCGGATTGAGTATGGCAAACGCTCGACCACACATAATCCTTGGTCCGCCAGTCGACTCAGCCTATACAAATAGGCGTTTTGGCTTCCCGTATTGAAGGCTTCCAGCGACTCAAACGGATTGGTAATGCTGTTGATCCTCATGGATGGCTCACCGATTAATTAGTGTTTTTTCGGGTAATTTTCAACTGTTAGTGTCCAATTGTATCGTTAAATTGTCAACGCGTTGTTCGATGCGCACAAGTGTTTTGGTGTTGGACGGATTTCTAAGCCCTCTCACGCGTCAATAAAGTTCTGCGATTATGGTTATCAAGTCTCGGTTCTAGCAATTTCGTTTTTGCGCTAGAATACTGCTCACCAAGCAAGTTCCTGATGTCGCCAAGATTTTTTGTAGTTGTGCAGCGCCGCTTTTTCGTTAACGGCCAGCCGGCAAACGACTGGTTTGTTTGCTGCACCGACGCCTATTGGCTGCCGTTAAACAAACTGTTTGCAAATCGCTACACGAAATCTGGCGCTTTACAATTAGTCACCGTCAATCTTAAACCAAATCATGAATTCCTCGTTGACGATTTCATTGCTGGCCGTTGGCTCGGACGTCAATCCATGGATTACGATTTTGTTTGCAGTTCTTCTGGTGGGGCTTATTCTTTGTCTTGCTTTCGAAGAATCGCTTCACGCAAAAAAATCGCTGATTGCAGGATTGTTTGCAGTCGTTTGTCTGTTCCTCGGCGCCGCGCTGGGAATACTGCCTTTTCAAAAAGTCGCGGTTGGGTCATTTCCAGTCGAAGAACCGGACACCCCGATCGAAATCGAAAAAATCATAGACGAACAATCTCACAAAACAGAAATCATAACTGTTCAAGGTTACGGCGATGATTCGAGTAACGCAGGACAAGCTGGCTCGGTTGAGGAAACAGAGCATCACGAATTGCACGTTGACGGGCACCGAATCTCAATGCCGGTCTACATTCCCGGCATCGACTGGAGCGTGATCGTCATAATCCTTGGATCGAGTTTGTTCGTTGAAGTAACCGGTCGGTCGGGGTTATTCACGTGGATTGCGATTCGCGTTACCAAACTTTCCGGCGGCGATCCTCTTAAATTACTGTACTTTTACGGCGTGATGACGGTCGTGTTCTCGGCCGTCCTCAACAACGTCACCGCCATGATTATCGTTGGTTCGCTGACGGTGGTTTCACTTGAAAAACTCGACCAAAACGAGAAACTTGGCGGGTTCTTGCTGGTGGAGGGTTTGTTAACCAACATTGGCGGTCTATTAACGCTAATCAGCAGCGTACCGAACATCATCGTCGGCACGACGGCGGGAATAGATTTCATGACGTTTTTTATTAAGTCCGCTCCGTACGTTGTGATAGCGACCGTCGTTACCTTGTTAATGGGCGCGCGGATCTTCAAGATCCAACGATTGAAGTCAGCCGATGAAATTGCGGCGGCGAAAGAACACGTTGCCGGGTTCGATGAATACGACGGAATTGAAAGCTGGCGATTTTTTCGATTTGCCGTAGTGATGTTGGTGGTGTTTGTTGTGCTCATCGCCGGTACGTCGGCCTTGCCCGTCATCAACAAACTGGGGATGGGGTTCGTCGCTGCTGCGATGGCCGCCATTATATTGATCGTTTATCGATCTGAGGTAGATAAGTACTATCGAGCGATCGATTGGGACTTAATCGGATTTTTTGTAGCCCTGTTCGTTGTCATTTACGTCATGGAGCACGCGCAAGTTCTCAATAAGATGGGGCAAGCGATGCAAACGGTCATCGGCGACATGCGCGTCCAAAGGGCCAGTATCAAAGACTCATCAATATTGTTAATCGGATCGGCCGCGTTCAGTAGTGTGACCGACAACATTCCCCTAGCGGCCATGATGGCTTCCATTATGAGTCAATTGGGTACGCCCAACACATCGGGATTGTGGTGGTCGGTTATCTTTGGCTGCAATCTTGGTGGAAACCTGACACCCATCGGTTCCGCATCAACTTTGGTTGCCGTAACGATTATGCACAAGCACAATGTCGCCATGTCCTTTGGCAAGTTTGTAAAGCAAGCGCTGCCATTTGCCGTAGTCCAGATACTCTTGGCGATCCTTTACGTCTTGTTGTTCCTTAGATAGCTACCCAGCACAATGGTCGTACGATGGCGTTCCAACGCCGTCGAAATCGAGATGACGGCCTGGAAGGCCATCGTACCGCCTGTCGCGTTAACTACAGCGCTCGGCGCAGGTCACCCGACCTCGACGTTCTAGGACTCCAATCGTCCCATCTTTCAACGCTGCGCAACGACGTCATCTGGTGACTGACGCGGGACGTTGTTGCCGTTGGCTTGATACAACTGAGTAACGAATTCTCGTACGACCAGCGAGTCATTTTCGGTTAACTTATTTGCCTGTTCGTCAATCTTAATGCGATCGGCCATTATGACGATGGATGTTCTTAAACCGACCCTCACACCTTCGTTTTGATCAAGCTGGCTGTACAGGTTGGTGAGGGCCTGTATTTCACGTCGATGCGGTGCATAGCGTGCCATCATCAATGGTTTGGGCCAGGAAATATCTTGTGCGATGCTTGAATTCTTCAGTGCACCACGCTTTTCCCTGGCCTTGCGACGTTCGGTATAGTCCTTGCGTTTGTCGTTGCGACGTTCCCTTTGGTACCGTTCCAAAACTTGGCGATATTCTATGTACCCAACCCGATTGTCCAAATGCTTTTGTTTGGCTTGCTCAAATTGATCCGCGGCTTGTGCATGGTACAGGTCGGCCAGTCCGCGGGAACGCACAAGGTCGGCGCGACCGCGCTGAATGCCCTCTGCCAAAGTCGAAGAATGATAACCATCTCGAAATCCGCCTCCACCGCCGTACTGCCCAAACGCTGTGGAGACAACGGCACCCAATCCAAACGACACGGCAACTGCGAGTAGTTTCTTTGTAGCCTTCATTTTTATTCTCCATTGCGAGCCCACGATAACAACAGCCGAACGTCATCTGAGCCAAATGCCCCATGCGAAGAGTTTCGGCCTGATTGATTTGACGAGTATGGGCGCCGCGGACTTACGCTGCATTGCGCAATCTTTTTCGTTCGTAGTGCGACTTACCAAAGCGTCAGATATCCGGTTTACAAAAGTGAACTCAGTCACGTGCCGTCATATATCTGAATGCAAAAGGTGATCAATTGAACATCCCAGAAGTGATATTCCTGCGCTTAGAACAGGTTTCACCTTTACTTTCCCGCCATGTGAACCGGTGTTCGTAACCGAGTGGAAGCACTTGGATTGGTCGGGTCGCAACGACGAAATGGGTTGTGCGATACCGCACGCAAACGGGCGCGTTCGGCTATTAGTTCTTGGTTTCATTGCGTGCGGCAAACGGCGCATGAATTGCTCGCAAATATTCTCCCGCTGTCAATCACGACATGGCAAGAATCTCGAAGCGACAACGAATAGTTTTCACTCCATAAATATCTTGGTCGACTGACAAATTGACGACATATGTCTGGTCACACGAACAGTGAAATAAATGCCGTATCAAGTGCGATTGAAACTCGCGATCCGCAAGCAGCTGCGCAGCTTCTACCGCTGGTTTACGAAGAACTGCGAAGGTTGGCAGCACGTCGGATGTCGCGTGAATCGCCTGACCATACGCTTCAGGCGACGGCATTGGTGCACGAAGCTTATATGCGGCTAACTCGTAGCGGCCAAACACGATGGGAAAGCCGCGCACATTTCTTTGCCGCAGCGGCCGAGTCGATGCGCCGAATCTTGATCGATGAATCTCGTCGCAAGGGTCGGCTCAAGCGCGGAGGAGATCGCTGCAAACTCGATCTGCGAAATTTGGATTTGGCGGCCGAGGCCTCGACCGAGGAATTGCAAGCGTTGGACGAAGCACTCGGTCGGCTGCGAACAGCAGATCCGGTCAAAGCGGACCTTGTTTCCTTGCGTTTTTTCGCTGGATTGACACTCGAACAAGCCGCCGAACTGTTGCAGATTTCACGTGCAACGGCATCTCGATATTGGAATTATGCACGCGCTTGGCTGTATCAGCAGTTGAAATCGGGCGAAATCGACGCGACTCGCTAAGTTTTCGATTTTTTTGAGGCGCGCCGTCTGCAGGCGGCGCATTGCCTTGTGGAGTAACAAAATGCGCATCAACACAGACGATTTTCAAACACGCGTCGAATCAGTTTTTCACGCGGCAATGAGTCGTCGGTCCACGAATGAACGAGCAGCCTATCTGGACGGAGCGTGCGGCGACGATGATCGCTTGCGCGAGAAGGTTGAGACTCTTTTGCAGGCGCATGACGAAGCAGGAAATTTTCTGGTTTCGCAAACTGCCGAAAGTCCGATCGAGGGTCCCGGTGAGCAGATCGGCCGATACAAGATCCTTCAACTGATCGGCGAGGGAGGGTTTGGGGCCGTTTACATGGCCGAGCAACAGGAACCCGTTCGCCGCAAAGTCGCGCTGAAGATCATCAAGTTGGGAATGGACACAAAACAAGTCATCGCGCGATTCGAAGCGGAACGACAAGCGTTGGCTTTGATGGATCACCAAAACATTGCCAAAGTCTTTGATGCCGGTGCCACCGATTCCGGCCGGCCCTATTTTGTAATGGAACTGGTCAAGGGTGTTCCGATAACCGAATATTGCGATCGCAGTAACTTGGACGCGCGAGCGCGTCTCGCACTTTTTTTGGACGTTTGTAACGCGATTCAGCACGCACATCAAAAGGGCATCATTCACCGCGACATCAAGCCGACAAATGTGATGGTCACGCTGCACGATGGACGGCCGGTTCCAAAAATCATTGATTTTGGAGTTTCCAAGGCTACCAACCAGCGTCTCACGGAAAAGACACTATTCACCGAATATCATCAATTCATCGGGACCCCTCAATATATGAGTCCCGAGCAAGCTGAAATGAGCGGTTTGGATATCGACACGCGAAGCGACTTGTACAGCTTGGGTGCATTGCTGTACGAGTTGTTGACCGGCGCGCCTCCGTTCGAGGCCAGTAAATTGCGCGAGGCGGGCTACGCTGAAATACAGCGGATCATTCGCGACGAAGATCCACCCAAACCCTCGACCCGCGTCGTTACAGTCATTGAGAAAAACACGCTGATCGCAAAACAGCACGGCGTTCTACCACAAGCATTTTCGCGTTTGTTACGCGGCGAATTGGATTGCATCGTGATGAAGGCGATGGACAAGGATCGAACGCGACGTTATGCCTCGGCCAGTGAGCTGGCTAATGATGTCTCTCGGTATTTAAATGACGAACCAGTCGTCGCCGCCCCGCCGGGGGTTGTCTACAACGTTCAAAAATTTGTCCGCCGCCATCGGCTGGGCGTGATCGCCAGCTGTGTGGTTGCCGCCTCATTAGTAATCGGATGCACGCTGGCCGTTACCGGTTTCATTCAAGCCAATCGTGAGGTCGCGCGAACACAAAAAATCGCAAGCTACCTACAAGATGTTTTAGTGGTGTCAGATCCCGGACAAGAGCTTGTTTTGACATCGGATTTGAACCGGGTCATTTGGGAAGCCCATCAAGTATTCGAAAATGATGATGCAACCATTGCCGCAGTGCTAAACAGCCTTTCGATGCAATTGCAAGCGGCCGGCAACTACAGTGCGGCCGAGAGTCTGATGAACGAGTCCATCGGAATCTGGAGACAAAACCCAAAGTCCAATCAAGCGAACATCACGATCGCGTTGACTCGACTTGGAAATCTGTTGTATCTAAAGGGTGACGAAGCGGCCGCCGAAAAGGCGCTTCGCGAGGCGATCGAGATCAACGACAGTCACCACGGCGGACCTTCACCCTATCTTGCCAATGCGCTGACCGGCTTGGCAGACGTGCTGCAAAGTCAGGCGGGCTACAAAGAAGCTGAAGTGGCGTTGCGCCGAGCGATCGATATTCGTCGCCGGGTCTCGCCACACCAAAAATTGGAAATTGCGTTGACCATCAATCGCTTGGCCAACGTCTTATCATTGTCCGGCAGTACCGATGGTTTGGAGGAAGTGTTGGAGGACTGCCTTGAAGCGTTTCGTGTAGCCCTGCCCGCCAACAACGCGGTGATGGCAAAGATATTAACGCAAACCGCCGCGTTCTATTTGGAACAAGAGAACTTTGAGCAAGCAGAGGAACAACTTTGGGAGGCGATCGAAATTTTCCGGAATGCGCGCAAGCCATCGACGTTTTATCGTGACGTGGCCGTGCGATATATGAGTCTGGTGATCAACCAGCTCGACGATAATTCAAAAGAGTTTGTAGAAAAGCGGCGGCACTTCCTAAAAACCGCGCGCGAGACATTAGGTGAGGACCACCCAAAATTGGGACTGATCCTGTCCGACTATTCGAAGTACATGGTCGATCATGATCAGCCGATCGAGGCAATTCACCTGGCGACAGACGCAGTTAATAAACTCGACAAAACGGTTGGAATGGAGGCGTTCACCAAAGGTGCAATGGTGGCGCTCCAGTCCGCGACGCAAACTATTGGGTTGGATCCTAACCGTCCTCGCGATGACTATCTGGCAGCTCGTGACGGTGTCGAGACTCTAATTCTAAGGTCCGGCGACAAGCAGCTGCCACACGCCATCAAAGCGGCGCTTGAATACAGGCTGGGTAATTACCAGTCGTGCAAACAAATCATCGACCGTTGCCAAGCCTCGGTTGAACCCCCGACAACCGAGTCAATCCTATGTGCAGCTTTTTCATCGATGTCAAACTTCCAGCTGGGAGACACAGATCAGGCGCGATTGGATTTGAATCGTCTCCGCAAAATCGAACAACATCCAGACTATCAGGATTTGCCCATATTCGCCGATTTACTTCGTCAAGTTGAACAGCTACTGGATAGTTCAAAAACATCGCAAATCACTTTAACAACAAACTCGCTGGGACTCAGTGGTGGCGAGTGAGGGGTCGTGAAAATGACATACAATATAAAAACCAGCGCAGCTCAATTCATTCTGGTGTCGACCTGCATAATTATCTCGCAATTGACATTTGCACAAGACGATGCTGCAAAAGACAAGCCGGTTGTCAGTGATCAGCAGCGACAACAAAACTTGGAGTCGTTCGACTATGTTTGGAAAACGGTCAAGGACCACTATTGGGACCCAACCTTAGGTGGCGTTGACTGGACGGCGGCAAAAAAAGAACTGCGATCAAAAGTCGAAATGGCCGAGACGACGCAAGCGGCGCGGACCGCCATGCGCCAGTTGCTAGATAAATTGAAAGTTTCTCATTTTGGCATTATTCCTGCCGAATCCTATCGGAAACTTGACAAGGACAAACCGCGAGGAAATCACGTCACGGGGATCGAAGTCCGCGTGATCGATCATCAAGTGATTATCACGGACGTATTGGCCGGTTCGCCAGCCGACAAACTCGGCGTGCGCAAGGGCTGGGAGATCATGAAGATTGGAGAAACCGATTTACGGAAGCGACTTGCCTCGATTGCAGAAGATCTGGCGGACCACCCACACCGAAGAACCATCCTGGTCGAAGCGGCTATGGTACGCCTTCGCGGAAAAACCGATGAAAAAATTGATTTTGTGTTCCGTGATGA
>CAJHZH010000785.1_pt1 | contig 24127 bp, 20 predicted proteins | sample 9198951 | NCBI WGS metagenome assembly CAJHZH01 (sample SAMEA7708381, study PRJEB35096) | sediment metagenome | biome: marine neritic benthic zone biome [ENVO:01000025]; feature: sediment [ENVO:00002007]; material: shallow marine sediment [ENVO:03000034] sea grass bed [ENVO_01000059] ...
ACCAGCGGTTAGAGCAGTTGCTCAGCACGTTGGGCGAGCGAAAAATGACCAATGTTCTGGTCGAGGGAGGGTCCAGGATTCTTGGAAGCATGTTAGATCTCGGTCATATTGATGAAGTCCATACGTTTATTTCACCGAAGTTGGTTGGCGGCGAAAACGCCATTTCTCCAATTGGTGGCACAGGTATTTCCGCGATTGCGGACGCACTGAAACTGAAATCCGCCAACATTCAAGAACTAGACGGCGATATTTATGTTTCCGGTCGAATCGGTTAGAAACCATCTCATGCGAAATCATATTCTCGTAATCGTCGCGTTTCTTGTGATCGGGCCGACGAAACACCGAAACGATCGGGAATTGAGATAACCCGATCTGTTAAGAATGAAATCGTACTAAAAATAATCCGTAAACAGTAACGTGAACGCAAAGCCGATTTACATTGGACCCGTCAAAATTGACCCGCCTGTTTTGCAAGCGCCGATGGCAGGGTTTACCAATTACGCCTTTCGGCAAATGGTTCGAGACTACGGAGGTTCGGGTCTGCAAGCTACTGAAATGGTCAACGCGCGTGGGTTTGTTTGGCTCGATCAAAACACGGCCGAACATCCAGATCGGTTGTGGGGCGTCAAGGACGAACCGAGGCCGCTGGCCGTGCAGATTTGGGATAACCAGCCCGAAACGCTGGCCCAGGTGGGGCGTCGACTTGTGGACGAGTACGGTGTATCGGTTGTCGACATCAATTTTGGCTGCCCGGTCAAACAGGTAACCGAAAAAGCTCACAGCGGTTCGTATCTGTTACGCGCACCCGACCGGATGGGTGCCATTATTGAGAAAGTTGTACAGGCCTGCGCGCCGACGCCGGTGACGGCCAAGATTCGGCTCGGTTGCACGCGCGACAGAATAAACGCGATTGATGTGGCACAGGTCGTAGAAGGCGCTGGAGCGGCGGCGCTGACCGTGCACGGACGTACCGCCCAAGACATGTTTCGAGGCCAGGCCGATTGGGAAAAAATATCTGCGATTAAACCACACTTGAACAAAATTCCGTTAGTCGGGAATGGCGATTTAGATACAGCGGAAATGGTTGTCGATGTATTCAACCGCTATGACATCGACGGCGTCATGATTGCTCGCGCTTGCTTGGGCCGGCCGTGGTTGTTTGCTCAAGTCGCTGCCGCGCTAAAAGGCGAGCCGATTCCCCCCGATCCGGCGCTCGAACAACAAAAACAATGCATGTTGAAACATTACGATTTAGTCGTCGCGCGATTTGGCGCTGCCAAAGGCACCCAGCTTATGCGCAAATACGCATGTTGCTACGCTCAGGGTCGACACGGCGCACGACATTTCCGGCGATACGTCGCCAAAGTTTCCACGCCCGAAGGGTTTTATCAAGTTGTCGACGAATATTTTCCAACTGAAAAAGGCGAACTGGTCGAAAGCTAGTCTGAACACATGCCATATCAACTGAACCAGCGTGCGCTTATCCGCATCGATTCACTAGACAAACAAACACGCGATTTGCGGATAAAATTCATTACCGAGCCCGACGCCAGTCGTGTCGTTGATTTTGGCGTGAACGAGATTGGTGGCCTGATCGCTGGCGTAGAATTAGCGCGCATTTGTTTATCGGATCTTGCGCGGGTTCAGTTGGTGTCACCCGCTGTCGATCCAACGGACGACGAACAAAATCTCGATTTTCCGCTCGTACAGGTGTACACCGATCAACCGTTGGTCGCATGTCTGGCGTCACAATACGGCGGTTGGCAAGTTAAGACGGACAAGTTTTTTGCTATCGGCTCCGGACCGATGCGGGCCGCGCGGGGAAAAGAACATGTAATTGAAAAATACGATTTGAGCGAAACTGAAAAACATGTCGTGGGGATCCTGGAGACCGATCGAATTCCCAGTCTCGATGTTATTCGCCATATCGCTGACGAATGTCATGTCGAGCCATACGATGTAACGCTTTGTGTCGCACCGACAAGAAGCCAGGCGGGTGGGGTCCAAATTGTTGCACGCTCCGTCGAGGCCACGATGCATAAATTAATGGAGTTGGACGTCGACTTGACGAAGATAAAAAGCGGTTTTGGCACAGCTCCGCTTCCGCCGGTCGCACCTGACGATTTAACTGCGATTGGCCGGACTAACGACTCCATACTGTATGGAGGAAAAGTGGTGCTGTGGGCTCAAATGGAAGACAGCGAAATTCAACAGCTTGGGCCCTCGATACCAAGTGACAGTTCATCGGCGTTTGGCAAACCGTTTGGTGAGATTTTTCGCGACAGTGGAGGAGACTTTTATCAACTCGATCCATTGTTGTTTAGCGCTGCGCAAGTCACGATCGTTAGCACCCTTTCGGGTAACACCCATGATTTTGGGCAGACGCGATACGACATCCTGCGCCAGTCGTTCTTGAATCTGGTCAATCAATAGTAACGCATCCGTGCCTTCTCAATGGGTCAACACGAATTCCAGTTTGCTCGCAGCAACAATGAAAATTGGCATTCTTGCTAACACAAACAGCTGGTACGCGAACGATCTGACTCGGGCCGCGGGCAATCGGCATCAAGTAACGATTCTGGACTTCCACGACCTGGTGTCGCGGATTGACCATCACGAGCAGGCGGGTGTTCCCGGCACAAATTTCGATGTTGTGATTGTCCGCAGTATGCCAGCGGGTTCGCTGGAACAGGTAATATTTCGAATGGATGTTTTGGCGCGGTGGCAGGCTCAGGGCACGAGAATTGTCAATTCACCAAAATGTCTCGAAGCGGCTATCGACAAATACCTGTCGCTTTCGTTAATAAAATCTGCTGGGATCAATGTGCCGGAGACCGTCGTCGTTCAAACGGCCGGAGCGGCGATGGACGGGTTCAAATTGTTAGGCGGTGATGTCGTGGTCAAGCCGATCTTTGGAGGCGAAGGACGAGGGATGAGGAGATTGATGAATCCAGAATCGGCCCGTCACACTTTTGTCGATCTTGTGGCCGACGGTAGTGTGATTTATTTGCAGCGATTTCTCGACCACGGTGACGCGGACTACCGAATATTCGTGATCGGCAACGACTGTTATGGAATGCGGCGACAAAATGCCAACGACTGGCGGACTAACACGCGACTCGGCGCAAGTTGCTCGGCGTGGCAACCTTCAGATAAACAAACTGATATAGCACTTTCGGCAGCGCGAAGCGTCGGTGCTGACATCGCTGGTGTTGATCTTGTTATGGATCGGTCGGGAAAATGTTTCGTCCTCGAAGTCAATGGCGTTCCCGGCTGGCGCGCCTTAACCGAGGCAACGGGCATCGATATTGCTAAAAAAGTGATTGAGTATTTGGAGAGTGGATCTCCACACCCTGCGGCACCAGTCTTGTTTGAAACCAATTATGGAAACGCGTTATAAATCAGTCTGATCAAAACCAAGGGCAAATGTTCGTTCAATGAGTTCGAATCCGGGCGATACATCTCGCTTGCTCGCCACGTCAAAGAACTCGACGATTGCAAAACTCATCTCGTCGTTAGAGTGACTGAAGATTCTGACTTCCGATGGATCCCCAAGAAATCTACCGCGAATGTGGACGCCCGTACCGTCAAATTGACCCCAGCGATCAAACGGTGTCTCGCTGGAAACACGCAACAACTTTCGAAAATATTCGATCCAATCTTGAATATTCTCTTCCGGACTCGTTTCAACTTGATAAACGACAAATTGGGCGTACGAAAACCCTGGCGAATCGATACTGAAGTAATAGTCGATGTCAAAATCGGCCTCGTCGCGGTCAAGCGTCCAATTGCGCGGGTATTCAAGCGCGAAATGAGGTCGCACAATCGACTTGGGATTGTTGACATCAGCGGGTCGCTCGGTCGCGAACGCTCCGTCAATGAAAGTTTGGCCAAGCTCGGACGTGAAGACTCCCAGAAAAAATCCAACAATCAATCCAGTTGGCAGCGTAATCAACGCTGTAATCAGAATCGCCCAAGTGCTACGACTCATAGGATGGTGACCTGATGATTTCAGACGATGGGTCTCAAGGCCTCACTTCGAACCTATTGATTGTACCACACCGCCGCGGCGCCGGAATGTCTTCGTCAGGTTGGTTCGTCGACGGCCAGGTACAACGTCGTGGATCGGCCAGCCGAACGAAACAGGCCAATTGCCTCCAGCTGATGAATTGCGAACGCACACAGGTCCTCTGCATTTGTCTCGTCTGCAGGTAGTCCGGGATCGTCAAACACTTGGAAGCGTGTCAGGTCGTATAGCGATCGAATACGAGATGATGCCGAGCGGGCAGCATCTGAAAATGACTCGTTCGCCCAAGCCCACAACCACGTTTGCAGCTCCCGATTATGAGTTCCAATTGCGGTAATGACAAACGTCTGGCCGTCCACCGCCAATGTACCTGCGTTAAGATCATATTGCCATTGGGAATCTGGTTTCAGCAGATCGAGAAAGGCTTCTTGTTTATTTTGCATCTCCGTGCGGCATTGTTTGAGAAATTCAAAAAAATCAGCGTTAGACATCGACTTGGCAGCCATGTCATTGCTGCAACTTGAAACGTTTAATGATTCATTCATTGAAAATCAGTCTGAAAGTTCGCGAGTTGGTCCTCAGGTTCAGTTTAAAAATTGAACGCATAAGGCAGGATCTGTTTAGGATTCGCTGACAAAAAAAGGGCGTCACTCGGGACGCCCGCATGATTCTTGGTTTTGATAACTAGCAGCCACATCCGCAGCCGCCGCCACAACCGCAGGGTTGGGAAACTCGAACGATTTTTTTTCGTTGGACGGTTACGGGCACGCGCTGAAGTTTGTAGCAGCTGCGACCGCATTCGTCGGTGACACACACCATACGCAGCCGACAAACTTCCTTTTCATAGCAAACCACTGCAAATCGTTTTTGTCGTTTGCAGCAGTCAGTTTGCGGGCAACAGCAATCATTTTGCGCGTTTACGACAGCCGGAAACGCCAATGCCACGACCATTAACGCGGGCAATACAAACTTGATCATTAAATGACCTCCAAAATGGACTTCTGGTTTCGAGTAGGACACTTCCATATCTTCAAAGTTAGTAAAGAATCGGAGCTCAAACGCAAAAATCACGCTTGCGGATTGCGATCTCTTCAAATCGGCACTCAACAATTCTCATTGCTGATAGGATCGTCAAAATCGGACTATGGTTTCGCCTCGATTGATACCAGCAGACTGTAAGGAAACCCACCCAAATTGCGTCATTATTCAAGACGCCAAAAGAAACACAAGGAGAATGAAATGTGGGAATTCGTCATTTTTGCGGCGATCATCGGAGGATGGTTGATCGTCCAAATCTGGGTGCTGCCGCGTATGGGAATCGCCACGTGACTATCGGGCTCGTGCGAAAAGTCGAGTTCGACTGACGATGAAATTGACAAATCGGCAACTCGAGCCGAGTTCAACAAACCAATTCACCCTGAAAAACCGTAACGGCGTAACCGAGCAGTTTTGCTCGATCGCCGTCAAGCATAACGACCATCTGACCACCACGCTCGGAAGCTTGATAGGCGCTCAGCGTGGACTTTCCCAACTTGACGTGCCAATACGGGCCAAGTGTACAGTGGGCCGATCCGGTGACAGGATCTTCGTTAATCCCGCAACCGGGTGCGAAGAAGCGCGAAACGATATCGTATTCGCCGGTTTCATCACGGCTTGTGACGATAACGCCGCGGACACCAAGACTGCGCAAGCTTTCAAAATCGGGTTGCAGCCCACGTACGGCGCTGGCCGACTGGACCTCAACCAGATAATCAAACGTGGACATACCGACATAGATCGGGCTAACGTTCTCAAGTGCTTCCAACATATTTGGAGGAGCGGGTTTTTCTTGAGGTGGAGTCGCGGGAAAATCAAGCTGTATCTTCCCGTCGATTTGTTCAGCCCTCAACTCGCCGCTTAACGATTGGTAAACGCACGGCTGCCCCCCAGGTACTTCGCCGGTCTCCCACAGTACACTGGATGTTGCTAAGGTCGCATGACCACACAATTCGACTTCGATAGTGGGCGTAAACCAGCGCAATTGAAAACAATCGCCGTCTCGATACACAAACGCCGTCTCCGACAGGTTCATTTCCGCAGCTACCTGTTGCATCCACTGTTCATCGGCAGCCTGATTCAACAAACAAACAGCCGCCGGGTTGCCTTGGAAAGGCCGATCCGTAAACGCATCAACCTGAAAAACGCGAATCATCGTGTGTGACCTCCCACTGCAAGTTAAAACTGAATGGACTAAAATCCAATCGTCTTAATCTGTTTTTTCAACCGTCTGCGCAATTGTCAATGCCCGGTTCGTTGCAACTCGAAGCGATCACACGCGAAATTCCGTATCGCGATCCCATTTTGCTGTTTCACCATCTTTGTCGTCAAACGGGCAATTGTTTACTGCTGGAATCCGCTGAGATCGATAGCAAACGTCATTTGAATAGTTTTTTGCTGGTAAGGGCGGCGTTACGAATTGAATGTCGCGGCCGCACGGTGGAGGTGAGATCGCTTACAGACAACGGCAATTGCGTCGCCCGAAACCTTGCCGTTGGGCTTGACCGAAATATCGAGTGGCATGAAGAAAGTCGATTCTCAATTTCTTACGATCGACCCGAGCCCAACCTTAATGAAGATCAGCGATTAACGGCGGATTCTGTATTTGAGCCACTCCGTAAATTGTCGCAGATCGTGCAGATCAACTCGTCCATTGACGAAACTTTGTTTGTCGGCGGGCTGTTTGGTTACGATTTAGTCGAATGTTTTGAACCATTGCCGGAAATCGAGGACACGGGAATTTGCCCGAATTACGTTTTTTATGTTTCTGAGCAGTTGATTCGTTTGGATCATCAGCAAAACACCGGGCAGCTGATCGGAAGCTATTTTTATGAGACCTATGAATTCTCCGATCGGGGCTCCTTCGAAGAACAGATCGATCGAACGAAGCAAAACTGTCAAAACCTGAGTTTGCTCGATCTGCCGCCGTGCCGCCCGGACGACAGTGAGGCGGTTGTTGACAAATCCGATGAGCAATTCGGCGCGATCGTGAGTGAACTCAAGACGAAAATCGGGCAAGGTGAGGTCTTCCAAACCGTTCCATCAAGGCGATTTTCGCTGCCCTGTTCGGACCCGCTTCGCGCTTATCGGCGATTGCGAAAACTGAATCCCAGTCCATATATGTTTTACATGCAAGACGAAGACTTCACACTGTTTGGAGCGTCGCCTGAAATGGCGATTAAGTTCACGGAGGCGACGCGAGACGTCGAAATCTGCCCCATCGCTGGGACGCGGCCGCGAGGCAAGCACAAGGATGGAAGTCTCAATTTGGACCTCGATAGCCGCATCGAACTCGAACTGCGAACCGATACCAAAGAAATGGCCGAGCATTTGATGCTTGTCGATTTAGCGCGGAACGATTTAGCGCGGATCTGCGAGCCTGGAACACGACACATCGCCCAGTTGTTGAAAGTGGACCGATACAGCCACGTTATGCATTTGGTTTCCAGGCTGGTTGGAAAACTGCGAGACGGTTTGGACGCGTTACATGCGTACCAGGCTTGTATGAATATGGGTACGCTTACCGGAGCGCCTAAGGTTCGCGCCATGCAACTGATTCGGGAGCTCGAGTGCGTCAGGCGCGACAGTTACGGTGGTGGCATCGGTTATTTCTTAGGTAATGGCGATATGGAAACCTGCATCGTGATTCGTTCGGCCTTGGTTTCCGGCGGCATTGCACAAGTACAGGCGGGCGCTGGCATCGTTTACGATTCCGATCCACAATCCGAAGCGGTCGAAACAAAAAACAAAGCCAAGGCCGTGTTAGACGCACTTGCCACCGCACACATCAATTAACAGCTGAAACGCGAAACGAAATGGAAAACAACGTCGTCTTGTTGGATAATTACGATTCGTTTACTTACAACCTGGTTGAACAGTTTCGATCTGGCGGCAGTTGTGTAACCGTTTATCGCAACAATGTTGATGTCGATGTTATCCGTGGCGAGTTACAGAAGAACTCTGATTCAATCCTTGTAATGTCGCCCGGACCCGGTCGCCCGGAAGATGCCGGCAACATGCTTGCACTTGTGGACGCTGTTCGTGGCGGGCATCCTATGATTGGGATATGTCTTGGTCACCAAGCGATTATTCAATCCTACGGTGGCGAGATTGGCAATGCCAACGAAGTGTTTCACGGCAAGGCGTCCATGATCCAGCATCAGGGGACCGATATGTTTGAAGGAATGCCGTGTCCGCTGCAGGTCGCTCGATATCATTCGCTTGCCGGTACAGTGATTCCGCCGGGATTAGATGTCATTGCGCAAATGGACGAAACGATCATGGCTGTTGTGAATCGAGCGGACCGCGTGTGTGGTTTTCAGTTTCACCCCGAATCCGTGATGACTCCACAGGGTATTACATTGTTGAACAACACGTTGCGTTGGCTCAGGAGCGCGCCGGTAAATGTCTAAGACCGCTCAAGAGTTGCTCCGATTGCTACTGGAGTCTCGGGCTTGGTCCGAATCCGAGGCACTCGCTTTTTTTCACGGTGTGGTCGAAGGTCAGGTCAGCGATATTCAACTCGCGGCGGCAATCTCTGCAATCAACGTTCGCGAGGTAACGGTCGCTGAACTAACCGGCGCCGCCAGGGCGCTGATCGAATCGGCAACGCATTTTCCACGACCGGATTATCCGTTCGCTGATGTGGTCGGTACTGGCGGGGACGGTTCCAACACGATAAATCTTTCAACGATCGCTGCCATTGTAGCAGCAGCTTGTGGGGCAAAAATCGTCAAGCATGGCAACCGGTCAATTTCTAGTTGTTCCGGATCGTTTGACCTGCTCGAGACTCTTGGCGTCGATTTCAATCTGCATCCGGAGAATTGTCGCGCCCAGTTGGACCAACATGGCATTTGTTTTTTGTTTGCTCCGAATTATCACCCGGGCATGAAGCATGCTGCCGATGTTCGTAAGACGCTGAAAATTCGCACGATATTCAACTTGTTGGGTCCTTTGGTCAATCCGTCCCGCCCGCCCAAAATGTTGCTCGGCGTCGCCAATCCTCGTTTGTTACGACCGATTGCCGAGACGCTTTCGCAGTTAGGATGCGCAGACGCGGCCGTCGTTCACGGCAGTGGTCTAGATGAAATCGCCGTCCACGGTGCAACGCAGGTCATACAAATCCGCGATGGTCAATTAGTCGAGATTCAACTTTCACCAGTAGATTTTGGCTGCCCTGAATTTTCACTTGATGACTTGATCTGTCACGATGCCGCGGAAAGCCATCGACGTTCGATCGCCGTGCTTAGCGGCAAAGGCTCAGACGCGGAAAACGCAGCGGTCGCAGTCAATGTTGCCCAAGTGCTAAAGTTATTTGGAAATGAGAATCTAACGGACAATTACATGAAAGCCCGTGAAGTGCTCAGCTGTGGTCAACCGATGGACCTTGTCAAAAAGATAGTTGAGGCCAATCGTTGATGGCAACAATCCTGGATGAAATTGTAGAGCACCGCCGCGTTGAAGTCGAAGAAACAAAACGTCGCATTCCACTAGACCAAATTCAGTCGCAGTTGAACAAATCAGATCGCGATTTTGAGGCCGCTTTGCGAGACCCAAAACCGGCTTTCATTTTGGAATACAAAAAAGCGTCTCCATCCAAAGGTTTGATTCGAACGGAGTTTGACCTTGACGAAATAACACACGCCTACGCGCCACGAGCATCTGCAGTATCGGTACTCACCGAATCAAAGTACTTTCAAGGGTCGTTTGAAAATCTATGCAGCGTTCGTACCAAGCTCACCCAACCGATACTTTGCAAGGATTTCATTGTCGATCCGTATCAAATCTACAAGGCGCGAAGCTACGGTGCCGACGCAGTACTTTTGATTTTGGCGATACTTGATGATCGGCAGTACGTCGAACTTCAACAAACTGCCACCCAATTGGGGATGGACGCCGTCACCGAGGTCTCCAATCAGGAGGAACAAAGACGTGCCATTGAATTAAAATCACGAATCGTTGGTATCAACAACCGCAACCTCCGCGACATGAGTATTGACTTGGACACCACGCGAATTTTGGCCGGGAGCCTTCGCGATGGTGCGTTGGTAATCAGTGAGTCTGGGTTTAATACACATACCCAGGTTCGCGAACTGAGTAAATTCTGCGATGGGTTTCTGATTGGCAGTTCGCTGATGGCTCAAGAAAACTTAACGATTGCGGTCAACAGATTGATATTTGGTGAAAACAAGATTTGTGGTTTGACTCGCGCCGAGGATGTATTGGCCGCCGAGCGCGCCGGTGCAGTTTATGGAGGAATGATTTTTGCCGGTTCATCGCCTCGAAAGATCGATTTGCAGCATGCCCGAACGCTTTTTAGCGCCGCCGATTTGTTGCCGGTTGGCGTTTTTCAAGATCACTCAGTTGAGTTTGTCGTCAGTACGTCCTTCGACCTTACCTTATCGGCCGTGCAGCTGCATGGCGACGAAAACATGGACTATCTGCAAAGTTTACGAGAGAAACTTCCGCGACAGTGTCAGATTTGGAAAGCCTTAACGGTCGAGCAGGCCCAAAACGCCGAGAGTTGGTTTGAGGTTTCGGTCGATCGGTTGGTGGTGGATAATCGGTCCAGTGAACAGTCCGGTGGTACCGGAACGACTTTTGATTGGTCTCGTTTGCCGGCATCGTATTGCGATCGCCTGATGATTGCGGGCGGGTTGAATGCAGACAACGCCGCGGCAGCCGCCGAGCTTGGTTGCATTGGATTGGACTTTAATTCAGGCGTTGAAGAGTCGCCCGGAATTAAAAACGCTGCGAAAATCCAAGCGGTATTCAAAGAGTTACGGACCTATTAGGTGGTGACACCTGCCGGGTGTCACTAGAGCCGGCGTACTCCAAACCCCGTTTATTTTGTCGCACCCGGCAGGTGCGACGCACAGGAAAAAATGTCATTACTCCAATCCTACTTTGGCGACTACGGCGGCCAGTTTGTTCCGGAGATTCTGATCCCGGCGCTGGAGCAACTGGAATCTGCGTTCGTCGAATCACAAAAGGATCCCGAATTTCAGAACGAATTTGATTCGCTACTCCGCGATTACGCCGGGCGCCCGACTCCATTAACATTGTGTCGCAACCTGTCGGCTGGTACGGCCAGCAAAATCTATCTAAAACGAGAAGATCTTTTGCACGGGGGCGCTCACAAGACCAATCAGGTGTTGGGACAAGCTTTGCTGGCGCGTCGGATGGGAAAGAACGAGATCATTGCCGAGACGGGTGCCGGCCAACACGGTGTCGCTGTGTCATTGGCTTGCGCACTCTTGAAACTCAATTGCCGCGTTTACATGGGTGCGGTTGATATCGAGCGACAATCGCCCAATGTATTTCGCATGAAACTAATGGGCGCCGAGGTCATACCGGTAACGTGCGGTAGTGCAACATTAAAAGACGCTTGCAACGAAGCGTTGCGCGATTGGACAGCGACCTATGATCGCGCGCATTACCTGCTGGGCACTGCCGCCGGCCCACACCCGTTTCCGACCATCGTCCGCGAATTTCAAAAGATGATTGGTCAGGAGACCAAACAACAGATTCTCGAAAAAGAAAACCGCCTGCCGCATAAAGTGATCGCTTGCGTCGGAGGAGGAAGCAACGCCATTGGCATGTTTGCCGATTTCATTGACGAACCGAAGGTCGAACTGATCGGTGTCGAACCCGCAGGGGAGGGAATTGAATCGGGCCGGCACGGTGCACCGCTCAGCGAGGGTCGCGACGGCATTTTTTTTGGGATGAAATCGTATTTGATGCAGGACGACTGGGGACAAGTCAAGGAATCTCATTCCGTATCTGCCGGGCTCGATTTTCCGTCTGTCGGCCCCGAACACTCATATTTAAGAGACTCCGGTCGCGCCAAGTATGTTTCGGTAACGGATGATCAAGCGGTCGCGGCGTTTGTTCAGTTGGCCAAAGATGAAGGGATCATTCCGGCACTTGAACCCGCTCACGCCATCGCATATGCATTGCAAATCATCAATCATGATCCGAACCGGGAACAGATAATCGTTATCAACCTCAGCGGGCGAGGAGACAAAGACATCTTCACCGTCGACAAATTGATTGGCAACAAACTCTAATCGTTTTGGATTTTCAATTGGATCGATACGAAACCACGTTTGCTCGATTGGACGAACGAAAACAAGCAGCCTTTGTTCCGTTTGTTGTTTTAGGGGACCCGAACCCCGACGACTCAATCAGAATTATTCAATGCCTAATCGATGCCGGCGCCGATGCACTGGAGCTCGGTTTTCCATTCTCCGATCCATTGGCCGACGGGCCAACAATCCAGCAGGCCATGGATCGCGCATTGAAAGCCAAAATCACGTCAGAGGATTGTTTTTCAATTCTCAAGACAATTCGTAACAACAACCCAACGCTTCCGATCGGTTTGTTGCTGTATGCCAATTTGGTTTACGCGCGCGGGTTCGAGTCGTTTTACCGCGAGTGCCAGCAGGCAGGCGTCGATTCGGCACTAGTTGCCGACGTTCCTGTTGGCGAATCATCTGCGTATCGGGAGGCGGCCAACAAGCATGGGATACATCCGGTTTTTCTGTGTCCCCCAAACGTTAGTTCAAAAACCTTAAAGGATGTCGCGGTCCACAGCGGCGGATACACATATCTGTTGTCGCGTGCAGGGATTACTGGAACCGATGTTGCGGCTGGTCGCCCGGCGGCTGAACTTCTCGAACAATTGAACATACATTCTGCGGCGCCACCGCTACTGGGCTTTGGGATCAGTTCGCCCCGGCATGTAACTGACGCAATTGCCAGCGGAGCCCAAGGTGTGATCTGTGGTTCAGCGATAATTGAACGAATCACCAAAAACCTTCCCGACATTGAAAAGGTCATGGGCGAGCTAACAAAGTTTGTTTTAGAGATGAAGGCCGCGACCAACAAAGCCAATTGAACGTATTGACATCAATTTGTTAGTACGCAGCCGCTATTGCGGCGTCTTGGTTATTCTGAAGCGTCCCCCCGGCTCTTTGGGGGTAACGCAAATAATAAAAGAACACCTTGCGCATTCTCCATTTTATTCTCATTTGCTCTATATCGTTTTGCAGCGGCTGCTCGGAATTGATTGCCCGCAGTGGAATGGATCTGAACAAGACGAATGACTGTTGTGGACAAAGCATATTTCGCAAATCATCGCTATGATTGCGCAGCGATTGATTGCGGTGCGTCGCGATCCCGATACTTCGCTTATATTGCTCGAATAAGGCGCCATTACAGATGCCCCATTGTGAAGCCACACGGATAACATCAACGGCCAAAACGCTTGGTTAAATGTTTGTAACGCCGCTACCTCATGGTAAAATAGCTTATTATTAGCGTCGACATGCTTACGGTGTTGGCGCAATATCTCTTCAATTATGCGCGTGGGCTAACGATGTCGTCTGTGTCAGATCAAAGTGCTTTTGTTCCGGGTTTCAAATACGACGTCTTCGTCAGCTACGCGAAAGTTGACGACATTCCTGATATCGATTCTCAACCCGGATGGGTGACCAACCTAGTCCGAAAATTGTCAAGTCGTCTGGCGCAGAAACTAGGAGGACAAGAGAACTTTAAACTTTGGATGGACCGCAAGCAGGAAGATGGACTTGGCGGCAACAAACCGATCGGAGATGAAATCCTTGGGACGTTGGAAGGCACGGCCGTCATGATAGTGATCATGTCTCCGGCCTACCTCAAAAGGGAATGGTGTCAGTTGGAATTGGCCGCCTTTTCCGAGGCAATTCAGCAAGTGCAACTAACCAACGGGCGGATTTTCATCGTCGAACGAGAGTGTGTTGATCAAGCCAAGCGGCCGCCTCAGCTACAGAATTTGGCGGGGTATCGATTCTGGATTGACATGAACGGCGAAGGGCACCGAACCTTGGGTATTCCGGTCCCCTCCGCGGAAGAGCGCCAATACTGGGATGGACTTAACGGTCTTTCGGCTGAATTGACGAAACAGTTGCACGAACTCAAGGAAGCCGTTAAGGAAACGTCGCCGGATGGCGAAACTGTGGCAGCGCAAGCCGACGATCTACCGACGGTGTTCTTGGCCGAGGCGACGGATGACCTCTACTATGTTAGGAAACAGGTCGTCGAATACTTGGATCAAGCGGGGTTCCGCGTTGTGCCGTCGGCAACTGAACAATACCCCCTCGCCGAAGAAGAGTTCCGCGCAGCCGTTCAGCGAGACTTGGAGGCATGCAACACCGTCTGCGTGCAGTTGCTTAGCGGCGTGCCCAGTCGGTACCAGAAATTTGTGGAAATTCAGAACGAGATGGCGGCGGCCTCGGGTAAAAAACTCCTACAGTGGCGCAGTCGTGACGTGGATCTTTCCCAAATCGACGACCCGCAACTCCGTGATCTACTGGATAGCGAAACGGTCCTGGCTGTGGGCATCGAAGAGTTCAAGAAAACAATCGTTGAGAGAGCCCATTCCGCCGCCAAAGCGCGCCAGCGGGCGGAGTCCGCATCCGAAACTTCCGACGCGCCAGTGTCGGCCATATTTCTACGCGTGAGTGGCATCCCGGAAGATGCTGACCTGCTCAATCGAATCCAGGACGTTCTAAAACGACATCACGTTTCCTACGACGCGGGCGAGATCGAAGACCTGGAAGAAGAATTGAAATTCGTATTTGAGACGTGCGACGGCCTGATCATTCCCTATGGGAAAGCCGACGTCAAGGAAGTCGAAAAACGGTTGAGAGCCTGCCGAATTCAAATGTTTCGGCACAACAGAAAACCGTTGCTGGCGGTTTACCAGGCCTCTGAGGAAAAACCTTCTCCCGGCATCTCGATGCCTGGTATGCGAGTCTTAAGAAACGGAGAGCAAGTGAACGAACAGGAATTGTTGAAATTCATTAATGAATTGGGACAAAAGGCCGCTGAATCAAAACCAGCCGGTGCCTGAAACTACGGTGAAAAAAGTGAAGACATGACTCATGGGGATACTTGCTGATGCCCGTTTACGTTGAAACACAGACCGTCACGTTGCCCTATCCGGGGTTACGGCCGTTTCGGCGTGACGAGTTTGAAATCTTTTTCGGCCGCGAGGAACATGTCACGAAACTGGCCGAGATGCTTCAAGAGCATCACTTTGTCGCCGTTGTCGGCCCTAGTGGTTGTGGGAAATCTTCGCTGGTCACGGCGGGGCTGCTGCCTGAACTGGCCGCTGGTCATTCGGTGGACATCGAAGGCGCATGGTACGAAGCGACTATTCGGCCCGGTGATCGGCCATTTTCCCGTTTGGCAAAAGCTCTCATCGAAAGCGGAGCAATGCCCGATTATTCGGACGACGACATGACCAGCCGCATTGGTTTTCTGGATGCGATGTTGCGCCGCGGTCCGCTGGGATTGATCGAGGCTCTCGACGGAGCACAGTCTTTGAACGAGGGCAACCTGTTAATCGTGGTCGACCAGTTCGAAGAGATCTTTCGTTTTCGCCACGAGCAAGACGATCAAGAGGCGGACGCCTTTATTGCCATGCTACTGGAAACGGTCCGCCAAGCCGACCAGCGGAAGTTGCCGATTTACGTCATGCTCACCATGCGATCGGACTACCTCGGCAACTGTAATCAGTTCAGCGGTCTACCCGAGGCGATCAGTGAAAGCCAATTTCTGACACCACGTCCCAACCGCCAACAACGTCACGCCGCGATCGTCGGCCCTGCCTCGATGTTCGGCGGCGAAGTGGAACCGGCGCTGGTCAACCGCCTGCTAAACGACATGGGGGACGACCCCGATCAATTGCCGATCATGCAGCACGCGCTGATGCGGATGTGGTCGCTCAAGTCGCTCGGTGTACAACACCAGGGAGGTGATCAGCAAGCTACGCCATCAGCAGAACAAGACGACCAGCCAGTACTGCTGACAACGGATATCTACGACGAGGTCGGCGGCTGGCATAACACGCTTTCCAATCACGCCGACGAGGCGTTAGAAGGCTTGGTCGACGACCCAGAATGTCGGCGCGTTGCGAAAATGTTGTTTCGCAGCCTGATCCATCGCGGTCCCAACCAGAACGACGTTCGTCGTCCCGTGTCCGTGCAGGAAGTCGCTGATGTGGCCGGTGTTTCCACGGAGATCGTGAAAGAAGTTGTCAACGCGTTCCGCCGCGCGGATCGCTGCTTTCTGACGCCGGGAATTGTTGAGGGTGACCCTCGCTGCAACGAATTGGCCGACGACGACATTTTGGACATCAGTCACGAGAGTCTTATTCGCCAATGGGACAAACTTCGCGCTTTGGCCCAAAACGAGGGCGATTCCGCTGCCGACTATGTTCGGCTGGAAGACTCCGCCCGCCGTTGGCAGTCGGGCGATAAAGGCTTTCTGCAATCTCCGGAACTTGACGTGTTGCTCAAGCGTTATCAGGACGAACAGTGGACACCCATCTGGGCGCGTCGTTATGGCGACGATTTCGAATTAGCAATGCGGTATCTTGAAGAAAGCCAGACCGAGAAACAAAGATTAGATGCCGAGGCGGAAGCCCATCGCAATGAGTTGGCCGGGGAGCGTGCGAGGGCTGACCAGCAGGCACGGACCGTCGTCCGTTTTCGCCGATATATGGCCGTAATTGCAATCGTATCATTACTCTTTGCTGCTGCCGCAGCATGGGCCTTCTTCGCACAAAGGGAGGCGGTGGCGGCGCAAAAAAAGGCGGAGTTAGCGCAAAGAGACGCCGAGGTGGCGCAAAAAGCGGAGCAGATTTTGAAAGAATTTGCGCGGGAAGAAACAGAAAAGGCGAAGGCAGCGCTGAAAATTGCGGAGGCAAAAACCACACAACTTGAAACTGCGCAGCAGGACGTAAAGAACAAGCTGAAACGTTTGGAGGCACAAGCCAACCAACTTGAAATTGCGAAGCAGAACGCGGAGAATAAGCTGAAACGTTTGGAGGCGCAAGCCATCCAACTTGAGACGGCCCAGCAGGAATTATCAAATACGCGCTCCCAGCTCGCGACAGCTGAGGAGCAACTGCGCAGGGCGCAAGCAGCGTCAGGACAAGCTGTCAAGAATGGGAAATTGGAAGACAACTAGAATCGTGATTACAACCTTTGTTGCCGCTTTTTGATCAAGACGACGGCAATTGGCTTTTTCGTCCACATTCTAACGAGAGATGATTTATGAAAACTCTGAGCGCTTTCGCCATTGTGTTAGTTCTGATTCCCGGCACCCTGTCGGCGCAAGAGACGGACGAAAAAACGCCGGTGTCCTTTCCATTACGGGATTTCGACGAGAATGAATCAACCCTAAAGAAATTACTTCGGATCGAGGACTTTTCAAAACCGGGCGTTTTAATATTGATGACCGAGGCTGATGACCAAGTGTTGTCCCTTGTAAGGAATTTTGATCGCGTTGTCATCAAGAACGAAGAGGAAAAGGGAACGTCTCTTGCGGTCGTTTATCTTTCGAACGACGAGGGAGCGATCGAAGTCACAGGCAAGAAGTTGGCATCCGCCAAGCTTAGAAGGAAGGGCGGTTTTGCCGACGAAGTCCCAGACATTTACAAAATCTCGACGGATGAGCGGGCGAATGTTGTGAAAGTGGTGGCGTGGAAGGATTCGTTGATTAAACTTAGCCAAGAAATGACCGCGGAAGAACTCAAAGACGCTGATGCCGTGACAAATATTCTTGTTGAGTTTCTTAGTCTGCTTGATGAGTGATAGTGAACTCGCTTTGGCCCGATCTGCCTCGGCCTGCTCGAGTTCGTGAGCGATCTCATCGCGGCGGCGCTCGCCTCCTCGATCTGCGCGTCAAAGCGGGTCCGCTCTTGGTCATCCGTGCAATCGCGGCGGGCCTTTCTTAGCCTCGAGTTTCGATGCCGTCTGTTCACATTCGTACTGCAGCGACTCTTTGCACTCTCAAAGTACCAACGTGCGATCATGCAATAACAACGACATTGGCGTGATCGAGTCGATTCCTGAAACCAATCAATAGCGCATCGTCGTCGACAAAGAATTTACTAATGAATTTCAACAACTCAACATGCGGACAATTGGGAAATCGTGATAAATGAAACAATCGAAATGTGTTCATATTACATTTAGCACAATAAAGTCCGCGGTCCTTCAATACGAATTGAGTTCCGATTATCAGGTTGTTAAATTGTTGCTCTTAAACAACCTTTTATTGAAGAGAGTAAAATAATGGGATTCGTTGGTTTTTGCAGCAAAGTCGCGCATGATACTGGATCTTGGATTCGGATGCGATCAACCGTTGTCGCTGCCTGCATTTTTTTCCTGTCACCAATCTCAAATGCACAGGACGAGTCATCGAAAACGCTTCCGGTTTTCAAGGATGGCCAGGCACAGATTGTTGAAGGCTTCAAAGATCCGGCTGAATGGATTCGTCACGATCTGTGGGTCGAAACCGAGTTCAATACCGATGGTGATGATAAACCGGATCGCATGCACGTCACCGTTGCACGGCCAAAGCAAACTGATACCGAGGGCCTGAAAGTTCCGGTCATCTATTCGTCGAGCCCATACTTTTCGGGGACGGGCTCGCTCAACAAAGAACACTTTTGGAATCCGAAGCAGGAAATTGGTGCTACGCCTCCACAGCGCAATAACCCTCCACCGATCAAGCATCAGAGTAAACGGCCGATCATTTCGAATTCCTACGTCAACGATTGGGTTCCCCGTGGTTTCGCCGTCGTTCACTCGGCATCGCCGGGAACGGGTTTGTCACAAGGTTGTCCGACCGTCGGAGGTGACAACGAATCATTAGCACCCAAAGCCGTTATTGATTGGTTAAACGGACGGGCAACCGGATACACCACGGCTGCCGGTGACGAAAAAGTAGAAGCGCACTGGTCGACGGGAAAAGTCGGCATGACCGGAACCTCGTACAACGGCACAATTCCGCTCGCCGCGGCTACGACGGGTGTCGAGGGTCTGGAAGCGATCATTCCGGTCGCGCCCAATACATCGTATTACCATTACTACCGTTCGAACGGCCTCGTGAGGCATCCGGGCGGTTACATGGGTGAAGATATTGACGTGCTTTACAACTTCATCAACAGCGGGGACCCTAAAAAACGAGAATACTGCGACTGCAATATACGCGACAAGGAAATGGCGGAAGGGTTCGATCGAGTCAAAGGCGACTACAACGAGTTTTGGGCCGGGCGGGATTATATGAACGACCTTGGACCCGTAACGGCGGCAACGTTGATGGCCCATGCGTTTAACGACTGGAACGTGATGCCCGAACATAGCGTACGTATCTATCAGGCACTTAAGGAGAAAGGCGTTCCCGTTCAAGCGTATTTTCATCAAGACGGTCACGGTGGGCATCCTCCGCTGGAACAAATGAACCGTTGGTTTACCCGCTATTTATATGGAATTGAAAACGGAGTTGAAGACGATCCCAAAGCGTGGATTGTTCGAGAGGATGCCAAGCGAGAAGATCCAACGTCTTACGCGGATTACCCGAACCCCGATGCAACGCCAGTAACGTTGCATCCAGCGTCAGGTGCCACGGGCATCGGCGGACTAAACACGTCGGTTAGTGATGCTCAGGGACAGGAAAAACTGGTCGACAATTTTTCATTCAATGGAGCTGCGCTGGCCATGGCAGAATGGTCAAACCATCGGCTGCTTTACGCGACAACCAAGTTGACCGAGCCTGTACACATTTCTGGTACACCGCGGATCAAGATCAAACTTGCCAGCAACAAACCGGCGGCCAATCTTTCCATATGGCTTGTTTCATTGCCTTGGGTTAACGGCGCAAAAACGACTGACAATGTGATCACAAGAGGTTGGGCTGATCCACAGAACCACCGATCGTTGACCGAGAGTGAACCATTGGTTCCTGGCAAGTTCTATGAGCTTAACTTTGATCTGCAACCCGACGACCAAATCATACCCGCTGGCCAGCAAATCGGACTAATGATTTTTTCAAGCGACCGGGACTTTACATTGTGGCCGCCGCCGGGAACGGAATTGACGATCGATTTGGACAAAACGTCAATTGAGTTGCCGATCGTAGGCGGGGAGAAAGCATTTAATAATGCGTTGGACAACTAGCTCACATTCCATTAGGCGACGCAGAAAAATACTTGAAAAATATGGCAAGTTGCAAAATGAAAATTGCAAAATGAAAAATGACGATTCGCGAACCCGATGAATTGGCAGATCGGCTTTTGGAATTTGCGGCGCGAATTGGCAAAGTCGTTGACGCTCTTCCTGACAGTCGACTTGCGCGACATATTGCCGGTCAACTCGTTCGTTGCGGAACTTCCCCAGCGCCGAATTATGCAGAGGCCTGTGCAGCCGAAAGCAGGAAGGATTTCGTTCATAAACTGAGCATATGTTTGAAAGAGCTTCGCGAATCGCTTAGTTGGATTCGCTTAATTATCAAATCGGAATTGCTGACAGAAGCTCAAATGGCAAGCCTCGAAAACGAATGTGAACAACTCGCTAACATTATTGGCAAATCAATCGTCACGGCCAAATCAAACCAAAAAGACAGCAAGAAAGTCCGCGCGAAATAGTGGGACAACTTTGCAATTTGCATTTTCAAATTTTCATTTTTCAATTCTCAAGCGGCATTGAACACAGTCCAGGGCGCGGGTTGTCCGAAAAGAGCTGGGAAATGCGATGAATCGGCGCGTCGGGATGAAACATTATTGAGTTGCCGATTGTGGTAGGTGAAAAATCATTGCAGCGCAGGCTGAATCTAAAGATCGACCTCTGTAAAGGAGGACTTTTAGGCTTGATTCAGCGTCCACGTGCAATCGATGCATCCTTTAACCGATTGGTACGCCGGGCAGTTTTCTGAGAACACCATCAGTAGTTTGTCGACCTTGTCCTGTTGTTCCTCAGGGATTTCAACTTTCATATCCAGCCGAATCGAGGTGATTCGTAACACTCCGTCGACTGGTTCGATGTCGCCCTCCACTTCAGCTGTGAGTTTTTCAGCGGTGCTAATGCCTCGCGCTTCCAGACCGGAAGCCAATGTACCGACCAGTCAACCCGCGATTCCGGCGATCATGTGATCCAGAGTCGCCGGCCGCTGGGGCCCGTCAATCTTGACCCCGTATTTCGACTGATAGAACGCAAGAATTCCGCCGTGGATTCCGAAATCGATCGGTGTGTCAAATCCCTCGAGCAAGGCGGTTCGATGGGGACCTTGGTGTTTGCGAATTGTCATTCGCGACGTGTGCTCAACGGCCATGAAATCATTCCTTCAGATGCTTTGTTTCATCAGTTTGCGACGCCGCAATATATTCCCCCCTTTTTCAAAGGGGGGCCAGGGGGGTTCAAATGCAGACGCTTCGCCAAAACCTAATGCTTTGTATTCATCAGTTTGCGACGCCGGAGCCCCGCACAGCCAAATACTCTACCGCGATATATTCCCCTCTTTTTCAAAGGGGGGCCAAAGGCAACGCCGTTAAGCATTTGTTTACCAAACCGCAACGATTATCGTAGCCGGAGTCGCGCAGACTTCGGGCGTAGCGCCAATTGCCCACAAATATCCTTAAGTTCAAGTGCAGGCGCTTTGCCAAAGTCTAAACGATTTGAATCGTGTTGACTCAAAACGTGCGATTTTACCGCATTTCTGAATAGGTGACTGCCAAAAATGGCTTTGTTAAACCTGAACGATTAGTCAAAGCCATCGGTATGTTCCACTTGTAGCTGCAATAGCGTTTCTGATCATTTGGTCATCGGATGATACCGATAATTCTTGAGATTCCGGTGCGCTCGGTCGCGCTGGTATTGATAGATGTACTATCCAAGGCGATTGCAAGATGACCGTATCCATACGCTGTCTGATTTCGACAATTCAGATTTCTGCGCTAATTGTCATCTGCTTGGCAATGGTGGCCGGTTGCCATCACCGATCGAAAGTCAAGTTTGTTGATTCGTGTTCGGATTGCGCCTCGGATTTCCAACAGATTGAATATCCCGATGTTTGCGATGCCGCGTTGGATAACCCGAGCGACTTGCTGACCGCCCCACCACCTACGATTCTCAACATCGACGAACAAGAACCGTGGCCAATGACGTTAGAAGAAGCCATAGAAATGGCACTAGCCAACAGTCAAGTGCTTACACGGCTTGGCGGCCTGGTGGTTTCGGCGCCTCAGGGTGCAGCAACAGTTTTTGACCCAGCTATTCAGGCCACTGATCCGTTTGGTAGTGCCGAAGCGGCATTGTCGGACTTCGACGCGCAGTTTACTTCCAGTCTGAATTGGAGTCACACCGAACGGGAATTCAACAATGCCTTCGCTGGATTTGGCCAAAATACCCGAACTTTTGATGTCGGTAATATCCAAGCAGCATTGAGCAAAATTTCAGCGGCTGGGACCGAATTTAGCATCAGCAATAACAACGACTACAACCGCAACCCCGATTTTCAATTCTTATTTGATCCGCTTGGAAATCAAGTGGGCGAGCGATTCAAGAGTTATTGGGATAGCGTCGTGCAATTCGAGGCTCGCCAGCCCCTATTGCGCGGTGCTGGAACGGCCGTTAACCGGATTGCCGGTCCGAACGCCTTGCCGGGACAATACAACGGTGTGTTGATCGGTCGAATCCGTAATGATGTTGCCCTAGCCGATTTCGAAGCCGCTGTTCGGGATCTTGTGCGGGATGTTGAGCAGAATTATTGGGAGCTGTATTTCGCGTATCGCGAGTTTGACGTCAGAGTTCGGGCGCGCGAAGCCGCCAGAGGCATCTGGGACAACCGCAAGAAACGCGTCGATGCGGGTTTGAGCCGCCCAGACGATGAGGCCCAAACCAGGCAACAGTATTATCAATTCGCTCAACAGGCGATCAATGCTTTGAGCGGCGGCCCATTAGGTCGAGACGGCGTGCTCGGCTCAGAACGTCAGTTGCGCCGACTGTTAGGGTTACTTAACAACGACGGACGATTGATTCGACCCATTACCGATCCGACGATTGCTCCAGTTCGCTTCGATTGGGACAGCTCCCAGCAGAAAGCACTGGTTCAACGGGTTGAACTGCGCCGCCAGAAATGGTTCGTGCGACAGCGCGAGTTGGAATTGTATGCGGCCAGGAAGCTAAACAAATGGGATTTGGACTTGGTTGGCAACTACGGAACACGTGGATTTGGCAACAACTTGTTCGGTAACGCCGGCGCACCACCGAGTGTTCAGACTGTGCCGTTTGTACCCGCACCGTCAGGTCGCTCATCCGTCGCCAACCTGTTTACCGGTCGTCTCGACGAATATTCAATCGGCATGGAATTGAGGGGGCCCGTCGGTTTGAGGCAAGGCCATTTGGCCGTCCGTAACGCCGAGTTGCAACTTGTTCGAGAAAAGACCCTGCTGCGTGAGCAACAGCAACAGCTATTGTTGGATCTCAACGCGGCCTACGCAGAAATCGATAGAAGTTTCGTTGACATTCGGACCAGCTATAACGAACTTCAAGCGGCGTTTGCGGAACTTGAACCGAAACGCAAACGCGTCGAAGCGGGCGATGAGGACGTTTTCTTCCTGTTGGACGCACAACAGCGGACCGCCAACAGCGCTTCGTTGTTTCACCGCGCTGTGGTGGATTACAATCTGGCTCTTCAGAATTTCGTGTACACCTCGGGCGGCTTGTTACAACATTACCGGATTCGATTGGCAGAAGGCGAGTGGAACGAATGCGCAAAAATCGACGCGACGCGCAAGCGGTCCAAATTTAAGTATGGCCCCGCGGATCCCAACTCCATGGACATTTGTCCGCTTGGGGAAGGTATTTATGAACCGGGCGGGGATTTGCCGTTTGAATCTTCGCTTGATTCGACGACCGATTTTCCTTCACAGACCGCACAGCCCAATCCGCCCGACGAACCCATGCCCCCGGAACCCACACCGCCGGACGACAATCGAGAGTAATTCAGCGAGCTACTTTGCAATGGCTGAGTCGATCTGCGATTGCATGATGAAATTCCGCAAACGGCAGGCTAACCGAAGGCACCATGCTGTTTGACTTGCCCATGCCGGATGACTTTAGTTCGCTTTGCCTGTTTTTTGAATAATGAGTTTCACCTCGCTATTCAGTCACAACGAACGGGATGTATATTCGTGGTGGTCAGATGGCATCGGTATCGACGATTCGCCACTGC
>CAJHZH010000434.1_pt1 | contig 24071 bp, 22 predicted proteins | sample 9198951 | NCBI WGS metagenome assembly CAJHZH01 (sample SAMEA7708381, study PRJEB35096) | sediment metagenome | biome: marine neritic benthic zone biome [ENVO:01000025]; feature: sediment [ENVO:00002007]; material: shallow marine sediment [ENVO:03000034] sea grass bed [ENVO_01000059] ...
AACTTGATGGGCTGGTCCAGGGATACACCAGATCGTTCAAGGCGTTCGGATTTCCAGATCGAATGATTGATAATGGCATGTTTGTTTTCAATCCCGCGATGGAGTGGTGCGGCGGAGGGTTTGCAAGTACATCCGCTGACCTGGCGAGATGGGCCAAGATTCTGTTTTCTGGATCCGCGATGGAAGGTGATTATCTAAAGATCATGACCGCAACTCCGGCTGATGCAAGCGCGCTCCTCGGCCCGGGCGCCCGATACGGTCTTGGCGTGATCATCCGAGAAACCGAGCTGGGTCCAGCACTTGGTCATGATGGTGGTTTCCCCGGTTACTCATCGACGACAGCCTATTTTCCGCAACACCAAATATCTGCAGCATTTATGTACAACACCGACGGACGAACCGCGCTGCCCGATCGCCGCCCTTATCAAGTCATGATTGAACTTGTTCAAATCGCTGTGCAAAAACTGAATGAACGATAAGCCACAGTGATTGTCTTTTTACTCTCCTCTCCCGGTGCTCGGGATACACAAATTGGCTGTTCCTACCGCAAGGCATTTACGAATTGTCCTGATTGTCGCATTCTCAATTTTGTCAATCGCAATCCTCACACAAAAAAATGACTGCAGGTCGACAGCCAGTTGACGCCCCAAATTGCCGTTTTTCCCGGCAAAACTCGGTCGCACGAAACATTACACAACTTTTACAAACAACAGACATACCGGCAGCTCGCGGATAGTCGATTTTCAATACAATTTCGAGCTTTCCTGACTATCTAAGTTAGGCAAGTCATTAGCCACGCGGTGAAACTCTCGAACCAACGTTGAATTCCCCGCTTCAACGAAGACCATAAACTGAGGTATTTGAATCGATGTCCATTGTCACTGAACGACCCGTCAAGAAACCAACGCGATCTCACAACCTTGATGTTCAATCGAGGCAGTCGCTGCAAGTTCAAAGCGAAGACAGTCATCTCGATGCGGCGCCACTGTCACAGAAAATTGTGATGACGATCGCTGTGATTGGACCGTTTTTGGGTTTCGCGCTGGCCATTATCCTGGCCTGGCAATTTGGATGGATGAGCTGGTTGTATTTTTCGTTGATGATCGGTGGTTGGTTGATTAGTGGGCTTGGCATAACGGTCGGGTTTCACCGAATGTTGACGCACCGTTCGTTTGAAACATATGAGTGGGTCCGTGTCGCTTGGGCTGGTTTGGGTTCATTAGCGATCGAGGGTCCACCGCTGGCCTGGTGCGCGGTCCATCGAAAACACCATCAACATAGCGATAAGGAAGGAGATCCACATTCTCCGCACCTGCATGGCAAGGGATGGCGCAACGCCGTGCGCGGTTTTATCCATGCCCACACCGGGTGGTTATTTTCCAAAACATGGTCAGACAAAAGCCTTAAAAAATACGTTCCTGACTTGATGAACAGCCCGGGAATTGCGGGTATTAGTCGCAATTACGTCTGGTGGGTCATCGCCAGTTTTGCGATTCCAGCCGCGATCGGCGGGTTGGTAACGATGAGCTGGCTCGGTGTGTTCCTGGGATTCCTGTGGGGCGGACTGGCGCGGGTTTTCTTTACTCACCATGCGACCTGGTCGATCAATTCAATATGCCACATTTTCGGCAGTAAGGATTTTGAGGCAGGCGATGATTCGCGAAACAACTTGGTTTTTGGAATCCTTGGACATGGAGAGGGTTGGCATAACAATCACCATGCGTTCCCAACTTCGGCCCGTCACGGACTCAAATGGTGGCAGGTGGATTTGAGTTGGATAATCATCAAGTCGATGGAAAAAGCTGGGCTGGTTTGGGACGTTCGCACGCCCACTACCAAAGCAATGGAAGCCAAGAAAGTCGCGTAACAACACGCTGCCAACTAGTTGGATTAGTTGTAATCTCGTGCAACAAGCCGCCCCTGTCGCAAAAGGGGGCAAGTCGTTTCTTCATACATCAGCAGCAAAGTGTTTGTCCAGCAATTCCTTCCATTCCTCGATGAATTCTGAGTATTTGGAATTGGTGAACTGCGAAACGAATTGGTTGCCCTCATCGGACAGACCGATGTAGCTGTACGTTACTTCAACCTCCGTCAGCATTTCGCCTTTCGATTCGCATTGTATTTTGATCACACCGACCTTGTTTTTGGCCTCGACTTTGTACAACTCGATCAGATGCGAATCGGGTTTGTAACTCTTTACAATCCAAACAGCCTTTTCTGATGCATGATCGTGATCGGTGGTGACAAACACATAATCTTCGTGCAAGTCCGTTGATTCCATGATATTTTCATAGTCCCAACCCGGCACCCACAGTTTTTCACCCTCGGCGCTAAACAGCGGAAACAACTTATCCACCGGCTGGGCTATTTCAAACGATTCGGTATGTTTGACGATGCTCATAAAGAATCATGAATCTTAGATAACGGCTTTATAAAACCGGTCGGCGAAATCTTCGCTGAGGTGATGCAACTCACCACCTCTTATTCCTTAACGGATTTTAACACAAGCGAAACACGAGATTGCAGTCACGATTTCGCCACTTCGCGACAACACGCGAACGCGGAAATCTCCAGAACGATCAAGCGGAATAGACTTTCGAAACAATGCATATCTATCACTCGTATCCGGAGGTGTTTCCACATCGATTTTCCGCTTGATTGATTCTTCTTCCACGGCTGGCTCTCATGTTTCACTTCAACAGTAAACGGCCCCAGTCGATTCACTTGCGCCCATTCCTTCGGCAACGCGTATCCCTCAGTCAAGCAATACAGAATGATGCCGCTCATCGCCGGCACGTTGCGTTTTTCAATACCCAACTTCGCAGAACCTTGGCCAATCGAAATCGCCGGTCGATTCAATAGGTCCTGCCAGGTTTTGACGACTTCAATCGATTCGATGTCTTCTGATGATTGTGAATCAGTTGACCTCGTGAATCGGACAAAATCCAATGAAGAAACTGAACACACGATGATGATTGGAATCAAACGGCATCGCTTTAAAAACGCTTTAGCAACCTTCCAAAAATCAAGCTGGTCCATTCCCAATCCCCGTTCATCGTCTTATCGATCAGATTCTTCGGGCGCGGTTAACTTACACGAAATTGAGAAATCCGGAGATTTTTGGTCGAAAAAAGCAAGGATCTTACGCAGAAAACGAATGTCTGGTATACATTACATTTTGTATAGTGCAGATTACATCCAATTTGGCAAAAAAGCTACCGTATTTTAGGTGTCGACATGAGTTTTCACGAAAAAAGTGCCTGGGCATGTATGTGCTCGATTGTTCTTGCATTCGTTCCATATTTTTGGATTGTTTTCCGTTTTCCGATGGCGTTTGTTGGCGTGTTCGTCCTTGCCGTTATGGTACTCGTAGCGTTACTAGTCGCCTTCCACGTCGTGAATTCGATGGCCACCGCATCAATTCGCAACACGGGCGACGTGCCTTCACCGGACGAACTGGATCGGCTCATTGAGTTACGGGCGGCAAAGTTGTCCGGAATCGTCCTTGCAACGATTGTCATCATTTGGTCCTTGGTAGTTATGTTTGGTGTTCCGGCGGTTGGTGTCGCTGAGATTTCAAATGAGAATGCTGCTGGGATGTCGGTGGAGTCTTCAGATTTCGCGATCCCGGTAACCCAGGCACTATTTTGGGTCCATCTTCTTTTTGCGGGATTTGTAGTTGCGAATCTTACTTATTACGGGAGCGTCATCGCAGGCTATCGGGGAATGGCCAGTGGATAAGATTATCATTCGCAATCGAATTCGTGAATTGCGATTCAAGACCGGTGAAATGACGCAGCAAGAGCTGGCAGATAATGTCGGGATCACACGACAGACCGTGATCGCTTTGGAAAAAGGCAAATACTATCCATCTCTCGAGCTGGCATTTCGTATTTCAAAAACGTTTGGTCTGCCGCTGGAAGAGGTTTTCAATGTTGCTGAATGATCGCTGACGGTTGGTAGAGGCCTTGCAGCATACGACAGTACAGAACAACGAAAACCGGAAATCTAATGCCACCAAACGGCATGCGTTTGTCGAATTCGAACATACATGGCTGATCAAGCCATCGACCATTGCGTGCACTATTACGGACGGTTTATTGCTGTTATTCTGGCGACTCCGATGCAAAAAAAAAATCAGCTGTTGACCTATCTTTTGTCGTCAAAATCGTCCTTATGAACACAGAGCCTCAAGATCCGCCACTCGATGTGATCGCTGTGGGTGCACACCCGGATGATGTCGAGATTGCCTGTGGCGGAACGCTCGCAGAGCTCGTAAAACAGGGTTACCGAGTCGGGATCATTGATTTGACCGACGGAGAACCGACACCGCTAAGCCCAAGCCCTGAAGCACGACTCAAAGAGGCCGATGAGGCGGCAAAAACGCTTGGCGTGCACCAACGCGTCACGCTCGACTTGCCCAACCGGCGGCTGTTTGATTCATTTGACGCTCGCGTTGCCCTTGCGATCGAATTCCGCCGTTACCGTCCCAAGGTCGTGATTGGCTTTGGGTACAAAACGCCGATGGCGTCGCCCGATCACTGGCAGGCGATGCAAATCACCGATGCGGCGGTGTTTTACAGTCGACTGACCAAGTGGGATGAACATTTTGAAAACCTGCCGGTCCACAAAATCGATCATCAGCTGTATTTTTTCCTGGGATTCGATATTGCTTCGATTCCAGCGCCCGTCGGCTTTTTTACTGTCGATATTTCCGATTCTCTGGCAACAAAGATGAAATCGATCGAGTGTTACGAATCACAATTCCCGCCGGGGAAACGGAGCATACTGAAACGTGTCGAGCATGCCGCGATTGCATTGGGTACGTCAGCTGGCTTTGACGCCGGGGAAGTGATGATTCAAACCAAACCGATTGGCACCAGAAATTTGATGAATATCTTGTATCCGAGCGGCAGTGAGGGTACCGGGAATTGAATTAGTCGGATCAAATCTGGTAGCTACGTTCGCCAGAACGTGGTTTCAGTTTCAAACAAACGTCAATCTGCAATAGCATTCCACCGTCTGGCGACGGTGGCTACTTAAAAAGATGCTCAATATGAATAACGCAAATGGAGAAAATCGTTTGTCTTCGATTCGATTTGTCATGGTCGGCGGGTTTTTAGGCGCTGGCAAAACAACAACCATCGCGCGTTTGGCCAACGTCTATCGCGACCGCGGACTCAATGTGGGTATCGTCACCAACGATCAGGCTGAGGATTTGGTCGATACGCTCGCGCTTCGGAATTTGGGTTTCAATGTCGGAGAAGTTGCGGGTGCCTGTTTTTGTTGCAACTTTGATGAACTAACTCAAACGGTGGGCCGACTGAGTGCTCAGCACCGCCCCGATGTGGTGATTGCCGAACCCGTCGGAAGTTGCACCGACTTGGCCGCGACGGTCATCCAGCCGCTGATCCATCTATATGGAGAGCGATTTGATATCGCTCCGTTTGGCGTCATCCTTAAACCGTCGCACGGCCAAAAAATTCTCAGTGGCAAACAGAGATTGGGGTTCTCGCCGAAAGCGGCCTATATTTTTCGCAAACAGCTAGAAGAAGCCGACTTTATCGTGATCAACCGAATCGATGAAATCTCGACCGAACGGACCGAGGAACTCTCCGACATGGTCGGCGCCGAATACGCCGATGTACCGCTGATCAGAATGTCGGCCAAAACCGGGGAGGGCTTTGACGCGCTCGTCGAAATGTTCGAACAACGCGGTCACTTTGGCCGAAAGATACTGGACTTGGATTACGACATTTACGCCGAAGGTGAGGCGGAATTGGGTTGGTTAAACAGCAGTTTTGTCGCCACAGGAGACCAGGAATTTTCGCTTGACGAGTTGCTGGTTGGAATCGTCCAAAATTTGAAACAAACACTTGGGGATCGGGGTGCCGAAACAGCTCATTTGAAGACCATTGGATTGTGGGAAGGTTATCACGGCGTCGCCAATTTGGTCAGCAGCGATTCGCCAGCCGAGCTTTCGCTCGCGTCCGATTGTCAAACCAAAACCGCCGAGGTCGTGGTCAACGCGCGAGTTGCGATCGATCCGGAAGCACTCGAGCAATGTGTTCGGCAGTCGATCGATTCAGTCTGCGGCCGGCTCCACCTTGCGTTTGAGCTCAGGCGCAGCCAAAGTTTCCGGCCGGGTCGCCCTGTTCCAACTCATCGGTTCGGCGAACTCCAGTCACCCGATTAATGATCGGGAGGGTGAGGCTCCGGCCGAGTCGGATACACCTTATAGCGACTCCGAAGTCCCAGAATAATGTAAAGTTTCCTGCTGAATTAATATTATGAAGCCGGTATTCTTTAAGTCACCTGACAAGTTGTTTGTAAACTAGACCAATAGGATGTTTTAATGCATATGATTCTCCACACGATTTTGTTTTCAAGTTTCTTTGCACTCGCAATATGTAATTCTTTAATCGCAAACGACGATTGGCCACAGTGGCGGGGTACCAATCGTGACGGTGTGTGGAACGAACAGGGCCTCGTTGAACAGTTCGACGCGGATTCTCTGCCGGTGTTGTGGCGCCAAGAGATCAGCTCGGGTTACAGCGGGCCGACGGTCGCCGACGGCAAGGTTTTCGTGATGGACCGCCAAGCCGAGCCATCGCAAATTGAACGAGTCTTGTGTTTTGATTCAAAGACCGGAAAGCCGCTTTGGCAACACAGTTACGAAGCGGTGTACCGAAATGTCGGCTACGTCGCTGGTCCGCGCGCATCGGTAACCATTGACGACCAAAAGGCTTACGCGCTGGGAACCATGGGACACCTCCACTGCCTTTCCGTTGATAGCGGTGACATGGTCTGGAAGAAGGATCTCAACAATCAGTATGAAATCGTCGCCCGCAAGCGCATGCCGATTTGGGGCATCGCTCCCTCGCCGATCGTTTATGAAGATCTCGTTATTCTGCAAATTGGGGCTGCCGACGGCGCAAGCATCGTTGCCTTTGACAAAAACACGGGCGAAGAGAAATGGCGTGCGCTCGATGATCCAGGTCAATATTCCTCGCCGATTTTGCATCAGCATAACGGGAACACCGTTTTGATCTGTTGGACGGGAGCCAGCGTTGCAGGGCTCGATCCGGCAAACGGAAAAGTCTATTGGCGTCATGAGATTAAACCGAGAAACATGCCGATCGGCGTCGCAACGCCGATTGTTATGAACGATCATATATTCGTGACTTCTTTCTACGACGGTTCGCATTTGGTGAAAATGACAGATCCAATGGGTATCGAGCCCGTTTGGAAAAAGATTGGCCGTAACGAACGCCAAACGGCCGGTCTCCATTCAATGATTGGAACGCCGGTTTGGATCGGCAATTACATTTATGGTGTGGACAGCTACGGTGAATTGCGATGCCTCGACGCCAGAACTGGCGAGCGGGTTTGGACTAGTCAAGAAGCCGTTCCTAAATCACGCTGGAGTACGATTCATTTCGTTATGAATGGTGACAAGGCTTGGATGTTCAATGAGCGCGGCGAGTTAATTCTTGCGACACTTTCTCCACAAGGATTCAACGAAATCAGCCGCGCCAAATTAATCGCTCCGACGACTAATCAACTTCGCGAGCGCGGCGGTGTGTGTTGGTCCCACCCCGCATTCGCCGACCGCTGCGTATTCTTGCGCAACGACAAAGAGCTAATCTGCGTTAGTTTGGCAGCGGATTAGTCAGATCGATCGGGTTAAGCGAAGGTTACCGGCGGCCCGAGTTTCCGGAGGATGAGCTTGCAAAAAAGGAGTTGCCATTTCCGACTAAACTGGTCGGATCGCGCTCCAGCGATTTCCAATCCATCATTGGGTGCTGGATCGAGAATTTATTGTCGCTTAGGAATTGTCCGCGGATCATAGCGGCAAACGGATTACCGCCGGCAATCGAGTTCCGCGATGTGCCGCCTTGCATTGAAAATCCCGGCATCGACATGAATTGCTCGAATCCATTGCGACTGGATATTTCCGATTCGTTAAACCCCAGTTGCGCCAACCGTTTTTGGTGAGCCTGAGAAACCAATGGCTTTTGCAATGTCCGTTCTTCTTTTTGAAGTTGCCTAAACAGGTCATGAGCGAAACGGACTTCCGTCGAAAGATCTTCGGGCGGCAAGAAACCGGTCGCCACGTGAAAGATTTCGCCAGCGGGTGTCATAAAAATCGTTTGCACATTTTGTTTTCCGTTCCCGCGAATGCACATGCCCGGCGGATCATTTGGCGCATGGTCAATCGACGCACCGGCTGTCGGATCACCCTTGGTGTTTGTCGTGGCACAAACAAATTTTCGATTCAACATATTTTGAACTTCTGGATCGGAGAACGACACGGTTCTCATGCGGTGACCGGCACTTCACATAAAACCGTCCAAATCGCCGAGAACTCGAAACCACATGATCGGACGATCGTCATCGGGCTTGGTCGTGTCGCCACCTGCTGATAACAACGCATCATTAATCGAGGGATGCCACAAGATTCCGGCGATCGGTTTTGCGTTGGGTCGTCGCGTTTTTTTGCGACTTGAGTCGACCAGCTCCGTCGACCTTCGAGGTTGATCATCATTTGTTTTCGGCGGTTTCGATGCCGTTTTCTGCTTGAGGTCCTTCGATTTGGGACGTTTGGGTTTAATCATCCGCAAAATGTACCTGCGGTCGCGTTGGCACAGCCCTAATACGGGTACCTGGATAATCTCGTTATCCTCACGACGCAAATCGACTAATTTGGTTTCATTGTCATATTTGACGAAAACCGCCTGAATCGAGTATTCACCATCTTGGCTTCGCCATTCTCGTGAAATAAATCCGTCATCAGCATTTGCGATTCGCAGATTGCTGAATAAAACGCTGGCGGCAACCAAGAGTAAAACGATGTATCGTGTTTTCATATGGGCAGTCTCCAAAACGTGACGGTCACTTTTTAGCGCATGGCTTTCTTGAATTCCTGGGGGTCGGTGAAACGCATTTCACGTCCGTTAATGTTGATGACCCCACTAAAAGCCGAGTTGTTTTCCCCGTGAATCAAACCGGGCATTTGCAGCATCGGGCCAAACATCTTCGACTGAAATTCCAGAAATTCCTGCATCGAGTTGAATTCGTGTTGTTGGCCGTTGAAATTAAAATTGCCCTGGAAACCAGTCGCGGAATCCCGATCTTTGTCACGCATTTTCTTGTTTCTTTCTTGAAACGCTTCAAACATCTGATCAAGCGAATCAAACGTGTGCCGATTCCCGCCGTTTTCAAACGAACCGCGAAATTTACCCGTCTGCATCCGCTCGACAAAGTCATGCCATTTCTCGCGAAAATCCGGCGACGACGATTTGGCCTGGTTTATCTGATCGACCAGGTTGCCGAAAATCTCAGGTGACCGGGTCGCAACCGATTTGCCGTCGAGCTCGATCGTTCCCCGGAAATCGTCATTGCCACGGACCATACAAATATTTGGTGACACCGTTTCAGCCGCCGGCTGACCGCTGACCACGGCCTGATTCAACTGATCCGAATTGAGTCTCCAGGCTTTGCCATCGCCGATGTGTCGATTCAACATTTCAACGTGACCGCGATAAACATACAACTCGGCGGAGCCGGCGTCATCGATACCCAGTTGAAAATGTGCGGACGCCGGTTTAACCACATCCACCGCATTGCTTCGAACGAGGAATTCGTCATTGCCCGGCGCAATCTCGGCTAAAACCTTTCCGTTTTCGACGAAGATTTCGGTAGGCGACCGCAACTGAATCGAGACCGGCCCGTGCAATTCAATTTTCGTACCGTCCTCGAATTCCAAAATTGCCGTTCCCGATCGCAGATTCCATCGACCGGCGGCAATCGAACGATCCATCGGACTCGATTCCCAAATGGCATCTGAAGTTGCAACTAGCTTTGCCACTGCTCCTTCGTTTGAACGAGGTCGCACAGCGTCTACGGGTCGTGGCGGACGCCGAATGACAATGTTGTCGAATAGATGATTGCCAATTTCCGAATTTGGCGTCACGGTTCCGTCAAGCGGATCGTTATCGGTTGATTTTGATTTGAAATCGGTAAAGGCACTATCCAGCGCGGAAGAATCCGGCTTGATTTTGGAATCGCTTGATTGCGCGCCTGTTGATTGGTCGGTCGACAACGCACCCGTCAACATCCATGCTCCAACAAGCGGTAGCACCAAACAAGCGGCAATCACTATTAGTCCAATTACTGATTTCGTTTGGCGGCGGGGTTTGCGCTGATTCGGGCGGGTACTGATTTTAACTTTGGGTTGCGATGTTGAGTCCGCGACGTTCGGGTCGCCCATTTTGCTATTGACTGATTCCGCATTGTTAACAAGTGCTTTTTCAAAATTCGCGATGCAGCGCTGGACAAACACGTCGTGATCCGATTGCGAGAGCGAATTGAATCGTAGCATCGAGTCGATCGCCCGATCGTCAAGTATCACGTCGCTCGCGCTGGCGTCGCTTTCGAGATCGAGCACCATCTGCTTGACGTCGTCCGTCAGTGTTGCTTGATCTGCGGAGGACAAGTCGTGATCGGTTGACTGCAGATAGTGCATCAGCAGTTTCTCAATTTGATTTTGGTTCATAGCTGAAATCCTCGCCCAAGCTTTTTGTGAATACATTTGGCAAGAGATTTTCGAATACGCAGCAGTATCATTCGAATCGCAGCGGGCTTTTTGCCCATCGCTCCAGCAATTTCTTCGGTTGGTTGATTTTCGAAATAAAAGCGTTGAAGTACGGATCTGCCCTGGAAATTCAGGCTCTCGACGCATTCGTTTAGTACTGACATCAGCTCGCGGTGATCGTGACCAAACGCAATTGACTCGCCGGCGCGGTCCAATCTGGCGTCCAACATCAGGTTCTCGAGTTCGTCTGTCGCCTTGCGAGATTGGCGGCCGGTTAATCGGAGATGATCTACCGCTTTGTTTCTTGCGATCGTAATCAACCAGGATCGAATTGACTTGGTATTTTTTAAAGTTGAAATCTGTTCCATGGCGGCCAGGAAAACTTCTTGGGCGATATCGTCAACAGCAGCCATATCATGGATCTTGCGACACAAGAACCACCGCACATCCATGTGATACAATTGCACAATTCGATTGAAAGCGTCACGCGACCCGGAGCGCGCCTGCTCGACCAGATCGGATTGGTTTTGTTTTTCGGTGAGTGCTCCCATGCTGTAATCCAAGTCGTGATAGGTTTTAAAATGTCACGCAAATTTTCTAGATTTGGCAAAATTCATGATTCACGGGCATTTCCAGTCATATTGAACCAGAAACAGCTTGGTCCTTTAGCGTGTTAGTTTTCTGGTCGGTTTCGCCCCAAACAGTCGGGGCAACCTAACGATTTGCGATTGTCCGTGCCACAAAATGCCACAACAAAGTTGCTCGGCAACGATCAAACATGCCATCAGTTATGCTACCATAGACGCCGCGAGTTATTGCAGACTCCTTAGGTCAGCAAAATCGAATATCGATTGGAAAAACAAATGCATCGAATAATTCTGTCCTATGCTACCTGTGTAATTGTGTCCTTGTTAACGGTCCTCAGTACGCCGCTTCATCTGCTCGGACAGTATCAACCGGCCAATCAACCGCTCGAAGCGCTGAAGACCGGTTTTGATTCGATTACAAATCAGCGGGTTAAGGAGTTGTTGGAGGTACTGGTCTCGTTCGAAGGACGCGGTACCGGTCAAGTCGGATACACCAAGGCCGCACACTGGGTCGCCGGGAAAATCGCCGAATATGGTCTCGAGCCGATCGGCGAGCGGGGCACCTATTTTCAAATGGTGCCGATGGTGCGACGCACACCCGAAATGAGTCAATGCCAGATTCGCGGGCCCGAAGGTTTGTTAATACAGGGCGAGGGGAATATTGGTTTTGAACGGTTTTCCGACCAGCCGGAAGTTTCCGGCCAAGTCGTGTTCCTGAATATAAATGGCGAAAACCCCGCGATGCCTGATGATCTGGAAATCCGCGACAAGATCGTAATTTATACCACCGACGAATCGGCCTCGCGCCGAGCTCCTTGGGCAATCAGGCGTAAACAACCGGCCGCCGCCCTGCGAGTGATTGAAACGACACCAAAGTCTATTACTCAAGTGACATTTAGTAGCGGAAGGCGTCGATCCGGAGGCATTTCGGGGACCATCGGCGCAGCGGCCGCTGCGAAAATCGTCAAAGCGTGTGGAGGCTCGGCCGATTGGCTTGACGTTTCAAAGGCAATCGGTGTTACGGTTCACTCAACCGACAAGGATTTGGCGATCGCTGTACGTGTTCGCGAAGAAAAAGCGGGTGCACCAAATGTGATTGGATGGCTACAAGGCTCAGACCCAGAAGTTAACGATGAGTACGTGGTGATCGGCGCACATCTCGATCATCTTGGAAAGCGTGGTAGCCGCGTTTACCCTGGCGCCGACGACAACGGATCCGGCTCGGCAGCGGTACTTAGCATTGCTCACGCTTTATCAACGAATCCGGTCAAACCAAGGCGAAGCGTTTTGTTTATCTGGTTTACTGGCGAAGAAATGGGGTTGCGCGGATCGCGATACTACTGCGATAACCCGATTAAGCCGCTGGAGAAAATGACGTGCATGCTGAACATGGATATGGTGGGCCGAAACGAAGAGACGCAGAATGAAACGGCCGAAGAAAACGAAGGGCACTTGCATTTGATCGGCAGCCGTCGCGGCAACAGCGAGCTTCATCAAATCATTCTTGATGCGAACCAACACATCGGTTTTGAGTTTGAATTTGACCAGGAAAGCGTTTTCGGCCGCAGCGATCAAATCAACTTTTATCGCAAGGGCGTTCCCGTCGCGTTTTTGTTTGGCGGTTTTCACCCCGATTATCACCAACCATCTGACCTGATTTCCGAGATCAATTATCAAAAAATTGCCATGGCAGCTCGGCTGTTTTACGTCACGATTCACATGGCCGCCGAACATGGGCGGTTTCAAATGACGCCTGCATCGGATGATCGGGGAAACTGACTATCGCTTCGGGGCCAACGAATTTAGCAGCGAGGCGACCCTGGCTTGTTCTCGTTCAGTACCGACAATGATCAACCGATTTTGATCAATTTCCCTGACGTGGAAGTCAAATTTAAGTTCTTCTTCGCTCTTGTCGTCGGTGATGATTTTGTTTATCAGCTTGACCAGACCCTCCATTGTCAGCTGGTCCGTCAACAACCCACGCACGTTGTACGTTAAGGATATTTTGGCAGCCGGATCGTTCTTGGGCAAAATCAACAGGTCGTTTTCTCGAACGACAAAGGTTAGATTTTGTTTCGCCAGTAATTGTTCGAGTGCAGTTTGCAACGTTACGTTACTCGTCGTTAACGTGATTGTCGACTCAACGTCAACTTCAGGGTCTATCGAAATCTGAGATCGGTAATCGGCTTTTAATTCGTCAACGATATCGGCAAGTCTCGTTTCAAAGTAATCAAATCTCGCTTGCTTTTGCAGTGCTTGCCTGATTTCACGCGCACGCGCACCGGTCAACGGTAGCCACTTCCCGGCTTGAAAACCCAATTGTCTCGCAGTATTTGGGTCGTAGGCAATCAACGCATTGACCGACGCTTTACGAATCTCGGCGGAATCAGAATCCACCATCATCGTTAATTGCCCGACAACTTCCGCTGCAGGCAACAACGGAGAATCATCTTCAAAGAATTTGCAGGCATCGACGACATATTTGATGCCAATCATTTGTTGGTTTGCGTCCTCAGATGCCAGTAGCCGTTGAATGAAGAGATTTTGAAAATCGTGGTGCATCCGAAGCACAACCTCCGTTTCCAGCACTTTACGCCTGAGAGCATGCTGCACTTCTAGATTCGCGGCCAGTTGTTGCTGCAAACGAACCTTTTGATCCAACGCCTGCTTCAGCTTTCCATCCATTCTTACAAGTTCTTCTTCACTGGTCAGTTTCCGCTTCTTGCTGGGCGCTTCGAACGGGTTTTCTTGAGTCTGTCTCCCCGAACCGAACGGATCTTTGACCCTTTGCGCTATACTTGGCGCAGCGACGAGACCAAACAGACCAAATGCCACAACTAATAAAGGAACGCGTTGCATTATTCTTCTCCCTTTTGTGCCTCAAACTAGCCCACTGGTTTATTAGATCGATTTGAAGAGCGTTTTGCAAATTGACCGATCAACGTAGAAAAACACAACCGCGCGCCGGACGAATGGCGCGAACGTGGAGACGAACGACCGCAAAAAGTTCGAGGAGCCTAGGCCCAGGTTCATATCGTGGAGTGATTGACCACCTTGTCACGATCAGGAACCTCACTCTTTGCGTGATATTTTGTTAGACGTCGAGCGATTTATCCATGACTTCATCTTTGCGGCAGCCTCGGGGCCGATCATGGCCACACCGACCCACCAGGCAATTTGCATGCAAACGAAGGCGACTCCTGCTAACATAACTTTTAATCCGGTACCGAATGGCAGGAATGGTGCCGAAAGCATCATGGCAAAAAACAACCCAGACGTCAGGATCAGCAACAACCCGAGTTTGGCAAGAAACTTTTTGCTTTTGAAGCGCATGTTTGATTCGCCTTCAATTACCACCAATTCGTAATTGCTTACAATTGCCACTGCCATTCATTCTGACACGTGAATACGCGACGTGAAATGAAAATCAATAAAAAACGCCCGTGGGACTTGCCGGAATCGGCCGCAACTCCGGAATCCGTGTTCAAGGCGCGTCGGCGTTTTATCAAGGCACTTGGACTTGGGACAATTGCAAGCGCTGGTGTTGTGGCTGGTGCCCGGTTTCTAACTCGCTTTCCAATTACGCCAAGAGAACGAATTGACAACTTCATGCGCAATGCCGAGTTTATCGATGCCGGACGTCCACTGACGCGCGAAGACACTGTGTATCGATTCAACAATTTCTACGAGTTTGCGATCGACAAAACTTCCGTTGCCAGAAAATGCCGGAATTTTCGCTTGGATCCGTGGGCACTAGAAATCGATGGTTTAGTAGCGCGCCCGCAAAAGTTTGGCTTCGAAGACATACTCAAGATGCAACTCGAGCAGCGCGTGTATCGTTTTCGGTGCGTCGAGGCTTGGGCCATGACCGTGCCTTGGGTGGGATTGCCACTAGGCGCGCTGTTGGAAAGGGCTGAACCGGATGCCCGTGCTAAGTTCATCTCATTCGAAAGTTTTTACGCACCTGATTTGGCACCCAACCAGCGAAAGGCTTCGTTTCCCTGGCCGTACAAAGAGGCGTTGACATTGGCTGAAGCGATGAACCCGCTGGCGTTCGTCGCGATCGGACTTTATGGACGGTACCTGCAACCGCAAAACGGCGCGCCGATGCGAATCGTCCTGCCGTGGAAATACGGATACAAGGGACCGAAAAGCGTGGTTCGAATGACTTTCACTTCGCAGCGTCCTGCGACATTTTGGAACACGGTTCAACCACACGAGTATGGCTTTTATGGAAATGTAAATCCGGCGCTTCCTCATCCTCGGTGGTCACAAAGGAGAGAGGCTCTGCTGGGCACCTGGGGACGCCGGGTCGACACACAAAAATACAATGGTTATGGTCGCTGGGTGAGTCATCTTTACGACAAGGACGAGTATTAGTGAGAATGCAAAATCGTTCGAATTTTGAAGCAGTTAATGATCGCGTATTGGTATACGGCGGCTCGCAGAAAAAGCCCGGCATTTGTGTCACTATGGCTGAAACGGCTTTATCGACGGATTACGTGTCGCATCGGAAAATGCCGGGCTTTTCTTCGCGCCGTCCAACTGAAAGGTTATGCGACTAGTGGTTTGTCAAACTTTGATTTTAGGATTGATGGTAGTGGACGAGGCTACGAGTCCCAGCGATTTCTGGCACGAAAGGACTCGTGGCCTCGTCCACTACCCTAAATTTTAATGTTGACGTTGCACTAGCCGTTGCCGCTTAGCGGTACACCTTTTCTTTGACAGTGATCAGGCCGCCGCTCTCGACGATGGCCGGGCCTTTGAACTCGCCCTTCAAATCCTCGATCAAGACTTGCGCTCCCGTCTTGGCCTCGACTTTGCCGACGTCGCCAAGGAAACGCCCGACAAACATCGAGCCACTTCTCGCCCACAGCGTGGTATCGAACTCGCCCACCAGTTCGATGTCATTGCAAGTCAGCGTGCTGGCCTTCTGTAACGCAATGGCCGAATTGTTCGGTCCGATGATCGTGATGTGTGCATCCTCGGCGAGAATGTGTCCATCGTGCTCGGGTCCGATCGGCGTGTTGTTACGGAGCACGGCGCGCCAAGTGGTCGGAGTATTTCGCACGTCGATACGGCCGCCGTTGGCCAAAGCAAAGGGGTTAGATTTCGTCCAACTCGTGATCCGAGCCGCGCTGCACCCCAGCCGAATTGATCCGTAGTAGCTGACGGACAGCGTGCCGTTGCCGATGCTGAGCGAGGAGCCTTTGCGATCGACAAACTCCACGATGCCGTGGTCGGTCGCAACGATGCCGCAAAAGGTCTCGTCCTCCGCCTTGTCCGTACCCTTCTGGGGATCGACGTGAAGGACTATCTCATCAGAAGCGATCGCCGCTAATCCACCAACGCTCAGCATCAACAGAAACGGAACCAAAAAAAACAGCGGTTGTCTTGAGTTCATCGGCGTCCTCAATTTTTGCGGGTTCGCGGATGGCAGCCTTAAAACTGCCGTTGTATGAAGTTCTGGAGCAGATCGTCCGCCGCGCGGTGCAGCGGATGGAGCGGCGGCGGGGTTGATTCGCACGATCGCCCTACACATGCGTCAGCACCCTGAGGCGAGTGGCCCGGCGGAACAAACAGCCGCGCGTCGGAATCGGGACGCCGGCGTCGAACTGATCGTCAGTCGCAAGAACGAATTCAACCATCCGCGGCCGCGCGAGGCCGCGCGGATGCTGATCTTCACGTTGGCCGCGCTGGGGCGCGAGTTTGTCTTGTTCAACTACACCCCGCACGCCAGCCAGCTCCATCTCAGCCGCGAACGCTTCATTCGCGAGACGACCCGAATGATGGCGAACTACCTGCAGTGCAAAACGGTCGCGGAATGATCGCCGCGAGAAGTGATCGTTGCGACCCGATGTTAATAATCGCCCAGTTTCTCTGGCAATTCCCGCCATGTCAGTCGACAAACCGAATTTGATTGCGGGTCGCTTCAAACAATCCCGCCGATCGGACCGCAGGTCTCAATCATTCCAACATCCGTTAACGGGTTTATGGAGACACTCGGTGGGTCGGCGGCGACGTCGCTAAATCGCTTTCTCAGTCGTGGTTCACGACTTCGCAATCAGAAGTTAACGGTCCGTATCAGCGCGGAATTATTTGTTCTTTTTTTCTCTTCGTAGTTGTCGTTTTTCCTTTGGGCTTCGCTGCGCCTTTTTTTGTTTTTCCCTTTTTCCTTTGTCCCTACTTCCCTTGTCACCCATATCTGGTTTCTCCGAGATGGAAAGGAATGTTCTTGTCAATGCATTGCGACGGGCTTGACATTTTCCGCACAGGGACCTTTTTGTCCACGTGCTTCGGTGTACGAAACTTTCTGTCCTTCCTGGAGTTCTTCGTAGCTCACCCCTTCGAGGCTTGACGAATGAAAGAACAAATCCTTGTTCGTCCCGTTGTCGATAAACCCGAAGCCCTTGTCCGTGAGTCGCTTGATCGTGCCTTCTGCCATTTGTCTTTCCTGTAAAAGTGTTCTGCAAACTTTGCCTGAAACAACGTGTTACCGACTCGGTTGCACGCGTCAGTCTATCAGCCACTGACAGCTGGCGATGCGCCGACAAGAGCGAATTTGTTGGAATCCGGAATTTTATCTCGAAACTGACGAGCATCTTCCCGGTCGTGGGGTGGATTTATTGTCCGTATACAGTCTTTTAAGTGATTGTTTGGTGTACGAGACGTGCAAATACCGATGTGTGGGAATTACGGGTGGCCGTCGGTTTGAGGCTCTCGACAAATCGTCCCACGACCCGATAAGTTAGCGTCACATGTCACCCTCCAATCTCGAAATATTGGCCTACGACCCGAGTCCGCTGGGCCCTGTTTGTCTGCGGCGACGTGAGTTGCTCTCACAACCCGGCACGATCGTGACCGAAGTGACATTGAATCACGAGTTCTTGATGAGCAGCTTGTATACCGATTCGGAGCGCGCTCTGGCGCGAACGGCGCTCAACATGCATACCGGCGAGAAGCTGCGGGTGTTGGTCGGCGGACTCGGGCTGGGCTATACGGCGCGCGAAGCGCTTTTGTCAGATCGCGTCGAGCAGGTTGAAGTCGTGGAGTTGTTGCCTCAAGTCATCGATTGGCTGGAACGAGGGCTGGTGCCGCTGTCAACGGAACTGCTCGATGAGATGGGCGAAGGGGAAATGGTTGATGAACCGCGGTTGATCGTAACTCAGGGCGACGTTTACCAGCGGCTCGCCGGTCCGCCAGACGAATCACTTGACGTGATCTTGATCGATGTTGATCACTCGCCGGATGACCGTTTGGCAGAGGAGAGTTTCGCGTTCTATACTGTGGACGGTTTGCGGTCCGCGCGGCGGCATCTGGCGACCGATGGCGTGTTGGCCGTGTGGTCCTACGCAGAATGTTCGCCGTTTGCTGATGCACTTCATAAAGTCTTCGCGCAAGTCCGTGTCGAGTCGGTTACCTACGACAACCAACTGATCGACGAGCGGCAAACCGATTGGTTGTTCTTTGCCAAATGATGCTTGAACTTGGATTCAATGTTGATCCCTCCCAGTTTCATGCTTTTGTGCTGAACCCATTTCAGTGTATTCCGTTACTTCCGTGGTTGCATTTTCTTGCCAAGTGCACATTTAGTAACAAGGCGGTAAAAAAATCGAATCAGAGTCGACTTTCCAGGCCGAGGTGCCGTATCATAAGTTGTATCAATCTGTCTTGATGCAAAGGGTTGGAAATGAGAACTTTGAATCGTTGCGGCGCGGCACGTTTTGGTTTTGCTTGGGCTCTAATCTTGTCGTTTGCCCAATGTACGACAGTAGTTGCGGTTCCGCAGGGTGATCGCGAACTGGCGCGCGACTCTTTGAATTTCTGTCAAGAGCAGGTTAAAGGACATCCCGATTGGTTTGAGCATGCCAACGGACTGGTCAAGGCGTATCGCGAGGCCTGGGGAGCGTTGGATTTGGACGAAGCGATTCGGATTGACGAGCATCCAGCACATCACGGTCATCGGACTCGCCTGCTTTATCGATTGGTTTATGCGGCAGCAAAACCGACTAACGATCGATTGACCAGAGAACTTGATCGTCAGTCCATGAAAGAACACATCCGGAAGCGCCCCAATATTACCTTCAAAGATGCAAATGAGAAAATCGTTTCCAATGGTGACAACAAAAAACAGATCACTTTGACGAATGACGGTGAAGAAAAGGTGCCCGTTCGATTTGCCGACATTCTTCGCGTGGCGAAGCGCAACGAGCCAAACCGGACCTGGTATTTACTAAGATTTTGGCCGCGAGTTGCAGAATTCGGCGCATCGTATGGCGACGCAGAAATGGTCGAGTTTGCAGCCGCACAATTCGAAGATCTGGCCACTCGCATTCCACTAAAACAAGCTGCCCCACCCCTGCCCTCTCTTGACGTTCGGGCCGGACGTTTTTTTATTGCCGCCGCTCGATTGGAATCGTTGCGAAATAATTCTGAAGTGTTGCAACCAAAAAACGAAAAACTTCGAAAACAGATTTGGGCGGCGGCAGGCGACTTATGGCACGCGGCCAATGCGTTTGGTCCCTTTGATCTGTCTCTTGGAATGCCGAGCGTCAGGCATTGGGAGAGCTGTCCTGATTACGCAGCGCTGGAAATGTGGAACGTGCGTGAGGCTCCCCGTGGATGGGAACTCGAGCACATCGAACAGAACCGCCCGCAGATGGGCAAGCAGCTCGACACGCTACTGGAAATTGTTGATTTGCGGTACTACTGGCCCCGCGTCGCGCTGCCTGAATTAGGTGCGCCGGTGGTTACTCCGTGGGTCCATCGACAAGTTCACATGGGGCGGCATGATGTGGCCATCGCCTACCTGGCCAAGGCCAGCGGTGATCCTCTGGATCGAGCTCGACTGTTAGCAGTCATTGCCCAAGGTCTTGCGAAATCAGATGTTGCAAAAGCAAACGTCTGTCGAGATGTTGCGGAATTACTAATCGCCAGCTCGGCGAATCGACAACACGAAACACGGCCAGTAACCGATTTACAGTGGCGCAATGATTCGGTTTGGACAAGAGTCGAAGCCAAATCGGAGCTTGCCATCGCATATCACGCCGCGGAAATGGAAGACGCGGCCAAAGGGACTGCGCGGTATGCCCTCGAAGATTTTCAATCGATCGTATCTCTCACAGGTGATCCGGCACCGGATCCAAAGAACTTGAAACAACACGCCGATTCTTGGATGGTGAAAGTAAATTATGATTCATTGAATGCTTTGTTACTGGCGACGGCCAAGATGAAGTTTTCTGCAAAAGAGGTTCCCGAACCGTTCGTCTTTGCAGCCGGTCAACGAGGATTCCATTTAATGACTGCCGAGCAGTATCCACTGAAAATTCGAGATGTTCGTCGAGTCGCCGATATCTCCAGAATCGTACCAACACCCAAGAGTTATGTTTACGACAGTCATCGGCCGTATTATCGATCGATTTCCAAAAGACAGTGGCGCGAGGCAACGGTCGAAGTTCAGCGCCTGGCAGAAGGCAACCCAGCTTGGCGGTCGAGTTTTTATGAAATTGGGGCAAAGTCGGTTCAGGATATCGGGCTGGAAAAAACTCTCCAATGGTCAGAGTCGCTTGAAAATGTTTACACTCGGATGGCGGTTGAACTGGGCGCGATTCGCGCGGCGATTGAGCCTGAATTAAAAAGATCGGTGCCGCGAATTCGTGATATTTATTCGCCCACGACCATCGCGCCGGGAATTCGCTGGCCGTCCAGCGGTTGTTGATCATTTGTGGCCCAGCCGTCTCGGCTGCCAATCCTCAGGCGAGGCGTTGGTACAACACCGTCAAAAAACTAAGCCGCGATTGGGCGAAAACCTCTTCGGAAGAGGGGAATAAACGATCGTCAAAATCCACGGGCGCCGCGATTGGCGTAGGGGTTGGATTGGCTTTTGGTTGCATCGGAAAGCGGTATTTCAAACCCCATCGGCCGGCCGCCTTCAATAGGTGGTCCGGCGCCTCGTTCGGGAAATGGGTCGTACAAAACTGCCTGATTTCGTTGGTGATAGACGGTGCCTGGGGGCTCGCGAAAATTCGGGCGTATGTTGCAACCGATACATGCCGCCAGGTTGAACGACATGGTCGGGATGAGAACCCACCTGACCGCCCTTTGCAAATGGGCGGAATCAATCAGGCGTTTTGAGTCGTGCTTTTTTGCCACTTTGCTAGGGCGGTTAAACGTCGAATTGAATTTGAGCTGCTTTAACGGAGCCGAAGGTCATCACGGTCCTTAGTACCAAGTCGCCTGCGGCTGCTCGCTAAAACAAATGACGGACATACGTGATAACGAGTCGCGGAATCTAGGAGATTAAGGAGTGTGCCTCAACATTAAAAACTTGTCGTCAGATTTGAACTGGCAGCTGCAAGCGTGCCGTTTCTTTGGTGGATTCATTTCACTTTTGTATTTCACCGTCTGGTGACGGGTGGCTACGAAATAGCTAGCGTCTAATTTCTGATTATGGAACCGTAATTTCCAGGAACTCGCAGTTTTCTATCGGCGACAAGCTGGCCGATTCGAGGCAGGCAGGGATCAACATCGATTCGCCGCGCTTAAGCAACTCGGCTGACGGGTCCTCAACGACATTCATCGAACCGCGAATCACTGATAGCAACCGAAATCTTTTGTCTGTTTCGATCGTCTGATCAGAATCAATCACCCAATGACGCATAACAAATTTGTCACACGAGACTAGTTCGTTAACGCCCTTCAGCGAGGTTGGCTTGGTTGGCTGCGGTCGAACTGGTCCGCGAACATAGTCGGTGACATTGATCGCGGCATCGATGTGAAGTGGCCGGGCGCGGCCTTCGGAGTCCACTCGATTCCAATCAAACAGTCGATAGGTGGTATCACTGCATTGTTGTATTTCGGCGATCAACAGCCCGCTTCCGATGGCATGCACAGTTCCAGCGGGTATAAATATGCAATCACCGGGGCTGGGCGAAATCTGGTTTAGGACCTCGTCGGTCGTTTGGGTAGCCACGGCGTGCTGCAGAGCCTTGCGGTCGACTCCTTCCTTCAGTCCCGCGTAAATCACGCTGCCCGGATCAGCCTCAATGACGTACCAGGCTTCTGTTTTGCCCAAATCTGGCGGCGACTGTTTCGTTGCAATCTCATCAGTGGGGTGGACTTGCACAGACAAGGTCCGGTTGGCATCAAGGAATTTCAGCAGCAGCGGAAATCGAGTGCGAAGCTGCGATGGTAAACCGTCTCGACTGACTTGGGACCAGATTTCCGGACCAAGCAGGTCAATTCCAGACTGGTGGATCACGTGTTCCAACGTGTGGCCGGCTAATGAACCGTATAGAATCGTACTTTGGTCTTCGCGGCGATCCACGACTTCCCAACTCTCGGCATAGTCGTCTTCCGGTCCAATTGGTTTGTCGAGCGCGGTTGCCAAGCGACGTCCGCCCCAAATATATCGCCTGAATATTGGTTGAAATCGAAGCGGGTACATAAATTGAAAATAGCTTTATCACAAACGAGTATCTAATAAAACGGACGCCAGAGGACTAAGCATAACCTTTTCGGTGTTGCATATGGATAGGAGTGTCAAATGGTCCGTATCAATTGCTCGGCGCGACGGTCGATCTGGCCTTGAGTGCGATTTGAGATAGAAAACTCACGGAGTGGTTGGTATTTTGACTGTTCGATCGAGGGGGCGATAAACGAAATTCTTGTGCGAGCCCAGTCACCGAGCGAAAATGGCGGATTGTAACTAAGAAATCAAGGGTAATTTTCTTCATGGTACGACGACGAAGTTCTGAAGATTTATTCGAAGACTCGCGGATGTCGTTTGGTGAGCATCTCGAAGAACTTCGAGGTGCCCTGGTTCGATCGTTGATTGGAATTGGTATCGGGTGTGTCGTTGGATTCCTTGTTGCCGATAAAGTAGTTTCATTCCTGGAAGTTCCACTGAGAAATGCGCTCGGAAAATTCCGCATTGAACAAGCAAACCGAGTTTACATTGATCGCCTCGGTTATTTTCCTCCCGAGATGCGAAATCGAATGGATAACGGTGAATTGGCGCCTCAAACGGTGTTTGTTGATCCCGGTGAAATCGTGAAGGCGATTCGATCGATCAGTCCCGAGTCGCTGGAAAAAATTGATCTGACGCCATACCAATTCAGATCATCAGATATTGCAATCGATAATGTCCCTGAAATTTGTCGCCAATTGGTCGAACCGGAAACGGGTGATCAGCAGCTGGTGGATAAATTGAGGTCGCTTAACCAAGCACTTACAGAGTCGAATCTTGCGACGCTGCGATCGATTGCGGATATATCACCGGCGAGTGAAACAAGCCGGAGCGAGCTGGTACAGATCCTTAATGAGCTGATTGATCGACCCGAAATTCATCAATCTGCGGCGTATGTCAACTGGCTAAGGAAGCCATCCGGGTCCGTTTGGAACCTGTTTGATCCGCCCGAAGACAACGCTCTGGAACAAATGAAGGCTCAGGTTGACGCCAATGATAATCAAGAATTGTCCCGGCGCTTGAATCGAGTTTTGGTTGCCAAAACGTTTGCGCCAAAAATCTCATTTCCAGACATCGATTTGTTTCCGATAGTAATCTGGAGCAATATTGCAGTCGAAACGCAGTCGTTATCGCCGCACGAGCCGTTTATGACCTGGCTCAAGGCGGCGATTGTAACTGGTTTGATTATCTCATCTCCCTGGGTATTCATTCAAATTTGGATATTCGTCGCCGCCGGCCTTTATCCTCACGAGCAAAAGTACATTTATCTTTATTTACCGATCAGTATCGCTCTGTTTGTTTTTGGAGTATGCCTGGCGTTTTTCTTTGTTTTCGAGCCCGTGTTGGGATTCTTGTTCAAATTCAATGCCAGCATGGGGATCAACCCGCAAGTGCGCATTGGCGAATGGCTGAGTTTCGT
>CAJHZH010000946.1_pt1 | contig 23930 bp, 15 predicted proteins | sample 9198951 | NCBI WGS metagenome assembly CAJHZH01 (sample SAMEA7708381, study PRJEB35096) | sediment metagenome | biome: marine neritic benthic zone biome [ENVO:01000025]; feature: sediment [ENVO:00002007]; material: shallow marine sediment [ENVO:03000034] sea grass bed [ENVO_01000059] ...
CACACGAAAGCCCAGGTTGTCGTCGCGGATCGACGGCAAGTCCGCGAAGCGGTCCGACGACCGGCAGAAACTAGCGGCGTTGAACCAGCTGCCTCCACGGACCACCCGGATGGAGCCCAAGCCCAAGTCATCTCAACACCACTCCCAGACCAGTTTCCAGTGGGACAATACCCAACCAGCCGCGCCATGAGTTCCGTTATCGCTGGCCTGTGTGTACCAGTCTTGCAGGATCGGTTTCCAGGCGTTCTTGGCGAGTTGACCCGGCTTCTCAACTCCGCCAATGCCCAAACAGATCCCCGATCGCATTTACTATTCAAAAACGATCTCGTCTAAATAAAAAGTTACCGAGTCGCCCTGGGCCGCCAGACTGAAAAAGAACCCGGACTTGATACGTCGCAAGTCGGAATTGGCAAGGTCGATAGTGTATTGCGTCCAATCTTTTTTCAGAGTAAATGGCAGTTCGTGTTTCGTTGTGTCAAAGTAGGCTTTGTCTTCGCCCAGCAAGCCGACGCCAAATTTGACCTTTTCTTTTCCCTTTTCGCCGCGTGCCCAAAATGTCAGTTTTTTGGCACCGGTCAAGTCCAAGCCGCCGGGCTGATCTCCCCAATCATTTTCCGGATGCTGCCAAACGACACCGCCCCAATCCGCCGACTTTGTGTACTGGCATTTGATGCAATGCTGGCCGGACTTTGGGTTTTTCGTCCATTCTTGGTCAACCGAAAGCGCGTCGACCGAGCCCATGAAGCCCGAAGGTACAAAAAACGTCTCGCCAGACTTTTCGCCAAACATCGTATACGGAATGTCAACTTTTTTACCCGGTTGATCGAGCTTGGGATCCTTGACTCGCAGCGAGATGTTACCGCAAGCCCCACCACCTGCCCCGTCGCTAACGTACGCATAAAGCCGATAGAGTCCCCGTTTGTTTGGCATTCGAACTTCGGCGCCTGTCTCGCTCGAGCTGACAATCGCATTTGCATAGGACGGGGGGGTCTTTTGAAATTCGCCGGCAGTGATGTAGTTCTTGGCGTCGGCCATCAACACCCATTTTACCGTCAGCGGTTTTCCCTCGGGATCGCTCGCGTCCAGTTTCGCCCTAATCGTCTCACCATAGCCAACTTGATTCGAACCCTCCAACTCAAGGCTCGAAATCCGCGGGCAAAGGTTTTTCGGTTTGGAGCCCGACCAAAGTTCACTCATCGTATCAACCGCCGCGGTCTTTTCTCCGTCGGGCAACAACATTCCAAACCACGTTGGCGTTGCCTCTTGCTTGTCTCCCCACAAGAATGCGTACGAACCGATGCAGAGCTGAACGTCCGATTTCAGTTTCTGGTAAGTAGCGCGATAGGTCTCTGCCTTGTCGGTGCTTGTACTCTCATCAATTGAATCCACAGCGTTTTTAGAAACTTCCCAGGGCCCGCGAGGCCCGAACTCGGTGACGATATACGGTTTCGTTCCGCCGGCCTGACGATACCGCTGCGGGATGGAAATGGCACCTCCATAAGAATTGATGCCAATAATATCGACGCTGGGGCAGTACTTGTGAATCGATTGAATCCGCTGACCGCCGATCTCGGCGATCACGGTCATCACCGGATGATGCGGATCTTCTTTTTTAACCAACTGAGCGAGGTGCTCGATGTGTTTCCAAACGTTGGGGTTGTCGCCGGCGGAATAGCCTTCCATTTCGTTTCCTAGCCCCCATAGCAATACGGCCGGATGGTTTTTGAACTTCTTGACGGCCTCCATCACCTTGTTTTCTTGTTCTTCCAATTGATTCTGATCGTTGTAGTTAAATTGCGGACTTTCGCGCTCCAGCCAAATCCCAATTGAGACGCTTAACTGATTTGCGTGAGCGTCATTTAGAAATTGAATTGTTTCCTCACCCACGCCCCACGTTCGATTTGAATTGGCGCCGCATTCGGCAAGAAGTTTGAGTGGTCCTGGCCCAGCGGCTCCATTTACATAGTAGGGCTTGTCGTTTCGCAGCAATTGCCAATGACCTTTTTCGTCTTTTCTCAGTTCAGTGTGTGTGGCCTGACCGGTAGTTTGCTGGGCGTTATCGTTTTTTCTGGAATTGCAGCCAGTCGTTACGCCAAACCCAAGGCTGATTAAGGCCACGAACAAGCATCGTAATAAGAACAAACTGTTGACTCGATGAATCATTACACTATAAATCCAAATCTGTATCGAAATCTGTATCGGGGAATTCCGTATCGGGGTCAAAACTGAGTTCGATCTTTTCTATCACGCCACGTCTGGCAAATAAATCTTGTGACTCCTGGGGTGTCAGACCGGTCGAACGCCGGCGGTGTGTTTCACCGTCGCGATTGTGCACAACCATTTCGGATGCATCAGCTCGATGGTAGACAACGGGCACCTGGCATACTGTAAATGCAAAACTATCTTTTGGTAGCAAGATGCGTTTGGATTTCATTTCCACATCGACGTATTCAAAATCGCACGGCTTCGACAGGAACTCGCGCGAATCAAACAGGATGGGGCAAAAACTCAGAATGCCGTTATCAACCATGATTCCCAACTCACCGCGTCGAGCCAGGATATCTTCCTTGACTTGCCCGGTCATGCCGGGTTGGCGTGGACCTGAATGCTTTGGCGTATGAGAGTAGGGATCCGAAGGGAAGGCTCCGTACTCTTCGGGCGACTTGCCATCGCCAATTCCACGGCGAATTCGCCAGTAGTAATTGGAAAGCTGGTTGAGAATGCTGTCGGTCGCTTGATTTTCGATCGCCCAATAAAAATTCTCTTGTGCCGCCAGAGCCAGTTTGGAAACCATATGCCAGTAAATGGACCCGAGTCCTTCGTATCCATAAAAAGTGCCAGACCGACCGGTAAATGAGCGGTGGTCAAACACATCTTCAAACAGCTGGCAAATCTCTCGGCGGTCGTTGGGTGTGATATCAGAATGGAAGGAACTGTTGTTTGCAAGTTCTTCAAGTGCCAGATTCAATTCCGTGGCGTTGCGGAAACGACCGTCGAAGTGAAATCCTCCCAATGTATCTTGACGGATAATGGTGGTATCGCCACTGCTCAACACCTCCATTAACGGTTTCGACTGATAAACGCGTTCCGAGGGGATACGGTTCTTTTCCAAAAACGTCGGCAGCTTTTTGTCCGGGTAGAGCATGAAACTGTCTTGATCGGGACGATACATTCGACTGCGGTGCAGTGAATCCAACACGGCGATTGCCTCAACAGGCGACAATATTCCGGAACTCAATACAGCGACTTGACCCTCCAGCATTTCCTGCAACGGTTGTACTTCCGCACGGTTCTCCCCAAGAGCGAGCAAGTTGTATGAATGGTACAAACCGTCATCGCGTTGATTATTTTGGATTGTGCGGTCGACACATTTTAAACATTGCTTCAAAAAGATTGTGTACCTGGAGGCTGGCAGATCTGTTTTCTTTCCGCTAAAGCCAGAGTCGTAGATTTTTTCTCGGTATTGGCAGCCCGATTTTGACAGCCGATTGACCATCTCCCTCCGGCTGGCAGGGTCGAAACCGGAGTCCAGTTCCTTCTGGTGATCCTCAAGTACTTGAAACAGGCGATCAAACCACTCAGCGACTTCGATGGAGATTGCGAACTTCGTGTGTGGTACCTGCGAAATCCAGTTAATCAGAAAGTCCAGAAATCGTCTCAGGTAATAAACCGTTACCATGGATAGTCCATTGCCGACGAGCGCATTGTTGGCATCGTTCCATTCGGGCCGCTGAGTATTCAGCCAAATGCCTCCGTCGGGGACAAAGTTAGTCATCTTAGCCAGGAGCGGCACCAATAGTTTTTCCGCGAATGCGACATGATGAATCTCACCGCGGCCGTTACAGCAAAGTTTCCCATCGGTTCCCAATTTAGAGCAACGTTGCTTGAGTTCGGTTGACAGTTTTTCATCAAATTCGATCGTTTCGTTTTGATTGCGAAGAATCTCGTCGTACGGGCGAATTCGATAGGGTACGTTGGCATAGACAAACAAATCTCGATCTAAATACCGTTCAAGGCAACTTGGCTCAAATCGATGCGACCACTCCAACAGCTTGAGCATGTAAATGATTTGATGATCGCCCCAATATCCGATGTTGGCCCAGGGATCGTTTGGAGCAGGTTCTTCCCATTCAAAACCGGTTTTTGAAATTCGAAACGGGTTATAGCCGTCGGCTGTCGATGCGTTGACAAACTTAAAAATCATATTCGCCGTAAACTGAGGAAACGAAACGGCGAGCGCTTCCCAATTTTGGAAAATGTCGCGCCAATTGCCCTCGTAGTCGATGTCGGTCAAACCGTCTGCGCGACGTGCCGAAATCGCGAACGAATTCCATGGACGAGACGGGTCACCATGACGTCGGCTAAACGTCAGCGGCAAATACTCGAGGGTGACTCGGAGCAGGTCCGGATCTCGTTCCTTGTGATCTGCCAACTGGTCCAATAATTGAGAAAACTCGATCGGGGCGTTCACGCCGGACAATAATCCGCGGTGTCGATTCGCAACATCTGAATTGATGGTTTTGACATGTTGCCTGAAATCGTCTGGCTCAATTTGATAACCGTTGGCCGGCAGGCCGCCACGCATAATGTTAAATAGAACATTGGTTTGATGGCGGTCTGTCTTCGTCTTGTCACGGCCCATTTGCCGCCCGTCGGAACTGGCGACGATCTGGTCTAGGGCCGTTTGACATTGCCGAATATCGTCCGGCAAATCGGATAAGGCAGGGGAGCTTTGCAAATAGTGATTTAAGTTGTTGACGTCCGTTTGATCTTGTCCGACGTCCGCTACCATTGTCCATTGTTTTTCAGATGCCGGGTCCAACAGCAATTCCTGTTGAACGAAAAATGCGCCGCGGATGCCGCGGATCTCGCGTTCACTTTGAATTGTCTTACCCTGGCGAAAGCGATTGAGTTGGTTGGCACTCAGCAGAATTGTGGGACTTTGGAATCCGCGATACCAAACCGTTGTGGCCTTGAGCCCCTCGCTTGGTTCGGCGCGATCCGTCGGAATCGAACTTAAATAAAAGATACCCAATCCCGTGCCGGGTAATAGTTCGCTTTTCTTGTACGCGTTGGCCAGGTTGCTGAATCGGAGTTGAAAATGCTGTTCCAGACCAAAGGGCATCAGGTTTTGGACGCCGTCCAAAATGGAGATTGCTCGCTCCGACATACTGTCATTTATGAGACTGCAATCGCGAATGAATCCAAACCGGTTGCCAAACGACCACGTATAACGGAACGTCAATTCAAGTGTTTCATTGACTTCTTCGAAACAGATGCGATTGCCGGCGGTGTTCTTATAAATGTTTTGATGGACGGAATCGTCACCAACCTCTTGTTGCGAGAATGGTTCCCAAACGACGGTTGAACCTTCCGAGTTTTCCAACCGAATCATTGACTTGGGACCTGTACTATGCGCGAGGTCGCGGAGTCGGTCGGCCGGGTAATAAGGAAAAAGTGTGTTGTTGGCGTTGCCACGTCCGGCCGTCAAAGCGCCTTTGCTGGAGACGAACATCCAGTGATCACTGGAACTGACGATACTCATGAAAAACTCGGGCATCTGATCACTGTTGGAAATCCGATAATACGTCTCTCCATCGAGTTTTACGTATTGGCCGGTTATCGTGTTGTCTTTTATGTTTTCGATCATGACGAGTCAAAAATCAGTTCTCTGGGAGTAACGTTCCAAGTTGCGATTTGCCTTTGCGACTGGCCAGATCCACTTCGATTTGGGAAACCAAACGTTCGTTTATGTTGTAAAACAGAAGGCAAAAACCCGCTGCAAACAAAAACACCGCGGGTATCCAGCTCATCATCAGTCGAATGCCAAACAATGTGTAATCCGATTGGGCAACCTCCACGCTATCGACGGGTGGTTGATATCGGAAGTAATCCAACGCAAATCCTGACAACCAGGCGCCGATCGCACAGCCCATTTTTTGTGAAAAGGTAGCCGCAGAAAAAACGAGTCCGGTCGCTCGGCGATGATTTTTCCATTCCGAATAATCAGCCACGTCGGCATACATCGCCCACAACAAAACAGGGCTTGGCCCGCTAATAAACGAACCGACGATGTGCAGGGCATACATCATCGGAATCTGGTCGGGTTTGATAAAAAAGAAAGCGGCCGTACACAAACCGGTGCCTAGGTTCATCAAGACCATCAACTTTTTCTTGCCGAGCAGGCTTGTCAACTTTCGAGTCAACAGCATTCCGGCAATCGCCGCGAAACTGCCGGAGACCCAGAAAGCCGGCGTATACGAAGTGTCGCCAACAAAATATTTGAAGTAATACAGGATCGCTCCACCACGGATGAAAGCCGCCGCCAACTGGAACCAGCCAAAGGCAAATAGCACGAGCCACGGCCGATTACTGAGCAAGTCAAAGATATCGCGTTTGAACGTCGTTTGCTGATTCTCGTCGGGCTGAACTCGTTCTTTCGTGGTCAAAAACGTGATCAAAAACAGAACCATGGCGGCAACCGCAAATACGGCCATCGTCCAGAAGAAACCGGCCTGCTCGTTGACCACGACTTCCTTTGATTCACCCGCAACAATAACGGTTTCAACGCCACCACCAAAATACTCCACCATATCCAAGGTGAAGTATTGAACGATGATCCCGCCAATAAACGCGGCGACGAATCGATAGGTCGAAACACTAGTTCGTTCTAGCGAGCTAGGAGAGATCACGCCCATCAATGCCCCGTAAGGAATATTGATCGCCGTGTACGCCATCATGACTGCCGTGTAAGTCACATAGGCATAAATCAACTTTCCCTGCTGACCGAGGTCAGGCGTATAAAAAGTCAGCATCCCTGTGATCGCAAACGGAAGGGACATCCACAACAGATAAGGCCGAAACCTGCCCCATGCCGTGTTCGTCCGATCCGCCAAGAATCCAATCATCGGATCGTTGATTGCATCCCAGATTTTGGTGACCAGCAACATCGTGCCGGCGGCGCGGGCGGTAATCCCGAATACATCGGTGTAAAAATACAGCAAAAAAAACTCAAACGTCTTCCAATAAAAGTTCGATGCCGTGTCGCCTAAACCATATCCCACCTTCTCCGTAACAGACAACCTTGAATCGTTTGCATCAGCGCCGAGTTTCATGATGATGCCTGGCAATTCTCAGTTAGAACAGACGCATTCCAGCGGCAGATTGGGCAGTCGTTGGCTATTGCAGATTGGGAGTTACTAGAAAATTTATTGATCCTGTTTAGGTGAAATTCCGAGCAACGTGAAGAACCTATCTTTTTGATGGAGCGCTGCCTCGATTCGCAACCGACGCGCCGGCATCCATTTCACCTGACAGCAGTCGTTTGTACTCCGTTTCGTCAACTTCTCGCGGCGGCGCTGCGGTAAAGGCCACCATCCGTTGTCCGTCAACTCCGACTTGTTCGAAAATGATCGGTGCCTTGATCCCGCGCATGCTGCCCTGGACCGAATACCGAATCGTGAAGGGTTGATTGTCTCGCTCGCTGTTAAACAGCTGATCGATCGAAGCCGAATCAATTCCCATACGTTGCAGAATATCGACATCGAGTCCACTAATAAACTTTTTGAATTCCGTTTCGTCGGCAGGACCCTGCCATTGATTTTTCGTTTGATAAAAGGCGTAAAGATTAGAAAGTCGTTGTAGATTCGTTTGGTTGGCATCGGAAATCATCGCGTCGGCAGTTTCCGAGCGACCACAACCCAGTGTCGCAACAACTCCTAATAAAACACAACACGCACCCGCCGCGTAGTATCGAACCATTGAAGATCCTAACATTTGTTAAGCGTCCCGTCGCAAAATCAAAAAACTCTGCTCGGCAAACGCCCAGCAGAGTATGTTTATTACCGCAGCAGGTTCAAAAATCTTCGCTGCTGATGATGGTACCGTCTGCTCGTTTGCCGAGTTGGTCTAGCAAAATCAAATCGATGGTCATACTGATCGTGCGAGTGGAACCATCACCAAAAACACCATTGATTACCGAAGTGTGAGCAGATCCAAACCCAAATTCCGCCTGCGCTCCGGTTGAATTGGTATAGGGCCAACTTGGCCGGTCAGCCGAATCAGACAACAAACCCACTTCGGGGCTGCCAACGGTTCCATCATCGGCCGGAGCGACCATCCGCATCGTGGGCCAGTCAGCGCCGTGGTAATAACCCATCAATTCCCACCACCATTCATTGGCATTACCAGCGGAATTGACGGTCCAGTGTTCAATGGGAACGGCCTTTTCCATGATCATCACCGTGTTGGAACTTCCGTCGGTGATATTTTTGAAACTGATTTTTGGCAATTTGAAGACTTCGCCCGAGGCCAAATCGACGTGGCCGCCCCGTGAGATGATTCCAGTCCACACGTGTTGTTGTTCGGTTGGATTAAGCGTTTGGCCAAGGCTAAACGCGAAGCCCCAACCGGAAACACTATTCCAGCTGCCCATCACGCCGGCGTAATCACCCAAGGCCACCGGGTGGACACCCCACCAGCTGCCCAAGCGACCGCTGCGCGAGGGGCAATTGAAAATCGCGAGAGGTGTTTCGATAATTCTCGGGTCGCCACCGTCCCACCCATCGATTTTTCGTTTCTGGTAGAGATTTGTTTGCTCGACGTAGGGAAGGATCTGATACATCCAACCCGCGTTTTCATATCCGTGTAATGGTCCCGTCGATTCATACCAGTATTCTTCGGCGGCGCCGCCAGCGGATGGGAACCGGCCGAGCGCGGACGCGTGGTTATGGCAGGCCAATCCAATTTGTCGGAGGTTGTTGAGGCATTCGGTACGGCGCGCGGCTTCGCGTACTTGTTGTACGGCGGGTAACAGCATGCCGACTAAGATTCCAATGATGGCGATAACAACTAACAATTCGACTAGGGTGAATCCCTGTTTTTTTTGTCGAGCACGTGGGGACATGTTATTTGCCCTGTTTATGAATGGGAACGGTTTCAAGCACGTTTCAGATTCTCGCAAAAAAACTAGATTTGTCAAGCAAAAAGTCGATTTCCATGAAACCGGTTTCAAGCATATAATCTAAGGCAACGGAAGGATTTCGCCAAATCATGCACCAAAAAAAAATCACCATCCAAGATATCGCCAAAACAGCAAACGTCTCCAAAAGTACTGTTTCGCGAGTCATCAATAACAGCTCCATCGTTCATGATTCAAAACGAAAAGCTGTGTTGGCGGCAATGGATAAACTCAATTTCCAACCCAACGTTTTTGCGCGTGGATTGGCTGGCGGTCGATCGATGACGATCGGAATCGTCACGCAAAACATCGGAAGCCCGTTTTACGATTCCGTCACCCAGGGCATCCTGCAGCGCTTCGCCGATACTAACTACTCGCCCATTTTCGCTGACGGCCAATGGCAAGAGGATGTCGAATTATCTGCCATAAACACTTTGCTGCAGCGCCATATCGACGGACTAATTGTTGTCGGCGGACATTTAGCTGGTGCGTCATTGCACGAATTAGAAACGAAGACCCCAATCATCGTGGTGGCGCGCGAGTTAGAAGGCTGGGAGAACCATTGCATTTTCATCGACAATTGCCAGGAGGCTGCCGAAGCAACCCAATTTCTTATCGATGCCGGTCATAAAAAAATTGCGCATATTACAGGCATCAAAGATCATCAAGATGCGATTCGGCGTTATCAAGGTTACAAGCAGGCATTTTCCAATTCCGGCCTCGAATTGAACGACCAGTTGGTGGTCGAAGGAAACTTCAGTAGTCAATCGGGTGTGATTGGGGTCGAATCACTTTTGCTGAGAGGAAATGCATTTACGGCGATCTTTGCAGCAAACGATGAAATGGCGTTCGGTGCTCGATTGGCGCTCTATCGTAAAGGGATTCGGGTTCCCGAGGATGTTTCCATCATTGGTTTCGATAACCAGCCCAATTCGGCTTATATGACGCCTCCCCTGACGACCGTGGCCCAGCCCGCCATGGAAATGGGCCGGACTTCCGCCGATGCATTGTTGAATCTTATTAACGGCGAAGACATTCCGCCTCATCGATTGTCGGGAAAGCTTGTGATCCGCGAATCCGTTGCGCGGTTGCGCTAGTGGTTTGTCAAACTTTGATTTTAGGATTGATGGTAGTGGACGAGGCTACGAGTCCCAGCGATTTCTGGCACGAAAGGACTCGTGACCTCGTCCACTACCCTAAATTTAATGTTGACGGTGCGCTAGTCTTTTTTTTCTCTTATAGATTTCTCCAACGCGTCTGAAAATAACCTGCCCAAGTTTTGCCGGGCGGCGCCACCTATCGTACAACGCCGCACGCCAGCTTGAGTAGGCTAGCTGCGCGATGGTAAGTTAGTCGCCACAGGATTCCCGCCTGCCAAGTCGATTTTGCGTGAGTCATATTTGAATAGGGGATCTAGACGTGAATGTTTTTTAATTGGAAAACGGAATCCAAGCATGACCAGCAAGGTAGAATTCTGGGGCGCGGCACAAACGGTAACCGGATCAAAACACCTGGTGTATTTCGAAGGCCGCCAGTTGCTGCTCGATTGCGGGATCTATCAGGGCAAGCGCAAAGAGGCCTTTCACAAGAATCGCGATTTGCCATTTGATGCGCGCAAGTTGGATGCCGTTGTGCTCTCGCATGCACATATCGACCATAGTGGAAATCTGCCGTCGCTTGTTCGGAATGGATTTGCTGGTCCAATCTTTGCCTCATCAGCGAGCCGGGATTTGGCCGTCCATATGCTGTTGGACTCGGCAAAGATTCAGGAATCGGATGTAAAGTACGTCAATCGGAAGCGAGCCAAAAAAGGCCAAACGCCATTTGAACCGCTATACACGCAAGAGGACGCCGTCAAAACCATTCGTCAAATGCGGTGTGAAGATTTCGAGCAATCGTTTGAACCCATCCCTGGTGTGACATGCCGGTTTCACTTTGCCGGGCATATGCTGGGTGCGGCAATCGTTGAATTGGAATTCAAGCCAAAAATCGCCGCGCCGTTCAAGCTGGTTTTCAGCGGCGACTTGGGTCGATCGGAGGTCCCCATCTTGAGAAACCCAGAGGTTGTTTCCGATGTCGACTATTTGATCATGGAGGCTACTTATGGCAATCGAAATCACAAAGCGGGCGGCGATGCGGAGGCGATGTTGCTCGAGGCTTCAAAGCGCACATTTGATCAGGGTGGAAAACTGATTATTCCCGCGTTCTCAGTCGGACGCACACAAGAGGTCGTGTATCGACTCAATCTACTGTTCGAGTCCGGTAAGCTTCCTCCGATGAAGGTATTTGTCGATAGCCCCTTGGCGGTTAATGCGACGACGGTGTTCCGTGAACATATCGAATGTCTCAACGACGATTTCGCACAACAACTGCTTAGCGAAGACGACCAGGATCCGCTTGGTTTTCGCGATCTACATTACATTCGCAAAACGGAACACTCTAAGCAACTCAACAACTTTAAGGAACCTTGTGTTATTGTCTCCGCTTCGGGGATGTGTGAAGGCGGCCGTGTTTTGCACCATCTTAAGAACAACATCGAAAAATCCTCGACCATGATTTTGTTCACAGGCTATCAGGCACCGCATACGCTCGGTCGCCGAATTCTGGATGGCCAGAAGGAGGTCAATATCTACGGCGACCCCTATCAGGTGAAGGCGCACGTGATGAAATTGGAAGCTTCCAGCGGCCACGCGGACCGGGATGGACTGCTGGAGTGGGCCGGTGAAATTGGCGCCAATGGCCAACTCAAAAATATCGCGCTGGTGCATTGCGAACTGGACAGTGCGGAAGAATTTCGAGGCAGTTTGCAGCAAAACGGGTTTCAATCCGTGATGATTCCTGCGCCGGGCGACTGCATGCCCTTAGGTTGAGCCCGTGCTCAGGAACGAATGATAAGTTAAACTAATCTATATCATGCGGGATGGCTTAACGTTCTTAATGGGGATTTTGCAATGAATCGGCTAAGTGAGAATTTTCACAAGCGGCTGCGAATGAGGCTTATCGTATTTTTATCTTGTGCACTGCCACTGCTGCTGCTGCCGGCCAGCATTGCAACGGCGCAGTTGGCAGAAGAAAACAACGTCGACGAGGTAAAGTCCTTCGATCTAGGTGAAACGAGAAATGTTCATTCCTGTGGAAAGCTCTGCTTAGCAGGTCAATTTGGCGCCAGCGACATCGATGAAATCAAAGCGGCCGATATCCGACGCATCATCAGTTTGCGAACCGAAGGTGAAATCGAGTGGGACGAAAAAGCCGCTATTGAGGCAGCCGATTTGGAATTCGTGCATATCCCGTTTCGCAGCTCGGATAGTTTGACGGATGAAGTATTCGACGAAATTCGCAAATTACTAAAAGACGACGCTCACGGCACGCTGATGCATTGTGCATCCGCGAATCGGGTTGGCGGTGTTTGGCTTCCGTACCGGGTCCTCGACCAGGGTGTCGCGCTCGACAAAGCAATCGAGGAAGCCAAAAGCATTGGCTTGCGTAATGAGGGCTATGAGAAAAAGGCGCTGGACTACATTCGCCGCAAGCAAGCGGAGAAGAAAGATGAGGTAAGGCGCGACGGTGAAACCAGCGTTCGACCTGGTATCAATGACGGTTTCCTGGACCCGAATCTAAAAGTTGATGATTTTGTCAAACGGTTCGAGATTGAAAGTCGCGAAGTTTATTCGGCTCGCATGCAAATCCTCAGGGCCTGCGGCATAAAACCGGGCTACCGCGTGGCCGACATCGGCGCGGGGACCGGTTTGTACACTCGGTTGTTTTCGGGAAGTGTCGGCGATGGTGGTTGGGTATACGCCATCGATATTTCCGCTCGCTTCATTGAGCACATCAACACGCAATCGATCCGCGAAAACCTTTCGAACGTAACCGGAATTATTTGCATGCCCGATTCGATCAACTTGCCGCCCGAATCAATTGACCTGGCGTTTGTCTGCGATACTTATCATCACTTCGAATACCCGAAATCCACGGCGTCGTCGATCTATCGTGCGCTTAAACCGGGCGGGCGTTTCGTTGTTATCGATTTCGAACGAATTCCTGGCAAGTCGCGAGAGTGGATTGTCGGTCACGTTCGAGCGGGTAAGGAGGTATTTCGAAACGAGATTGAATCGGTTGGATTCGAGTTTATAGAACAAGCCGAGATCAGCGGTTTAGAGGAAAACTATTTCCTGAAATTCCGCAAGCGCTAGTTTCCCAGCGCAAGTGTGTTAAACGGGTCAGGAGTCAATTGTGCAAAGCCCCCCAAGGGCCGTTCCGGAAATTGACTCCTGCCCCCTTTAACAGCGCTGTTTGCAAGCGTCAAATCCGCACGGAGGGAGCAATTCACGATTGACGCAACCATCTGAAAAACAACGTACGCTTGGTCTGTTCGGCGCAACATCGGTCGGTGTCGGCGCGATTGTTGGAGGAGGTATTCTGGCACTGGCCGGTCAGGCCTTTGCGGAAACAGGACCGGCCGCCATCGTCGCTTTCGGGCTTAACGGCGTGATCGCGATGTTAACGGCGCTAAGTTTTGCGGAGATGGCATCGAAGTTTCCCGAGTCAGGCGGAACGTACACGTTTTCCAAAAAGGTGCTCTCCGTCGAAGCGGCATTTATTGTTGGTTGGGTGGTTTGGTTCGCATCGATCGTAGCAGCTGTTTTGTATGCCATCGGTTTTGCACATTTTGGGAGAATTTTTGTCCGCGATCTTTGGAAAGCTGGAGGAGGAGAGGTACCAGCATGGACAGACAATGGCTGGGTTGTACCAGCCGTCGCCGTATTGACGACCATATCTCTCGGCGCCGTGTTGATTCGCCGATCGGCCGGTGGTGGTAACTGGGCCAACATCGGCAAAGTGATCGTGTTCATCATTCTTGTTGGAGCCGGATTGTGGGCCGTGTCTCGTCAGTCAGTCCCCGATACCCGCGCGGCGCTGAGCCCGTTTTTCAGCCACGGTTTAATCGGCTTGGTTCAGGCGATGGGCTACACGTTTATAGCGCTGCAGGGATTTGATTTGATCGCGGCGGTGGGCGGCGAAGTTCGAAACCCCACGAAAAACCTGCCGCGAGCGATTATTACGTCTCTGCTGATCGCGTTGGCGATTTATTTGCCTTTGTTGTTCGTGATTGCGTCGGTTGGTACGCCAGCCGGCGAGCCGATTGGCGATGCGGCTACCGCAGATCCCGAAGGGATTGTGGCGATTGCCGCTGAGAATTATTTGGGCCCGTTTGGATACTGGCTCGTTATCATTGCGGCAGTGCTTTCCATGTTTTCGGCGCTTCAAGCGAATTTGTTTGCTGCGTCTCGAATTTCATTTGCCATGGCCCGAGATCGCACCTTGCCAACTTTTTTGGGTCGGCGTGCCGGCATAAATCAAGCGCCGGTCGCTGCAATCGCCATCACAACAGGACTGGTTGCAGTGATCCTAGTCATTCTTCCCGATGTCGCCGCCGCGGGAGCCGCAGCCAGTTTGATTTTTTTGGTTACGTTTGCACTGGCACATTGGGTGGCGATTCTCGTTCGACAACGAAGCACGCGACGACCCCCACCGTTTCGAGCCCCATGGTTTCCGGCAATACCGATTCTCGGAGGTGTTGCTTGTTTGGGCTTGGCAGTATTCCAAGGCATCGCAGTGCCAGCGGCTGGAACCATTGCCGTCATCTGGATTGCCATCGGAGCGATATTGTTTTTGGGATTATTCGCAGGTCGCGCTCGAATTCGAGATATCTCCTCGGCCGCCAGGAATCCTGAGTTGATCACACTGCGCGGTCGAACGCCGTTCGTTTTGGTACCAATCGCCAACCCACAAAACGCCGAACCGATGATCAAGTTGGCCGGCGCGCTGGTCCCTGCCAATATCGGGCGCGTGTTGATGCAAAATGTTGTGGTCGTTCCTCCCCAGTGGGATCCGGACGAAGACTCCACACCGATCGATCGGTCGCAGGAAGTGATTCGCGAGTTGTTGACAACGTCGGCCAAGCTGGGGATTCGCGCTGAGGCGCTGGCGACGATCGCAGAACAACCGATACCGGAGATCATACGGGTCGCTCAGCTGCACCGCTGCAGGTCGCTCTTGGTGGGGCTAAGCAAGATTCCTAAAGAATCTGAAGAGTCGTCGCTTGAGGTTTTGCTGGATTCGATCAATGCCGATGTTTTCGTGTTGCGCGCGCCGATAGACTGGGATTTGGCCGCCGCCGAACGAATATTGATTCCGGTAGCCGGTCGCGGTGGACACGGTCATTTGCAGGCGCGATTGCTCGGAAGCTTAACCAGAGAATCAAATCGCCAAGTCACCTATTTGCAGGTGGTTCCCCGTTCAACGAATGCCGAAGAAATTCGCCGTTTCAAAAAGACGATTAGGTTGTTTGCAGAAGATCAGTTTCGATTCAAGGCCAATATCGAGGTCATCCCCAACGACGATCCCGTTCAAACGGTCGCTGAATTCGCCCAGCAATTTGATCTTGTGATTTTGGGTGCGCAGCGCATCGGACGTCGCGAAAAGGTATTTGGTTCATTTACGCGCGCCGTCGCCGGTTGTACAACTTGTCCGTTAATCATTATGAGTGGACGTGGATAGTGAATTTTAGGATGAGCGCGATGCGGCTAACGGCGTTGATTACGCAAATTGCAACATCCCAAATCCCATTACCAAACAGAACGAATCCAACGAAAATTCATCGAGGGTAACGTGCGCTAAGTTGGCGAAACGAGTAGTTAGACTGTACTTCGCCTCGCTGATTGACAAAAATGTTTAACCAAGTGACGGCCGGAAGAGATTTTAAAGCAAAGTGGACCCCTTGAGGCTGACACATGTCGAATGAACGAATGGTCATGACTTTGGGCAAAGTGCTGATCGCTATGGCCTGGGCAGACGGCAACGTCTCAACGGCCGAAATCAATTGCCTCAAGGACTTGTTATTCAATATGCCCACGCTGACAGGCCGTCAATGGGAACGCCTGCAAATTTATATTGAGGCTCCCGTTGAACCGGAGGAGCGATCTCGGCTGCTCGTTGAACTTCAACAAGCGATTTCATCAAACGCCGACAAATCCACCGCACTCAGTGTGCTTGAAACCGTCTACCAAGCGGACTCTCAGTTCACCGAAGATGAACAGCTCGTATTCGCGGAAATCAAAGAATCGATCAGTCTTGCTCGGACTGGTCTATCCGGCGCGATGTCGAAGTTACTGCGCGGCGCGATTCAGCGTCGGACGGAGGTAGTATCCAACGCACCCAACCGCGAGGAATTCTTTGAGGATTTTCTTCGCAACAAGATTTATTATAAGCTCGCCCGTCGCCTTGATGTGGACCAGGCACAACTTGAGATACCCGATAGTGAATTAAGAAAGCTTTGCGCGGCTAGTGGTCTCATGGCACAAATCGCTTATGCCGACGACGAGATTGCCGAAGAAGAATTCGATGTTATTTGCCAGTCTCTGCAGCGGATGTGGGGATTGTCCGCGCATTGCGCAACACTGGTCGCCGAAATCGCCATATCCGAAGTCGGTGCCGGAATGGATTTGCATCGACTTGCTCGCGAGTTTTTTGAAGCAACAAATCAGGAGGAGCGACGCAGATTTATCGAAGTACTTTTTGCCGTCGCAGACGCACACGACGGAACATCCCACGAAGAAATCGAAGAGGTTAGGAGGATCTCAAAAAGTCTTCTCGTCTCGCACCGCGAGTTCATTCAGGCGAAAACAAAAAGATCTTCAAAATGACTCGCGACAACAGTTCGGGATAATCAGACGAATCGAAAACTGCCGGTGGTTAGACTTGTGATATTGGCAAAAACCGGTTCGGCGAAGTCAGCACCAACAGCGCACATGCCGTGCAAAACGTGCGGCTAGTTATGCAACTGTGGCCGGTCCAGCTTCCGTCGGAGTTTTGCACCTCGATCAACTTGTCTCGCACGACCGGAAACCATTGCTTCCAGTATTTGCCGCCGCGTGCAAGCATCGCTTCATTGATGTAATGAAAAGCCAGGTACTGCTCTCCGCCGAATCGGCTGAAGCTCCGGAATTGCTTGGTCCCCATCTGAATCGCCTGATCGAATGCCCGCTTGGCAACGTTCGTGTTTTCCATTCCCATCGCATACAGGACGCGGATACCGGACGCGTTGACAAACAGGTTTCGGTAGTTGCCCTTCATTTGCTGAATCAGGTACCGCGCGGTGAGGTCGGCCGATGCGTTGATGGACAAACCGGCGAAGTGGGCTCCCCGCAAACTGACCCAACCCGTCACAGCAGCTAGACGAGGATAGCGGCCTTGACCCCAATGTCCTTGTTTGCTCTGCCCCCTGCCAATTTGCTTAACCAGTATCCTCAACAATCCCTTGACCGGTTCGATCCTTTTGTCTTCGCCCAACACTTGGCTAAAGAACATCGCCGCGAAGTGGTGATCGGCGAAGCCGCACAAGTCGGCTTTTACTTGCGAGCTAAGGTTGACGCGGAAACGGTTGTCCCTCACTGCATCACCAATGTGCGTTACGCACTTTCTCACGAGATGATGTTGCGGGCCACCAATAGGCGAGCTGCCGTCCGATTGCAGCGCCAAACCCACGATCGCCGTGCAGCTGAGGTCCGATGGAGCACCGATGTCCACCCCACACCCTTTGTCCTGATTAAACGTCTTCTTCAACCACTCATTGCCACGGCGGATGGATTTTAACGACCGTTCGGTGAACTCGGGAAAGTTTTCTCCCTCGTTCGTTTCGTTCCCAACAGCGATCCGCGGCGCTGCCAACAGCAGAGGAGTTGTGGCAAGAAACGCTCTACGAGATGCTCTCATGGCTCTAACCTCCACCAAAACACATTCAGCTACTACCCCTGACGGCTTAGTGTCACATCGGCACTCTTTGTATTAATATCTTCGGCAAATATGGGGGTAAGTCAAGTTGTTAAATCATCGTGATAAATTATCGCGCATCACTGTCGGCCAATATTTCCCCGTGGATCCCGCATAATTTGCGCCTTCGGATTCGTGAGCTAGATTCTTTTCCGCCAAAATCAAATGCAACAGCAATCATCTCTTCGATCCGGTGGTTTAACAATCATTTTCAGCATTTCGCCGATTTCAGTTCATTGGTTATTGGCTTGAAGGGCCAGGCCACTCGCAACCTGCCCGTGATGGTACTTTGTCCACAGCGCCGGCATGGGGGTAACGAGATTATCAAAGGCCCTCTGACACATTTTTTTGTCAGACTTCTCCTGAACTCAATTTTCTTGCAGCGCGCAGAGGGTTGGCTAAACTGAAACTTTAATGGCTTTGTAATATTGCTGCTTTCTCCACGATCAATGTCAATTCGATGAATCAAAAATTACTTCAAACGATCACGCTGTCCATATTCTTGGCCGCAAGTATCTCGACGGAGGCCGATGACGTGATTCTGGTTGATTTCGGCCCGAGTAATAACGACGACGGCCGCGCAACTGCCAACCCGGATACTAATGGCAATCACTGGAATTGTTGGCGACCCAAACCAGGCGAATGGAAAATAGATGCAGGGACAAAACTTAACGACCTTATCGACGTCAAGAACAAGACTACTTCCTTGAACTTGGAAATTACGGAGGCGTTTACCGGCTCTAACGGAATTCAAAACGGCGGCCTGATAGCGCCCCATGGCCCTGTCGCCTCATTGCTAAAGACCTTTGCTGTTGAAACCGCGACCGAAGATTATTTCTTTACTACCGGGAAAGCTCGATTCAAGATTGCGGGACTAGATCTGTCAAGAAAGTACAACTTCAGGCTGTTTGGGACTCGGGAAACGACAATTGCCCGTACGACCCGGTACACGCTTTTTGGTGGGAACGGTCCGGTCACTGCAGACTTAATAACATCTGGTAACAATATCGGCAGTAATGGTGCCTACGATGGCAATGACGACGAGATCGCCACCATCGGCGGCGTTGTACCGAACAGCGATGGCGAAATCCTTGTGGAGGTTGCTGCCGAACAGGGAGGATTCGGGTATCTCGGCATCATGGAAATTGAAGCGGTTGGCAAATGATGAATCGCTTATCTCCAGGCGCACCGATGGAAGGGCTTAAGCTACTTGTTCGCATTGCTCTGACGCCGATCATGCTGGTTTGGTTGACCCAAGTATCGGCCCAAGACAGCTCCGTCGATGCGTCTGCTCGGCTGATTCTTGCACATTATATGCCTTGGTATCAGGCCAAACCTCACAGCGATTCGTGGGGTTGGCACTGGACAATGGACTTCTTCGATCCGGACGCCACCGGCAATGGAAAACGGATGATTGCGTCGCACTTTTATCCAGATATTGGTCCGTATGATTCGGGCGACCGCTACGTCCATGAATATCACTTACTGTTAATGAAACTAGCAGGGATAGACGGCGTCATCATTGACTGGTACGGACGTCACGATTTTCGAGATTACGCAATCATTCATCGAAACACCGAGCGACTAGCTGATGCGGTTGAACGTCTGGGGATGAAGTTCGCGATTTGCTACGAAGATCGGACCGTTCCTGCGTTAGTTGACGCCAAACAGCTCAAGCCCCAAAATCGCGTCGGCCATGTCGTTTCGGAGATCAATTGGCTCGCCGAGAATTGGTTTTCGCTTGACAGTTATGTTCGGCTGAACGACCGGCCGGTCTTGTTGTCTTTTGGCCAGACCGGTTTGACTGAGCAGGAATGGTCGCAATGCCTCGCCAAATTGAAACCTCCCGTTTCCTATTTCAGCCAACATCACCGACGCGCGGATGCGATTGGTGCTTATGATTGGCCGATTCCTGCAGAAGGCTTGTCGGCAACCCTGCAATTCCAAAAAAATTCAACTAGTTGGTCGCAATCCATCCCGGTTGTGTTTCCTCGATTTGTCGACATCTACGAGCAAGCCAACGTTCACAAAAGCCTGGGCCGAATCGCTGATCAAGACGGAACGACATTCCGGCGCACGTTAGAGCAGGCTTTAACAACCAATGCCAAGCTTGTGCAGATTGCGACTTGGAACGACTGGGGCGAAGGCACAGCGATCGAACCAAGTCGCGAGTATGGCAACCGTGACTTGGAATTTGTTCAACAGATGCGCCGCGACAAAATTGATCCTAATTTTTCAGGGAGCGCTTCCGATCTGGATCTGCCGGTTCGATTGCTAAGCCTGCGACGAGAGGCATCCAGATCATCCGGTGACGTGGCAAAAACAATGAGTCAGCTCGACCACATCGCCACACTTATCGCAAATCTAAATTTGGTTGAAGCCCGCGCGAAACTCGAAGCGTTTGACCCGCAACGACAAACGTCTCAATACAAAACGGATGCCAACGTACTTTACCGGACCGGCAACAACCTGACCGATTACATAAAAGAACGATGTCGCCTGGATGTCTACTTTCCCGTTGACAAACAAGACTACGCAACGGTTATTTGGTTTCATGGTGGTGGTCTGACGAAGGGAAATCGAGTGATTCCTCGAGGACTAAAAAACAAGGGCATTGCCGTCGTGGCCGTCGGCTATCGGCTCAGCCCAAAGATCAAAGCGCCGGCTTATATCGAAGATGCCGCCGCCGCAGTCGCCTGGACCCTCAAGAACATTGAACGTTACGCAGGTTCGCAGAAACGAGTGTTTGTGTGCGGTCATTCCGCCGGCGGCTACCTGGCCAGTATGGTCGGGCTCGACAAGCGTTGGCTGGCAACACATGGGATCGATGCGAATCAATTAGCTGGCATTATCCCCTACAGCGGACACGCGATTACACATCTAACGGTTCGCGCGGAACGCGGCATCAGTCATCATCAGCCCGTTATTGACCAGCTGGCACCGCTAAACCACGTCCGCAAAGACGCTCCACCCATTTTGTTGATCACCGGCGATCGAGAAAAAGAAATGCTCGGTCGGTACGAAGAAACCGCCTATTTCTGGCGGATGTTGAAAGTCTGCGGCCATCCAAATCCACGGCTGGTCGAGCTGAAAGGATACGACCATGGCCAAATGGTTGGTCCAGCGCATGCTTTGACGCTTCGATTTATTCAAGAAATCACTGCAAACCGCTGAATCTCTTCATTGGTTGATCGAGACAGAGCCGGCGTTCACAGTGATTCTGTATTTCTACTTGCCCCTTCGTCGGTCGCCTTTTGTTTTCGACTGCCCAAAATCAAATGATTCTCCGATCATCTCCTCGACCTGATCCTTCTGCGCACGATTCAGTTTGGAAAGCAGTCGATCTCTTGCCCGCTCCCTCAGCTTGGCAATCTGTTTTCGCAAATCCTCTTCGATCTCCCGTTCCGCTTGCCGAAGTTCCTGCGACTGGCGATCCGTGATCTCCAAATCTGATTTGACAGGGTCACTGGTAAGAATGTCGACCAGACTGCGACGTCGTAGTTGAGACTGCATGCGGATCTGCCTCAAACGTTCTATCTGATGTGGAAGCAACACCGAGTTCAAATCCTCCTGCGCCTGGTCGCGCATGGATCGCATTCGTTCGACAAGATCGCTGGAATTCTTGAAATCAAATCCGCGTATCTGTTCCGCCATGCGTTTTTGAACCTGCGAGTTCACACGCTTCAGGTCTTCGTACTGACCATCAACCATCTCGATTTCCTGTCGGATATTTTTGTCGGAAAGCATACCCAGGGTGCTACCCTGATCGTTGTATTTAATGGCGGTTGACCCAATTGGCTGATTGAGTGCGATGTCGTTGAGCATTGGAATCATCGCTCGCAATTCCGGACTACCTTCCGGGCCATAAGCCAATCGTTTTGCGCCTCGCATGAATTCGTCGTATTCGGCGCCCGATTGAAAAACACCAACCGGCCCGTCATTTTCCTCTTTTTGTCCTACGGCAACTGTCGCCGGTAACAGAATCAAACATGCCAAGCAGGTCAGATATGGTGTTGTCATGATTCTTCCTAACTAGTTTCGCGACTGAAATAGGTTCAGTTTAGTTTAGTTGAAAATAGATGATCTCATCAAGGATTTTTGTTTCGTCACGCAAGTGGCACATCATATTACTCTAGGCCTGCTATCAGACATGCTGATCGACGAGAATTGGATTCCCATCGGGATCCGCGGCGACAAAACTGGCGGGTCCAGTAGTGCTCTCGTCCGCCTCGGTTTGCAGCTCCACCCCCTGGGCCTTTAATTTCCGCTGAAGTTCGCGTACGTCAGTAAACGAATCCAGTTGTTCGGCGTTACTGTTCCACCCTGGATTGAACGTGAGAATGTTCTGTTCGAACATACCTTGAAAAAGGCCAATCGCGTGATCGCCGTTTTTCAAAATCAAGTAGTTTTGGGACGGATCTCCGGCGAAAACCTCAAAGCCGACTTTCTCGTAAAAAGATTTTGAGGCCTGCAAATCCTTGACCTCCAAACTGATTGAAAATGCGCCGAGTTCCAAGTGTAACTCCTGACCGTGGATATCGTCTCTCGAAAATGCTACCTTGATGATATCGCACTTTAAAGTAACCCAGCGGCTGAAGACGCGATTTGGACGGCAATCATCCAATTACAATACCAATGTCCACGGTGAGTGCGTCGCTGATTTGAGAAAAGGAAGGATAATGAAAAACAAACACTTTTGGTTGTGTGGAATCACCTTGGTCGGCATGTTGTTAGTGCAGCAGTTGGATGCTCAGCGCTCCGCCCCAACAGGTACTCGCCAAGGTCGAGTTAGAACTAATGACGCGAAACTTCTCAAACAGTTCGATGCCGACAAAAACGGTTGGCTCGACCTGGAGGAACGAAAAGCCGCTCGAAAGTTTCACGCAGCGAACCAAACAAATCGACGTCGGCGCGGTCGACGAGGTGGCCGCGGAGACGCCGCCGAGACAAAGCCGATTGTTCCCGGACCGAAACTGGCTTCCTCGGACGTCGAACAATACCCGGGCGTGCCGTTATACGAACCCAAGATATTGAGGACGCTTTTTCTCGAATTCGAAAATGACAATTGGGAAGAGGAGCTTGAGGCTTTCTATCACACCGATGTGGAACTGCCTGCCACGCTGCAAGCGGACGGAAAGACCTATTCAAATGTGGGCGTTCAATTTCGCGGCAACAGCTCCTTTTTCGCGGTTTCAAAAGGTCGCAAGCGATCGATGAGCGTGACTCTCGACCACGTGAACGCGAATCAAAATATCGAGGGCTATCGCGCTTTGACATTGCTCAATGGTCATGCGGATCCGACATTTCTTCATTCGGTGCTGTATCTGGACATTGCGAATGACTACTTGCCAACGCCAAAGGCCAATTATGTTCGAGTCGTGATCAATGGCGAATCCTGGGGGATCTACGTCAATCAGCAACGCTACAACAAAGATTTCTTGAAAGATGCTTTTGGTACGACTGAAGGCATCCGGATTAAATCGTCGAACCGTTCGCGCGGTGGCGGGCTTTCCTATTTGGGCGATAGTCCAGATGAATATCGGAAATGGTACGAGATCAAGAGCCCCGACAACGACAAGTCCTGGGAACCACTGATCAACGTATGCCGAGTCCTCAATGAGACACCTCCCGAGGAGCTGAAATCTCAGCTCGAACCGATCTTTAATATCGACGGCGCGTTACGATTCCTCGCGCTGGATATCGTGATGATGAGTGGTGATGGATATTGGCTGCATGGAAGTGATTTTAATCTTTACGTGGATACAAACGGTGTCCTTAACATCCTTCATCACGACACCAACGAAGCGTTTTCTGCGCAGGGTGCCCGCCGCGGTCGCGGTGGTCGCGGCCGTGACGGTGGCGCCCCGCGCGAAGCCAAAGCGGATCCGTTTGTATCGATGGATGATCCGAACAAGGCCATGCGTCACAAGCTGTTGGTGGTCCCCGAGTTTCGCACCAAGTATCTTGAGTACATTCGGGACATCGCCGAGGAGTCGCTGAATTGGGAAAAAATTGGTCCGAAAATCGAAGCGTATCGAGCTTTGATTGGGCCCGATATTGAAGCTGACACGCGTAAACTTTATTCAACCGAGCAATTTCGGACCTCGGTGTACGGAGATGGAGAAGACAATCCGCC
>CAJHZH010000027.1_pt1 | contig 23529 bp, 17 predicted proteins | sample 9198951 | NCBI WGS metagenome assembly CAJHZH01 (sample SAMEA7708381, study PRJEB35096) | sediment metagenome | biome: marine neritic benthic zone biome [ENVO:01000025]; feature: sediment [ENVO:00002007]; material: shallow marine sediment [ENVO:03000034] sea grass bed [ENVO_01000059] ...
ACATGTCTCGGGGCACGATCTAGCGCCGTTCCAAACGAGAGTTCGAAGTGTTTACTGATTTCGGCTCGCACCGCTTGATTACTCTTGCCGTACGGCGGTGCAAAATGGGGAACGTGGCATTCCAGTTGTTGTTCAATCGCTCGCTGAGATTCTACGATTTCTTGGACCATTACTTGATTTGAGGCTTTGGTCAGGTTTTGGTGAGTGACAGTATGAGCGCCAAAATCGACTCCCCGTCGTGAAAGTCTTTTGATATCGCTCCAACTCATCAAACGACGGCTCGGACGGGGTTCCCACTCGTCAAGTCCTCCGAGCCGTCCCGTCGGTATGAATACCGTGGCGGTCCATCCCCGGTCGTGCAGCAACGGAAATGCGTCAGTTGCAAAGTCTAGAAACCCATCGTCAAACGTAATTACGACTGAACGATCGGCAAGATCTTGTTCGCCACGATGCCAACGCGCATATTCTGCCAGCGGCACAACTTTGTAATCGAGTTCGCATAAAACGTCCATCTGCGCGCGGAATGTGTCGGTGGGGATATTAGTGGGTCCCGGTCCATCGGAAATCGAATGGTACATCAAGATGTTGATGCCGCGTTCCGCGGAATTCGTTCGCATTCGAAATATCAGTATCGCTGTTGATTGGTTTGAAATGTTCCTGATGCCAATTTAAACAACCGCCGCGGTCGTGAAAACCGCGACGGTTTTGGAATAGCTCAAAACCAACAACGATTTCAGTCGTTAAAAACCTGAAGGAAACTCATCATTCCGTTTCTTGAGTGTTCTAAAATATGGCAGTGAAAGAGCCAGCCGCCCGAAGTCGTTGCCGATGGCACCTTGCCATATGCCTCGGTGAGTCCTTCGCGACCTTCGTCGGTGAACTTTGCGGCAAATCGGACAATCACACGGCTCGTGCCTTTCGCCCCCGGCCGCCTCGGCACCCGAAACGTGTCCTTGTTTTCCAAATGACTGGCGGGAACAACATAGTTATTTGCCGGTGTGATCGCGTCGATAAACTCAGTTTCAATATGCTGAAAAGTAAACCCATGTGAATGAAAATTGTGGTCGCCACCGGTCAGATTAGTTACTTCCCAGATTCGCGTTTCGCCAACATTGACCGCAGGGGCATCGGCGGGCGTTACCGCGGGGAATGGCAACGGCATTCCGTTTTTCATCGCCACAAAAAACGTAACGTTGCCTGTTGCGTCCGGTGTCGAATGGCCAAACATGACCGGGATGGTCGATGCACCGGCCGTGTTAATGGGTGCAATGGTCCGAAGGTTTGCAGGAACCGACGTGTTGCCATTGAATTTCTTTCCGTACGTTTGAAATGTCATGAGCACTTGCGACGGACGCTTTCCATCATCGTGTGCGTGACCGATCCCAATCGTTCCATCCGGGTTGTAAAATGTGGTGTGCCGACCACGCGCAGTATCAAACCAGGTCAGTTCATAAGGGCCATTCCCATTAGGAATGAAGATCACATCCGCCCTTTCACCAGGTGTCAAAACCAACCCGCCATCGGTCGACGACGGATCGATTGGCGGATGAACGATTGGGTTTTCGAGCAAGCCGCCGTCACCGCCAATTTGGTACAGGCTATGACCGGGAATTCCAATCCGCATGAATCGAGAATTTGCAACGTTGACGATTCGCAGTCGCTGAGGCTTTCCATTGCGAATCCATTGATTCGGATTTTGGCATCCGTTAACCAGAAGCACATTGCCCTCGCGCCCGTTTAGCTGAGTCTCTGAGTTGACAAGCGGATCGGAGAAGTCCGGCGGCGCAATTTGACCAGTGGAGTCGAGTAAAACGTCGTCAAGAACGAGTAAGTGTTTTGACTTTGGTAACCCCAGGCCTTTTTCAGCTTTCCGGTCATCGATGATCATGCCACCATATAAGCCGCGCTCAACCTGAACGGCGGTATTGATATGCGGGTGATACCAAAACGTTGAAGCTGTCAGAACTGGAAACTCGTATCGAAAATATCCACCAGGATTTACTGGCAGCTGCGAAATATTGCTCCCGTCCATGCTGGCAATGTTGTCAATGCCATGCCAGTGAATCGTGGAATCCTCCGGCAGCCAGTTTAGGAAATGAACAATGACGGTGTCGCCTTTTTTGGCCTTAATCGTTGGACCAGGAATGCTTCCATTAAACGTATATACGTCGATTTTTTGGCCGGTACCAAGCGTTAACTTTCGTTCAAACGCAATAAAAACAACTTCCACAATGTTGGGGTCTGGATTCCAATCGATGGCAATCCTGGGGCTACAGCTGCCAGCAAATTGAAATGTTGAAAACATTTGATTTAACGCGACGGACTCCGACAAAGGTGTTTCGCCGGTTGCAGCACCCAGCGCATGCAGCGCTGCTTCAACAATAAATCGATTGGCTTTCAATTTGCTTGTATGAATGGATGCGAAAATACAAATAACAAAGGAAATGCAGACAATCTTCGCTAGTTGACGTTCCATTAGTTAATGCTCCAGCGTCTTGAAATTAGTGGGCCGAGTTGCGGGCGAGTTTGCATTCCGAATCTTTCCGATTACATTGAATATTGGAATGATTCAGATTTTAGGGGCATTTAACATAATTAAATGCCGTTGGATGCAATCCATTACCTGCTTCTTCACTTGAATCCAAATTAAAAAGGAATTCTTTGGATATCAAGCGGCTGATGGCCAACATATCGAAGATTTTGTATTTCGTGCGGATTCGCACGTTAATGCGCCGAAAGTCTTTACCTGACGCGGCGTTCGCTCATTTGACATCCGCTTCCCAGGGAACACGTCCAAACTTATCTCGCGTGGTGCTCTCAATCAGCGAGAAATAGCTCTTGAGGTGTGCTTCAGTTGACCAGTTGCGAATGAATACGCGATATCCATTTTCGCCCAACTCGTCTCGAAGTTTTTGAGAATCTTGTATTTTCTTGATGCATTTAAGTAATTCCTCGGCCGAACGAAATAACAGTCCCCCGTTGCTGTCGTTAACGATTTCTGTCAGGGCACCGAGTTCACGCGCGATCACCGGAGTCTTGCGCGCAAACGACTCGATGTTGATCATGCCAAACGTCTCGTACGTCAATGACGGCACGATCGTAGCCAGCGCATGAAAATAATACTGACCCAAGTTGTCTTGCGGTATGCGTCCAAGGAATTTTATGGACCGCTTAGCTGCCGCCATCTGTTTCAGTTCCGCTTCGTAACTGCCCGTGCCGGCAATCAGTAAATCGGCATCCTTTACCTGGTCCCACACCGCGATCACCGATTGGAGGCCTTTGATTTTTTCTAATCGCCCTACAAACAAAAAGTAAGGTTTCTCGTTCGGTCGCTCGCCCGGCGATTGCCAGTCATCGTCAACTCGGTCGATAAATAGTGGCAAGATTTCCATGGGGTGGTCAAATCCACGGTCCTTGTGCATTTGCTGAGTGAACTTGCTGGGTGAAATGAATTGATCGATATGGGCGCTGCACCTTTCAAGCAAGCCTGTATAACGCCAAAGTTGCGGCGGACGCCGGCCTTGAATAGTACACCGCAAACACGTTGGTTTATCGCAAAGTTGGCGATCGTATTTCCACAAAACATGCATGGGACAGATCAGCCAATGCTCGTGGGTGGTATACAATTTGATGGGGTTTCCTCGACTGGTTTGGGCGGTCAACAACTTTGGCCCAAGCAACGACGTATTGTGAAAATGGACCACGTCATAGCTCTTTTGGCTCAGCAAATTGCTGATGGTTTTATTTTTCAACCACGGCCGGCCGGTTTGTTGGGTAAGCAACGGTGACAACCACCGAAACTTACTTCGCAATTCATGCCGTCTTACATTGGGATGTTCATCGTACGTAGCGGTTGGTTCAGCCGGGTGAGCCAGGTGAAATGAATCAACACAGTGCACGACGTCGATCTCGTGTCCAGCGTCGCCCAACCGATGACAAAGCCGGTACAGGTAAGTCGCATCGCCACCGAAACTGTACGGCGGATAAAAGGTCGTCAATTGCAAAAAGTTCAGTGGGCGAGACATCGACTTTGCGAATTAGAATCCTCAATGGCGGTTTGAGTGCAACCTACTCGAACTTCTTGATCAATGTTGTTCTGTCGCCGCGAGTCTTGTCGATAGGCTCTGGCCGAACACACGCAGTCGCCGAGATGACCCATGCACATCTGGATTGAATGCGTTTCGATTTACTAGAGAGCGCTAGTTTTTTGCCGTTGGTCGACTGCGGAAGGAAGCAAAAAAGTTGTAAAACCGCGCGATCGAGTACCCCAGCAAAAACCCCAAAATAAAACCATAAATCGCACCGATGATGCTGCCCAAGAAGGTTACGCGATAACCGATGAAATACTGGCCAAGTAGTCGTAAATGTTGGCCGACGTTTTCGCCACCTTTGATCACCAACCAGTTCGTCGCGACGAATACTCCTAATCCGATAATGAGTCCGAGTGCAATTCCTTGCGCACGCGCACGCAATCGAATTAACTGGACCATCGCCTGCTGTTCCGCATTCTCCTGATCGACATCCATTTCTAATCTCCCTAAGCGTTATACTCGATGGAAGAAATCCCTGACTATTTGTCGTTCGATACTTCGTCGGGCAAACGCCAAGTAGGCAAAAACGAAGCTGTTACGCAGGAACGCGAACATCCAGCCCAACGCAAATCCAATCAGACCACCATAAAACAAGCCGACAAAACTGCCGAGAACGCTGACAGTATACCCGGGAAGGTATTGATTCAAAAGGGTCAAGTTTTGGCCGACATTTCCCCCACCTTTAATTACCAAAAAGACCGTAGCAATGAATAACGCAAGGGCCATGGTAACGCCTATCGATAATCCAAATGACACTCGATCAATTTTGGAAAATGTTCCGGCGATAGCTTCTTCGACCGCCCGTTCGGTTTCCGGACGGACTTCCTCGTGATATTCCTGTTCGGCGTTTACACTCCACAAATCGTTGGCCTTTTGGTTCAATAAATTATCCACCGCCTGCATGCCGGTCAGCATGGCGTGGTCTTGATTATTGTAGCGGTGCAACCCGTTACGACCGATCGTCTGAAAATTCTTCAATGTCCCCACATACTCTTTGAGAACATCCAAGTGTGATCGGTAATCCGCATCGTAAACCGGATACGATTTGGGTACACGAAATACGCATCCATCTTCAATTTCAGCCCCCTCGGCCAGTCCCAACTTGTCCACTTCGACCTTGCCTAGCGCGATCAGGTCTTCATCCGACATCGTCCAGAGATCGTCTCCTTCGTTACAAAAGTACTCGAGTCCCAATCCTGTCTTACTGGAATCGGGAACCATGTCGGGGCTCCAGTTTTTGTAGTTTTGAATTCGACCCACTTGAACCGACGGGTCATGGATATAGATCCAATTATCGTCAAACAGGTATTCCCGGTTGACGATCAGGCAGACCGTCAGGAAATCACGGTAGCTCAGTGCATCTGCGGCCTGCAGCACATCTTCCGGCGGCGGCGGATCAAGTTTCTTGACGAATTCCGTCAACGGCATACTGGAAATAAAATTGCTACCTTCGATCGTTTCTCGATGCCCGTTGTTGGCAACAACCACGTTTTGCAGGTGGTCGCCGTTGCGGCTAATCTGAACGACGTCGTTTTCCAAACGTACTTCACCGCCAAAATTCTCGACCTTATTCTTGACGGCGGTCCACATCATTCCTGGACCCAATCGAGGGTAGTCAAACTCCTCGATCAATGTTTTGATTTTGGTACCGGGTTTGCGAAACATGCTGAGAACGACGGTTTTCAGTGAGAGGTCTTTGATTCGTTGCGCGGCCCATTCAGCCTTAAGTTCAGAACAGGAGATCCCCCACACCTTTTCGGTATACGTTTTGAAAAACGTCAGGAACAACCGTTTGCCAAACCGATTAGTGACCCATTGTTCAAATGTTTCTTCCGGACGGTGTGGAAAGAGTTGCCACCGTACATAACTGCACATGATGAAAACACTTTCGATCAGGCCGAGACCGGCCAGTGCGTTCAGCGGTTTCAACGGGTAGTTGAAAAACTTATTCTTATAGAAAATCCTGGAAAGTCGGGGCCGCTTCAGGAATTCCTCGTCAAGCACTTCGTTCCACATCTCGTTGACAGCTTGTGCTTTCGTGAAGAAGCGGTGACCGCCCATGTCAAAGTAATAGCCTTTGTAATGTTCGGTTTTTGCCAGGCCTCCTACTGTATGGTCCTTTTCAAGTACGATCGGCGCGATGTCTTGTTTGATAAGTTCGTAAGCGGCGGTGAGTCCAGCGGGACCTGCTCCGAAAATAATCACTGGTGATGAATCGTTGTTTTGCAAGGGAGTATCCCCGGTTTCTCAAGTGTTTAGGAAAGGGCTAGTTTAATTTGATTTGAAAACGACGCAAACCAAAATGTTGTTGGCGGCGTTGTCGGTTAGGCGAGTTGGTTCGATTGGATTACTTTTGAGGGGTGCTTTCGTCAAATTCGGTCGAAATTTGCCCCCCCAAGGAATAGGACAGATCGACCTCAATTTTGGTGGGAGGTTTGCCCCGTGCGGGAATGTTTTCGTAAATCTTGATGGCATTCTTCAGTGTCGTTTCCCCTACACGGACGTCACCAGTTTTCACGAGAACAAAGTCCTGCGGCGCGTTTTGTATGACCTGTTTCAATAATACCTGATGTTGTCGCGGCGCAATTCCGTGCCTTGTCGAGTCATCAATTATTACAAAATGTACCGGAATCCTGTTAAGAACCTCGATGAATTGATCGGGTTCGTAGCGTAGGCGATATTTTGAACCCATCCAGCTTTGGTCGGCCAGTAATTTGCTCGCGCGAACAACCACATGGCCTTTTGATTGGCCGTCAAGGATTCGTTGCGACACAATCACGGCACCCTCACCGTGATCGGTTGATGAGATGAGAATGACCGTTTTTGGGCAATCCTCCGTATCGAGGCCATTGACAATTTCCGAATACCCGGTGGCGCGACTCATTGATCCGGCGGGAAGACCGAGAAATACTACAGCGGCAACCAACATCGTTAGCGACATCGCCCAAATCCTAGACTGGGCCTTCGTCAGCTCTTGTATCCTAAAGATAGCTTCGGCGAGATTGACCATTGCCGCGGCGATGGCCGGCAGCAGATAGCGAGGTACGTCGGTTACGGGTGCCGTCGTCTGCCATAACAAACTGGCTAGAATCAATGCGGTGGCAACGCAAACGTAGTTCGCTCGATTCGCTCCTGGCCCGCTGCGGGAGGTTGCAAAAATTCCGCTGACGGCCCCAATCACCACCAGAATTATTGTAAACGTGCCGAGAATCGTATGCATTTGTTCCGGCGCTGTGCTTGCACTCGTCAACCGGTACATACGATGTGCACCGACCGTTCCGCCAACGTTGGTCATCGTATCAAAAAAGTACAAGTACCAGGGGATGACGCAAATGCCGACCGCAATTCCAGAGAGCCACAGCCGCCATGATTTGAGAATGCTGAACTGGCGTGTCAACAGAATTGCAAACAACGGCAAAAACGCCAGCGCTAAGGCGTTACCTTTAGTGAGGATCGCGCAAGCAGACCACAGTGCGAAAAGAAGTGAGTGTTTGAGCTGATCAGTCCTAAGAAAATCGGCAAATGCAAACATTGCAAGGATACAGAATAACCCCACTAATGTCTCACTCATAAACATTGTGCTCATTTTTTGCACAACGGGCACGGCAAAAAATAGTGCGGCGCAAACAAAGGATAGCAGGCTGCCATATATATTCTTTAGGCGGAGGAAGATGACGATCGAAATGGAACTGGTGATCGCACCGTTGAGTAACATGGCCGAAATGGTGGATACGCCAAAAATAAAGTACCAGCCGGATTGAACGATATAAAACACCGGAGGCCAGTGACCAAAGGCAACTTTGGGGTAATGGCAATAGTAATCCTTGGCAAAGGCAATGGGATGCGTGCCCAATCCATACGAAACGTAATCATGCAGCATCGTACCGGTGATGAAATGCGGGGCCTCATCGGGATGATCCGCCAACTCGCTATGAAATGCGCCGTGCGAATACTGCATTGATAGGCATATACCGATCAACACCAATGCCACGAGCGCACTCACGGTGTACGCTGGCTTGGCTGATTCCATTAACTCGGGTTTATTCAGTTGCTGCGTCAAACCGTTTGTTGTCTAACTCGAATTCTTGAAATCTAAAACCGGCATTGGATCTTCATTAGAATGTCTTTGTCCGCCGAAGGCAAAGTGTAATTCGAAGTCTGTCGAGAACGATTGAAAAGATCATATTGTCCGGTCGATGAGAATACCACGCCGGATGTCTTGGTGCCCATTCTGAGAATCAACTTGTGAACCCGATGTCCTTGTTCAGTCGATTCGAAACGTGCGTCAATGATCCTATGGACCACTTTGTTGGAGCTTCACCTACAACCCTTACTCAAACACGAACTTATAGAACTTTCTTGAACCAGTCATTCTAAACATCCCCATCTCGGTGTTCAATTTAATTCATGAACGTTTTGCCTTAATTCGATTACCGCTAGTTTGCCAAATCCATTGATTCTCGCCCTCAAACTTATTTTGCCGATTAGATTGTTGAATCTCATTCGAAATCAACTATTTAGAAATCTGAACAATCCCTCGGTTTACCCCAAATCGATCACCACTAAAGATTGTTATGACGTGGGGTAAGGTATTTTGTGAAGATAATAACGGTCGTAATGAACAGATAGTTATGCTTCTCCCGACTTGGGCCGTGGACACAATTTCGAGTCGTAGGCCTGAATACACGCTCGATTAGACATTTGTGCGCCCTGAATTATAGTCTAGATACGCTGTAACTCCTGCTCGTCCGTAACTGCAACCATAGATCTTCATCCTGATGAGACGTCGAGTCGTGATCACTGGCATAGCCTGCGTCACACCGCTGGGCCGGGTTGTGGAGCAAGTCTGGAACAGCTTGCTGAATGGAAAATCAGGAATCGATCGAATCTCAATTTTTGATGCCAGTCGCTTCCCCATCCAGATTGCTGCCGAGGTGGCGGGGTGGAATGGCGGAATGGATTTCAGCGGCTTATTAGATGCTGGTGCTCCCAGGCAAACACAATTTGCTGTTGCTGCTGGGATGGAGGTTTGGAACACCAGCGGGCTTGGCCAGGCAAATATTGATCGGAGAAGGTCGGGACTCTCGCTCGGCTGCGGAGAGATTTTTCCTGATTTCGAATTGCTATCCCAATGCATTAGCAACTCGATGCTCGAAGGTGATTTCGTTTTTGAAGCGTTCCTGGAGGAATACAAACGGCTTTTGGATAACGACGACGAATGGTCCCTAGAACCAGGAGCCCCGTTGGGTATTCTCGCCGGCCAGTTGGGAATTGAAGGCCCCACAAAAAACTACACAACCGCTTGCGCCTCAAGCAGTATCGCCATCGGTGAAGCGCTTGAGTCGATTCGGCGCAACGAAACCGACATAATGTTAGCCGGCGGAGCCCATAGCATGATTCATCCCCTGGGCATCGGTGGGTTTCATAGGTTATCGGTACTGAGCCGGCACGACGGAGAACCATCCACAGCTGCCCGACCGTTTGATCGAACACGCGATGGTTTCGTAGTCGGCGAAGGATGCGTTTTGTTTATTCTTGAAGAACTAGAACACGCCCGGCGGCGAAAGGCTAAAATCTGGGCCGAGCTCACCGGTTATGGGTCGACACATGATGCATTTCGCGTCACCGACATGCATCCCGATGGAAAGGCGGCTGCGCGTAGCATCAAGTTGGCATTAAACGATGCCGGTATGGGTCCGGAGAATGTGGGCTACATTAATGCCCATGGATCGGGAACTCCATTAAATGACGTGACTGAGACTTCCGTTATCAAACAATCGATGGGTCAATTCGCGTCTAGAATACCTATTTCCAGCACAAAAAGTATGACGGGCCATCTGACGACAGCTTGTGGCGCCATTGAAACGATGGTGGCAACGATGGCGGTTCATGATTCTGCGATACCGCCAACCATTAACTATCATGAACCGGATCCGGAATGCGACCTGGATTACGTCCCAAATGAGGCGCGGTCGACTACGTGCAAGAACGCCTTGAACGTCAATTTTGGATTTGGTGGAAACAACGTTGCATTAGTTGTTTCTCAGTATTCATAGGCATCTTAATTGTTGACGCAACGGTCAAAAAATTCGTTCTCGACGCTCACTTTGCGCTAGCAGCGGTTAAACCGTAGGATTTACTACGCGGCGAAGGCGACACAGAATATTAGCAGCCCATCGGTGCACAAAAATTCGCCAGTTGACGGCGTGGAAACAGATTTTTCTTGGAACGCCTATTTGAACTAGTGGCCAGGAACAACGAAAAACGACGAACGCCCAAGCCAACCGTGGTGATTGTCGGTGGCGGATTTGGCGGTTTGTACGCCACGCGAAGACTACGTGGTGTCGACGTGAATGTGGTGTTAATTGACAAAAGAAACTTTCATCTGTTTCAACCCTTGCTCTACCAAGTCGCCACCGGCGGACTTTCTCCTGCAAACATAGCCTCGCCATTGCGGTCCATTTTGAGTCGGCAAAGAAATGTCGAAGTGATTTTAGGCGAAGTCGTCGATTTTGATTTGGAAAATCGACAAGTGGTCTTAAAGGAAATGTTGGCTAGCCACGAAAATGCCGATGAGAATGGCGAGCTGATTTCACCATCGACAGAGCACAGTGCATCGCAAGATCGAGGTGAAATGACAGTTAACTATGATGAATTGATTGTCGCCGCAGGCGCCTGCAACAGCTATTTTGGCAATGCGAAATGGCAAAGCGTCTCACCCGGTTTAAAGACGATCGAGGACGCAACGGCCATCCGCTGCAAGATATTGTCTGCGTTTGAAATGGCTGAGGTCGAAACAAATCATAAGGTTCGCGAGGGTTGGTTGACCTTTGTAATTGTCGGTGGAGGGCCAACCGGTGTTGAGTTGGCGGGTGCGATCGCCGAAATTGCTCGCTATACACTGAGTCGGGAATTTCGTCGCATCGATCCTCAAGAAGCCAAAGTTAAATTGATCGATGCGGAAGACTCGATCTTAAAGTCTTTTCCCGACTCGCTCGCTCAAAAAGCGGCTCGCTCATTGGCCGATCTTGGAGTCGAAATCTTAACGTCGACGCACGTTAATGAAATCGAAAATGATCGTGTGGTAGTTCAGCACAAGAATCGAACTGATACGATCAATGCGTCGTCTGTTTTTTGGGCCGCGGGAGTCAAGGCGAATCCATTGACGGAACGACTTTCAAAATTATCCGGTTGCGAGATCGATCGGTCAGGGAGATTAAAGGTAAATCCAGATTTGTCATTGGCTCAATACAAAAACGTGTTTGTGATTGGCGATATGGTACATATTCGCGACCGCAACGGCGATCTCGTGCCGGGCGTTGCCCCAGCGGCAATACAGCAAGGCAAATACGTGGCCAAGCGGATAAGTCGGCGGCGGCGGAATCGGTCGGTAAACGATCCGTTCGTGTATCGCGATCTCGGAAACCTGGCCACCATTGGGCGAAGTCGGGCGATCGCAGATTTTGGACGAATTCGGATTAGCGGGCGAATCGCATGGTTGCTTTGGTTATTCGTTCACCTGATGCAAATTGTAAAACATGAAAATCGCGTTTTGATTTTTTGCCAGTGGGCATGGAATTATTTCACGTTCGGAAGATCTGCCAGACTCATCACCGGTCCACAGACAGAGGACACGCAATACGAGAGCAGGCAAGCTCAGCAAGGAACTTAAATGAAAAGCCCGGCATTTTGCATCCGGTGTTCTTCCGGTTATTTTTTGCCACTCGATTTGCGCACTAGAAATTCCGGCCTTTTGAACTCACGCTCACCTTCATTCGGTTGTGTTTGAACTATGCAAACAATTCGTGTCTGACCTGCGGAGTGTCTGCCGGTCCGATGAAGCGTTGTTTAAGTCCTTGAAAAGGAAAACTCAATTTGTGCGGCCGCAGTCCCAGCGCGTGTAGCAACGTAGCTTGAAAGTCGCGAATCTCAAGTTTGTTTTCAGCGACCTGGTAACCTAGCTCGTCGGTTGATCCATACGAGCCGACTTTCATTCCACCGCCCGCCATCCAAATTGTAAAACAATCGGGATGATGATCTCTACCCAAAAACTTTGAACCGTTTCGCTCTTCGTTCATCGGAGTTCGGCCAAACTCGCCACCCCATATTACCAGCGTCTCGTCCAACATACCGCGCTGTTTCAAGTCGGCGATCAGGGCCGCCACGGGCTTATCCATTTCACTGCACTTTTTGGGAAACTGAGTAATTAGATCATCGTGTTTGCCCGTTCCGTGGATGTCCCATCCCCAATCGAATAACTGGACGAATCGTACGCCTTTTTCCACCAGCCGACGCGCTAACAGGCAGTTATTTGCGAACGACGCGGTTCCCGGCTTCGCGCCGTAGGCTTCAAGCGTTTTTGGAGTCTCGCGCGAAATATCCATGACGTTCGGAACTGAGATCTGCATGCGGAAGGCCAATTCAAATTGGTTTATTCGAGTCAATGTTTCCGGATCTTGGAATTGATCAAGCTCGTGCCGATTGAGTTCGTTAAGCGCGTCCAAGCTTTTGCGTCGAACATCCCGCGACATGCCTGGAGGGTTATTAACAAATAGAATGGGATCTCCTTCTCCTCGGCACTGCACGCCCTGATACACCGATGGCAAAAAACCGCTGCCCCAAAGACTTTTTCCCCCCGAAGGCATGGTGCCTCCGGATACCATCACGATAAATCCTGGAAGATCTTGATTTTCGGAACCGAGCCCATACGTGACCCACGAGCCAAATGAGGCGCCTCCGAATTGCCCGTTGCCTGTATGCAACAATAACTGCGCTGGAGCATGATTGAACTGATCGGTATGCATCGACTTGACAATGCACAGATCGTCGGCATGAGTCGCAAGATTGGGAATCATTTCGCTGAACCAACTGGCGGACTGCCCGTGTTGCGCAAACTTGTAGGTGGGACCCAGCAATTTTGGCTTACCTTTGATAAATGCAAATGTCTTGTCTTTTAGCAATTCATCAGGACATTGCTGCATGTGGCGGGCAGCCAACGTTGGCTTGTAATCAAATAGTTCATGTTGAGGTGGCGATCCCGCCATGTGCAAATAAATCACATTTTTCGCCCGTGGCGGAATCATCGGCTTTCGAGATTGCAACGGGTTTACTGCAAGGTGCAGTGAATCTTGTGTCTGCAAAGAGCCTTCTGATTTTCGATCCGTCATGCTACCCAGTGCAATGGCACCAAGTCCAACCTGGCAGTTTCGTAGAAAGTGCCGTCGGGTCAACATCCGGCAACGCGCGCGCACGAATTCTGTGTGAATGCTATCTTTTGTCATTTGGTAAGGAATGCATCCATATTCAGTATGACGTTAGAAACAACCGTGAGTGCGGCCAATTCAGCCGCAACTTGGCCATCAGATGACTGGTCCAATCCACTCATTTTTCTGGCCGCTTGTTGGTTATTCGTGTAATGTTTTACCATCCGCCGGTAAAGGGCGGCGAGCGTATCGATTTGTTGGTCGGCTGCCGGTCGAAATAACGCCGTTTGAACACCGAATGCCATTCGCTGTCGCATATTGCTATGTTCATCACGGATGATTCGCGCCAAGGCTTGAGCGGCTTCGATAAACGATTCCGCATTGAGCGTCATGAATGATTGGAGCGGAGTGTTTGTGTTGATGCGACGAAGGTTACAAACTTCGCGCGTCGCCATATCAAATGTTTCGAACAGCGGGTGTGGTGAACTTCGCTTGAGATACGTATAAATGGCTCGGCGATATCGATCCTCGCCCACACTTACGTTCCAGTTCATCCCACCGGTAAAAGCGCTGACATAGCGTTTCACCGGGTTTGGTGGATAAACGGGCGGCCCATACAGTTTGCGACTAAGCAATCCGGAGACCGCCAGCGCCTGATCGCGAACGACTTCGGCACTCAACCGAACACGTGGACCACGCGAAAGATACACATTTCGTGGATCACCAGCTAATCGATCCGGCGTTGCCCGGCTGCTTTGACGGTAAGTCGCCGACATCACCATCTGTTTTAATAATCGTTTTGTATTCCATCCGTTATCACGAAAATCTACAGCCATCCAGTCCAATAATTCTTGATTGCTCGGCAGGGTGCCTTGTGTCCCAAAATCTTCTTCGGTTTCGACAATCCCGATTCCGAATAGCCGAGCCCAAAACCGATTGACGGCAACTCGTGCAGTAAGCGGGTTATCATTGCTTGTCAACCAGATCGCAATACCCAGACGATCTTTCGGTGTTCCCTCCGCAAGTTTGTGAAAACTGCGAAACACATTGGCAGTGACTTGTTCACCCGGTTGCAAATAACTTCCACGAATCATAACGTGAGTTTTGCGACGCTGATCCATTGGTAATTCCACCAATATCGGTACCATCACCGGGGCGTCACGACGCTTGACGAGCTGATCCAATTGCCTTTGCAAGATTTCGAGTCTCTTTTTTTCTTCCGTTGAAGTTGGTTCGCCTGCTTCCAACTTGGCTTGTTTCAGTTGTTTTGTTTGGCGGTCAATCTGAACGTCAAGTTCTTTGAGGATTGCCTCCCTGCCCGGCGGCCGCAAACCCATTTGTGGCCCGTCGTCATTGCGATCGGTGTCGGCGGTCTGGTTAAAAAAATCGAGGAACTGATAATATTCTCGTTGGGTAATCGGGTCGTACTTGTGCGAGTGACATTCTGCGCATCGAATGGTCAAACCCATCCAAACGTTGACGGTCGTGCTGATCCGGTCTTTGACAGCAACAATTCGAAACTCTTCGTCACTGGTGCCCCCTTCGGAATTGTTCAGCGTGTTGCGATGAAACGCGGTTGCCAGTCGCTGAGATTCCGTTGGGTCATTAAGTAGATCGCCAGCGATTTGTTCGATAGTGAACTGATCGTATGGCATGTTGTCATTAAACGCTCGTATGACCCAGTCACGCCAAGGCCAAATGGTTCGATTCTTATCCTCCGCGTATCCAATGGTGTCCGCGTAGCGTGCAAGATCCATCCACATGGCGGCCCAATGTTCACCATATGCAGGAGACGCCATCAACTCATCAACAATCTGCTGGTATGTTTCGATTGACGGCGACTCAGCAAACCGAGCAACCATCGTTGATGTTGGAGGCAACCCGGTCAGATCCAAGGCAAGCCGTCGAATCAAACGATGCGGCTGTTCGGGTTGTGATGGAGAAAGCCCTACGTCCTGTAGTTTTACAGCCACGAACTGGTCGATTTCGTTGTACGACCAACGCTCCATTCGCGGGCGAGGCGGCGCGATTTTTTCCGGCACGACAAACGACCAGTGATTCTGGTACTTTGCACCGCCAGAAATCCACTTGCGGATCAACTCAATTTCGTCGGGTGAAAGTGGTTCACCGTGATCGGTTGGGGGCATCCGCTCGTCGGGATCATCGGAAGCAATTCGACGTAACACCTCGCTTTCCTCTGGCTTGCCCGGCGCAAGCAAATCGGAAGCTTCATCGGCTAAGTCGATTCGAAATCCCGCTTGCCGCGATCCTTCATCCGATCCGTGGCATACAAAACAATGTTTTGAAAGTACGGGTCGAATATCGGCGTTGTAACGAATCTCGTCAGCTTGCAAATTCACAGTGATTGTTGCCAGGCAAATAGCAATGCATTTCAGTGCGACTACAACGGGATTCGGCAACACTTGAACTCGCTCAATTCAAAAGAGAACAGGTTACGGGGCCTCGCACAGCGTGACGGCACTGCATATATTGAGTGCTCGGTGTGCATTATCGCACGGAGGCGAGGCAAGTACATCGACTATTCCAAGCCAATTGTCAGTGCGAACAAAACCATTGTAGTGCAAACAAGTTCGGAATGTCATTTGCACGCGTCTTTAGTTTGGCATTCATTTAGGTAGTACAAAAGGATATTCCCATGCGCAAACGATTTTTCCTGGTTTTGATCATACCCATTTGCCTTAGCCTAGCGGGGTTTGCCGGAACTCAGCAAACTGATCAAAAAACGCAGTTGGATAATACGCAGTTCATGCGGGCCAAGTTGCGGCACTCGAAAGACATTGTTGAAGGATTGGCACTAGAGAATTATCAAGCGATTGCCAAGAACGCTCAAGATTTGGCATTGCTTAGCCACGAATCCAATTGGAACGTATTCCAAACGCTTGATTACGTCCAGATGAGCGGCGACTTTCGATTAAGTGCGAATCGCCTTCGCGACGCAGCTAAAGCCAAGAATCTGGACGGTGCTACGCTGGCATATTTTGAAGTGACGATAAATTGCGTACGCTGCCACAAACTCGTCCGGCAAAAACGGCACGTCGAATCCAAAAAATCGTCCGAAAAGTGACCTGGTCGCTGCTGCAAAAACGGGACAATTAGTTTCACCATTACATGCGTAAACTCGACCGTAGGCGTCAAAGTTTCCTATTGATCTGTCGACATTAATGACACGTAGTTGTCGTTGCCACCGTGTCAAATGTACGTGGCTCAGTCAATATTTTGGAAACTCGTTATGCGAATGCGCCTTTTGTCCGTGGCGACAGCCACTTTTTTCTTTGCAACGACGGCAACAATTTGTCGGGCCGATATTACTTGGAACGTGACGTTTAACGATGTCGTCAATACAACCGGCGTCGGATTTAACGATCCCACTCATGGCGCGACCCGTCAGGCGACGTTCATGTCAGTTCTCAGCTACATTAATACGGTTGTAAATCACAACGGGACGGTTGATTTTGTCGTAGAAAATTCGCAGACCGACGGCACTGGTGCGCTTGCTTCGGCCGGTCCATTGTATTTCACCAGTCCCAATGGCTTCGTTAACGGGCTGCTGTATGATCACGCCACAAGTGGCACCGACCCCTTCCCAGGCGCAGAAGACGCATCTGCTACGTTTGATTTCGGTCACAATTGGAACAATGGACTTGGCGCGCCGGGTGGTTCCGAATTTGATTTGTTTAGTGTAACACTTCACGAGATGACTCACGCGATGGGTTTTGCGTCGCTTGTGAGCAGTTCTGGGAATAGCAACATATCCGGTGGCAATCCCGGTGTTTTTACGATTTACAACAGCTTTCTGGAACGTGGCAATGGGGATGACTTGTTTGGCGCGGGCGGTCTCTTCTTGGGTTCGCCATCTGATCTGACAAGCGACGACGTATTCTTTTTTGGGCCGAATGCCATGGCAGCCAACGGAGGCACGCCTGTTGAAGTATTCGCGCCGGGAACCTTTGACCCCGGCTCGAGCATCTCCCATATTACGGGCAATCCAAGCTTTGTGATGCAATCAGCGATCTCATCCGGAGTTTCCCGTCGCGTCTATTCGGACGTCGAAATGGCTATGTTGAAGGACATGGGATGGACAGTTATTCCCGAGCCATCGACCATCTGGTTTGCGGCCGTCGGGTCGGTCTTGGTTTGCCTAAGAACCCGACGCCGAAAATCATTCAGCGGCGATTCGACAATTTAGAATTGGCGGTGTTATATCAGATGCGGCATGAACAGCGTCCGCCGAAGGCCGTTTTTGACTATCTTCGGCGTCGTTGTATCAGAGCGAAAGTCGACGCCATCATCAGAATTAAACCTAAGTTGACAGGCTCGGGTATGTTAGCGGAATACTGAATCGATCCGTTCCAGTTTCTGGGTCGATATTGCTGGCCGAATGGAAAGGCGTTTCCGGTCCCCTGGAGAATCTGTACATTCGCATCGGCAACCAAAACGCTTCCTTCTGAGGTGCCATTGGTGTAGTTCATTGCGGTACCATTAGTAACGGTGACGTAAAACGCATTGGTCCCAGAATTCAGGGACACATCATTGAAATCCCAGAACGTCGGATTGTTGGTCCCGGCGCTGAGTAATCCTGCGATGGAATCGACCAACGTCCAGTTACCCGGTGTCGTTTCGTTGCCGACGTACGATGAGTTAATTGTGTAGAGTTGTAGGTCCCACGTTCCGGGATCAAGGTTCAGTTCAAAGGCTTCAACCATGATCCCATTTGCGTTGAGTACGTTGAGATCGAACATATTTCCGGCTTGACCATTGTTGGAATTAAAGGGTGTCGAGATGACATCGCCGCTCAGATTGACAACATTGCAAATAACGACAAACAGGAACAAACAGATCGTCCTTGATTTCATGCTCAATTCCTTTTAGCGAATAATTTGCGCGAGAAATGGAAATCCTTTCCAACCTAATAACTATCAGCAATTCATACGACTAACGTAAATCGTCAAATCTGAACCCGCAAAGTTTGCGGGCGTGGAATATTCGTCAGGTCACAGATGTTAAATTCGGCAATGTTTAACGGCGTTTGAGTATCTTGTCGAGCGAAAAGTCCGGTGATAGATTGCCGGAAAACCCTTTGGTAATTCTGACCATGAACAAGACTCGAATTCATGAAGTACTTGACCAATGCGGATCCATCGCGTTTCCCGGGATCTATGACACGTTGTCGGCCGCAATTGCGGAAAGGAACGGATTTCCGATGGCGTTCATCTCTGGTTACTCGGTTGCGGCGACGCGAATCGGCGAACCTGATTTTGGGTTGTTAACTCAAACGGAAATCACCACGGCTGCCAGGTCAATTTGTGGATCTGTAAACATCCCTGTGCTTGTCGATGCCGACACCGGCTACGGAAATCCGCTCAATGTGCATCGCACGGTTCTTGAACTAATCAGGGCGGGGGCTGCCGGCTGTTTTCTGGAAGATCAGATGTGGCCCAAGAAATGCGGGCATATGCGTGGCAAGCGAGTGGTTGAGCACGACGAATTTGTTCAAAAGATTCGGGCTGCAGTCGACGCCCGCAATGGGCGCGATTTTTTTATCGTCGCACGAACCGACGCCGAGCAGGTACTCGGTCTGGACCAGGCCATCCGGCGGGTTCAAGCGGCTCGTGAATCCGGCGCCGACGCCAGTTTTGTCGAAGCGCCATCGAGCATCGACCAGTTGGCTGAAATCGGCCGTCGTGCCCCTCGACCCCTTGTTGCCAATATGATTGAGGGAGGAAAAACTCCCGTTCTTCAACAACAAGAGTTAAGTCAAATGGGATTCCAATTGATCTTGTACCCCTTGTCGGGGCTGTATGCATCAGCGGCTGCCGTCGATTCAATTTACGCCAAACTAAAGGCGGATGGGACTACGATTGATAGTCGAACCGATTTGATGAACTTTCAAAGGTTTAACGAGCTAATTGGCGTTGAAGAAAAATATGCGTTAGCAGAAAAGTTCGACGCGAATTGATGTAAGGACCTGCCAATGATTACCGTTTTGGGTGTTCCTTACGACGAGTGTTCCTCATTTCTGTCGGGCTGTCGGCTGGGTCCAGCAAGAATTCGCGAGGCGTTTTTTTGTGAATCGACAAATACGAGTGCCGAAAACGAAGTCGATTTAGCTGATCACCCGGAAATTGTTTTTGGTGGTGATTTGACTCTCAGCACCGGTGTCGATGCAAGAAGTCAGATCGAATCTTGTGTCACCGATTTGTTAAAACAGGGCCATAAGGTTTTGGCACTTGGCGGTGATCATGCAACGACCTACCCAGTCTTGAGGGCTTTTGCTCGAGAATATTCACCATTAAACGTCTTGCATTTTGATGCGCACCCGGACCTATACGACCACCTGGGCGGCGATCGGTATTCTCATGCCTGTCCTTTTGCGCGTTCCATGGAAGAAAAACTTGTCCAACGACTTGTCCAAATCGGTATTCGAACGATGAACATGCATCAACGCGAGCAGGCAGATCGCTTTGGCGTCGAGGTCACCAGCATGCGGGATTGGAGTCCCGACGAAACCTATCAATTTGAGGGCCCGGTTTATCTGTCGCTTGACCTGGATGTGTTGGACCCCGCGTTCGTCCCTGGCATCAATCATTACGAGCCTGGAGGTTTTACGACTCGCGAGCTGTTATCCGTGATTCAAGGGTTGCATGTTGAACTTGTGGGTGCTGATATTGTTGAATTCAATCCAGAACGAGACTTTCAAGATCAGACGGCGATGGTCGCGGCAAAATTCCTAAAAGAAATATTGGTAGGGATGCTGAAATAACCGCAGGTCGTTACTCTTAAAATTGAAGGTCTGCGTGTCGAATTGATAGCTGAATTCGGTCGGATGTGTTGGTTGGCCTGCTTCCGTTTATCGTGCTATTTGAAACTGAGTTTATTAACGGGCGTCGCGATATCAGAATTTCGCGAACTTTTTGTCACTTTAACGGTTCATTTCAGGGAAAACTTATCTTGATACAGAATGGTTTTTTGCCATTATAGATATAGGCGTTCGCACTGACGCGGTGCGAGTTACTAGAGGCCCGTAGAGGTCGCAATCTAGGCACGCGACCCAAACACGGGGTGAACCTAGTAGAAAGGAGGTGATCTGTGGATTATTGCTGTACTAGCCAACGAGGTGGCTCCAGTTAACGGCAACTGGCGGGTTGTCCGCATGGGCCACCCATCGTCAGGATCACCCTGATCCGAAACGAATTAAGCCCGAGTGAGAGATCACTCGGGCTTATTTTTTGATGCTCGATTTTCAGCGTCGCAACAACCAGCTTGTTCTCAGTAATTGCAGGATATTGCTGGTTTAGCTTCCTTCAACCTTCCTGATTCGTTGTTCCATATTGAATAGTCCTTTTGCGCCAGAAGCCGTTTTTGATCTCGATTGACGAACAAAGGACTATCGACTGAATAACGAATTCTGTTCCGTCAAATTCAATTGTGGTACGGTCTGCCGTTGCCGGTGTTACCCGGTTTTGATATCTTCACAAGATTACAGCTGGCGGTACGTTGCCGCTGGCATCGTCTGATTACTTATGACATCGTATGCGCGAAATCACAAAATCTTTCGGGACCGATAACGCGTAAACCGGTGCAACCCCAATTGACGATCGAACGTTCGATCGAAACTCAAAAACTATGGTAAATCGCAATCTAATCCGCACACTCGAAGACGAGGACATCTCGCAGCAAATTGATGAATTATTTCCGGAATATGAATTAGAACTGGATCAACTTTTTCCGGAACAAGACTCGATTGATCAAGATTTCGAAATAAACAAAATCATCGAAGGTAAGATCATCCGCGTTGATGATGAAGCTGTATTGGTCGATGTCGGCTTTAAAAGCGAAGGCACGATCCCGCGATCCGAATGGGAGGAACACCATGAGCCCCCAGAAGTCGGTCAGACCATCAAGGTTCTGATCGAAGACATGGAAGATGACCTGGGCGAGGCCGATGACCCTCACGGTCTTATTGCGATCAGCAAACGCAAAGCGGATAACATCATTCATTGGCAGACGATAATTCAAAACGTTAAGGAAAATGATATCGTCACGGGAACTTGCACAAGAAAAATCAAAGGCGGCTTGTTGGTGGACATCGGGGTCCCCGTCTTTCTACCGGCCAGTCAGGTTGACATCAGACGACCCAGCGATATCGCGGACTTCATTGGTCGAGTCGTCCAATGCGAAGTGCTGAAAATCGACGAACAGCGGCGGAACATTGTCGTCAGCCGGCGATCGCTGATTGAAAAAGAACGGCAGTATGCCCAACAAAAACTGCTTGAAGATCTTGAAATTGGCCAAACGCGCGCTGGCGTCGTGAAAAACATCGCCGACTTTGGTGCATTTGTCGATCTTGGCGGCATCGATGGTCTGTTGCACATTACGGATATGTCTCATTCGCGAATCAGCCATCCCTCAGAAATGGTCTCAATTGATCAACAGGTCGATGTCGTTGTGCTGAACATCGACCGTGAAAAAATCAAAGTCGCCTTGGGTATGAAACAACTGCAGCCGAATCCGTGGGATGGCGTCGAAGAACGATATCCCGTTGGCAGTGTGCAAAAAGGCGAAGTGGTAAACGTCATGAGCTACGGAGCGTTTGTGAAACTCGAACCTGGCATCGAGGGACTAGTGCATATTAGCGAGATGTCCTGGGTTAAGCGGATCAATCATCCATCAGAGCTGGTCCAAATTGGTGACGAAATCGATGTGTGCGTTCTTGGTATCGATAAGCAAGGCGAGCAAATGTCTCTCGGTATCAAGCAGACTCAATCCAATCCTTGGGACAACGTCGAAGAACGTTATCCAGTTGACAAATTGGTCAAAGGCAAAGTCCGCAACCTCACTAACTACGGTGCGTTCATCGAACTTGAAGAGGGTATCGATGGGTTGCTTCACGTTTCCGACATGTCTTGGACGCGCAAAATTAGCCACCCCAGCGAAATGCTAGAAAAAAGCGAAGAGGTTGAATGCAAAATTCTGGCCGTCGATATCGAACGACGCCGAATTGCCCTCGGCCTCAAGCAAATGAATTCCGATCCTTGGGCCGCCGATATTCCTTCCAAATATCAACCTGGTCAAGTCATTCACGGCAAAGTCACCAAAATTACGAACTTCGGCGTGTTCGTAGGACTGGAGGATGGGCTGGAGGGCTTGTTGCATATATCGGAACTAGCCGATCACAAAGTCGATAATCCCGAAGAGGTCGTCAAAGTTGGTGATGAACTCGAAGTTAAAATCCTTCGAGTCGACACGGAGGAGCGAAAAATCGGTCTGTCGAGACGACGAGTCGAATGGAACGAGGAAAAGGAAGCGGAAGAGAACGCAAAAGATACCAAACCACCAACGGACTTAAAGGGTGGTTTAGGCGCCTCAGGACCATTGTTTAGTAGTCCCGAGAACGACGGATCGGAATCCACCGGCGCAGATAAATCATCGGATGATCCAGGTTCGAGTGATCAAGCCGGCGATTCCACGCCTGAGTAAAGGCTGTATTACTTACAACTTCAATGCCCGGTATTTTGAAAATGCCGGGCGTTTTTGCTATTCGGCTTCGCCAAAATCAAGTGAAAATCTTTGAAGATTCTTACCGTATCGTCTTTTCCGCAGGTCGGTGAACTTCCACCATTTTTTTGGTGGCTTTCCGTTCATGAATTCGACGACCGACATGAGTACATCCAATACGCACGGATCTTGCAGCACTTGCGATTTGCAACACAGTCGTACGTACAGATCCCAAGGATCTTGTCCGATCAGTTGTTGGGGTTTGGCAATACCAATCGATCGAAAATCATCAGCAGTCGCTGAACCGACGTTGATTATCTGTTCAAGCCGCTGGATATCGGATCGCTCGATTTCATGTAATGCTTTGGTCATCATGATTTACTCTCAAAGGAATACAGCGTAACCAAATCCGCACTGGTTTGAACACCTGAGATTGAGCTAAAGATGCCGCGCTTTCAGTTGGGGACGCAAAACAGCGTCCCCAATCATTGCGAAATCTGGCCGAAGCTTTGCTCCCTGACAAAATGCGTTATATTTGCGGTTGGGCGAGGAGCTTGGCGATTTCCGAAATGCAAGTTGATTTGTAGGTACAAGAGCCATGATTCCAACGTATAAACCATCTGGAAAGGTTGGTGTTTCGACCCTTCCTTATCTGTTGCTGGGCCTAGTGGTAGTTTCTGTTGCAGCATTAGCTTACCAACTGGGCCTTTACTGGATTC
>CAJHZH010000969.1_pt1 | contig 23453 bp, 17 predicted proteins | sample 9198951 | NCBI WGS metagenome assembly CAJHZH01 (sample SAMEA7708381, study PRJEB35096) | sediment metagenome | biome: marine neritic benthic zone biome [ENVO:01000025]; feature: sediment [ENVO:00002007]; material: shallow marine sediment [ENVO:03000034] sea grass bed [ENVO_01000059] ...
AAACAGCTGATCACAAAAACTACATGGCATCGCAGAAACCAAAAACAAACAGAAGACAAATTTCTCGGTGAACAACTTGAAACCGTAGGGCACGACGATTGGTGGAACGCGCGGCCGGCCAGCTACGAGAGAGTCGGTCAAGAGATCCAGCACGGGACGTCGAGTGCCTGGTATTCCAACGGACAATTAAAAATGCGCGGTCAATACGAAGACGGCCTGCGAGTCGGCCAGTTCCAGTGGTGGCACGAAAACGGCCAAAAACAGATCTCTGGCGCCTATCGCGACGGACTAAAAGACTCGCGATGGACCTGGTGGCACGCCAACGGAATGAAAGCCATCGAAGGTAATTACACTGACGACCAGGCCGAGGGCATTTGGACTTGGTGGATGCAAACCGGGGAGATTAAGCGCCAAGAGGACTTTTCCGAACTGATTGTCCCAGCGGAATCGGGTGGAAAATAACAAGGCCCGGCCTAATGCACGTTTAATGCAAGTGATTTGCCGCAGGCATTACGCAATCAAAAAACGTATTTCGATGCACGTGCCAACCCAAAGGCAAGCTGTTGTATGCTTCGCGCGCCATAAGCCTGTTAACCTTTTCTCACCCAAACGTTAAATTGTCTCGATCTTCGTATTTTGGATCGGTCGGTCGCGCCAGAATTTAGACGATCGTTGGCATTCAGACTCTAGTTGGGCGAGTTGATGAACATCTACCGGTATTGGGCAAAGGCATCCAAAACCGAGCCGATTGACGGGAAACAACGAAAGTTTGCCTGTTTTGGCGGGTCGAATATCAGTGAAAGCGATGCTCGACGAGATGCCAACGAAAGACTTAGAAAATTGATCATGCGGGTCCGATCGGGTCAACAACCGGATCGATACGCATATACCGATCGACCCTTGCGGGAAGAAATTGTTGAAGAGTTGCAACAACACAATGAAGTTGTCGCAATTCTTACGCGGAACATTTACGGCGCCGTCGTTTTAAACACGCCCAACGTATTGTTTGCGGACATCGACCGATCACCGGAATACTCGGGCCAGAGTTACGAAATCAAACTAGCGGACGTGATCGGCAAAATTCCGTTCTTATCGTCCAGCCCGCTTGTCAAGTCGTTGTTTGTCTCCAACAAGGATGAGCAACATCAGCCGACCATTTCGAAAATTGAAACACTGTGTTCGTCATTTCCGGACTTGGGTATCCGTTTGTACAAGACGTTTAACGGGTATCGTTCACTGGTAACTTCCCATGCGATTGATCCAAGTTCGGACGAGTCACGACAAATGCTTGTCGCGCTCGACTCCGACCCTTTGTATGTAAAGCTGTGCGAATCCCACCAATGTTACCGGGCGCGACTCACACCCAAACCCTGGAGGTGTAATTCCCCGAAGCCACCGTTTCGTTTTCCTTTCGATTCACCCGAAATTGAAGCAAAACATCGTCGTTGGTTGGCGCAGTACGACGCCGCTGCCGCCAATTACTCGGTTTGCCGCTTGATTCAATCCTTTGGCAAACAGGAAATTGAGCCGGACATACAGACAATCGTCGATTTACACGACGCGATGAGCGTCGGCGATCTGCCGTTGGCGTGAGTAGCCGAACTCGCGCAGACCTCGGGGGCATAGCGAGTCGCCCGAATTCTACGGCTACGATGATCTGAGTCGCCCGAATTCTACGCGAATTCGGCTACGATGATCTGTCTAGTTATCCAAAAAACCAGAAAAGACCCCACAACAACAGACAAAGAAATAGCCAGCCGATCGTTGCCACCAACTCGGCGAGCACGAAGCACTTGCCGTCCCGAACAAATATCACTTTCCAAAATCCTGTTTTGCGATCACGACCTATGTTTGTGAACTGTTCGGGCACGAGGCCACCGGCCGAAAGCATCGAAATAATTGAAAAACCAAAAAAATATCCGACGCCCCAAAAGATGGTCTGCGTTATTGCATAGACGACTGAAAAAACTCGATCAGCCATTTCTACTCTCCTTCGTTCAATATCCTATTCGCAAGTTAGGAGAGATTATTGGGCAACAAGTTCGCTGCGGAGAATGTGGGGGTACTGGGCGGTCGGGTTGGGAGACCTGTCCACAACGAAGGGGCGGATCACGCGTAGCATCTGAAGCAAACTGATCCGGGATTTTGGACCTACCTGGGTTCAAATCCCGTCGAGCCGCCGGGACGTACTCAAGTTACCGACCGCGATTGCGATTACGGCGGCGGTTTGGCGTAACCATGGCAACGGGGGTGGCACCAAATGACTCCACAAATGCTGCTTCAAACGGCGTCCGCTCTTTCAATAGGCGCATCAGACTGTTGAACTGACTCTTGTTTTGCATCAGCGTCTTGATAAATCCGTAGGCAACCAGCGCTGCCTGATCCTCCGGCATTTGATTTTGCATAAAGGCGGCCGGCCGCTGCATTGAATTTGCATAATTCGATGCTTCCTGCTGCCATGTTTTCAAAACCGACTTTTTTTTGACAATCTTCTCCGCAATCACGTATCCCATGCCGTCTGCGAACCATTTTGGGATTTGAGTGCCGTTGCTCGCCACGGTCACCGCACAAAGCCGCTGAGTCAATTCGGGTTCAAGCGCTTCGACGTCAGATGAACGCGTTGCTTTAATGGCACAGTACGCGTTAACGGTGTCATAATCCCAGTGCGAATTCCAGGATTTCGGTAGGTCGCGGCCCTCGACCATTTTGCCAAACTCGTTGTAGTCGTAACGACCCTGAAAAATGAACAGCGTCACCTGTCCTTTCACAAGTGGGCTTTTCAATTCAATTTTCAACTGTGACTTGATATCGGGTGCAACGGATTCAGCAAATCGCCGTACCGCCTTCAGGACATCCGAATTCTTGGGTCCAAGCACCAGGAAATTCTTCGAGCCGATTTCATCGAACTCAATGTCGGACATCGTTTTTCGCCAGTTTTCGTGAGCGCCGACGCGACGTTCAGTGGCCAGTTCTGCATGAGACGCCGATTCGGCTTTGGCGATTTCATTGACATTACGCAAGTTCATATTCAAGGCTCGCCCATCAAACCTCGCGCCCTCGTCGATCCACTTAACGATCTTTTGAATCAGTTCATCGGCCAGTTTTCGTCGAGGCGGCATTTGCCGTTTGCCGTCAGTGGCCGTCAGATGTTTGATAATCAAACTCTCCGAACTGTTTCTTGGAACAACTGGCGAACCGTTGTCGCCCCCGCGGATCAGTTGGCGAAAATTGATCATGTTCAATCCATTGCGGGCATTCTGAGCTTCAAAATGACAACCGTTACAATTGTCGATCAAAATGGGAGCCACATCCAATGAAAAGCTCACGGTTTCGTTTCCCGTGGGTCGATTTAATGACGCGGGTCGGGGCGCTCGATTGTTGGAACGTGCGATCGCCGCAATGTTTGCCTGAGGTGCAGTTCCGTCGAACTTAGCTCCTTGGGAAATCCAGGCCTTTAATTTGTTAAGTTCGTCTTCGGATACTGTGAGCCCGCCTTGCGGCATTTCACCACTCTCGATGACCTCGATGATATAACTTTCCTCAGGCTTGTCGGGAACGACAACCGGAGATCCTCCTAATCCGTTCATCAACGCGCGGTAATTGGCAAGGCTGAATTGACCTCGCTCTCGGCGGACGTGACAATTTCCGCATTTGCTGTTTAGGATTCCAGCAACATCTCGCACAAAGCTTACCGCCGTTTCGCCATCCTCCGTTTTGCCAGGCGGCAGAGATTTAAGAGCGGGAAGCGTTTGCCCCGCTTCGATCAGCAGGCGGTGCGCCGTCGTAAGCCGGCGATATTGCGGGTCCACAAGATCAATCAACGCTTTGCTGGCATTGACTGTTAACGATTCCAAGTCGGATTGTATCTGTTTAACCAGCTTCGCAGATTCATCATACTTTTTGTTCTGAAACAAGCGGCCCGCTCGATCGATACTTGATTGAATCTTGCGAATCTGTTGGCGTTGTTTGCCTGTAACTTGCGCTTGTGCTGTAACCGGTGAAACAACAACGGCGGTTAACAACATAAAAAGGGTCAAACACAAAAGCCAAGATTGGGACAACCTGAATCCAATCATTAGGTTGGTTCCGGTAGGGTAGGTACAAAGGAATTTCAAGGTGTGAATTTTATTTTACTCGGCTGATGTCCGCTCTGCAGTAACGATTAGCAACGGCAGCGATTCATTTCGACAAATTGAATCAGTTCTTTCCCAAAAAACCGGGACTGAAATCGGTCACAATCTAGCTTCTGCGGTAGATCGGTCGACTCCGCCCGAACGATTGCAATATCCCTTTCAAACACGCGGCTATCCTTTTCCGGTTCGGTTCGATTTGTAAGCCTCATAGCCACCCCTAAAACGGTGCCCAGCAGGATGACCATGCCGATTACGATTCCGGTGACGATCCACTGGTCTTTGGAAAATCCGGTGCGCCGAACGACCGTCCGTTTGACCGGGACATGACTTCTGAATTCCTGTAGTTCACTCTTGCCAACAACACTTGGCAACTTGACTTCCTCCGTGATAACCGAAATGACGGCCATATCGGTTGGCTGTTGTTTTTGAACCCTTTGCGGTGAACTGCTTTTTGCAGGTGAAGGTGGTCGCGAGGGCGCTGGTTTGGCGCCTGCGGACCGTTGGGGAGACTCATCGGGAGAACGAACCGGTTTCGACGACGGTGCAACCGCTTTCGTTTGTTCCGGCTTCGGCTTGCCCCGTCGATCGGCGGGTGGCGTTTCTACTGACGTTTTGTTTCGATTTGCAGTTTTTGGTTTACCCTTACTGGCCGGTGACTGTTGTCCGGCTAATTGTCGGGGCTGAGGTTTTCCCGGTGCGCGCTTTTGGGCGGCGGGCGCGGCGGTTGTCTCCTTTTGTCCCTTGACCTCTGCCGATTTTTTTGGGTCCCGCGTTCTGATCACGGGGCCCTTGGTTGGCAAACTTTTCACAGATGGGGTGTCCTTCGCAGCCTGCAGATCAACGCCGGCCGAAGCTGTTGAAGGCGCTGCGGTTGTTTCTGGTAACTCTTCGAGCAGGCCGCGGAGGATTGGAACGAGTTCGTTACATTTCTGGTATCGGTCATCAGGTTTTTTGGCCATCATCTTGAAACAGATTTTCTCAAGACGATTTGGGCAATCCTCTCGAAACTTCATGATGGTTTCCGGCATTCGTGCCTGGTGCATGGCAATCCGCTGAGCAATCGTTCCTTCATAGAACGGTGGCTTACCGGTCAACATGTAGTACAACGTACATCCAAGGCTATAAACGTCTGCGCGGTGATCGACGTTATGGCTGTCGACGGCCTGTTCCGGTGAAAGATAATCGGCCGTTCCCAATACCTTTTCGTTGTGCATCACCGTTAAGGAGGTTTCATCTTCACGAAACAGCGCCAGTCCAAGATCAAGGATCTTAACGACTCCGTCGGGAGTGACCAGCAAGTTGGCAGGCTTGATATCGCGATGTACCAGATTATTGGAATGCGCGTGCTGCAGACCCGTTAACGACTGGATCGTAAAATCCACTGCCGTGCGATAATCCAATGGTCCGTTTTCCCTAACCATCTCGTAGATGTCGTTGCCATTCACATATTCCATCACGAGGTAATGCGTGTTTCCATCGTTATCGATATCGTAAACTCGCACGATATTTTTGTGATTCAATGACGCAGCGGCGCGACCTTCGCGGTAGAATCGATCGAGGTACGATTTGTCGTCAATTCGTTTTTTTGGCAAAACCTTGATGGCACGCTTTTGATTAAAGATGGTATGTTGCGCCAAGTACACCGTGCTCATTCCGCCGGTGCCCAGATGCCGCAACAATTTGTATTTACCCAGAAAGAATCCCCGATATTTGCCGCTAACCAGTTTCTGAACATGCCAGTCCGTAATTAGGCCTGATTCGATAAGGTGTTTTGTTAGCAAATCGAGTTTGACGGATTTACCGGCGGCTATTTTCTTAAGCTCACTTAATGCCGGGCGCAACTCTTCCGGAGCTACTATTCCGCTCTGGTTGAGAAGATCTAAAAAACTCTTGGCGCTGATTTCCGTCATTCAATTGGACCCGGATTTCTCGTCCCGTTTGTCTAGGAGTAACTTATCGAATATAGTCCGAAAATCAATTGACCGTATTTGTAGCGGATGATTTAAACGGCATTCGCGACCGTCGCGATCAGAACAAAGCGATTTTGACGAACAACGCTTCGTCAACTGTCTATTTTAATCTTAGGTGCCGTTTTGAATTACCTTGGTGTTTTCGCAAAGTACTGGCAACCCGGTCAAGTTAAAACACGACTGGCCAAATCGATAGGCGCGGGAAACGCCAGCAAGCTGTATCAACATTTTCTGATCCATTTATTGTCGCGATGTTCAGCAATTTGCGCCGCCAAGGCGCTTTGGTATTGGCCAGAGCATAGAGCAGGGGAGTTTCAGGATCTTATTGCCCGTTTTCAACTAAGCCGTCGAGATTGGACACTTAGGCCACAGATCGACGGCGACCTTGGCCAGCGAATGTCGAATTTTTTTGGGCAGACATTTGCGGATGCACCGCTTGATTCCGGCAAGCAGATCAATGTTGTGTTGATTGGATCGGATGCTCCGCACTTGCCTGGTCACATTTATCAAGACGCGTTCGCCGCGCTCGAATCCGGAACCTCAGATGTTGTGGTCGGACCCAGCGAAGACGGGGGTTACTACTTGATTGGAATGCGCAATCGAACGCTTCCAGTTTTTGATGCAATGCCGTGGAGTACAAACCGTCTGCTGGATGCAACATTGGAGTTGCTAGGAAAACTAAACGTTGCTGTGCATCTTTTGCCAATTTGCAGTGACATTGACGTTTTGGACGATTTGGAAAAGGTGCGGCTGAAACTAGCCTCGAAATCAAACGCTGATTCGCTGGATCAACAACTTATCGTTCAAATTGATCGAGCGCTAGGCAACACCCAGATGTACGATGAATAACCGGAAAACGTTTGACTGTATTATTGTTGGAGGCGGGGTGATTGGATTATCGATCGCCTACGAATTGTCCAATCAATCCGATCTTTCTATTGCTATCGTTGAACGGGATCGCATAGGCAAACAGTCGTCGTGGGCCGGTGCAGGGATTCTCGCACCGTCTTTCATGAAATCGTCAATTCACCCCATGGACCGACTTGCCGCGCGAAGTTTTGAGTTGCATGCCGAATGGGCAAGTGCCTTGAGAAACGAATCTGGCATCGACACCGGTTTTCGAAAATGTGGTGCCATTTTTGTCGCGCGATCTGCAGGTGAGTTCGCATCCCTTAAGGGACAGGTGACAAACTGGAATGATACAGGGGTTGCTGCGAACTGGTTGTCCCCAAATGATTTGAGCAAACTAGTCACTGGTTTCTCCGCCGAGCCCGAGTCCATTCTGGCTGCCGTTTCGGTTCCCGATGAAGCTCAGATTCGAAATCCCGATCACCTCGCGGCCCTATGTCACGTTTGTCGCGAGCGCGGAATTACGGTGATCGAAAATGCCGGCTCACTAGAGCTGTTGGGCGATGACAATTGCTTACATACCATTCGAACTGACGCGAATGCTCTCCATGCCGATAGGTTTTGTTTTGCCACCGGCGCCTGGAGTGGAGGAGTGATGGAACAAATCGGGATTTTGATCAGTATCTTGCCGGTACGGGGTCAAATGTTGTTGTTTAAACTACCTCAAAAACAGTTTTCGACGATAATTTACGAGGGCATGCAATATGTCGTTCCCAGAGATGACGGTCACGTTCTGGTAGGTTCCACGGTAGAGGAAGCGGGATTTGACACCAGCACGACTCCCGACGCGATCGCAAACCTAAAACGTTTTGCAAACAGTCTGTTTCAAAGTCTGAATTCGCAGACGATGATCGATTGCTGGGCTGGACTGAGACCGGCCAGTTTTGACGGATTTCCCTATATCGGCCCACTACCATCCCTTCAAAATGCTTGGGCGGCAAGCGGACATTTTCGCAACGGCCTGCTGCTTTCGACCGCGACAGCGGAGATCATAACCGATTTAGTTCTTGGCAATGAACCTTTGTTGGATCTTTCACCATTTCGACTAAACCGCGGGTGATACTCATCGTGGGTTCGGGTCTTGATTGAATATGGATATTGGTGATCATTGCTAATTCTGATTTACTGCATCGTGGTATGAGCGAAACAAGACTGCCGATAATTGCTATTCTTGGCGCCGGTCCAATTGGAATCGAGGCCGCAATCTATGCGCGTTATTTGGGTTACCCGGTTACGGTATACGAACGCGGAGATCTCTGCGACCACGTTTGCCAGTGGGGTTCGGTTCAGATGTTCACGCCGTTTGGCATGAATTGTTCGCCGTTAGGAATTGCCGCTATCACGGCGCACGACACCAACTACTCGCCGCCCCAGGATAACCAGCTTGTTACAGGCGACCAATGGGTAACACGTTACTTTGAACCGTTATCAAAAACGGATTTGTTGAATGGGGCGATTCGACTGGGTGCACAAGTTGAGTTTGTTGGTCGCCAGGGTCAAACAAAGACAGACAATGTCGGACAACTCCGTCGCGCTGATTCGCCGTTCCAGCTCGCTATTACTGAACGTGGGTCGACACGATTTGAAACCGCGGAAATTGTGTTGGATGCAACCGGTACCTTTGGACACGCCAACTGGATTGGTTCCAGTGGAATGCCAGCCATGGGTGAACGCACACTGCGAGAGCGTCGGTTAAACGGTGGTAGAAATGATACTTGGTCTGCCCGCAGCGATTCCAATCTATTTGAGTTTGGCATCCCTTCGCCGGACACGTTGGCTAACTTGAATGGCGATCGTTTCATTGTTATTGGCAACGGATACTCGGCCGCAACAAATATTGTCAACCTAGCCGACATCAGGAACTCAAATCCCAGCGTGACCTGTACTTGGCTTACACGTCGCCAACGTAGCGATAATGGACCAATCTCGCGATTGGATCAGGACCCTTTGGAGTATCGTGACGCCCTGGCAGAACGAGCCAATCAAATCGCGCTGACAAGCGACTGGCTAAACTGGCGGCCCGATTCGCGAATTGTCTCCATCAACTTGAGCGAAGCAGGTTTTGAATTGTATTTGGACGATAATGACGAGGTTGTTGTCGGCGATCATCTGTTGGCCAACGTCGGTTTTCGTGGTGATTTTGATATGCTCGAACCGTTACAGTTGCATCGCTGTTATGGCACAGGCGGGCCAATGCGATGGGCCGTATCGATTTCCGAATCAACGGGTGACTGCCTTAAGCAGAAATGTGCCGGGCCGGAAGTACTTATTACGACAGAGCCCAATTTCTTCATTTTGGGATCAAAAACGTATGCGCGTGACCCGCGGTTTTTGTATTCCGTTGGATTGGAGCAGATTCGCGACGTATTTACATTGATTCACGGTCGTGAGACGCTGGATCTTTATTCAACCTTCAAGTCCCGTTGCCTACAATCAGCTAATCAAGTTGGCCCGGTATGATCCAGTCTGTTCCACACGTTGAGATTCGACATTTGGATCAGCTTTGGTTTCAGGTGGCCGGGACCCGCTGCAACCTGTCCTGCCATCACTGTTTCATTAGCTGCAGTCCGAAAAACCGATCGTTTGAGTTTCTTTCGCTTGATCAGATCAAAAGACGATTAGATGAATCGATTGCTCTCGGTGTCAAGGAATACTATTTCACCGGAGGCGAACCGTTCCTGAATCCTCAGATGAGCGATATCCTGGTTGAGACCTTAAAATATGGTCCGGCTACGGTGCTGACGAATGGGACCGTACTTAAACAGGACTGGTTATTGCGGTTGCGCGAAGCCGAGCGCCAATCGAGATTCAGCCTTGAGTTTCGAGTCAGCATCGACGGCTTTTCCCCCGAGTCGAACGATCCGATTCGCGGGGCCGGCACTTTTGATCGCGCGTTGGCAGGGATTCGCAAGCTGGTCGAATTCGATTTTCTTCCCATCGTAACGGCGGTGCGCACTTGGGATTTGGCCGATGATCAGGAAGTAACGGAGAAGTTTGTCTCGGTCTTGAGAGAGATCGGTTATTCCCGCCCCAGGTTAAAAGTCCTTCCGACCTTGCAAATCGGCGCGGAAGCACAGCGCACGCAAGGCTATAGCGCAACCCAGCGCGTCACGCAGGCGATGATGGACGGTTACGATCAAAGCCTTTTGGTGTGCAACTACAGTCGCATGGTGACCGATCGCGGCGTGCACGTATGTCCCATTCTGATTGAGTCGCCCGATTCACTGTTGGGACAAACACTTGAGGATTCGCTGCGGCCATTTGCATTGAAGCATGGTGCCTGTCTGACCTGTTACCAATACGGATCGATTTGCTCAAACGCAAGCAGCGCGGGAGGTACCGCAAAAAACGCAATATGAATACATACTAATTACGTTGCTGGACATGAAATATCAACGAATTGCCTGTCTGGGTGGGCTTTATTCCAACTATCTGGCATTAGAGGCCGCGCTGGAAGACATCAGAGATAATGCGGTCAACGCCATTTTTTGCTTGGGCGACATGGGTGCCTTCGGTCCATTTCCCGATCGCGTTTTTCCATTGCTCAAGGACAACGGTGTCGTTTGTCTTCAAGGAAACTACGACGACTCGATAGGCAACATGTTGGACAATTGCCAATGCGGTTATACGGATCCGCGCGACAACTACTTTGCTCAAATTAGCTACGATTATACGCTAGCTAACACTTCCGAAGAAAACCGTGCGTGGCTGCGCGATTTGCCCCGTCAGTTGAGAATTAACTTAGGGACAAAACGGGTTTTGTTGTGTCATGGCAGCCCGCGAAAAGTAAACGAATTTTTGTGGGAGTCGACAACGTCCGACCATTTCTTAGCAGCCTTGTGCCGTGAATTTGACACCGATGTGATTGTCGCCACGCATACCGGAATTAGATGGCACCGCGCCTTGGACGACGAACGAGATTTTGTAAATGTCGGTGTATTGGGTCGACCCGAAAACGATGGAACGACCAACGTCTGGTATACGATTCTTGAATCAACCAGTGACAATCGCCTTGAGGTGCGTTTCGTTCCCGTTGAATACGATTTTGAGCGATTGGCCAGCGAAATGAATAAACAGGGCTTGCCCGACGAATTCACCGAAACCATTCTGACCGGTTGGTGGACAACTTGCCTTGAAGTGTTACCCAGCAAGGAACGGCGAGTCGGTATTCACTGAGTTCCCAAATTGAACCGATCGTGTCCACACATTCAGATTCACCCTCTAGTCACGCGGGTTTTTGTTTGGGCGCAATCGAAGAGAATCTCATAATATGAGTAAGGAACGACATACTCGACTGAGAATTTCGTTGACTGGCAAACAGCAAGAACTGACAACGATGACATTTTCCAGTGGCTTGGTAGAATGGAGATTCAAGAACGCGCGGTGAAACGAGCGATCGAGGATTCCAAGTCATGAGCAAAGCAGCGAAGTACGTTAAAATCGTTGAATGGTCAGACGACGACGATTGTTTTGTCGGGAGCTGCCCCGGGTTGTTTTACGGTGGGTGTCACGGCGACGATGAACAGGCGGTGTTTGCACAACTTTGCCAAATCGTCGAAGAAACAGTGAACTTGTACGAAGTTGAAGGGAGACCATTGCCGCCAGTTACCTCCGGGTTCGATTGGGCCAACGCTATCGCGCGTAAAACCACAAACAACTGACCTTCTTTTACCGGCCAAATGGCCAGCCCGTGGCGCATTTGCGAGCCCTGTTTGGTCGAACCCTGTTTGGGGTCAGACCTGGGGTTAGGGTGATCGATAGGTCACGAAAAACAAAAACAACGGTTGCTCAAAATACCGTTTGACGGAGACCTCAACTCCAGCAGCATTTGCCTGCTCGTCGACGATATTTAGAACGTTCGATGCATCCTCTGGCCAACCTCGCAAAATAATCCAAGCGCCTTTTTTTGCGATCAATTCGTCTAATTGTATCTGCGTTAATCCAGTCCATGTACGAATTGGCAAGCCCGCAACCATACGATCGGTTTGATCAATAGCATAGATTCCCGAAACTGGAAATCGAAAGTATTCCTCCAGTTGCTGGTCACCGCCGTTTTTTAGACTTGGTCCCGAACTCACATCTTCGACTAGATTAGGAAAAACAAACACTGGACGGCTGTCGTGCTCAACCCGCGAAATAACCTGACGCCAATTCTCGTTTCTTTGCCTAGGAAATTGTTGGTCAGCGAGCCACTGGACTATGAAAGGATTTGTCAGCGTTGATGCAATAACCAGCAGTGATATCGCGGCAATTTGAGCCGTCCGATTTGCAATCACACCAACCATCAATCCGGAAAGCAGAATGGACAGAGTGGAACTGGCAATTGTGAACCGATAAAGAGAAATGACGGCGATGCCTGTTACGTTCAGCGCGAAGGTTGCCATAATCGGCAACAGTACGCAGCCGAAAGTTACGGCCAACAGCGCCAAATTCTTGTTCTCAGCTGCAACTTGGCCATAAACGCCGGTCGCGGCCAGGAAAATTGCGGGAATTCCAACGTAAATCAACAGCTCAGCGATCATTTTCGTAACGTATCCGGAACTGATTGCAATCGATGCCCAGTCGTGTCCGATTCGATTTATTGCTATCAGATGCAACAGTCCGGGAACGAATCCTATCAATATCACTGAGCTAATTATTGCGATTCGTCTTAGTTCGGCCGGCGGCGGCATCGGCGGCAAATCCTTCACCAGAAAACGCCAGCCCAGCCAAAACAGAGCGCAAATCAGCTCGGCCGCGACTAACAGAATCGTTGTGTAATGGAGATAAAACAAGAGCAGACTCAAAACGGCAAATCCGATTTTGCATGTAGTTCCGTGCGCGGATCGTCGATTGAATATCAGTTGAATAAAAAAATAAATCTGCCATACAGCAGCAAGCTGAACGGCGACGTACGGTCTTGCTTCGACCGCGTAAAAAATAAAAGAGTCGTCAATCGCCGCGAGCAAAACTGCAGCGACACCTGCCAGCGCTGATCGCGTCAAGCGCGTGGCGACAATCATCAGTGAAACGAGTAACAACAACGAGCTGATCAACGACATCAATCGCAATGCCGTTTCGGTTTCACCCATCAGTTGATAAACGGGAAAAACGATCCAGAAAAACAGTGGGCTCTGATTTCCTTGAATGGCTCGCGCGGCGATCGTCCCGAAATCGTCGGAAACGCACCAGGCCGTGTGCAGCTCGTCCAACCAAAGTGGTTCACTCAGTGTGGCAAGCCGAATAAACCCACCAGCCAACAAAAGCATCACACCGACAACGAGCAAAATTGATTGCCTGACCGCGCTTGATGTCAACCCAAAAGACATCACATATGTATAGTAGCGGCTAAGAGGAACTGCCAGTGGGCAAGTGACTCGATCGTAGTAGAAGTCGCGTAAACTTCAGGCGAATTGGGTAATCGTTGCGAACCCAATTCTACGCGAATTCGGCGACCTGATTTCCCGGACAAACTCAGTCAGTTACGAACAAAATTCTCTACGACAGATGTTTTGTTCATCCCAAGATTGTAAAGTACTTGCTTCGTTTCGATGAGTTGACCGTTACTGGTACGTGAAGGATCCCGCACAATTAACATCGAATCGACCAAGTCCATTCCCTCGTTGCCATGCGCGCAGATTCCGTCAATCGTGCCAGCGTCGATAATCACGACGTCGAATTCGTACTTCATTTGAAATACGATGGAACAAAGACTTTCCAACAGTTTTTCAAATACGATTGGCCTTTGGTCAATACAGCCGGGCATGATCACCAGTCCGGTTTCTGCTGAGCGCACCATCACTTCGGAAACTTGGATATCGGTATCGACAACCTGCTTCCAACCAAGGTCGACACTTAAACCGGAATTGACAGTTAAACGCGAATTTTCGACATCAGCATCGATCAGCAATGTACGTTTACCGGTCGTGGCCGACCAGCGAGCCAAACACGTTGCAATGGTTGTTTTCCCTTCTTGTCGCTGGGTACTGCAAATGCCAATCCTTCGCCGGGTGACATCAAGTTGGCTGATCAGGGCATTTCCGATTTGATCGAACAGCGAATAATGGGAATTAAGAAAACGTTTGGTGATGCGAGGCCAACGAAACGACGCAGTCTCCCAGGCTGGCTCAATGTTCAATGGCCGATACGTTTGCGAACCGGTGATAACCGTCTCGGAGAATTCTCGCGCGGCCTGTTGCATCGCCAAATCATTTTCGAAGACGGTTTCGAAACCAAATTCAATGCTGCCCACACCGAATTCCCATGAACCCGTTTGCGGATTCATCGATTTGAACGTCGTATGCGGTTGGGCCACATCGTTTGATTGCTGGGGGTCGACGCGAAGAACCTTTCCGTCGACGGCGTAAACGGAATGGTCCTGTTTCGGTAGGGCTTTTTCCGATGTTTGCTGGACAATTGATTTGTCCACCGAACCTGGATTTGATTTCCGAGTCGTTTTCATATGACACCGCTCCCATGTGCCTGTTTTTGCCGTTGTCGCGGCATTCGATGAAGCGTGGTTAGGGGAGGGGGATGTTTGGCGGTTTGAACGCAACAACCCTAAGTCAGGCTAATGTTGATTTCTTAAACGTCGTGCATTCAATTATCATAGATTCGGTTCCGATTGTCCTAATCTTGAGTCGTCGATAAAGTAAAACGATTATTTAAGTGTTAATCCCACCGGTAGTTGATCACAAACCAGCAAATTTGCCCTAACCCGCATCCTTTCACACCCAATTCACCAGCAGTACAGATGACCATCGCGCAACATCAGAATGTTCTCGAAATTCTGCAGCACAGGCTAGACAAAGAAATACTCGTCCTCGATGGTGCGATGGGAACGATGGTCCAGGCGCTGGATATCGACGAGCAGGGAATGCGGGGCGAGCGATTTGCCAATCATCACAAGGACCTCAAAAACTTCGTCGATATTTTATGCCTGACCCATCCCGATGAGCTGACCGAAATCCATTATCAATATCTACTGTCCGGCGCGGACATCATCGAGACCAATACGTTCCAGGCCAGTCCAATCGGAATGCAGGAATTTAGTCTGCCGCGCGAACTGACTCGCGAAATTAACACGATCGCCGTTCAGTGTGCCAGGCGCGCCATTGACAGGATCTATGACATCTCGGACGTCCCTCATCGATTTGTCGCCGGATCCATCGGGCCCACGTCCAAGCAAACCGCGATTCAGACCGGCGTCGAAGACCCGGCGTCTCGCGACGTGACGTTTGACGAGATGCAGCAAAGCTATTACGAGCAGGTCGCCGCGTTGGTGGACGCGGGAGTCGATATCCTGCTGCCGGAAACCGTGATTGACACGCTCAATTTGAAGGCCTGCCTGTTCGCAATTTCCAGGTATTTTGACGAGTCCGGAAAAACCATACCGGTCATGATATCGGGAGCGTTTGACGTTTCTGGCGGTACCTTTGTCAGCGGCCAACAGGTCGAAGCATTTTGGAATGCGGTTTCGCATTTTCCGGCGGTCAGCGTCGGCATCAACTGCGCGCTCGGACCATCCGCGATGAGACCTTTCGTGGAAGAATTGTCCAAGGTAGCGCCGATCTACATAAGCTGCCATCCAAATGCCGGATTACCCAACGAAATGGGCCAATACGACTTGTCGCCTGATGATATGGCAAAAATGGTCGGTGAGTTTGCTGAGAACGGCTGGGTCAACGTCGTAGGAGGCTGCTGTGGAACTGGTCCAGAACACATTCGCGCAATTTCGGAGATGGTTTGCGAAGTCGAACCGCGCCGATTGCCACGACCCAAACCGTTGACGCGTCTCAGCGGAACGGCGCCGCTAAATCTGCGACCTGACGCGAACTTTTTGATGATTGGGGAACGCACTAACGTAACCGGTTCAAGGCGATTCGCCCGACTGATTCGAGAGAACAAATTTGAAGAAGCCATCGAAGTGGCACGGCAACAAGTCCAAAACGGCGCTTCGGTGATCGATATCAATATGGATGACGCCCTGCTTGACGGCGAAGAGTCGATGACTCGTTTTTTGCGTTTGATAGCGGGCGAAGGTGACGTGAGCCGCGTGCCGGTAATGATTGACAGCTCCAAGTGGTCAGTGATCGAAGCCGGACTCAAAAATTTTCAAGGCAAAGCGATTGTCAATTCGATTAGCCTCAAAGACGGAGAACCCGAGTTTTTGCGCCGGGCCAATCTGTGCCGGCGTTACGGTGCCGCGGTGGTCGTTATGGCGTTTGACGAACACGGTCAAGCGGTCGAGTCCGCTGACAAAGTGCGTATTTGCCAGCGGGCGTTCACGTTGCTTACGGAACAAATCGGTTTCCCCCCCGAAGATATCATTTTCGATCCGAACATTTTGACGGTCGCCACGGGGATCGAAGAACACGACAACTACGCCGTGAATTTCATCGAAGCGACTCGCCAGATCAAAAAACTTTGTCCGGGCGCCAAGGTCAGCGGCGGGGTCAGCAATATTTCGTTTTCGTTCCGCGGCAATGATGTCGTCCGCGAAGCGATGCACTCGGCGTTCTTGTACCACGCGATCGACGCCGGAATGGATATGGGAATCGTCAACGCCGGGCAGCTGGCCATTTACGAGGAAATTCCCAAAGACTTGCTGGAAGCCGTCGAGGATGTTTTGCTAAATCGGCGCACGGATGCGACCGATCGGTTGTTGGAATTAGCAGAAACAGTCAAGGGCACGGGCAAAAAGACGCGTGGCGAGGATCTAAGCTGGCGCGAGGGTTCGATCAACGAGCGAATCAGCCATGCGCTTGTCAACGGAATCGATAAATACATCGTCGAAGACGTCGAGCAAGCGCGTCAGCAATTTGATCGTTGCCTGCAAATCATCGAAGGCCCGATGATGGACGGCATGAGCGTTGTCGGCGACTTGTTCGGCGCTGGAAAAATGTTTTTACCCCAGGTCGTTAAATCGGCTCGCGTAATGAAAAAAGGCGTCGCGCATCTGATGCCGTTTATGGAACAAGAAAAAAAACAAGCTGGCCTGAAATCAACCAGCACTCGCGGCACCATTCTGCTGGCGACCGTTAAAGGCGACGTCCACGATATCGGCAAGAATATCGTCGGTGTCGTTTTGGGCTGCAATAACTACAAGATCATCGATCTTGGCGTAATGGTTTCATCGGAAACGATTCTGGATGCGGCGGCAAGCGAAGGTGTTGATATCATCGGACTGTCCGGATTGATTACGCCTAGTCTTGACGAAATGGTTCACGTCGCCCGTGAAATGAAGCGCCGAGGGATGACCACTCCATTGCTAATCGGCGGTGCAACGACGAGTGACAAGCACACGGCCGTCAAAATCGCACCCGAATATGATCCTCCAACGGTGCACGTGCTGGACGCATCGAGAAGTGTCGGCGTCGTTGATCGTTTGATGAGCGACGAGTTGCGGCCCACCATGATCACTGAAAACCGCGACCTCCAGGAAAAACTAGTCGAGGCATACCAGCAACGAGATATGGAGTTGGTCAGCTACGACTACGCGCTCAAACATCGGTTGCCCACAGACTGGGATGCCGTTCAAATCGACACACCATCGTTCACTGGATTAAAAACGCTGTCGGCGTATCCTCTCGACGAAATCGCAAAGTTCATTGATTGGTCACCTTTTTTCATGACTTGGGAATTGAAAGGAAAGTATCCAAAGATCTTCGATGACCCTCAAGTTGGCAAGGTCGCTCGTGAGTTATTCGAGAATGCTGAATCTATGCTCGATGATTTAATCTCCAACAAGCGTATCACCGCAACTGGAGTCTACGGTTTTTGGCCGGCGGCCAGTCAGGGTGACGATGTGATTGTTTATACCGACGATTCTCGAACCAAAGAGTTAGCGCGATTTTATATGCTGCGCCAACAGTGGCAGCGCAAGGGTCAAAAGTATTTTCGATCGCTCGCCGACTACATCGCTCCATTGGAATCGGGCCGACAAGATTACATCGGAGGATTCGCCGTCACAGCCGGGATCGAAGTCGACCAAATCGCGGCCAGTTATGAAGACGCACACGATGACTACAATTCGATTATGATCAAAGCGTTGGCCGATCGACTGGCCGAAGCGTTTGCGGAATTGCTTCACCGGCGCGCCCGCAACGACTGGGGTTATGGTGCAGACGAAAACCTTTCCAATGAGGATATTTTGCGTGAAAAATATCGAGGAATTCGGCCCGCGCCAGGTTATCCTGCGTGCCCAGACCACACTCAGAAGAAGACGTTGTGGAAAATGCTAGACGTGCAGCACCATACTGGAATCTTTCTGACAGAATCCTATGCAATGTGGCCCGGATCCAGCGTTTGTGGTTTGTATTTCGCCCATCCCGAGGCGCGATATTTTGCGATCAATCGGATTGATCGCGATCAACTTGCCGATTACGCAAAACGCAAAAAAATCAAAATTGAAGAAACTGAGAAATGGCTCGCACCGATTCTCAAATAGTTGCCGACGCTTGGCGAGCTTCCCTGAAAAAGCGATAATAGCCCGAAATGACTATCGCTAATCGCAATCAATGAAAGTGCAAGTATCTATGGACCAACCACAATGTGCGGGAACCAGTCCGATCGCCTGCGATTTGGAAGAGGGAAAAAATTACGCCTGGTGTAGTTGCGGTCGCTCAAATAATCAACCGTTTTGCGATGGAGGTCACAACGGCACCGAGTTTAAGCCCATCGTGTTTAAGGCTGAGCGAAATGAAACGGTCTACTTTTGCGTCTGCAAACAGACAGGAAACGGGCCGCGTTGCGATGGGTCGCATAACTCGCTCGGCGAGGCTCCCGTCGACTAGTCTCGTGTCAGGGACTAAACTTCCGTTGACACCGATAGCGCGTGACACCTGCTCGGTGTAACACAGTCGATGTGAAAGTGGGCAACACCTGCCGGGTGTTGCCGGTCGCACGATAGGGTCGGCGCGGGAGCGCCCGATACCTTTCGACCTTGAAAATGTTGGAAACAATACACACAAGAGACCCGAATGAATAATACTCAAATCCTGGCTGCGCGAAACGGGCAAACTACTAGTGAAATGAAATTCGTCGCCAAGCGCGAGGATTTATCGCCGGAGACAATTCGTGACGAAGTCGCTGCGGGGCGAATGGTGATTCCAGCCAACCGAGTGCATTTGACCAAACGACTTGAACCGATGGGAATCGGAATCGCCTCGAAATGCAAAATCAACGCGAACATCGGAAACAGTGCGGTAACCAGCAACGTCGATGAAGAGCTCGAAAAACTCCACACCTCAGTCCACTTCGGTGCCGACACTGTGATGGATCTGTCAACCGGAAAGGACATCGATCGAATCCGGGCGGCAATTATTGACGCCTCACCGGTTCCAATTGGTACCGTTCCGATTTACCAAATGCTCGAGGAACTTGGTGGAAACATTGAGGACATGCGACCACAGCACTTCTTGGATATGGTCGAGCATCAAGCGAAGCAGGGAGTCGATTACATGACGATCCACTGCGGTGTGATGATGGAGCACCTGCATCTCACGACACGCCGGGTCACCGGCATCGTATCACGCGGTGGTTCGCTGATCGCCAAATGGATGATGACACATCGACAACAGAACCCGCTGTATGAGCATTTCGATGACTTATGTGACATCATGCGACAGTATGACGTAACGTGGAGTCTCGGTGATGGTTTGCGACCGGGAAGTATCGCGGACGCCAGCGACGATGCACAGTTCGCCGAACTCGAAGTGCTCGGTGAACTGACGCGTCGGGGACAAGATAATGGGACACAGGTGATGGTCGAAGGACCGGGTCATATTCCCATGCACCAAATTGAAATGAATATCAAAAAGCAGATTGAAATATGCAATGGAGCGCCATTTTATGTACTCGGTCCATTAGTTACTGATGTTGCGCCTGGTTACGATCACATCACAAGCTCAATCGGAGCGGCATTGGCAGGTTGGCACGGGGCGGCGATGCTGTGTTACGTTACGCCGAAAGAGCATTTGGGCTTGCCCAACAACGAGGATGTAAAGCAGGGAGTGATCGCGTACAAGATCGCGGCGCATTCGGCCGATGTTGCGAGACAGCGACCGGGTTCACAGACGCGTGACGACGCACTATCGAAAGCGCGGTTTGAATTCGACTGGCACGAACAATTTCGTTTATCACTCGATCCCGAAACCGCTCGAGCCTATCACGACGAAACTTTGCCGCAAGATACATTCAAAAGCGCCCATTTTTGCAGCATGTGCGGGCCCAAATACTGTTCGATGAAAATTACTGAGGACATTCGAAAAATGGCTGCCGAGCAAGGATTTGAGCATGCAGCGTCTGACCAAACCACACATTAAACGCTCGCGGATGGTCGCTGGTCTGGCAAAACGTTTTTGACAACCCTGATATCCAGTTGTTTGCTGCCGGCATGCCGCGTTTGAGGCCGATGATTTGCGCCATAATCAGTCGAATGGAATCGGCGCGACGCGCGAACGGGTTAGCTGAGATTCGTTTACGAATCCGAATTCCTTTTTTGGATACGCTCGATCGCTTCAGGCAACGGAAAATCCAAGATTGAGATTCCCTCGGTAGCCTTGATTTCAAAAAGCCGCTGGAATCCGCGGGTTACCAAAGATTCACGCTCTTTCACAAACGCTGGATCAAGGTTTTGCTTGTCCCACGGTCCCTCAATAAAAAGGGGTTTGAACCGCTCGTCAACTATAAATTGAGCAAGATTTGGATTGCACCTAATATGCCGCTCGGGGGTGGCATGTAGCAACTCCGGATCGACCATGCCGATTACGTAACGCAAATAGAGATCGCTGTCGGTTATCGACTCGACATCGTCTCCACAAACGCAGCAAAGATATCCTTCATCACATTTTGCCATGATTATTTTCGAAGGCTGATAATGACATGTTGGGACCCGTTTTTTGACGGTCTCGTAAGTCCTTTCTGTTGAAGGATTTATATTATATGAAATGCAACTATTTGCGATAATCATTTGACGGGCGGCGGGCTCGTTTCTAGAATGTCTCGCTCAAATTGGGGGCTTGTTGGCACCATTTTTGTCGTTGGCGCCAAAAAAAATTTGTTTGCCTAAAGCACCCAGATTGCGGAGACAGAGAATGAAGAAAACAGAGATGAAACCCTTCAAGGAGCTGCTTTTGGCGCTCCGAGCACGATTGCGTGGTGATGTTTCAACGTTGGCCAATGCCGCGCTGGCCAAATCAGGAGGTCCTAACGGCGGCTCAGGTTCGGCGGTGCCAAGCCATATCGCTGATATGGGCAGCGACACATACGAACAGGACAATACGCTTCGTTTGATGGACAATGAAGGTAGTGTTTTAGAGCAAATCGAAGGTGCTCTTGAACGAATCGAAGAGGGATCTTATGGTTCGTGCGGTGAATGCAGTGGGCGAATTCCTAAAATGCGCCTCAAGGCGATTCCGTACACTCCATATTGTGTCAAGTGCGCATCCGAGATTGAATCCTCCCGAAACTTCTAACAACATCGACTTGCAGGGCGCTCGATTACCTTTTAATCGATACGTCGTGTTTTTTGCGCTAGCTGGCGTTGGAGTCGGGCTGGATTTGCTCACGAAAAAACTCGTGTTTGCCCAATATTTTGACCCGACGAAGATGGGCGTAAAACACTGGTGGATCGATGGCGTGTTTGGGATCGAGACGTCGACAAACGGCGGCGCGCTGTTTGGGATGTTTCAGGGAGGCAGTACCTGGTTGGCCGGACTTTCGATCATTGCTTTGATCGGTATTTTTGTCTGGCTGTTCGTTTATCGAATGGCCCACAGTGTTTATTTGACTATCGCACTTGGGTTGGTCACCGGCGGAATCCTCGGCAACATATACGATCGAATGGGCTTCGGATTTGTTTCATCGTATCCTGAGGCGATTAAATACCATGTTCGAGATTGGATACATTTTCGTTTGAATGGTGTGCCGTTATTTGATCCGTGGCCAAATTTCAATATTGCCGACAGCCTGCTCGTCTGTGGTGCAATCATGCTATTTCTGTTTGCGGTATTTGGCCCGGGAAAACCGAAAAAAACAGCGTAGCCGTTTCGGACGCCAGCTAAGTGCCAGCTGTCGTATCTCAACTTGACGAAATTGCATTTCGGATGCAAATTGGTCGATCCTCCGCTTGTTTGAGTGCCTTAGATCACGGAAGGATAAGGGCGTGGCATCGAGTACCATTTCAACCCGGCTGGAAAATTCGAATCGGTATCCGTGTCTTGGATTTGGAAAATCGCTGATTCCTGCCATTGCTCGTCGCCCGGTCGGTCAGTTGCCTTTTGCAAGTCAGCTTGAGCACGCGCGGCGCGAGGTTCGACAAACGATTCCGGTGTGCCCCGGAGTTTACGGTTGGTTTAGTCGCGAGGGATCGTTGTTATATGTCGGCAAATCGAAATCGCTGCGACATCGGTTGGCATCGTATTTCGCCAATCAAACCACCGACCCTAAAATGGAAAAAATACGGCAGCAAAGTTCGTTGATCGTGTGGGAACCGATTTCGCATGAGTTGTTGGCCCTGGTCCGCGAGCAGGAGTTGATCGACCGGCTCAGACCACCCTTGAACGTCGAAGGAAAACCGGAGCGCCGGCAACCGGGGTTTGTTTGTATCAGTCGTGGTGCGGCACCGAGGGCATACTTTGCCAGAGATGTCTCTTCTCGCGCCCGCAGTGTATTTGGCCCGATTGCTGGACGCGGGCAATTGAGCTCGGCGATCGTGAGTTTGAATTATGTTTTTCAACTGCGCGACTGTGCCGAAAAAACGCGAATGCAGTTTAGCAATCAGCTTCGATTGTTTGATGACCCTCACAACGCCCAATGTTTAAGACACGAGTTGCTATCGTGCCCGGCCCCTTGCGCGGCGGGTTGTTCACGCGAATCGTACTTGAGCAACGTACGTCGAGCGGAGACATTTCTACGAGGTCGTGATTTCACGGTAGTGAATCAACTGGAAGCGGAGATGAACAAAGCAGCCCAGCGCCAGGCCTACGAACGGGCGACGGTGGTGCGTGATCAACTGTCCGACCTTCGCTGGCTGGGAAATCGAATCCGTCAGCTTTCTGCCGCGCGCCGGCAACTCCACGGAATTATGACGTTACCGGGATTTGATCGTAATGAAGTCTGGTTAGTTCTGATGTCCGGTGTGCTTAAAAAATGTATCGCGCGACCGCAATTGCATCATCAGATGGACGGAACGGTCGAGTTAATTAGTCGTCACGCAAACGACAAACGACGAAAGATTCCGACCAAGAGCCTGGAAATCAACTTGGTACTGTTGTTGTCGTCATGGCTGCGGAAACACCCGGAGCAGCTTCGGACCATTCGGTCGTTCGACGACACGCTCCCCCAGATGTCGGCGGCATTGAAAACCAGGCGGATATGTGCGTGAAGGCGGACGTTTGCCGTTGCCATCAAATTTTGTGCTGGTATACTTGCGAGTCCAATAAGTTCCCCCAAAAACGAG
>CAJHZH010000187.1_pt1 | contig 23194 bp, 13 predicted proteins | sample 9198951 | NCBI WGS metagenome assembly CAJHZH01 (sample SAMEA7708381, study PRJEB35096) | sediment metagenome | biome: marine neritic benthic zone biome [ENVO:01000025]; feature: sediment [ENVO:00002007]; material: shallow marine sediment [ENVO:03000034] sea grass bed [ENVO_01000059] ...
TTCGCGCGCTTGTTGAAAAACTGAATCGCGCGGATTCCACCAGTCGAACTATCAATCTCAATTTCGAAAAACTCGTTGCGTAAGAAATTGCCCTCAGCAAGCTTGGGAATCTTGCGACGATGCTTCGCAAGCGAGCCAGTCGAGTGGCGATTGGATTTCGACAGCCCCCCGGCACTTGAAAACCATGTGTAACCCATCGGGGGCACGTCAACCACCAATGCCGACTCGCCGTGCGATCGCTTGTCAGCGGCGATGACTTGTGGATGGGTGGATGGTGTGTCGATCAGGCTGGAATCACTGCTTATCGTGACACAATGTCGGCGCTGGAAACTGAGTGGATTGACGACGAGGATACCGTCGCTTCCCGGCTGTTCGACAAGCACCTGGCTTGCCAAACTTCCTAAGGGATTATCGAATTCAATTTGTAGCTGGCCGCCGCCGGATTCCAGTCGATCGTCCAATTGATCGCGCAACCTCGCGATCGTATTGCACTCAGAGTATTTGTTTGAAACGGCGGCAGCCATCGCCGCGAGACCCGATAGTTGCATCATTTGTGTGACGCCGGACCAATACTCGATGAACTGCGAAATGGGATTTTTTGAAGCTGGTGTTGCGAGTTGCCGCAAAAAAGGGTCTCGATAGTCGTCCGCCGAATAGTTTTGGCTGTAGCCCGGTTCAGACCAGTTTTCAAAGTAGTCGTCTAGTGTCAGGAACCCACCGAGAACATCGCCAAATTTCGAACTGTGGATCAAATCCTTGTAAAAGGGTCCGACTTCACCTGGCCAATGTGCCAACAATACGGTCGCCTCATGATTGACGTCGACGGCTTCGCCAATCTGGATTCCCAAATCAACAAATGATTCGGCCGCGGTGGCGACGAGCGGTGGCGAAACCAATGCGTCGATCGTTTCGTTATCTTCGCCTTCCCACTTGATGTTATTTGCGGATGTTTGAGGGAACACACCTTCATCCAAAGTCGAATGAATCGCATGTTCGAATTCAGTTTGCCGCAGAATCCCCGGTATCGACACTCCCAAACCGAATCTCTTTCGGCCAAAAGTCGTTGGTCGTTTGTCAACGATTCGCTCGAAAGCTGCAATGCCCCGCTGAATTTGTCGAATACAGCTAAAAATCGAAACAACGGGGTTCGCGAGTTCTCGGTAGTCACCTCCAACCAGCGAGACGCGCCGCTCGGACACGGAAGCTTTCAGCATCTCGAGCGCCGGTTCGTTGGCCGCCAGTTTTTCAAGAACCTCACCGCTGATTTGGATATTCAAGGGATTGGCCTGCGACAGTGTCGCCCGCAGACTTCTGCCAAGCGTCGAAGCCGCGACCAGCACGTAATCGATGAATATCGCTTGCGTTGGATAATATTTGTTGCGTTCTTCGATTAACTGATCAAAACAACTTTGTATTGCGTTTTGATAGGACTTTGATTCTGGTTGGCTGGCTGATTTGGCGGCGTGGGTTAACGAATCCAAAAATCGATCGTCATCCATTGAACTGGAATAACGCAGCTGGCGGGTCATCAATTGAACTTGAAGGTAGCAGTAGCCTAATGAAAAAAAGTCGGCGACGATTTCTTCGGAATAGGAATCGATCATGGTGTCGGTTTTACAACTGATTTCCGTGATCAATTCATGCCGATCCGCGGTTCCGTCGATGATTGCTCCGCCGCAATCCGTCACGCGATTAAGGTTTTGGTTGTCAAAACTATCAGCTGAAAAGGACGGCAACAGAATCATCCATCCTTTTGGTTCATCAAATTCGTCGTCAATTCGAAACCATGTCGGCGCTTGAGTCACGGCCTGCAAAAAACCCGGATGCCACATTGCCGTCCAGCAGGTCAAAAGTTCCTCGGCGTTCTCACCGCGATGATAGGCCGGAAAATCTTCCCAGCCGTGGCAATTAACGGCGATAACTGATCGTGAGATTTCCATCAAATCAATGCGTTTGTGGGTGTTTCGTATGAGCTAAATGTGCCGCGGAGGATGTGATCAATTGAAACCGCGTTTGGATTTTTCCGAATGTGACGAATATATTGTGAACGTGACGTGTTAATCCTGCCGACAATTTCGAAATTTTTTGAAATCCATGGGGAACTCATTTGTTGGAAAATTCGTCGAACACATCGATAAGCACCCGCCAGACGATGGTTGGGGCACGGTTCCGACCAAGAATCTACGGTGATAAATGCCCTGCAAACATCCTTGAAAAGTTGACAAAACCCTTAATTTCTCAGTAGATTAGAGATAGTAACGTTCGACGCGCGTCATCCATCTCGTCTCAATTTCTACCGCTTCCACAATCGTTCTCACGGCAAGATCGAGACGGCAAAGTTGTCTGGCGAACACGTCGCTTGTTTGTCAGTTGGCGTGAAGTGTCGATCGCCGAATATCGTTTGTCGATCATTGTTGACAAGATCGATGGTTGGGCACAATGACCTGTTGACGATGAATTTTCGTCAACTCCATTTAACTTTGTAGGAAGACCCATGGCAAAATCGAGAGGTGTTTGGGGAATTGACATTGGGCAGAGTGCCCTGAAAGCGCTGCGCTGTCACATTGACGATGACAATAAAGTCGTTGCCGACACCTACGACTTCATTGAATATCCCAAGGCGCTGAGTCTGCCCGATGCCGATGAAGAGGTTCTTGTTTCCGACGCCATGGATACATTTCTCAGCCGCAACGATTTGCGCGGAGATTTTGTATCGATGTGTGTGTCGGGTCAAGCCGGATTGTCGCGATTCTTTAAACCGCCGCCGGTCGATGCCAAAACGCTCCCGGATATTGTCAAGTACGAAGTGAAACAGCAGATTCCGTTTCCGATTGATGATGTGATCTGGGACTGGCAAAGTCTCGGTGGAACGGAAATGGACAACGTGATTGTCGACACCGAAGTCGGGCTGTTTGCCATCAAGCGTGATACCGTATTCGCCGCGTTACAACCATTCTTGCGCGCTGATATGGAAGTCGACCTCGTTCAGCTTTCCCCGCTGGCGACACACAATGTCATCTGTAAAGAAGTTATCGAAAACATTCCATCGATCGATGAGATCGACATGGATAATCTGCCTGATTCCGTAGTCGTGTTATCCATGGGTACGGACGCGACCGACTTGATTGTTACCAATGGAATCAAGTTGTGGCTACGAAACATCCCGATTGGCGGCAACCATTTTACGAAACAGCTTTCTCGCGAGTTGAAGCTAACCCATGCCAAAGCGGAACACTTAAAGCGGAATGCGCGTCAAGCCGAAGACCCGAAAACGGTGTTTCAGGCCATGCGCCCCGTGTTTAATGACTTGGTTACGGAAATTCAACGTTCGTTGTCCTTTTATGCCGGCATGGAAAAGAACACCAATATTGAACAAATCGTCTTGCTGGGTAACGCGGCCCGGCTTCCCGGTCTGCGGCAATACCTGACCAAGCAACTGGAATTGAATATCGCCAAGGTTGGCGAATACAAATATCTGACCGGACCGGTCGTCGACGAGCGGACGTTCAAGGAAAACTTGTTGTCATTTGCGCCATGTTATGGATTGTGTTTGCAAGGTTTAGATCAATCGCAAATCAAAACCAATCTATTGCCACGTGAGTTCGTATTCGAACGCGTTATTCGGGCCAAGAAGCCATGGGCACTTGCCTCGGTTGGATTACTGATGCTGGGCATGCTGTTTAGTTACTTTTTTGTGAACCAGGGTTGGTGGAAAGTTAATCCCGAATATGTGCAGGGGGGAAACAGTTGGAAAAAGGCGATGGATGAGGTCACGGTTAGATCCAACCTCAGCGCCCGACTTAAACGAGAGGATGATGACCAAAAGGACAAACTCGATCGGATCAACCTGATTTCAGGCGAATTGTCCGAAGCCTCCGAGACGCAAGCCGTTTGGCCAGAATTGATTTCTGCATTCGCGCAGATTCTTCCACGCGACGATCGATTGGAAGGCAAACTGGTTGCCAACCCGGACGAGTTTCCGTTCGAAGATCGACGAGAGATTTACATCGACCACGTGGAAAGTGAATTCCAGGACGACTTGATCAAATGGCAGGGCTCTGTTGTCGGGTTGTTTCGGGATCAACGGGACATCACTGTTTCCGGACCGAAAAAAATGCTCGTCTATAAGGACAAGGACGGCAACGTCGTCAAACGAATTAACGCGGCCGATGAAGCGACCGAGGCACCGGATGATCCGGACAAGTTGCTGATCAAGAATGAAGAAATCGTCAAGCCTGCAGCCGAATACGACGTCAGCGGACCCGGCTGGGTTTTGGAGATCCAGGCGCACCATTTCTACAACAGCCGCGAAAAACGTGACATGTCCGTACACGGACGGGATTTTGTTAAAAAATACCTGGTGGATAGAATCCTGGATGATGAATTCGTTCTACCCGGCAAAGACGGGAACCCCGAAAAATTCAAATTTGAAGACATTGGAATTTACTATCCGACGATCACCAGTGAAAAGCCACTTTATACCGACAATATTCCAAATCCAAATTATGGTGAAAAAGGCCGCGAGCGCGACGTGAACCAGCCGGCTGACGATTCCGACCAAGGTAATTCGGGCGATGAAGCCGTTGCCGAAGAAAGTGATGTGCCCGAGTTTTTCACCGTGACTCGATACGACTTTACGATGCAAATGGCGTTTATTCCCTCGTCCGTGAATGAGCGAGTTGCGGCTCGCGAAGCCAGACTCAAAGAAGACGCAAAACAGGAGGCTCAAACTCCCGCGGCACAGACTCCTACCGCACCGACGGGGCCGGCAAATAATACTCAGCAAACGACGCCTCCGGCCCAGGATGCCAGCCAACAACCGCCTGCGGATGTGGGCGACCCAAATAAAAAGGACCAGAAAAAATCGGACCCGGACAAACCAGATAAATCGGATTCGAAAAAAACGGATCCAGCTGATGCGGACCCGAAGACCGACGACGGGGCAGGTGATGATTCAAAATCTCAACCACCAGGTAAGTCGGGCGGCAAGTCCGGTGACGGCAAGGGTCAATAACGATAGGTTCCAGCAATTTCTATCAGTGACTAGAAAAAACAACACATTTATTAACGTGAGAACCCCACTAACGATGCCATCTCAGACTGAATAAGTCGAGTTTGGTTTTCGGGAGAATAACGCGATGGAAAAGATCCAACCCTTTTTAAAGAGTTGTTACAAGAATCGATTCTGGATCATGTGTGGTCTGGTTGCAGCTGCCAGCCTGCTTACCTGGTATTTGGCGTCTAGCAGTATCGAGGCCGAGCGCGAGAGATTGGCCCAACAAATCAATTCAAAAAAGATGGCTATCGACAATGTGTTGCGCACCTCGGCAGATATCGGGGAACCCAATGCCACCGTCGCCGCCCATCCGAACGATCGCACTCAAAAAGAAATGGATGCGAGGATCAAGGATGCCGCGAAAGCGGCGCTTGAAGCTTGGAAGATCCGCTGGGACGAACAGGCGGCGATCCTCAAAAAGAACGAACAAACGAGAATCGAACAAGACCTGGAAGTGCCGGAACATGTACGTAAGGCTTTGGCCAAATTCAATCCGCCTGAAGCACTTCCCTTCGATGAAAAAGATCCGATCAGCGACAACATGCGGTTCACGTTTAAAGAAAACGTCAAGAAACGAATGCCGTTTCTCGCGGACATCGTCGGGACAACATGGAAATACGACGAAAACAAGGAAGAGGATGATTCCAAGGCGGATGCGGCGTCAAATCGCGGAAGACCAAATATCGGTGTTGGTGGAGGTCGCGGTGGTGGACGTGGCGGCGGCGGTGCGGCGGATGCGGCCCAGCCGGTCGTCATTAACGATCTCGTAAATTGGGACGAAAAGAATCAAGACCTTTGGAATACAAAGATAACGCAATTCACCGGTTTCTACGGAAATAAGAGTAGCAATAACGACCCCTCAACTCATCAAATATTGGCACTCCAACAGGACCTCGACATTCTCGAAGCGATGCTTAGTATCATTGCTGAGGTGAACGATGGTTATAGGGCCAATGATTTGGCACCCATTGAACAAATCGATCATATACTTGTCGGCCAGCAAGCAGTCAGCAAGCTAGGGAAACTGTCGCCAATTACGATGGAAGTTTCTAAGGCGCAAAAACAGGCCAGTGCGGTTGGGCAACAAGCGGCTGGCGGGATTTCTGCCGTGCGGCCGCGAACTAACATGGCCTCGCAACGCAACAAATATGCTGTGCCGGGAGCCGGCAAAGAATTCGATAAACGAGACTCGGATTCGCCATTTCATGGCCGGTACGTCGACAGGAATTTTAAGCAGTTAAGTGAACAAGAGATAACGAATGTCGTTAAATCGCCACAATTGACCAATCAATCGTACCTGGCAGTGGCCAAGCGAGTGCCGGTTCGCGTCGCCGTAAAAATGGACGAACGTAAGATCGGTGACTTTTTAGCTGCCGCAGCCAACTCGCCTTTTAATTTCGAGGTGCGTCAGGTTCGTCTGAACAAACACGTGCCTGGTGAAGATGCCGATCTGTCAGGTACTGGAGGAGGCCAGGGGGGTTCCGGTGGAGGCGCGCCGCTGCTAGGTCGAGCTGGCGGTGGTCCAGGCGGTGGTGGTGGCGCAAAAGCTGATGATGACCCCCCAGCTGGCGGTGGTGGTGGGCCGACTGGCTCGCCCAGCTCAGATGGGCTAACGGGAGAACAACGTCAAAGTTTTGATGTCAAAGTGGAATTCGTCGGTATTGTAAAAATGTATAATCCGGTAAACCCCGGCTTGTTCGGCATAAAAGAAGATACAGTACAATCAAGTACAGGCTCTGCACCAGCAGCATCCGGACTATAATTTACACACACGAGATTCAGCAAATCCAATCGCTTTTTTGAAAGCATACCTCGTCACGGTTTGGTTTCGAGAAATCGGAGAAATTAGAAATGAAAAAACCGAATATCAGTCTCAGCGGCGACGGCATAAAGGAATTTTTTTTCCGACACGGTGAGAAAGTATTTTTTGGCGTCGCGGCAGGTTTGATCGCGGTGTTTTTCTATTTGGGCTGGAAAACCGAGGTCTACGACGACACCAACCCGACGGATATGCTCAATACGGCCCAAAGGGCTGACGGCTATATCAACGACAATACCAACTGGGACAGGATTGCGGATTATCGCCAAGCCAACACGACCGCAGCCGACGATATTCGAAACAGTGAAGTCCGAATCGATGCGTCTAAATATCCATTTGAGAATATTGTTGGGACGGCAGTCCGAACGCTCGAACTTCGCAAGGACCCGGATTTCAAACCTCCGATCGATTTGCAAACCAAGTTCTTTAAAGCCCAGGTTGTATTGAATGAAACAAGCAACAAACCGGCCGTAGAACGAGGCGGCATTCATGGTTCGGACAAACATGAGGTCATTACGTTCCCGGACGAATTGCGCTATGAATGGTGGGTCTATCGCCCACAAAAAAACAATGTCAGCATCAATAACGAATTCATCACGCGTGACGTTGTCGTGGGAACGGCGTTGATTCCTCATGACGAGCTAAAGGCGGCATATGAAAACGCGTTTCAATTTGCGCGAAACTACGATGAAGTCCGAGATACTCCCGAGTATCTGTTCTTGGAAGTGCAAAGAAAAACCAAGGACAGTGACTGGAAATCAATTACGGCCCATGTGCACGAAATCGTAGCGAAGACGGCAAAACCAGCTCCGGACCTGGCTGACGAAAATTATTTGGTCGAAAACGTGACATTGAAGGTGCCGCCGTTCCTCGGTATCGATTACCGGCAAATCGCCATGCGTCTGAAAATTCCAGCCCGGGATTTTCTCGCTAAGTTAAAGGAGAAAGCGAAAAAGCCTGAAGAAGATGACAGCGATCCTGACAACATTTTCAGCACAGGAAACCAGACACCGGACGATGAAGCGGAAACCGCGAAGGCCGACGACGAAGAACAAAAGAAGGATGCGCCGTTTCGGCTGGTTAGGTTCTTCGATTTGGATGACAAGAAACTCGGAGAGTCCTATCTGTATCGTGTTCGCGTCTGGCTCAAAGATCCCAACAATCCCGACAACGTGAACAACGTCGCTGTTTCATCCACCGGCGCTAGCTATTCACTTGGACGTGGAGGCGGTGCCGCGGGAGGTGGTGGTACATCCGCCGAAGACGATCCGGGTGCTGGTGCCGGCGGCGGCGCCGGCGGGTCTGCAGGTGGGCAAACAAAACAAGAGAAGGCCAAACCGCTGTTTCATACTGATCTCGACGCAACGGTTCGCGATCGCATCAAAGCCGGTCCGGCCGATGTTCCGCAGGATGTTGTGAAACACAGCGAGTTCAAGAAAGTTTTTAACGAGGATTGGTTTAAACAGCTTGTTGCGACCGATTGGTGTGAGGCAGGCCAATGGGTCACCATAACTGAGGGATTCGAGACCTTTGTGACTGGTCCGGTACGAGCTCCAACGCGACAACGGGCCGGTAAGAATTCATTCTCGGCCGGTGAGCCAAAAGCGAAGATTGTTGCCATGAGCTTTCAGAATGACCTGGGAGTTACCGTACCCGCAACGACCGATGTGTATGCGGGCAGTGTGATGAATTTCCGCACCGTGGCCAACGTTTTGCACCCGGTCGACTGGACCATTCGACAGATTTACGAGTCCAAAGACAGGAATGACAAAGTAGTGGGTCGGAAGTTCAAGACGGATGCTATGGTTGTTGATTTCTTGGGTGGGCAGCGCCAGCCGTTTTCGTCGGGATCGGATACCTATTACGCGCCTGGCGAAGTTCTGATCATGGATCGTAACGGCAATTTCGTGATTCGCAGTGACATTGATGATGAGACCAGTTTTCGCCAAGCCAACTTCATTAGCCCGGAAAATACGGAGAAGTTGGCCGAAGCGGAGAAAAAGGGTGATAAGGACGACGAAGGAAATTCGGGTCGCGGTGGCGGTCGAGGTGGCGGCGGCGGCGATGGCGGTGAAGGTGGTGGTGGCTAGGCGCAATCACTTCAGCTTCCTGAGCGTCTAAATAAACGGACTGAGAATTACAAATCGCTGTGCAATCGCGCAGCGATTTTTTTTTGGCCGTCGATATTGGCTTGCGCAACCAATTCATGGTTTCACTTTCAATGTATCGGCTTAGCTTTTACTTATTCGATTCATGTTCGCACTACTACTGGTTTGTCAAACTTTGATTTTAGGATTGATGGTAGTGGACGAGGCTACGAGTCCCAGCGATTTCTGGCACGAAAGGACTCGTGGCCCCGTCCACTACCCTAAATTTTAATGTTGACGCTGCACTACCCAATTGAATCAGCTTTGTCTTCGCTAGCGAGCGCGGTGTTTTGTCGCCCGTGAATTGCAAATTCTGACGTTGACACGCTGTTTCTTCGCCTCTAATTATCCGCCGACTATCTTTGCGAAATCGCCTTGTCTCGCGCGCGAGCCGTTGTATGTGCGCGAGTGCAGTCGTGTCGCCGGATGGTTGCTATCAGTTGACTTCGCCTTAAGTGAAATCAATTTTTATTAGAAAAGAAACGAGATTTATCTGAACGGACTAATGGATCGTGGTTGATTTGATCGATTACGACAAATGGTTCATCAGGGAAACATATTTGCATTAGAGCATTCTTTCGCACAAGGAGTGTTGCGTTGAATTCCTCCTCGAAAATACTGACAAGATTTTCAGTAAACGGGCTTACACTAGTAATCACATTTAGTCTTGCAGCGGCGCACGCGTCAGCTCAAAACGAGGTACCTGCGTCAGGTGGTTCGTTCGTTGTGCCGCAGTCGCCGGCTCAGAATTCCAAAACGGCTGCACCACAAAACCAGCAACCATCCACGGATTCGATGAGCTTGTTGGAGCTTCCCAAGTTGCCCAATGTGAGTTCGGGCTATGAGGCATTGCTAAAGTCGCGGCAGGCGCTGGCTGCTGGCGATATCGCCACTGCCAAGACGATGGTTGAGTCGGCTAGACATTTTCCGATCGACTCGAAACTGACCAATGATACGCCTGCCAAAGTAGAAGCCATGATTGCCCGGCATGGTGAGTTGGCGGAAATGGCTCGAACCGGTGACCAGCATCAGTACAACTACGGCGCCGCGCTATTCCTGTTGGAGCAGGCTGAGGGCATGATTGATTATCGAGATTTCACGGCTGCCGAAGCTCTGGTACTGCAGGCCAAGCGGTTTCCCGTGCAGTTCAAACCGGGAGATCGTAATCCGGATCACGTTACCGCGAGATTGACACAGGTCCGAGGTTCCGCCGCCGTGGCGGCGAGAAATGTCAGTGCAGCAAAACTCGAGGCCGGCAAGTTATTGTCGCAAGCTCAGTTAGCGTTCGACCAAAGCCGTTTGAGCGAAGCCGAAGGGTTGCTCAAACAAGTGAAGCAAATGGATTTGGACGAAAGTGCTTTTGATGAAGGCGTGATTTTGCCGTGGGAACTGGAGCTGAAAATCAGCCAGGCGCGAAAACAGTCCGCAATGGTCTCGCAGGCGGCTTTCCAATCGAACAATGATCGAAGTGTCGTCAAACAAGCCAATTATTATCCGGAACTTGATACGACGCAAAACGTAAAGGCAAGTGCTGCCAAGGCGGTCGATTCGGACGACGGAAACTTCAAGGTCAATGACGTTCGCGGTCGTCAACTGTACGACTCGGGGATCAGCGCACTTGAAAACCAGGACATTCAAGGTGCTCTCGAATACTTCAAAATGGCTTGGAAGTACAAAGAACAACTAGATGCCAAAACGCAACAGGACCTCAAGGAAAAGCTAACTCACCTGCAGGTGGAAACAGCGCAAGCAACTTATCAACAGCGAGAATCCATCGAAGCTGTGGATGAGGAACTGCGACGCAAAATGTTCTCGGAAGTCCTTCGCCAACGAGCGGTTGCCGACCGAATGCTCGAACAACGCAATCCGCGCGGCGCACTCAATCATTTGAGAATAACGCGCGAACATGTTGAGAAATCCGACCTCGACCCTGCTGGGAAACAGCAATTGATCGCAGTTGTCGAGCGAGAAATCTCAGAGATGGAACGATTTATCCAGCAAAACATCAGCGAGATTGAAACCGATGAATCGAACGAGGCCAATCTGCGGGCCGTTGAAATGCGACGTCAACATCGTGTCGATATCGAACGCAATGTCCAGCAGCTTGTTAACGATTTCAATCGGCTAATCGATGAAAAGCGTTACGGCGAAGCTGAAATCCTCGCGCGACAGGCTTACGAGCTTGCTCCGGAATTGGATGTTGTTGTGAGCATGATGGAGCGAGCCACGATTCAGCGAAATGCGGCAATGGAGGAAGAAATCCGAAAGGCGCGGGCTGACGGGCTTGTTGAAGCCTTGCGAGAAGCCGAGGCCGATGGAATTGCCACTACCAATTTTGATAATCCACTTGTGATGGATCCCAAGCGCTGGCGTGACCTTGAGCGAATTCGCGATACCGAGCGCGGGCAAGGTCAATACACCTCGGAACAGGAACGACTAATCTGGTCTGCTTTGAAACAACAACAGATCCAGGTTCAATTCAATCGAACGCCGTTGTCCGAAGCGATCGACATTCTGGCCGAGCGAGCCGAGGTCAACATGATCTTTGACATGCAGGCGATGGAGTTGGAAAACGTGGCCACCGACCAGCCGGTGACGATGAATATTCCAAATCCGATTTCGGTTGAAAGTGCTTTGAAGATTATTCTCAGCAATAACAATCTTGTATTCATGGTCGAAGATGAAGTCGTCAAAATCACCAACAAAGCGGCATCGCAGGCCGATCCCAAATCAAAAACCTACTATGTCGGTGACTTGATTGTTCCGGTCCCCGATTTCAACGGCAGTCCGATCAATATGCAATTCCTCGGACCTCAAAACGCCAATCCCCCCTTTACGCAAGCACCGATAGATCCCGGTTTTGCTGGCAATGATCAAGGTAGCGGTATAACTCCGGTTTCCATGTTGCAGCAGATGCCCGGTGATATCCGACCAGGGTTCGGTTTGGATCCACGGTTGGATAGTTGGGGTGACTACGGTCGCGGAGTCGCGCCAACGGCAGCTTCGAATTACAACATTTGGGGATCCAAAGGTGTTGCCCGTGGGGGCATTACCGAAGCGGACTTCGAGGAGTTGATGGAGCTAATCTTAGAGACCGTGGACCCCGACAGTTGGGAAGAAAACGGTGGTACCGGACGAATGCAACCGTTTGCCGCCACTCTCAGTCTGGTCGTGACACAAACTCAAGAAAACCAGGACCGGATTCAAAACCTGTTAAGTCGGCTTCGCGAGCTGAATGACGTACAAATCGTAGTCGAACTGCGATTTATCACGTTGAGAGATGATTTCTTTGAGCGAATCGGTATCGACTTTGATTTCCGACTCAATGATGACGCTCCGTTTACAGCTGCGACGATTCCGGATCGGGTCAACCCGAGTCAGGTCGTAGGTCGTGAACCGGTTGGCGAAGTATTTTTGCCCACGGCCGACCTGGATGTACCATTCAACCAAAACAGCTTTGGTTCGGCGGTACCTGCGTTTGGCGGTTTCGACCCGCTGACTGCCGCTAACTTTGGATTCGCAATTCTCAGCGATATTGAAGTGTTCTTCATCCTGCAAGCGGTAAAGGGTGATACCCGATCAAATGTTGTTCAGGCTCCAACCGTGACCATGTTCAACGGTCAATCCGCGAGCGTTTTTGACGGTTCGCTCGAACCATTCGTGACAAGCGTCACGCCGGTCGTTGGCGATTTTGCAGCCGCGCAGCAACCGATTATCACGATCCTTCCGGAAGGTACGCAGCTCAATGTTCGGGCGGTCGTTTCATCGGATCGCCGATTTGTCAAACTGACATTGGTACCGTTCTTCAGCGAGATTACCTCGGTTGACGAATTCACCTTCGAAGGCTCTCGCAGCGTTCGCCAGGGAGGAACCAACCTAAATGATATTCTCAATGCCATCGCGGGTAACGATCCACTGGGAGACGACGAATCGGAAATCATTGAATCGGGAACCACCGTTCAACTCCCGACATTTGCCAATACCACAGTAACAACGACGGTCAGTGTGCCGGACGGTGGAACCGTGTTACTTGGTGGAATCAAACGAATGTCCGAAGGTCGCCTGGAACGTGGTGTGCCATTCCTTAGTAATATTCCATACCTCAATCGATTGTTCACCAACATTTCGATTGGTCGGGAAACTTCTAGTTTGATGATGATGGTTACACCGAGAATCATTATCCAAGAAGAGGAAGCACAATTCCAAACCGGAGTCTCGGGTACTGTCCCGGGCGGTGGAGGATAAATCGGAATCACTTGGCGCCGCCGCCGTCGGGAGCTGACCAGTTCCATCCAAACAATTTGATTATTAATTCAATGCAGCCGCCGAGGCATGAATCGGCGGCTGTTTTTGATGACGTATCGATCATTCGGTGACTTGACGTCGTGCCGTGCAGCAACCACGATGTTGGCTAATTATTGTCGTCATTCTTCCACAAATCGTTGTCAAACAAGGGTACATGCTGTGCAGCATTGGCCGATCGGAGTGTTTACAAGTATTGATGCAGGATTTGGGGTTAAGTTGGAGGTTGCAAAGGACTTAGGTATTCCAACGATTCAACTCCACGCGCCGAACAAGAATACGCGCGATCGCGAAACGGCCACCAACTTCTTGGATAGGTTGTCGCGATTGGAAATTGAGTTGACGGCAGTTTTCGGGGGTTTTAAGGGAGAGAGCTACGCTGATATACCGACTGTAGAAAAAACGGTTGGACTGGTGCCATCGGCAACACGTGCCCAGCGATTAGAAGAAATGAAAGAGATTGCCGATTTCACTCGGCTTCTGAATTGCGGCGTGGTCGCCCTTCATATCGGCTTTGTTCCGCACGATGTCAAGTCAAACGACTATGCCGATATCGTAACAACCACACGAGAGCTTTGTGATTATTGCCGTGGCAATGCACAGAATCTTCATTTGGAAACAGGACAAGAGACAGCCAACGCTTTAATTCAGTTTATGGATGACGTTGGTCGGGACAACTTATTTGTCAATTTCGATCCTGCCAACATGATCTTATACGGCACCGGTGAACCGATCGAAGCGTTGGGGGAAATAGGAGATCGTGTGCGGAGCGTTCATTGCAAAGACGCGCGATGGTCCGATCAACCGGGAAAGCAGTGGGGCCAAGAGGTACCGCTTGGCCAGGGGGACGTTGATATGGAACGATTTCTTCACAAATTGGTGGAAATTGGATACCGCGGCCCGTTAACGATCGAGCGAGAAATTCCACAGGAACCCAAACGCCAGATGGAGGAAATTGGCGATGCGGTCAACGTGTTGAATGAAATCAAGACAAGATTGGGATGCGCGGGCAGCTAGCACCGTCCGCCAATACGTTGCAGCAACTCATCGGATCGCAAAACTAGTCTTTCAACCTTTGGGTGTTCCTGGTAATTCCTTCTATTCTTGGATACCAATATGGCCTCCAAATTACAGGCAAACTTCTGATTTGTTAAGTCATGGCGATGACAACTCGGCAAGTCGATACGACGATAATTATTTCGACCTACAACTGTCCGGATCGTTTGGAAAAAACGTTGTGGGGCTATGAGTTTCAATCGGTAGGCGATTTTGAAATAATTATTGCCGACGATGGTTCAACCGATGAGACAGCGGAATTAGTAAGATCGTTCAGCAGGCGTGGTCTGAAAATTCGACATGTCTGGCAAACGGACGATGGATTTCGCAAAAATCGAATATTGAATCGTGCGATAACCAAGGCGCGTGGCCATTATTGCATTTTTACCGACGGCGATTGCGTCCCCCGATCGGATTTTGTGGAAACGCATCGACGGCTGCGAAAACCGAATCGATTTCTGGTTGTGGGTAGCCATATTTCAATCCCGGAGCCGCTGCACAAGCAGATATCGCGAGAGGATATTTCAACCGGGAACATTTTTCGGCCCTCCTGGCTTGAAACGTTAGGCCCGGTTTCATTGCGAAATCGTTTTCGACTTTCGGCCACGCCCTGGGCTCAGCCGTTGCTGAATCTGACCTCGCAACGTCCCAAAATCTTTACCGGCAACGGCTCGTCGGTTTGGACAGATGCCGTGATCGCAGTTAACGGGTTCGATGAACGATTGCAATACGGTGGAGACGACAAAGATTTTGGAATTCGACTCTCGCATCTGGGTTTGCGTACGCGAATGTCAAAATACTCACTGATCAGTTTGCATCTCGACCATCCGCGACCCTATGTGGATCAGGAAATCATCAGGAAAAATCATCGTTATTTGAGTCAGTTGCGGGCAGCCAAGCGATGTTGGACTGATTTTGGCATTTTGCAACCAGAACTCGACGTCAAGAAAGCAGCCTGATTACATCACCTTGCCGATAAGGAAACCCACAATCGCTCCAAAAAACAGGCACGCCAGACCAATGAAAACACCCATCGTTATGGACAACGATGGTTCACCGGATTCGAGATGCGCGGCGTTTTTGTATTGACCCACCAAATTCGACAGAGGTGGAGGCGGCGGAGTTCGCAGGCCGGAATCGCTCATGCCGGTACTATGGGAAGTTTCGCTGAGACCGCTGATTTCCGTCATTGCTAGCGCTGCGACGTCATTTGCCGGGTCGGTGTCCTGGTCGCCATTCTCACCACCTGGTACCGGCGCCTGCATCCACCGCGGTCGTTCCATTTGCTCTTCCAGCAGCGGGCTGTTGTCGCTGGCCCACGGCGCAAGTCGCTCGGCCACTTCCTCCGCATTTTGAATCCGAAGCGAAGGGTCTTTTTCCATCATATCGCCAATCAAGTCGACGAATTCATCGCTGACTTCTTCATTGAAACGGCGGGGATGCCATGGTGTTTCCTCTAGATGTCGCCGAGCTTTACTTTTTGGTGTCCCCCCCGGATACGGCACTTTGCCGGTTACCGCGTAGTACAGCGTGCAGCCCAGTGCATAAATATCACTGGCTTTGGTGATATCCAAGGGCGCGCGAATTTGTTCTGGTGACAGATAATCGGCAGTCCCCACGGTCTTGCCGGCTCGCGGGTCTTCAGCGTCGTGCAAATATCCCGCCAACCCGAGATCGGACAGCTTGGCAACGCCATCCGGCGTAACCAGGATGTTGCCCGGTTTTATGTCGCGATGGATCAGGTTGTGACCATGGGCATGGGCCAATCCTTCGGCCGCCTGTTTGATGACGTTGGCCGCTTGTTGAACGTCCAGGTGACCTTTAGTGCGCACAAGTCGTCGCAAATCGGTGCCGGCAACGTACTCGACAACCAAGAAATGTACATTTCCGTCTTCGCCTGCATCGTAAGCTCGGACAAGATTCGTGTGATCCAATTGCGCTTGAGTACGGATTTCGCGGCGGAAGTTAGAAATTGATTCCGGATTGGATTTGATCAGCGGAAGCACCTTAATCGCACATTCGCGACCCAACATCTCGTGGACGGCTTTAAATACCTGTCCCATACCGCCTTGGCCTATCCAGTCGGTGATGATGTATGTTCCCAACTTAAGTTTCGTGCGACCCGCCATCAATTGATCGGCTTGATATGCGGTGACAGCATTGGCTTGGACCAGGCATGTCGCCAACATTTTGTCATCAACTTCTTCGATAGGAATCTGCCGACCAACTTCGCGCATAACCTGGGCTAAGGCATCGCGCATTTGCTGTTGCGTGACCAGTCCGCTTTGTAATGCGGAGTCGCGAAATACAGACGTTTGAGTACTCAAAGGACTAAAGGCGGAAAATAAGAATACGTCGGCGGGCTAAACGCCCACAAAAAAAGAAACTCCCATCGGCAGTTGTTCAGCACTGCCGATCCCCCACTAACTAGAATACCGTATTTCCTGGATTTTGCGTTGCAAGATCCTCCGATTTGACGCCAAATCTTTCGATTTTCCAGTATTTTGGAACGTCGGCGCTAAAGGTCATACGTTTTTTTTGCACCGGATGTTCAAAGGATATGGAATGCGAAAACAGAGCGATTCCATGCTGGAATTTTGAAACCGCGCCGTACTTACGGTCACCAACGATCGGCGAGCCTAAAATAGCAAACTGAATGCGAATCTGGTGTTTGCGCCCGGTTAGCAACGAAACTTGGATCAAGGTCTGTCTATCCCGACGACCAAGTGTGAGATACGACAGTCTGGCCATTTTTGCACCTGGTTCTTTGCTAGTTGACAACGCCATTTTTCGGAGTCGGTCGTTTTTTATTATCCAGTTTTCAAGTTCTCCGGCTGGAGCGGGGGGCGCGTTTTCCAAAATGGCGAGATATCGTTTTTGTACCGATCCTTGCTTAAACTGTTGCGTTAATCTAGCCGCCGCTTTGGATGTTCGGGCAAAAACAATTACGCCAGAGGTAAATGAATCCAGACGACTTACAACTCCCACATACACGTTTCCGGGTTTATGGAATTTTCGCTTCAAATATGCTTTAACGTCATCGCATAGGCTACGCTCGTTCCGGCGGCTGCCCATCGTGGCAATGAGTGCCGGTTTGTCCACGACGATCAAATGATTGTCCAGAAACAAAACACTTGAATTAGTTATTGGCGGAATTCGATTGGGATCATTCATATACCGATTATCGCGCAACCACCGCAATTAACCAACAACCTAAGCACGTGAATCTGATATTGGCAAGTAGCTCTCCGCGACGACGACAGTTGTTAACCGCGGCGGGCTACCGATTTACGGTTGACCCACCGAATGAGTCGGTCGAATCATCGGCGGATCGCAACCTCTCCGCGAGACGGCTAGTTGCATTATTGGCGTTTGAAAAAGCCAAAGATGTGGCGGGTCGAATCGATCAAGGCATCATCTTGTCGGCCGATACCATCGCCGAGTGCAACGCGATGGTGTTAGGCAAACCGAAAGATCGCCAGGACGCAGAAAACATGCTCAAGTCGTTGAGTGGTCAAGTGCATTTTGTGCATACCGCAGTCTGCTTGTGGTCCAAACCAGGCAATCACAAGATTCTTAAGACGGACACCACTGAACTGGAAATGAACGAACTGAGCCAATCGGAAATCGAGAAATACCTTGATTCGGGACTGTGGATGGGAAAAGCCGGTGCGTTTGGATATCAGGATGATCTTCCCTGGATTCGTATACGTAGTGGTAGTGAATCCAACGTCGTTGGTCTGCCAATGGAATTGCTTGAAGAAATGCTGGCCGAGCTCGATTACACCGGCGGGTCGTAAGGACAACATGGTTTGCCCGATCCCATTAAACTGCCTAGACCATTTGGGTTTGGTGCTTGCACAGCAATTTTTGTGCAAGCACGATGCAGTTTACCATTGCGACGATACTCCGATTCATAGACAGTGTTGCACCTTTTGGATGGTTGCCGCAGCTGCGCGGCAAGGCAATCTATCGACCGAACCAAGAATGAGGTGCACGGATGCGGCCCATTATTGCATTGGCAGTTGTTTACACTTTCCTGTCGACTGGATTTGTGGTTTGCTACAGCGCAGACGCCCAAGATCACCAATTTCCACCGCTTAGACCTGGTTCGGCGAGCGGATCGTCGCAGTTTTCCGCAGAGGTCAAGCCCAACAACAACATATTCGAAACCGAAAACAATTTGCCCAATCGTCCGCAGAATTTGCAAGGCAAGTCGGCCAAACAACGAGGCAATCTGCCACCAGTTATTCCACGTTTGCAACCATCAACCAGTTCCGATATTCCGACCGCACTGCTTCCCAAAAACCGACCGCAACCAGGCAGGTCACCGAACAGGCCGGCCAAAAATCTGAATCAGTCGGATTCGCATACTCGACCTTACCAATCGCAGATGTCCAACAACTCCAGGGCTTCGGAAGGCAAGGCGCAATCGATTCTGGACCATTCGTTACAGCCGGCAGGATTTACAGCGCAGGCACCCCAATCTTCGTTCGGAGCTATCGACTTGATCAATGAGCTCAGCCCGGAGAATGCAAATCTCGAGGTCATGGGGCAACCTATGTCTTTGCAAGATATGTTAGCCAACTGCGAATTGAGGCGTCGAAAGACATTGATCAAACAGTATTGGAACACCTATCGAGCCTGGGCGGAATATCGGTTCGCAATTGATGAAGTTGACTGGTTGAAACAGCTCGCGCAGCCGCGTAACGAAGTCGACCGCCTTACGCTGGTTGCAGCTCGGTCGGCGGCACACAGCGCAGTCTCTGGAAAACAACTTAAACTCGAACAACAACAGGGGCAGCTAAATACATTTTTGCGAGGTCCCCGACCGGATCTGTTACCCCTACCTTCGGACAGACCGCTCGTCGGCGGTTACCGAACAAATTTTGACGTTTATGCTTCACAGTCTCCGATGCCAGAGGGTCTCCGCCAGATCAATCGATGGTTGCCAAAACAGAAAACCCTAATCGAAAAACGAGCCGGGACGATTTGGAGCTGCCGAACCGCGGTATTACGCGCCAGTCAAGCCTTTCGGCAAGGTGGGACTCCAGCAGCGTCGCTGTTACAAGCGATTTCGATGTGCCGCGAGAATCACACCGCGTTCATCGATTCCGTAGTTGACTACAACCATGCAATCGCCGATTACGCGATGGCAGTTAAACCAAATCAGCTCGCACCCCAGCGAGTCGTCGCGATGCTAATTCCGGTCAATCCGAATTGGTCGACGCCAAATACTGATCAACCCAATATGCAAATGCGCCAAGCGTCATTGCCAAACTTGCCGAATCCCCCGCAAGTTCAACCTTCCCGTGCGTCCTCTGGGTCATTTGGCGGGCGATTTCAAAATCAGCCGGCGTCGCAGCCCCCGAGTTTGCCATCCCGATTTAATCCAGATTCAGGATCGCAATTCACACCGCGCGGCAACTTGCCGCCAATTCGGCGGTAACCATCGCCCGTGAGACGAGTGAAACAAATTCCAAAAAATACCGTTGAAATACCTACGTCACACCGATTAGATATTACCGATGTCGCGTTCACCGCGCACAACTCGAGCAAGTCAACGCCATTCTTTATAGGACGATAGAAGATAACGTATGAGCCGATCGGGCTACATCGAAATTCACCGGTTTTGAATTCTGGGCGGCGCTCACCAATTTCTGGGTTTTCGGCGATGGTCGCACATTTGAGTCGTATCTTCTGAACCCAGCGCACGGCGGTCAAAGGTCTGTCGTGAGATATGTAATCGAGAATTTCGTTAAGGTCTCGCTCGGCAAGCGGAGCAAAGACAAGCTTTGCCATCTAATCGTTGTTCCCTCGCTCAATCTGCTGCGCACGTTCGTCAAGTCGATCGAGCACTTCTATTCCATCGATTCCTTGGCCCGCCTCTAACTGGTCAATGCCGGCATTAACGTCCTGTCTCAGCTGTTCGCGAGATTTGAGCAGTCGCAATCCTTCGATCAACAACTCGTTTTCGTTCCGATAGTTACCCGTCGAAAGCATTTGCTCGACAAATTGATTAAGCTCATGGGGAATTTCAATATTCATATGACAACCTTTGGAAGGAGATGTCTTTATTTTACATTCAATAACGACTGCGAACAATGTTTGCAACCGGCTATTACATGACCTTGCATTAAGTTTCCCGAGCGTCTATTGAACTCGAATCAATCGGCAACTGTTGGAATGTTTGTACCACCGGATTGAGATCGTTTCGATTGAGCACGAAACAATCGTCTGTCGAGCGTACGTGCGACAATACGAAAGACCATGCTATCGCCGCGTCATGTCGCTGCTCAGCCCGCCTGCCGCAGGAACATAGCATTGCGTGGTATAGTCCATAACCATGCGGTCGGAACTAAACCGCCAGGCAAGCGAACTAATCGAATTCATCATTCGCTGTATCCAACGTCGCGGCAACGTATCGACGTCTCGATCGTAAAACATGGGAACGACTTGTTGCTCGAGAATGCCGTACAACGAGTCGGCGTCGCGCTGGTCGAGAATCTCATCGGAAACGTGCGTGGAACCGTTGCCAATTGCAAACCCATTGGCCCCGTCGAAGGCTTCTGCCCACCAGCCATCAAGAATGGAAAGATTCAGGATCCCGTTTAGGACCACCTTTTGCCCGCTGGTACCAGACGCCTCCAGCGGCCGGCGTGGATTGTTCAGCCAAACATCGACACCTTGAACCATGTGTCGACAGACGTTGACGTCGTAGTCCTCAACAAACGCGACGCGGTCCCGAAACCGTGGATCCAGCCGCATCCCGGCGATCTTTTTAATAAGCGATTTACCCGGCTCGTCTTTTGGATGCGCTTTTCCGGCAAACATGATCTGCACTGGACGCTGTGGATCGTTAACAATTTCGGCCAGTCGATCGAGGTCGCTAAAGATCAGCGTTGCCCGTTTGTACGTGGCAAATCGCCGAGCAAATCCGATCGTAAGAATTTGCGGGTCGAACAATTGGTTTTCGCGCTCAATCTCATCTTCGTTTTCGTGACGCAAGGCGCACTGGCTCGCCAGGCTCCGTCGCAAAAACGAGATCAACATGGTTTTTAGCGTCGTGTGGGTCTCCCACAGTTCTCCCGGGTCCACTTTGTAAATGCTTTGCCAAGTATGTGGTTCGCCAATTTCGTCCTCCCAGTTTTCATGAAAATATCGGTTGCAAAGCACTTTCATCTGGTCGGCCATCCAGCTCAAGGTGTGGACGCCGTTCGTAATGTGGCCGATCGGAATCTCTTCTTCGACCCGCCAAGGCCACAAATGAGACCACATGCGACGAGAAACATGTCCGTGCAATTGACTGACTGAATTGGCGGTTCGCGAGAGTTTTAATCCAGCGACAGTCATACAAAACAATTCATCGTCATTCCGCGGTTCGATCCGACCCAAATTCATTAGCTGTTCCACACTCAAACCGAGCTTGTCGCGGAGCGGTCCCAGGTGTTCTTCGACTAGATCCCCGTTAAATCGATCGTGACCCGCTGGAACAGGCGTATGCGTTGTAAAAACAGTTTCTGATGCAATCTGGCGAAGCGACTCATCAAACGGTTGTCCAGTTTCCTCCATATTGAAATAAATGGCCTGCAAAGGACCAAAGGCGCTGTGGCCTTCGTTCAAGTGGTAAACGCCTGGCCGAATGCCGATTTCATGCAATGCCCGTACGCCGCCGATACCCAAAACCAATTCCTGGCGAATCCGTGTACGTTCGTCACCACCATACAGGCGGCTCGTCAGCTGACGATCTTCGGGGCTGTTGCCGTCCACGTTGCAGTCGAGTAGATAAAGGGGAATCCGACCTACCATCATCTTCCAGACCTTGGCAAGCAAATCTCCGTTACGCGTTTCGATGTGAACCGTAATCGAGTCGCCGTCTTGATTGACAGCAGGCTGGATCGGAAGGTTTTCAAAGTTGGTGTCGATGTATTCTTCCGACTGAATCCCGTCGTGATCCAGGCGTTGACGGAAATAGCCCTGACTATAGAAAAGTCCAATCGCGACCAACGGTACTCCCAGTCCGCTGGCACTTTTTACATGGTCGCCCGAGAGCACGCCCAAGCCGCCGGAATAAATCGGTAGCGATTCATGGATCCCAAACTCTGCGGAAAAATATGCAACCGGTCTGGACCCCAACACGCCACCGTGTGTCGTAGCCCAAGTCCGATGATCGCCCATGTATTCTTTGAGACGTCGATAAGCATGGTTGATTCGCGTGTACAGCACGATTTCTGCCGCGCGCTGCTCCAGACGATTGGGCGAAAATTCGTGGAGCAATGCAATCGGATTATGATCGAGCTGCCTCCAGCGGACAGGATCCAGATCCCGAAAAATCGAGGCGACGTCTCCGTTCCAGGTCCACCACAGATTGCTCGCCAATGCTCTACATTTCTTGTACAACTCTTTCGCAGTTGATGAAGGTTCCGATTGATTTTCCTTCGCGGAGCCTAAATTGGACGATTCAGTCACGCTCATATAAACTTCCGTTGTTTGATTATCTCGGTGAGTATTCCTGCCAATAATCGGATCAACCGATGCGAAATCTTTCGTCTACGATGGTTATCGAGACCGTGTTATCAACCGGGAAAGCAAATTGTAACGATTTCCCGCCTGAGACCTAGCCAACTGGCGCACCCGCTGCTGAATATCGCCGGGCGTTCTTGCTTGCAATTTGCGCCGTATTAAAGAGGTTTACAATAGCCGTACCGACATGGTCATGCCATCGGGCAAAAAAATGAACAATACAAAACGCAAGATGCGAAAAATAAAGTGATTAGTCGATATGCTGCTATGACAAGTAAACACCAAATTCAA
>CAJHZH010000555.1_pt1 | contig 22767 bp, 21 predicted proteins | sample 9198951 | NCBI WGS metagenome assembly CAJHZH01 (sample SAMEA7708381, study PRJEB35096) | sediment metagenome | biome: marine neritic benthic zone biome [ENVO:01000025]; feature: sediment [ENVO:00002007]; material: shallow marine sediment [ENVO:03000034] sea grass bed [ENVO_01000059] ...
GATGCTTGCTCCGCCATTGGATATGAGCGAAACGGATGAAGCTATCAGTCTGCGCATGGACTTGCCGGGTGTGGAGCCGGAAGAAATTGACATTCAAGTCAGCGGTAATCAACTGACTGTCAGGGGCGAGCGAAAAGATGAAAAGGAAGAAAAGGGAGAGACCTTCCATCGCATCGAGCGCACCGCTGGAAGTTTTTCTCGGTCGATCATGTTGCCCTGCGAGGTCAACGACGATAAAGTCGATGCGAGATACAAGGACGGGGTGTTAAGAGTTTCACTGCCCAAAACCGCAGAGGCCACTGCACGTCACATCAAAGTCAAAACCTGAAGATGACCTGCTGTGCTTCGCCACATATAGATTGCACGGAGTGGGCGATACTGGACTCGAACCAGTGACTTCTTGCTTGTAAGGCAAGCGCTCTAGCCAACTGAGCTAATCGCCCCGAAGATTCAATACTATAGAAAACTCGACGAAAGTCCGTCAATCGGTTGTCGACAAGTACGCTGTCCCAGCCAAAGACAAGTGAAACCAGAATCTTAAACGACTGGGCCGCAATCAAACAGGACGGTTAAATATGCCGAGAATCTTCGCATCGGCAAACAATTTACGAAACAAAATCTGAATCCGCATCTTTATCCGTATCCGTATCGTGACCGACTAGGTGCGTTAGCCCAGAACTCGTGGCGGTGATTCGGAGTCGGATTCGGATTAAGATTCAGAACATTCAGGTTGGTGCGCACACCAGTTGTTTCGTTAGGGGCCTAATCGGTTCGCCATGTGGTTGTCGATCGTCATTTACCCGCTGCATCTTTGGTTCGTCGGGCTGGCCGCCAGCGCGCCGCTGCTGAGCCTGTGGTTCGAATGGTCGGGACGCCGCGACGCGGGGACTTGGGATGTTAACCGGCGGCTGTCAAGAATCGCTTGGATAAGTTTGCTGATCGGTACCGCGCTGGGGTTCTTGCACGGCATCATGTTGTGGGACGAAGCCTGGAAGTTGAAGGTTGTCTATGCCGGTTCTCGAATCTTTTTTGGAGTGATCGAGCTATTGACATCGCTCGTGTTGATGATTGCCTACGACCTGTGGCTATCCAGAAAGCAAAAACCATCGCCTGCACTGGGTTTTGTTCGATGGCTATTTCCACTGGTGGCGAGCACGAATCTACTATACCACTTCCCTGCCCTGTTTGGTGTGCTGCAACAAATCGATGCTGATTACATTTCCCAGGGTGCTCGGTTGACGTCATCTGCATTTCGAGAGTTATTGTTGTCCGGCAGAGTTGTCTCGACAGCCATTCACTTTTTTCTTACCAGCTTTGGTCTGACCACAATTGTTGCATTGGTGTTATCGCATAATTTAAGTAACGATGAGTTACTCAGAGGTCGTTTGCAAAAAAGGCTGGCTTGGCTTTCAGCCGCCGCCACGTGTTCGCAGTGGATCGCTGGGCCGTCGGTTTTTGTCTACATTTCACGAACCAAGCAGCTGGAACTTACCGGTGGCGATCTGTTACTTACCGGTTGGTTTTTTCAAACACTGTTGCTGGCGTTTCTGCTGAGCGTGCTACAAATTCGACTGGTTCGACACTTTTCCGACAAGTCGCTTGCCCAACTAGTGGGCTTGCTACAGTTTGCAGTGATTTTCTCGATGTGCCTGCTGACGCTGGTGCAAAAATAGCTTCGCACTACTTTAGAAGCGAGAATCTAGCTATGAATGAGAGGAAAGGAACACTAATCGCCGCTTATCTTCGCTAATCACGTAAAGTAGTGGGCCGATAGATGTCGGTTTTGGCCCTACCCGTGTTTGAAAGATTATTAGGTAATTCGGTACCGTGTGTGACATCAGCCCATGGGTATTGCCCTCATCCGGCCTCCTTCTCCCCGAGAGGGCGTGAGTTTTTTTGAAATCGCTAGTGGGAAACTCTTGCGGGAAAGTTACACCGACCCGCCAAAAAACGCCGAATTGGGAGCCTGGTCACACTCGGCAAGTGTGACCCACGCAAAAAATCACAGCCTCCGAGGGAGAAGGCCCAGTACGGCTCGTCTACTTTGTTTTCTTTTTTTTCTTGGGCTTTGATCCTTGGATTTTTCCAATGGGGATCAAGTCGCCATATTTCTCGCCATCGCCATTTTCCATCTTGTTTATTTTTTCGAGTGCTGCCAGGAATGTGGGTGCCATGATCGTCTGTTCAAACTTTTTTCGTTCGTCGCGCTCAAGCGCATCCCATTTCGCCGAAAAATCTTTTCCTTTGAATTTTTGAAAAAACAATTCGCCGAATTCATTCAGTTCCGACTTTTCTTTTCCTTTGACGTGGCACATGTTGCAGGTGACACGGATCGTCTTGTGCTTCGATTCAAGCGTCTTTTTGAAAATCCCGTGTGCGTTTGCTGATCCAATAGGGATGACAAACAAGGCAATCACGCAAACGAAACAAGTTCCGAGTTGAAATTTCATTTTGACCCCCCCTAACCCACTTTGCGAAAGTTGGGAATACCACTGCTTGTTAAGCCGTGCTGAGAATTACATCAGGGCTAGCGAGGTCGACGCATATCGCGAGCCACCTCGTGGGCGATATCTGAAAGCATCGCGACTTCCTTCATAGAATCTTGTAAGGCCAAGGACTCGCCATCTGGATCCTTTGCCGTGCTCTTGTGGCCGCAATACGGGCACTGGACCTCTCGCCCTAGTTCTTTTATCGACATTTGGCGATTGCGCGAACAATTAGAACATGGCTGAACAAAATAAATTGCCATCAACAACTCCTACTCGTTGGGCCACGAGACGTAACACGTTTGTAGCTGCGCGCACCTAGTGGTTTGTCAAACTTTGATTTTAGGATTGATGGTAGTGGACGAGGCTACGAGTCCCAGCGATTTCTGGCACGAAAGGACTCGTGACCTCGTCCACTACCCTAAATTTCAATGTTGACGCTGCACTAGTTTAGGGATTTTTCCGAAAAAAATGAAATGCATTTGCTTCAGATGACAGCAGGCAGGCGATGCGCGAATGCAATCAGAGATAGTGTGCGGATCGGAAGCGCCGCCCACAGCTCTCGAAAAAATGAGTGAAGACTGAACTTGAAAAAGCTTTAGCCGATATCCAGGGCGCGTGCCTTTGTTTTGGTTGATACTTCAAGCTCTGGCTTTTCTTTTCCGACCGCGTCGTGATAGATACTGACCGTTTGCACGCCCATGGTTTGAATAAAGTAGGGTTGCAATGAACTCAAAACATCGGCGAGTTCGCCGATCGTATCATAAAATGTCGATTCTCCGACTCCGCCGACCAAATCGATTCGACCGATGATCCGATCATTGACCAGCAACGGCAATTCGGCAGTCCATTGTTCTTCCGGTGCCAAATGTCGATCGGTTTGTTGGAACTTGGCGTGAAAACTTTCATGAATCCACGGCAAATTCAAATCCATGGTGAGTTGAACCAGATCTGATTTCTCGGCGAATTCGCGCAATACCTGCCAGCATAAATCCCAATCTCGTTCACCCTGTAAACGCACCGAAACTTGATGCGAATTTCGATGTTGGGGAAGGAAAATAAATGATCGCATCAAGGTGTTGGTTTTATTGATCACAAGCTTAAATTCAGCCAGGCCGAACACGCGTCCGACCACCAGAAATATGATCACCGCCATAATCGACATGATCGCGTATTCTGATTGTTCATAGATAATGGCCAAAGTAGCACCGGTTGCGGTCATCAAGCACATGCCAAAAAACAGTAGCAACGCTTTTCGAGGTCCAAATCCTTTTCGCAGCAATGCGTGATGCAAGTGTCCGCGGTCCACGGTATAAATGCTGCGGCCGGTTAGCTGTCGGCGGACAATCGCTGCGACGGTATCGAACATCGGAATTGCAAGCAACGCGATGGGAGCAAAAAAGTAGGCCGCCGCCTCTTTCGAGGAACAGTGAATCGCCATTGCCGATATGAAGAGTCCGATCAACATGCTCCCTGCGTCACCCAGGTACGCGCTGGCCGGCGGGAAATTGAAACGCAAAAATCCGATCAGAGCACCGGCCGCGGCGGCAGCAATTACCGCGTTTTCAATTCTTCCCATCCTTAAGGAAATCACACACAGCGCCACACACATGATTAGACCGATGGTCGTGGCAAACCCATCGGCACCGTCGAGCAAATTAACTGAGTTGATTCCAACCAACAGCCAGGCATAGACGACAATCACCGAAAACACACTCAGTTCAATAGTCGTGCCCCAAAAAGAAATCTGCTCGAATCGAAATCCAAACACGATCAAAATGGTAGCGGCAATGATTTGGCCAAGTAGTTTTTGCCGACCTCGGATTTCAAACCGGTCGTCGCAGACGCCAACCAGCAGAATGAATCCGCAAGCGATAAACAAACCAATCATTCTTTTCAGATTGCCGCGTCGATGGATTTGTCTCGTGCTCAAAGACTCGGCCGATTTTTCGCTATCCTCTTGAGTCTCAGCAGCGATCGATTTCTCAGCCGATTCTTGTGAATCTTTTTGAGCATCGTCGGCAGAGGCTTCCGGCGTATCATGTGGATGGGGACTCTTGAGTGACAGCTGATCGTTGAAAACGCCAAATGTGAAACCTAGCGTCAATACCACTGAAACAAAAATCGTTATCCCGCCGATAAGTGGAATCGGCGTGCCGTGCAATTTGCGCTTCTTGTCTGGCAGATCCACTAATTGACATTTTACCGCCAATTGTTTGGCAAACGGCACGCAGACAAGCGTGATGATAATGGCAAACAGAAACGCGACGAGAGAGATAATCATAGGTGTCGGGAAAATCGGTAATATGCCTGGTCTAAGTCGGCGGCAAGAACTCGGAATTACCTAGCTGTTATTTTTACCACTTGAAAATCGTAAATCTAGTTTTTATTAGTGGAATGTTGCAATTCGCGGTTTTTTAATTGATCGTTAAGTTGTTTGAGCACTTGCTCGAACTGAGACTCACCACGTCGCACCAACCAATCTGCATGTTCGATCGCTTGTTCAGGCTGGCCATTTTCTCGATAGCGACGAACCAGCTGCCGGCGAATACTCTTGCTATCTGGAAATCGGCTGTGGGCTAGCTCCAAGGTCTCAATTGCCGCGCCTAACTTTCCTAGTCCTAATTGTACTTCGACCTTTATTTGTAACGACCTTTGATCCTCAGAACCGGCTTTTTCCAAAAGTTTTTCGATATGCCTAAGAACTTCCAATTTGAGGGGTTTTTCCGATTCGGTCGTACCGAGTGACTTGGCAAAGCTGATAAGTAACGTCGGAGAATCGGGCAAAACATGCTTGAATATGACATCTGGCGCCATAAAGGCCGCCGAAATCCGTATGACATTCAAATAGACGTCTGAACTGATTTGAAGTGCTCTTTTAAATGCCTGCTGCGCCGATTCCGTCCGTCCGGCCTGCAGCTCCAACACACCACCTAAATACCAAATGACTGCATTGGCCGGTGCTAACTCGCGCGCGCGGACCAAATGATAGTGATCGGCTTCAGGGTCTTCAGATAGGGAGTGCAATTGGGCGAGCAGAATATGGACGCTGGGTTGCAAAGGCGATCGCCCGCGAGATTGCTTTAGAAAATAAACGGCGCGCAACAGGTTTTCACGCACGAGCGGATCTTGTCTCATCATTCGAACTCGGCGTTGATCGCCCGCTTGGATTGCTTGATGAATCAAGGCGTGGAGTCGGTCAATCGATGTTGTCCACCACAAGCGTTGAAGTTTTTCCGCGTTGTTGCGATCTGCGGTACTTAAAGCAGTGGATAACTGATCAAACAAGTTTAACCGGTATCGATGTATCCACAGCTCGGCAAGGCGTTTAAGACTTGCGGACGTCGGTTGAACCGAAACGAGTTCCGTCAACGAATCGATACGCTGGTTGGTCATTGTCAGGTCCAACGTTTGGTAGTCTTCATCAACTAAAAGGTCTCCCATTCGACCGTCAATTTTTGCCAAGCGGTACGAAGTCAACGCGGAAAACACGCCGGATGAGAAAATAACAATCAAAAAGATAAGCGTTACGGCATGAGGCAGGTGGTACCTGAAAAAGTACTTCTTTTTCAACCGTTCGGCCAGTGCGTGCGTCTGACCGCAAACGAATCCACAGATCGTTGCCAACATCACTATGTTGGCGGGAATGTATAATCCAAAGTCAAAAAAAGCGGCAATCGATTGGCTCGCCAGTACAAACAAACCGAGAACGCAAACCGCGGTCGTTTTCGACGAGTTTGCGTGTAGCGCGAGGAACCGAACGCATAGTCCCAAAATAACCAAAGCAAGAATCAGTAGCGTAAAACCCAGGTACCCGGCTTCAACTAGCGTTTGAAAATACTGATTCTCCGCATGGTAAAACAGCTTGTTTTCGGAATCGATGCGGTAGAGACGATGAACATTCACATAGCTTCCTACACCGCTGCCCGACGGCGCAAAGTCGGTGATCGCCGGCGCCGTTTGAATCCAATGTTGGACTCGATCGTCGGTGGAAAGAATGTCCGCCTCGGAGAGCGAACCCATCCGCTCGGCAAACGAGCTGGCAAATCCCAACCACGAAACCAGCGCGACGACCAAGACTCCGGCAATCACCAATAATCCAACCAATTGCTTAGATTTGCTGGAAATCGCCACGTAAGCAATCGTGGGTACGAGCGCCGCAATCAACGCAATCGTTGCACCGCGCGAAAAAGTTGACACGATACCGAGCAGAATAAAAACCGAGGCAATTATGGCGGCCAGTTTCTTGCCATTGATTTCGGAAATAAACAACATCAGTTGCAAACCGAGCCGCTTCCATATTGGATACTCGTTCGTAATGATTTGTCGCGGCCGATCGGAATGCTCGGATCGAGAGCTAAATGCCAGGTACAGCAGCATCAAACTACAGCCAAAACATATTAGCAAGAATCCAGCCGCGTTATTTCGGTTGACAAATGGACCGAACGGAAGGCCACCGTAGCGAAGCTCGATAAACCAATACAGCCGTCCGTCGAACTTCATTTTTTGCACAATTCCAAAAAAGCTGATCGCAACACCATTCAACGTCCCAATCAGAGGCAACAGAACGATGGACCTGCGTGATCTGAAGAAGTGTGCTCCGAGCAAAAGGCATATAAGTGCCAGCGACAACAAGTTAAAGGCTCTTATCGACCCGTCTAAATCCATCGTAATGCGCGTTGTCGGCTCGCTTGCAAACTCAGCGTTTTCCAGCAATTCGCCTTCGCAGGGAGACGCGTATCGTTCGTAAAGGTCGGACTGCTGGCCGGCCAAAAAGTTCTTGACATTGCCGCTGATCGGAATCATCTGAATTCCGATTAGGACCAAACCCAGAATCACTGGGAACGCCAAAAATGGAAAGATATGACTGCTGCGTCTACCCAATATGAGTACAAACCACCACAAAGCCACCGCAACGACGCCCGTGGTGATCAAGACAAACTGGGCCAGCATATTCACCGATGCGATCCACCACGGCGCAACGATGATCATTGCAAAGACCAACAATCGACCCAACCATAAGAAAACGGAGGAACCGCCAGAGGATCGCTTGGCCGCGCCATTGCCTTGAGAATTGCCAGCAATGCTATTGTAAGACTTGCGACCAGACCTTTTTTTGCGGGATCGGCGACGGGGATTTTGCGATGATGAACTTTCCATCCGCAGCGAGGGGTCCAAAAGTTGTAAGAGAGGGACGAACTAATTATTTAGCGACTTGGCCTGCGACTAGTAAAAAGTCCAAGATTGGAAGAACGAACAATCACCCGTCCGAAATCATAAGCATGATTCTGTGGTCGAGGATATTACATCGTATTATTTTGAGTCAATGACGCCAATGCCACCGCTTATTTGCAATGATTCTAAGCGCTATTCCATTCGTCGCCGCGGAATTGTAAATGTATAAATCAGAACGATAGCCCCAACCGCTAACAGACTCCAGGGTATCCAATCTTGCGGCTTGTAGACCACGGTATTTGATTGAGGGTCACCTTGAAACGAGGCCGGCTTGATCTGAAAAAGGGACTGAATGGGTGTCGGATTTTTTTGGCTTCGACGCAGTCGCAGAATTTCTACTTGATCGACGAAGAACAGTTCAGCGCCCATGATGATCAACGTAACACCGACGGCAAGGAAAATAGCTCTCCACATTTTGAGATTCCCCGTATCCACGTAACAACAATAACTGGCGGCAACGTGAGCGTATGCACGATCAATAGTGCAACGGTAACAACGCGGCGATCCACAACGCGGCGATCCACAACGCTACGCGAGCAACAAAAAAGTTGGCCATGATGCGGAAACTAGATGTCAACCCGAGATCGTGACTTCAGTATGATTATCGACGAGTCAGCGGGCATAATCGAAGCGACAAGACCTTTGACAGCGAAATGCAATTTGCTCAACCGTGCAATCCATTCAGACACGTCGATCAATTCGATCATAAGTGGAATCCAAACACGGATTGTCCGAAAACTCGATCCAAAATTGCCTGAAAGTCAAAATCGACTCGGACGCGAAAAGTTCCAAAATTCTCGCGAAATACTGCCGAGAAATTCCCGTCCATGGAATCATCCCCCAGCGAAACTCTTCAAAACTGGATATCAACCGATTAGAATGAAACCAGCACCTTTTTGTGCGGCTCTAAGCAGGCAATCCGGTTTCTCATTTTCGTATGACTAGTTTCATACGTTCACTTTTCATTTTCGGGCCTTTTCCATGGTTGCAATTGATCCCAAAAGGATTCTGATCGTTGATGACGATCATTCGATGATTCGCACAATGACCGATGCGCTGGAACCGCTTGGTTACAAAATCACTTCGGCCCGGGACGGCAACCAGGGGCTGGCGTGTATCGAGTTTTATCGGCCAGACCTGGTAATTCTCGATCTGATGATGCCCAAGCGAAGCGGATTGCTCGTTTTAGAAGGAATGCGCGAGCTCGATCAGTATATTCCAGCGATTATGGTGACGGGTAATGATGGTAGCCGTCATCGACATTACGCCGAAATCTTGGGTGTGGACGCGTATTTGACAAAGCCAATTCGAGTCGAGTTGCTGATTCGGACCGTAAAACGAGTGATCGATGACGCGGTGAGCGCTACGGCAGGTGGCGAGACTTAGTCGGTAATTGAAACCTGATTGTCTTGATCACCGATCACCGATCTGTGATCGACTAAGCCTACTTTCCAAGGTCGCGAATTTCCGTCGGTCCCAGGTTGCTCGCCTTCTTATTTTCTCGCTTGATGGCGTCGTAGACTTCCTGGCGATGCACTGGAATACTTTTGGGAGCGTCGATTCCAAGCCGGACTTTGTCTCCGCGAATATCCACCACCGTGATCATCACGTCATCGCCAATCATGATGCACTCGTCGCGATGTCTCGAGAGGACCAACATGAAATACTCCAAATTGCAGGGCGATGGTCAATTCAAAACGTTGTTTGGCGATGTCAAACAATGGATTCTTACGCCGCCTCGAATCTTTACATCAACAGCGCGCCAGCGGCAATCCGCACATCCCTGCAATCCAATGAAATGAATGGACACAATCCATTCACGCGTCGAACCTGTCTCGGTCCCAAGAATTTGAATCGGTCGATCATTAGCTCAAACCAAGCATTTAGTTTGAGGTAAGCACTGTACCGAAAGGGGGGCTTGTATCAGGCAATTCGTCGCAATGTTAGCGGTAATGCCGTCAATTCGTACTGGATCGGTTGAGCATCAACGGTGATCACTTGACAGCCTAGTCTTCGATCCAAGTTAATAATCAAAGGCGCCCGCAAGTTTAATGTAAGTACGTCTTTGTCCCGACTGACGACCGCCAAAACGTACGCCTTGTCGACCGAGCCCAGATGAAGCGAATCCATATCGAGCGGGTCGAGCAGGACTTGGTAGTTTGGAACAAACCGCCGCGGAGAGACCACCGGCAACGCGATTTCGGGCGATTGCATGCTTTGCATCCATGCGACAGACGAATTTGCGGCATCTGCCAATATCACCCAATGCTGACATTCCTCGAAGCCAAGAATACCCGCCCGGAAAAACAAAATATCGTCCGGTTGTATTTCAACCGTACCAAATCGGGATGTATGGATTTTCATGCCAGCACCCATCAGGATTGGGCCATTTAAACTTCGAGCGCATTTGCAGGAAATGCGCATGAGACGCTATCCCTCCTATCGACTGTTGCGCTTTGCGGAATTCACCGATTTTGCGGGATTGCTCAAATTAATGAGTGTGCCAGCAGATGACTAACAGAATAGCTTACCCGGTGCCAATCTGGAGTAACCAGAAATCGGGTGGCAACGGAGTACTTCGTTCCCTCAGTTTGCATCTGTTTAAAAATGATCTAGGTGACAACAACCGGAAATTATTTTTGAGTCATTTCTTAGACTGAAGCCTGAAGCGAGCCAGCGTAGCTACTCAAACTGAGCGTTATCAAAAGACACCCTCCCCGCTTGCGGGAGGGTCGGACGCGAAGCGCCCGGGGAGGGCTAGTCACTGACACGCATCAACCCTCCCCGACAAAAGTCGATGGCATCGACTTTTGTCGACCCTCCCACTCATGGGAGGGTGACGTTATCAATCTAAACCGCTCAGTTTGAGTAGCTAGCGCTCTTAAAGTAGCGCGTGGGTTAAACGCCCGGCATTCGTATTTCAAATTTGTCTAAACAAATAAGTGAGGGCGTCCGGAATCGGAAGCGCAGAAAACGTAGCTGAACTGGCCAAGACTTCATGTGCCTCATTTGAATTCGCAAAAAAATCCGAACTTTTGGCGAATCCGGCGACAGCAATCCCCGGACACCCTCAAATAAGTAGTAAACAAATGCCGGGCTCTTCTGTTTGTGGCACACCGGGCCGACTTCATGCGGGTCAATTGCCATCACCAGGATGTTTGGAAACGCCAGTAGAATCTTGGGAATCCGCGGGCGTCGCGTCCGCCGCTGATCCGATCGCCGGCAATTCCACACCGACATTAGCTTGGATGGTTTTTGATTGTTGTTGGTTTAGCGGCACTACAACACCACAAGAAACACAGAATTGAATCGCTTGATCGATGGTGATGTTCAGGTCAATTGTATGACTCTTCGGAACCGAGATCACAAATCCGGTCGCTGGCATTGGAGACGTTGGCATTAGCACGCTGATCACCGGCTCGTTGGCGGCCGTACGTATGTCCAGCATGCTTTCACCTGTCACAAACCCCATCGACCACAGCCCCTTGCGAGGGTACTCGACCGCCACGACACGAGTGAACTTAATCTCGCTTTCGTCAAAAGCAAAATCAGTAACTTGTTTTACTGCGGAGTAAACATTGCTGATCACCGGCAACCGATTAACCACCGATTCGATGTAACTCCAAAACAATCGGCCAATCCCAACAGTAAAAACTCGGCCCAATAAGTAGAGAATCAAAAAGAAAACGATTAGGAAGGCCGGAATCACCAGATGTCTTGGCAAAAATACAAGTTGAACGTAGCGGTGGTAATATGCTTGCGCCGTTTCAGGTTGTTGTGTTCCCGGATTGGATTCAACCACTTCGACAACATCTTTGGGAATCCACGTCTTGTTTATCTTTGAGAGCAAAATGCCGTCATTGGTTTCCCACTCCGTGACGGGTTGTTCGGTTTCAAATGGTCGCGATTTAATTTCCTTTTGGATTTCGCGATCGTCACGAATGTCCGCAGTCGTCCATACAATCACGTGGCGCACGATGGCTTCGACCGGTGCAAGAACATAGGAATCTATGATATTCCACGCCCACAAAAACAAGACAATCGTCAGCAACGGAGGCATAACGATCGCCAGGCCCCTCACAACCGCTTTGCGAACCGGAAGAAATGAACGCCCCCACCAGCTTGTTGGTTGCCTGGAACTTACGTCAGATTCGGTAGTCGTTGGTTCCAAGTCCAAACCCAAAAAAATACAAGAAATTTCAACCGGAAATAAGTCTGCACATTATTGCCGACCGATACCACGGGCGACAATCGCTAATCCAACGCAATGGGCGCCGGATTTAAGAAGAGTCCTGGATGCCTGACACGCCGTTGCGCAGGACGTCATGACATCATCAACCAGCAAAACCCGTTTCCCCTTGACTAACGACGCGTTATTGATCGCGAAACAGTTTTTTACATTTTGAAACCGCTGATGCGTGCTCAGCATCCCCTGTTTACTGGTGCGGAGTCTAAAATAGATCATGTGATCGTCAGTCGGCAGATTGGTTTCCTTGCGGACGCCCTCGACGATCATACTGGCGACGTTGAATCCACGACGAAGGCGCCGCGTCCAGTGTATGGGCATAGGAAGCACCAGGTCAAACATCTGACGGCCGTGGAAATCCTCAGTCTTTTCGCCCAGCCACCTGCCCATTTGGATCGCGATCGCTTCGCGACCCGGGCGTTTCATATCGATTACAACCTCACGCATCAGGGCATTGTAGTTCCCCAAACTAACCGTCGAGGCAAACGGTAATGAAATACCAGTGCAATTGGCGCAACTTTCACCTTTCATCAATTCAAATCGAATCTTGGCACCGCATTTGTGACAGGGATACATATTGGCGGGCGACAACTGAGACTGGCATGCGTCACAGATCAACACGCGAGTGGGCGATGTCGTATGCCGCAAACGTTTGCATTCACTATCAAGCAAAGTACTACAGATCACGCAACTTGGCGGTGACAACAAGTCGTTTACGGCACGATTGCAATTCGAAACGATTTCCGAAATCCGTTTGAATTGGGTTGTCATGATGATTCGTGTACAAAAAACACAGCATACGTATTTCAAATCGCTATCGGCCAAATTGTACCAAATTTCTATAATCCGACCGTTCGTTATATCGCCCTCCCGAAAACGTTGATCATTGTACCGCCGACAGGACCGCCGATTCTCAGATGCAGATAATTGACCGCTATATTACCTATCTATTCGGTAAGATTTTTGTTATCTGCTTCGTCAGCTTCGCGGGTTTGTACATTGTCATCGACACGTTTTCAAATCTGGAAGAACTGCTGCAATTGGGACAACGTAGTGGCAGCTTGTCGAATACCATGACCGAGTATTACGGCCCGAGACTCCTTCAATTATTTGATCGGACAGCGCCCTTAATCACGCTGGTTTCCGCTATTTTTTCACTTACGTTGATGCAACGATCAAACGAGCTTACCGCAATCCAGGCGGGCGGAATCTCTGGCAAACGGATTGCTCGCCCGATTCTAATAATGACGCTGTTAGTGATTGTCGCGTCGATCGTTAATCGTGAGGCCTGGATACCCAAAGTTCGCGAGTCGCTGACCGTCAACGCTCAAGACAAAGCGGGCAGTCGGGAACACTCAATCGGCCTGGTCATCGACCACACCACAGGTATTCAAATTCGCGGAAAAAAAGTTCGTCCAACCGAGCAACAAATCGTTTCACCGGTATTCACACTGCCAGATTCCCTTCGCGCCATCGGCAGCCGAATTACCGCTGAATTAGGCGAATTTATTAAGGAGGACAAATCCAGGCCAAGTGGATACGTATTACGAAACTTTTTGATTGAACAATCCGATGGCGATCAACCGAACATGAGTTCTGCGCCAGATCAAAAAATCGTGTTTTCACATACCAACGCCCCGTGGCTGGAAGAAGATGAGTTGTTTGTCGCGACAACAGTTGATACCCAACAATTAGCATTTCCGGATGAACTTGCCCGCAATTCCTCGTTGCCTGAAATGATCAATATCGCCAGGCGGCCAAGTACCAGCTTTTCAAACCGCGGGCGAGTTGATATTCACGGGCGAATCGTACAGCCGATTTTCGATTTTTCAATCTTGCTGATCGGTTTGCCGCTGGTGATTGCACGGGGCGAAAGAAATATTTTTTTGTCGGTTGGCGCTTGTCTAAGCGTCGTCGTCCTGATGATGCTGGTTTTGATTGGTTGCCACGCGATGGGCGCCGCTCGAATCCTTCATCCGCCAGCCTTGGCCGCTTGGTTGCCGATTATGCTATTTGTCCCAGTGGCGGCGGTTACTTACCAAATGTTGGACCGGTAACAGCAGTCGAATCATTTACCATGCGGATCAAGTAGAAGGCATTTCAAAACTGTTTTTCTGCGTAGTGGACGAGGCTACGAGTCCCATTTTGTACGTTAAATCGGGGATGGACTCGTGACCTCGTCCACTACCAAAATCACTAGATTGCGGTTTTGAAATGCGCTCTAGCTAACTCTTGCCGAGAGTTACTCCAAACCGTAAAAAAACTTCGATTCACTGCCAGTTACACCTCGGCAAGTATAACCCACGCATGAAAAATCACAGCTTTGGGTTTTGCCTGCTGCGTTCCAAAAAATGCGAACAGAAAGCAATGCAACAAACAGCAACTTCAGTCATCGTCGTTTTTGAACTTTCGCCATTTGGATAAGGATGAAGATTCGGGTTTGGCGTCAAACGCGACGACAGATTTCTGAAGAACGTACGTGCAGCATGCGAAGTACTACGTTCTAAGACTCCTGGACAAAAATTTTGATCTACCTATTTTAACAGCTGCTCAATCTGTTGGGTCAAGTCTTGGCTTGCGGACGCCGCGAATCGAGGACGACCGGGATCAAGCGGTCCACCACTCAGATCGCGCATTGTGCCGCCAGCACGCGTGAGAATTAGCCAACCGGCCGCGATATCCCACAGATTTACCGTAGTTGCCCAATACGCGTCGAGCCGACCTGCCGCGATATAGCAAAGATTCAAAGCGGCTGACCCAAGTCGTCGAATCGAGCGCGCGTGATAAAGTAGTCGCAGGAACGAGTCTAACTCTGGAGAGTTGCTACTGACCTGCGACGGAAGGCTGACGACGACCAACGCATCGGCCAATAAATCGCATCCACTGACCTCAATCGATTGATCGTTAAGCGTGGCCGGTGAAACGTTGGAAGCCGCGAACATCTCGTCCAACACCGGATCAAAGACCGCCCCGGCGACGATATCATTTCCTTTACGCAGCGCCACCGAGACACTATAAGACTGCAATTGGTGGATGTAATTCAGTGTTCCATCAAGTGGGTCCACGATCCAGCAATATGGTGAGCTGGCTGTCGGCTGGTTTTGTGAATCGATGTCTTCCTCACCTAGGAATCCATGGTCGGGATACCGATTCATCAAGAAATCAAAAATAGCGGTTTGGGAGGCCAAATCGGCATCAGTGACGAAATCAGAACCTTTTTTCTTGTGCGTCTGGAACCCGTCCCGGAACTTCAGCAGTTGGTCCCCGCCAATCCGAGCGGCGTTACGGCATACTTCGAGAAACTCTCGTGACTGGGAGTCCGTGATTGCGTTCAACCTAGAATAATTCGACAAAAAACGATTTGCGATGAAGAATTGGCATCGAAATTGACTCAAATGATAGGTCAATTCGCGATTTTTTACAGGCGGCCAGCGCTCCATAAATCTGAAATTCAGCGGTACTTTTGTGTCAACAAATACTGGACTTTGCATGTAATCTTGTTAAGATCAACAACAGATCATACATCATAACTCGTTAGCTCCGGGAGGGTTAACAAACATTATTTGGCCTCTTCTCTGTTCCGGCCCCGCCGTTTCGCTAAAGCAGACGGTGGGGTTTTTTTATTTATATGACCGTCATTCTTCAGAAATCGGTTTGGAATTTCGTTCTTACGTTGCAACTTTGTTGTAATCGTTGAAGGCTATGACGCAAACCAATCCAGTTGTTCGATGGTCGGTCGTGTTCTCTGGCCAAGTGCAAGGTGTTGGATTTCGATATAACGCCACCCGAATTGCTCGTTCGATGGGAGTGCGTGGTTATGTGAGAAATGTCCCGGACGGTCGCGTCGAGTTGGTTGCTGAAGCTCTAGAGCAAGAACTGACACAATTAATCGATGAGATTTGTCAAACAACTCACGGTTACATACGCGAAACAAACGTCAACAAACAAGAAGCGACTCATGAGTTTACGGATTTTGACGTGCGACATTAGATTGTTATCGAGCCACTTAATCGCGACAAATTGTATCGTTGCCCCGTGGTGACTCTTGAACTCGTTGGGCATAATGTTCGTACTTTATTTGGGAGGCTGCGCGTCGACCCCCCTAATCCCCCTTTGAATAAGGGGGGGGAACGTGCGGGCCAATGAATGTGGTTGGCACTCGTGCATATGTGATTAGCCGCACAATTGATGTGTGGCGCTTGAACCCAGCGAACTAAGCTACTTAAACAAAAAACATTCTGACCGGTTATGACATTTTTGATTGGGCAAAGCGAAAACGTTACAAGTTGGTTGACGCCGGTTTGGATGCTTTCGGTAGGAATCGCCATCGGGTTTTTGATAGCGCTTTTGATTTGGGCGTTACTTTTGGTGCTTAGCCGCGTTAATGGCCTGAATTCGATTTATGAGAAACCCGAATCGTATCGGTTATACGGCGGACTTTTGTCTGTTGTCGTATTTGTAATTTTTTTCGCAGTTACTTTTCTACGCGGGTATTGGTCCCAAGCCGACTTAACCGCCGGCGAGTACACTCAGCACCTTATTTTGATGCTTGTGTTTTATATCAGCGTTTCGCTGATGCTGGGATACGGTTTGATTGCCGCGGTTTCGCGCAAACGTCGAAATGAAATCAAAATAGCTCCGCGTGATGGGTTTTTATATTGGACCTCAATTGTCTGCATCGTTTCAACGGGTTTTGCAATTCTCGGTGTGCTGCTGTTCCATACGCAAGGATTTGGCGTGTTGATGTTTGTCGACAACCCGCACCAATATTGGCAATCCCTTGCTCAAATGCCGAGTTCAGGGAAAAGCCGAGTTGCAGTCGTTGTGCCGTTAGACGCACCCGAAGAAGGATTGGCCGTTTCTTCCGTTTCGTTTGACGGCCGTCGGATGAAATGGCTGCGATTCAAAACCGACCAGCCTTTGGAAATCGCCGCGCAACCCATTACCGATCAATTGACCTTTGAGAATTATCTCGAGCTACTTCCTGATCCTGAGAAATATCAATCCTACCTGAAAAAACCTACTGACGATCCGCGATTTCCCGACGAGCAAATTGAACAGATCTATATCGCAAACCGGGGTAACGGACCGGCGAATGTCACCGTGGTTTGGGAAATTGACGCGGATCATCCGCAAGTACGGATCATGGTTTGGGCAGCTGGTTCCGTGGTTGCCATCTACCTTGCTTATTTCATGTTCCTAGCGGCGATGCCCAAAGTGTTCGCGGTTGCGCAGTCCACATTCAAGACCGAAGTTTCGCAGCCCGTATTCATCATCTTGTTGTTGATCGGGATCGTATTTGCCGTCGGTTCGATTTACATCCCGTACAACACTTTTGGTGAAGACATCAAGATGTACAAAGATTCTGGATTGACGTTAATCCGAGTCTTGGGCATTTTTCTCGCGGTTTGGGCAGCAAGCAAGTCCGTTGCCGAAGAAATTGAAGGGCGAACGGCACTGACAGTCTTGTCAAAACCCGTAGGGCGACGCCAATTCCTACTTGGAAAATACATCGGCATTGCCAAAACGATTGGGCTGCTGTTTATTGTTGTGGGTATTTGGTTTGTCGTCTGGACGGCGTACAAACCAATTTACGACAGCGGTGAATCGACTATCCGCGATTTCACCTGGCAAAACTGTTATAAAGAGGCAGTGACCATGATCCCAGGATTGGTGCTGGCCTACTTGGAAGCTTTGGTATTTGCTGCAATCAGTGTTGTGATTTCCACCCGTATGGGAATCCTCGCAAATTTCATGATCTGCTTTTCGATCTATGTCCTGGGCCACCTCACCCCGTTGATTGTGCAGTCAAACGAAGTCGTCCAGGCTTTCGAAGGTGTAACGACTTTTGGATACGTGATCTCGGCGATACTGCCGGTCTTGGACCACTTCGACATTAACGCGGCGATCACAGGGGAAGTCGAGGTTCCCTTGAGATACCTCGGTTGGTCGGTGATCTACAGTTTCTTGTACGGCGCCGTGGCGATGTTGTTAGCGCTCTTCTTGTTCGAAGACCGAGACTTGGCTTAGGTCGCAGGCCTACTAAAAAGCAGGGTCTGTGGAATGGTCGAGTGAAATCGAAGCCGGTCGGCCCAAAGCTTGCCAAACGAAATCTAATCATCCCGACATCGCACAACAGCTTGGCATTTCAACAGGCGCCGCAAGAGTAGCCGCGCACCGTTTACGGAAACGCTACCGCGATCTGCTGTACGAAGAAATCGCCCAGACCATTTCCGATCGAGACGAGATTGAAGTTGAAATTCGCGATTTATTCGCGGCTTTTGAAAACTAGTGTTATTCGTCGCCCGCGTCGGAAGTGTCACGCACTATTATTTATTTGGCGCTGATTTTCGCGCAATCCAGTTGTTGAGTAGAAGCAATACGACTAGCACGACAGCGAACTGGAACAATACGGTTCCGACGTTGACAGGACCCAGTGGTCGCCACCAGCTATCCGGATTGCTGCGCCACGAATCGACAAGCAGCCAAACTGCTAGAAACACTGCCTGCAATGGAACCAAAACCCCGATCACGATGTCCCACCACACTCCGACTTTGATGTTTGAGTTAGGTTGATTGATTTGATCGCGTCGAAATCGATCGACACCATACTTAATGATGCAAATTGCGAAAAACAAACCGGACAGCATCAGGGCTACGGCCCACACCCAATCCTGATTTTGAAATACCTGCATCGACAGTGCCGACGGGATACCCAGCAAGAATCCAATCCCACCCACGTACCAAATCACTTTCTTCCGTTCAAACCCTGCGTCAACAAAGGCTCGCGTCGTCACCTCGACCATAGCAATCATGCTGGTAAAAGCGGCAACGGACAGCGCCAGGAAAAACAAGAACATAAAAATCGACCCGCCCGGCATGCTCCGAAATAACTGCGGCATCCATACAAAAGTGATTCCCTCGTTCCCCTCGCTAAAAACCGTGTCTTGCATCAATTCCGGCGAGAACGCCTTTCCTTCCTCGAGCTCGGTATAGAGCTTTTCATTTAGCGCTCGAATGTTCTCGGGGCTGTCTTTTGCCTGTTCGATGATTTGCGGCACAACGGAAAACACCGTACAAAACACCATCACCGCGGCCAATAACGAGATTAGGTTATTTGCGATCGGCAAGATGAATGCATTCAGCGCCGTATCTTCCTTTTCGCGCATGTAGGCCGCGTAACACAGGACCAGCCCCCACCCCGCACCGGTATCCCATGCATTTTGTGCCAATGCCGCAATCCAAATCGTGGGTTCGGCCAGCCGGCTCCAGTCCACTTCGAACAGGAATCCAAGACCAGCGCTGGCACCGGGAAGCATCACGGCGCGAATGGTGAGTATCAACACCAGCAGGATCAAAGTCGGCATCAATATGCTGGTAACGCGTTCGATAATCCTGACGCCACGAGCCACTACAAGAATAGTTGCTCCAAACACAATCCCGTGCGTGAGAATTGGCCACCAGGAACCGGTGTACCACCGCCAAAAGCTTCCCGGAACTTCCTCAGGGATCTGCCCCGTCGCGCTGGCAAAGCTGTAGCAGACGGTCCAGCCGGCTACCACGGAATAGTAATACGTAATCGCTGTTGTTACAAAAACTGCAAAGGCGCCCATCCAGGCCCATCGCGGACCCATCACCTGGACAAACGCGCGGATCGGACCACTCCGCGTCATCCGACCCAACCCAAACTCCAACAAGATCAATGGAATGGACCACATGAACAAAAAAACAATCCAGGCGACTAAGAACTCGCCACCTCCGTTGGAAGCTGCGATTCTCGGAAATCGCCAGATGTTGCCGGTGCCCACCGCCATGCCAAGCATGGCAAGCATCATTCCCAAACGTGAGCCAAATCGTTGCTGGTTCGCACCCATCGATTTACCTTTTGGAAAGCCCAAGCCGCCGAGGAGTTTCTATTTCGATCACAACAGTAACAGCCGGCTTGGCGATCATCAAGCTGACGCTAAGTCAAGGAATCGCCATTGCAGCGTACATTGAAATTTCGTGGGACCACATTTGGTCTTATTAATCTGAATCCGAATCTTTATCGGAATCCGAATCGCGGCTGGGTGAAGAAACGATAAAGATGAGGATTAGGATTCCGATTCAGATGTCAAAAAAACCTACTCTTCATCGACGGCGACAAATATTTTCCGGGTCTTAATCGACGGGTGATGTATCATTTCCTGAATTCGGAAACAGCTCGGCCAGTTTTTCGGACATATCCCGCAACCGGATCGGTTTGCAAAGATAATCGTCCATCCCCGATTCCAAACACCGCTCGCGATCACCCTTCATCGCGTGCGCGGTCATGGCAACGACCGGGACGTGGGTGTTCGCATGTGCTTCGCGACGCCGCAACTCTCGAGTTGCCGCCAAGCCGTCCATGCCTGGCATTTGCACGTCCATCAACACCAAATCGAAGTTGGATTGCGCGAGTTTTTCCAAGGCCTCCTCACCGTTGTTCGCAACGGTGACACGGTGTCCCAGCTTTTCCAAAATGCCCAGTGCCAGTTTTTGATTAACGATATTGTCTTCGGCCAACAAGATTAGCAACTCGGATAACGACCTGTTCGTTGTGGAACTCTCGCGGGTGACCTGCGGCGTGGCACTAGCGATTCCACTGGCACTCAACGACGACACCACTGCGTCATACATCTCCGATTGTTTGACTGGTTTGAGTAAATGCTGTGTAATTCCGAGTGATCGAAGGTCCGCCGCATCATTGGGCCGCGCGCCCGAGGTGAGCATGATTACGCTTGCCGGGTCCAGCAGGGATTTGTCCACGATTGCTTTGGCCAACATCAGTCCATCGATGTCTGGCATATTCACATCGGAAATAATGACCTTGAATGCATCGTCTTCTTCTCTGGCGTCGGCAAGCGCCTGAAGCGCGTGCTCGCCGCCCGAAGTTGTTGCCGGGTTCATGCCCCAATTTGTGAGCATGTCTTTCAAAATGCGCCGATTGGTCGCGTTGTCATCGACAATCAAAACTCGCACACCGTGAATGTTGACCTGCGAATCGCATCGTTTCAACGTCGATCGGGAATTGTCAATATTTAACGGCAGCTCAAAAAGGAATTTGCTCCCTTTACCCGGTTCGCTTTCGACCGAGATATACCCTTGCATCAGTTGGACCAATCGGGATGAAATGGCCAGCCCCAGACCCGTCCCACCAAACTTGCGCGTCGTGGAAGCGTCCGCCTGCTCAAATTCTTTAAAGATTTTGGAGCAGTGCTCTTCGGCGATTCCGATCCCCGTGTCGACCACGGTGAATCGCAACGTGGCTTGCGTTTCCGATTTTTGTTTACACTCAATCTCAAGCACCACTTCGCCGGTTTCAGTGAACTTAATTGCGTTCCCCACCAGATTGACCACAATCTGCCGAATCCGCCCCGGATCACCTTGCAAAAATTTGGGAATATTATCATCGACACGAAAGGCCAGCTCGAGCCCTTTGCCGTGAGCGCGAAAGCCCAACCCCTTCATCAGGTCACCCAACGTTTCGCGAATGTCAAACGTTGTAGATTCCAGCTCCAGTTTGCCCGCCTCGATCTTGGAAAAGTCGAGAATATCGTTGATCAAAGTCAAGAGCGACTCGCCCGAATCCCGGACCATGCTCAGGTATTCGTGTTGTGTCTGAGTAAGCTGTGTTTCGAGTAACAAATCCGTCATGCCTATGATCGCGTTCATTGGAGTACGGATCTCATGGCTCATGTTTGCGAGGAAATCACTTTTCGCCCGGTTGGCGTCATCGGCGGCTTCCTTTGCGGTCCGCAGTTCCTCTCGTTCGGCCAACAGCGCCATTTCGGCGTTGCGTTGTTTAGTGATGTCCCAGAATATGGTTTGAATCCCGATAACTTCGCCCTGCTCGTTTCGAACGGGTCCTTTACGAGATGCGTAATGATGGAGTTCCCCGTCCACGGTATCTTCGAACACATCCTCGAGAACCTCGCCGCTGCGCATCACACGCTCGTCTTCTTCCCGAGCCTCCTCAGCAAACTCTTTTGGGTAGAGATCGGCTACGGTTTTGCCGACAATCTCGTCGGCAGTTTTGCCGAATAGCGCTGCAAATTTGTCGTTGACGAACACAATCCGTCCGTCGCGGTCCTTACGCAAAAAGCACGCAGGTATGCTGTGAACCAGTGACAGGAATAGCGATTCACCGTCGCGCAGGCTGTCATCGTTGCGAGATAACTCACGATTGGCGTCGCTTCGTATCGTGTCGTCTCCGGACATGTTTTTGAACACAAAAGTGCGAAAATGAATTTAACTATATATAGTTTAACCGAATTCACCGCCGCGTTACAGAATCTGTCCGAAGCATGTCTCAAAGACTCAATGATCGAACGCCGCGCGATCGGCAAACAAGGGAAAGGCACCTCGCCCGAAGAGGTGATCTAGGCGTAGATATACTGGCCGGTTCTCGGTTGACGATGCCGATTAGCGGTGGTATTTCGAGCCGCACAAGTTTCGTTTTTTGAGTTCTCGGAAATGTCACGCCTTGCGATCACCGCCGACTGGCGCGATTTTGTCGCACTTAGCCCATAGCTATCCAACGTATGACAGCCTCGTGGCGTTCGTTGGTTGCAGTTTTAAGAACATCAAGCAATTCTGTGTCCGGGCAACGCTCGCGAATCATTTCTATTGCCTCTTCAACGATGTAAACATCATTTAGATCGCCGAAATCACCACCTGTCGAGTTGTTAAGTTCGATGTGCCAGTCGAGAAAGCAGCATAGCTGTTGACGTGGGACCCGACCGCCAAAGGTACCGGTCATGTTGTCGAAAACATCAAAGA